>Ga0194061_1000075_pt1 | contig 52770 bp, 42 predicted proteins | sample SepL2221m_MetaG_FD_163423 | JGI IMG/M metagenome (GOLD analysis project Ga0194061, IMG submission 163423) | Anoxic zone freshwater microbial communities from boreal shield lake in IISD Experimental Lakes Area, Ontario, Canada - Sep2016-L224-21m | ecosystem: Environmental > Aquatic > Freshwater >... | reverse complement strand
ATATAATATATATTAAATCGTTCTAACTAGGATTCTCTTAGGAATCAATTATATAAAACTGATTTTCTAATCAAGTACTTATCTTTATTAGCAAGTAGTTTGTAATTTTAGAAAACAGGTAATAAGGTTAAAAATGTCTATCACAGAAAACGAAAAAATTAGAATAATGCTGGCGGATGACCATCCATTATTCATTGAAGGTTTATCGATGATGCTAAGAAGAGAGCCTGATTTTGAACTTTGTGGTATTGCCAATAATGGCAGAGAGGTTTTAGAGATGTTGCCAACTAATAAGCCGGATCTTATTCTTTTAGACATTAATATGCCGAAGATGAACGGCCTTGAAACTATTAAATACATCAGACAATCTTATCCTAATGTGAAGATTGTAATGTTATCAGGATATTTCGATGAGGCAATTATCAAAGAAGCAAAGATCAAGGGTGCAAATGGGTATCTTTTAAAAAGTAGCCAAAGAGATGAATTGATTCATACCATCAAAATGGTGTATTCGGGTGCTTTATTCGCAACTCCACAACAAGAGAATCAGGTAACTGGTGAATTTTTGGCAAATGATAAATTCTTAGCACAGTTTAACCTCACCAAAAGAGAGCGGGAATTAATCCAGTTGATAAAAAATGGAATGACCAATCAGGAAATTGCTCAGAATTTGCATTTAAGCGTTTATACCGTTGAAACGCATCGAAAAAATATCATGCAAAAACTAAAATTAAATTCACCGGGCGCATTGATGAAATTCATCATTGAAAATCAGATCTAAGTTTCGATCACAATTCATTTTTGAACATTTGCTCATTCAATGACGATTAATCTACTTTAATCACAGCGGTTCTTTTACCAATACCTGATTCGTTGAAAGGTTCTATTTGAAAATAGTAAGGTTGATCTTTTTCCATGGCTGAAAAATAGTATTCATTGGATCCCAATACCATCATACTCGTATATAATTTGTCAGGTGCTATTCCTGTATAAATCATATAACCAGTAGCTTTCTCATTTACCTGCCACTTCAGCCAGGAATTTCTTCTTTCTGTATCACCTCTTAACACCACAAATTTTTTCACAGCATCTGGTACGGCTCCTTTTGTTTTCCCAAAAGCACGTAAACCACTGATCGCAAATTTGCCTGATGGCATATGTATGTTCTCTAATTTGATATACCTGGTTTCAATTGGTTTATCGAATGTGATATAATCATGTGGTACATCCGTTTTGTTAATGCTCTTATCTTTTATGATAGTCCAATTTTTCCCATCCATCGAACCATACAATTTGTATTGATGATATAATCCGTTCACCTTACCCATGGTTTCGGCATCCTGATCAGCATAATTTATTTGAATAGCATGTACAGTACTAATTCCCCCCAGATCAGATTCTATCCATTCACCTTTATTTCCAGTGGCAGCACTCCAGTAGGTTTTTATATTTTCATCATTCGCTAAGTTGGCATGGAATCCTCCCAGTGTTGAAGAAACCCGAATTGGTTTATTATAATTTAATAGCATCCAACCAGTAAACTGACTTTCTCCATGATTTGCATTTGTATTTGGAATATAATGCGGATAATCGCCATAAGCGGTATTGGTAGAAAGTATTCCGTCTTTGTCGATCTGAGCGGGCCAAATACCAATGCGTCGCTCGAAATTATTTTTAGTGGATATTACAATAGTTGAAACATGCCACCACTGTTTAAATAAGTCCTGATAAGTAGCGCCATGTCCCGCTCCATTTGCGAATCCTCCAGGTTTATAAGAAAATGGATTATGTGATTGATAAGTAAACGGACCAAGTGGATGCTCGGCAGTATACACACCATCACCATAGCCGCTAAATTCTGTACCAGGCGCACCGTATTGCAGATAATATTTTCCATTGTATTTATTCATCCAGGAACCCTCAATAAATGGATTTAAAAAAGTATTATCATGGAATTCGCCAAATCTTTCCCATCCGTGAATATTATCATGTAGTCTTAATAGTTCTTTGCGTTCACCAATGGGTTGAAATGTTTTGCGATCAATTTCTTGCCCATATGTGGGATAAAAATTACTGGATCCAAAATAGATATACAAACGATTATCATCATCCAGAAAAAATCCGGGATCCCAGGCACCTACCTGAAAAGAATCTACTGCTTCTTTCCATTCATCTTTCTGCGGATTGGTACTCATCCATAGCGGAAAATTCTTTTCATAGGTAGAACCAATTACTAATAAGGTATCGCCCAATACTAAAGTTGCAGGAGCGCATAATTCATCATACACTTTATTCCATGGCTTTAAAAATTTACGGGGTACAAAATTCCATTTTACCATATCAGCACTCCACCAATATCCCCATTGGTTAGTAGAAAACAAATAATAATTCCCTTTAAATACTGTTATCACAGGATCTGCAGTTGCACGATGTTTGCCTTGTTCCACAAAGTTTGGTATCGGACAATATCCATAATCGATATTGATAGGATTACAATAAGTTTTTTGTTGTGCATTACTTGAAAGATGTAATAGCAATGCAATGAACAGGCAAGTCAATAATCGCATATATTAATTTTGAAAGTTAATCGTAGAATAAATTTACTTATTTTTTAAAGGAACTAATTCAAAGACCTCTTTTGTAGATTTAATTATTTTGTCCTTCGAATAATAAGCAGGAAAATATTGATCGTTTGCCCATAACGGGAAAAGGTTTCTATAAAATTCGCTTTTAGAATCGCCTGATTGTCCCGGTGTATTGATCATTACAGCATCATCCCAGTTGCCAGTATCTGTAATAAAACGAAAGCTTGCACCACTCATTTGATTATCAGCACCACCAGTAGAACCAGGCGTATAACTATTACCACCTCTTGGAAGTGGCCCAAGATTAAGTTGATTTCTTAATGGGACATTAACAATACTATTTAATGGATGTGTTAAGGTTATATGTTTAAATTTCTCCTGTCCATATTGCCAATTAACTATATTACTGCCTAGCTTTTTTTCTAGCTCATCAATGGCGTTTTCAAAACAAATTTTAAGAAATGCATCTCTTCCTTTTACGGGATCTACTCCAAATTTGCTATCTGGTTTTTCAAGCCAACCAATTAATTTCGACAGCTGAATACTTACTAAGTCTTTTATATTTTCTGGTATGAATTGTTTTGATGCCTGCTTCATCAATTGTCTTTCCCACATGGCATAGATAGATGCAGCGATGCTTGTTTTGTCTAAGACATAATTCCAATTTTTTAATTGAAGAATAGACTGCCATGTTTCTGTTTTTTCAAACACCAATGGCAATAACATAGGTATAAGACTTCGCGCTGGTAATGAATAATAATCAGTTTGAAGCGATTGCATTTTTGCAATATTGATTTTATCATCTTTTGCTAACACTTCATTGATTCTATTGCCCCGGAATGGATCTGCCCAAGTATATCCAACAGCATCCCAATGGGTGTAATCTTCTGAAGTTACATTCTGATTGGCGGTTGCTAAAAATCCTTTGGAAGGATTCAGTTGATGTGGTCTTTCTTTGATCGGTAAAAAGCCCTGCCATTCATATCTGCCATCGCCGGGAACTGGCACAAGTCCGCTGAAATTTTTTCGAATAGGAATAATCCCCACAGTTTGCCATCCAATATTTCCAGCTGTATCTGCCCAGATCATATTCTCTCCAGGGATATGACTATAGCTACAAGCATCTCTAAAACTATCCCAGTTTTTCGCTTGATCAATTCTTAAAGATGCCATATAAGGAGCGCCTCCGGGCTCAAGCCAAGCACATTTCACTGCATATGCTTTGTGGTCTACGGAATCAATATAGGTAACTGGTCCGTGTACCGTGTATCTTAAATTAATAAGTTCCATCCTGCTTTCTTTGATCTCAATTCTTTCTTGAATCAATTTCATGTTTTCCCAATGTCCTTTATAAAAATATTGGGATAGATTTTTCGGATTCAAATCATAGACATATAAATCTTCTCCATCAGTTTCGTAAATCGTTAAACCCCATGCCCCTGCTTCATTATGTCCTATTGATACACCTGGAATTTCAGGTTCACCACCACCAATTACATTCCATCCTGGTGCCACTAAGTGAACCATATATCGTAAAGATGGCACTGCAATTTTTCTGTGCGGGTCGTTTGCAAGCATGGCGTGGCCACTCGCTGTTCTATTGCCACTGACTATCCAATTATTTGATCCATCGATACCATGTTCGAAAGCTGGTTGATAAGCATTTGAAATAGGCTGTTTCAATAAATTCATCACTGCATCCGGGTCTTCTTCGGCTTTGCTAATGTCGCTAGCCTCAAATACAATCTCTTTTCTGTAGGCATTATACAATTCTAAAATATTATCATTCAATAATTTTTGATCGATTGCTGAATCGATGCGTAAATCAGGATCTTTAGGATGAAACCACATCAGTTCTTTTACTTTTTCAGCACCAGCTTTTGACACTGCATTTCCAATTTTTAATTCTTCTGTAATATTTCCTAACAATCCTTGATGTCTTGAAATGACCACATCTGGTGTCCATTTGCCAGGAAGTATTTTCAACAACCGAAATTCTATGGGAAGTAATTCTTGATGAGATAATACTTCGTCGATATAACTGTTTACGCCATCAGTATAAGCATTAATAATGGCCTCACCCTGGGGATGATAATGATTGAGTTCTGTTTTCAAATCCCCTCTGTATTTGAATAGTCGGGTTCCGATATCTCTTTTTAATTCTCTTTCTCCTAAAATTTCAGCAACTGTTCCAGTAGCTTGTCTTCGCCAGATCTCAAATTGAAATAAGCGGTCTTTTGCTGCGCAATATCCTTGCGAAAAAAACAGGTCGTGCTGATTCTCAGCATAAATATGATTTACTCCCCATTGATCTCTGAGCACTTCAACAGAAGCGTATAGACCTTTAACAGTAAGAAGTTTTTTTGTTTGTGCAATTCCGAATAAAGAAAAGCAACTTAAAAAAGAAAGAGCAAGGAGTCTGAAACAAGTTCTCATAAGGCAATTAGATAAATTCGTTTTGGAAGATAAGGATTATCCAATAAATTTTCTTTTGACAAGATAAAGCAGTAAATTTCTATTCAAATACTTGCCACATGACAATTAAAAATAATACGGTTAGTCGCCGTTCATTTGTGCAGACTACTGTTAAAGCTGCAATTGGGTTTACTATTATTCCCCGTTTTGTAATGGGCAGAGGATTTACTGCTCCAAGTGATCGAATCAATCTGGGATATATAGGAACAGGCAAACAAGCAAAGAGTTTGATTAATAGTTTTAGTACCATCACACAAGCTGTTGCCGGTTCGGATGTGGATTCACAAAAGATAGCAGCATTTCAAAAAATTGCGGAGAAGATTCATGCAGTAGCAGCGCAGAAGGGAGAATACAAAGGCTTTAAAGGGTATAGTGATTTTAGAGAATTGTTAGAAAGAAAGGATATTGATGCAGTTGTTATAGCAACTCCTGATCATTGGCATGCAGTAATGACTGTGATGGCAGCGAATGCAGGTAAACATATTTTTGTTGAAAAACCAATGGCGCATTCTATTGAAGAAGGCAGAGCCATGGTAAATGCAGTGCATAAAAACAAAGTGATTTTGCAAGTTGGTAGCATGCAACGTTCCTGGAAAAATTTCAGGCAAGCATCTGAATTAGTGCGTAATGGATACATCGGAAATATTAAGGAAGTATTGGTTAATGTAGGTGATCCCAGTATTGCATACAATCTAACACCGATGTCAACACCTGTAAATCTTGACTGGGAAGGTTGGGTAGGACCAGCTGTTTACAATCCTTATCATTCAGAATTATCTCCCCCTGTTGAGCAGGATATCTATCCGCATTGGCGTTCTTATAAAGACTATGGTGGTGGTGGTGTGAGCGACTGGGGTGCACATATGTTTGATATTGCTCAGTGGGCCTTGGGAATGGATCAGTCAGGCCCGGTATCATTTAACCCTCCAAAGGATAATGCATTGAAGGGATTAGAAATGATTTATGCAAATGGTATTGTGATGAAACATGTTGATTTTGGAAGAGGGTTAGGTGTACGCTTTATAGGCGAAAAAGGAACCATCGATATTTCCAGAGAATACCTCGATAGTAATCCTAAAAATATTGCTACTGCTGTTATTCAGCCAAATGAAATCAGGTTATATAATAGTGCGAATCATTATCAGAATTGGTTAGATGGAATTAAAACTGGTGTTCAACCAATCTGTGATGTAGAGACAGGCCATAGAACAAGTTCGGTATGTTGTTTAGCAAATATTGCATATCAAACCAGAAGAAATTTACAATGGGATCCAATAAAAGAGCAATTCAAAAATGATGCTGATGCGAATCTATTAGTGAAGGCGAAGATTCGAGGGTCATGGAGTTTAAAAAGTAAAAAGTAATTGATGTTAACCCCAGGCTTCAGCCTAGGATGAGAAACACAAAAATAATTGATGTTAACCCTAGGCTTCAGCCTAGGATGAGAAACACAAAAATAATTGATGTTAACCCTAGGCTTCAGCCTAGGGATTGTAAGAGCAGGTAAAATTGGGCTTCAGCCCATTTGTTGTGTTCCCTCTAAGTGAATATTTATTATTGTCTAAGCAACCAGCTCTTCAATTCCGAAAAATTAGGCTCCATTAAAACCGATTTTTTTTCTAAATGAAATAATGGTTTTACAGCTTCGGGGATTTCTATACTTCTCCCAATTACTTCTTCTACTGTATCGGGAAACTTTACCGGATGCGCTGTTTCTAAAATCATTCCTTTTTTTCCGGGATGCGAATGCAAGTAGTCTGCTAATGCATAATACGCTACTGCTCCATGTGGGTCTAAGATGTAGTGGTCCTTTTTATAAACTTCAGCTATCGTTTGTTTAGTAATTTCATCGCTAACTGTGTAACCAGAAATTTTTTCACTGATGGTTTGATAAGAGCTTTGAAATAATTCTAATACTCTTACAAAATTACTCGGATTACCTACATCCATAGCATTTGATATAGTGGAAACTGCTTTCTTTGATTGATAATTACCCGTTCTTAAATATTCAGGCACCGAATCATTTACATTACATGCAGCAATAAAATGTTCAACAGGTAAGCCACTAACATGTGCTAATAAACCCGCGCAAATATTTCCGAAGTTGCCGCTGGGCACTGAAATAATTGGCGCTGTTTCATTCTCTTTGATCCACTGTTGATAAGCAAAGAAATAATATAATTGTTGTGGTAACCATCGCGCTACATTGATACTATTGGCAGAGGTAAGTGTAAGATGATTATTTAGATCTGCATCCATAAATGCATCTTTCACCATGGCCTGACAATCATCAAAACTTCCTGTTACTTCCAGGGCTTTGATATTTTGTCCGCAGGTTGTTAATTGTAGTTCCTGAACAGGACTTACTTTTCCAGAAGGGTATAAAATCACTACTTCTACACCTTCCACACCTAAAAACCCATTGGCTACAGCCCCACCTGTATCGCCAGAAGTAGCAACTAGTACAGTAATTTTATTTCTTTGTTGCGTTGAAAAATATCCCAGACATCTACTCATAAAACGCGCACCCACATCTTTGAAAGCAAGTGTTGGCCCATGAAATAATTCAAGTGAGTAGATATCTTTATTTACTGAAACAAGAGGGAAAGGAAAATTAATAGTTTCTGTAACTATTTTAAGTAAATCAGATTTTGTGATGGTATTCCCAACATAGGGTAACATAATTTCAAAAGCCAATTCTTCTTTTGAATAAGTACCTATATTTTTGATGATCTCATATGCCACAGTGGGTATATATTCTGGAAAATATAAACCTTTATCAGGTGCCTGACCTTTAATCGTAGCTTCACGAAAATTTACGTTGGAAGCATTTTTATTAAGACTATAATAGTTCATAAACAGAATATAGATTATACAAATTGAACACCAGAATGATTCATTGTAGTTACATAAGTATGATGATCCAATCCTAATTTTTCGTAAATCGATTTCATTTCTTTTTCAACAGCGATAGCTGTAATTTCATCTTTACTCAGCATAAAGATCGAAGGGCCACTTCCAGATATTCCACCACCCAGTGCACCAGCTTCTTTACTTTTTTGTTTTACTAAATCAAAGCCCGGAATCAGAATACTTCTAACAGGTTCAATAATTACATCTTCCAAAGAGCGTCCAATTAATTCATAATCAGATTTTAATAATCCTGCAACTAAGCCGGCAATATTGCCCCATTGTTTGATGGCATCTTTTAATAGAACCTTATGTTTTAAGATACTTCTGGCGTCAGAAGTTTTTACTTCAATTTGAGGATGCACAATTGTAACGAATAATTTGGGTGCAGAAAGTGCCACAATATCTAAAGGGAAAATGGAACGGATAAGTGTTACACCTCCATAAATGCAGGGAGCAATATTATCAGCATGCTTTACACCCGATGCGAGTTTTTCGCCATTCATAGCAAAACGAACAAGGGTTTCTTTATCGAAGCGATCATTCAGTAATCTATTGGCTGCAACAACGGCGCCAGCAGCACTTGCAGCACTAGAACCTACTCCACTTCCTGGTTTAATATTTTTTTTGATAGTAAGTTCAAATCCATAACCCCCTTCAATTTCCTCCATCATGGCAAGAAGTGCCGCACCAGCTACATTTTTTTCTGGTTCTGTTGGTAAATTATATTCGTCATCATTAATGATTGTAATGCCGGGAGTATCAGAAAAACGAATCTGCATTTCATCATATGGTTCGTTCACAGCAAAACCCAATACGTCGAATCCGCAAACCATATTAGCTACGGTTGCAGGCGAATGAATTTTAACCACATGATTTCTATCAAGCCCTTTATATAAATCACTCATAATACTCGGTTCATTAAGATGATAAAATTATACTCTTGCAACACGAATAATGTCTGCAAATATACCAGACGCTGTAACCTCAGCTCCTGCACCTGCACCCTTGATCACCAAGGGTTGCTCCGGGTATCGTTCGGTAAAGAATAATACTAAATTATCCTTTCCGTATAAATGATAGAAATCGGAATTGGCAGGGATATGCTGTAATCCAACTGAAGCCTTTCCATTTTCATAAGACGCTACAAATTTCAGTTTGCAATTTTTAGCAGCAGCTGCTTCATAAATAGCTTTGAAATGCGTTTCTTGTTTTTCCATCTCTGCATAAAAATCTGCAACAGATCCTTCGAAGCAGGATGCTGGTAGAAAATATTCATTGCTGATATCCCCCATTTCTAATTTCTGCCCAGCTTCACGAGCTAATATCATAATCTTGCGCATCACATCAGTTCCACCCAAATCTAAACGTGGATCTGGTTCAGTATATCCTTCGTCTTGTGCCTGACGCACTACTTGAGCAAAAGGCTTTTTACCATCGTAATGGTTAAATACAAAATTGAGTGTTCCGGAAAGAACTGCTTGAATCTTTGTAACCTGATCACCACTGCGCAGAAGATCATTCAAAGTACCAATCACCGGCAAACCTGCTCCAACATTGGTTTCATAGAGATAAAGCGCATTGAATTCTCTCGCCAAAGACTTTAAATGATGATAGGACTCATATGAGGATGAGCAAGCAATTTTATTGCAGGCTACCACCGAAATACTTTTACCTAATAATTTACTATAAACCGATGCTACATCCGCATTTGCTGTTACATCAACAAATACGCTGTTTCTTAAATTGAGCTTTCTAATAGTATCCACAAAATTGTGAATAGTACCCTTCGACGAATCTGATAATTTTTCTTTCCAAGAATTTAAATCAATTCCTTCCTCATTGATCAAATTGTTTTTGCTATTTGCTAAGCCAACAACTCTGATTTGTAATCGAAGATTATCTTGTAAATACTGATACTGTTTTTGTATTTGTGCTAATAATTTACCACCCACATTTCCAGTTCCGGCAATAAATAAGTTCAGCTGTTTATAAGTAGTTTCAAAAAATTCTTCATGTAGTACGTTGATTGCTTTTTGAACATCAAAGGCAGATAAAACGGCTGATATATTTTTTTCTGAGGAGCCCTGTGCAATGGCTCTAACATTAATACCATTTCGTCCCAGAACACCAAACATTTTTCCACTAATACCGGGATGACTCTTCATCTGTTCACCCACCAATGCCACAATGGATAATCCTTTCTCTACTTTTAAAGGCTCTACTTTTCCACTCTGTATTTCAAAACTAAAAGCATGGTCAATAGCTCGTTTAGCTTTTGCAGTTTCTGCTTCGTTGATTCCAACGCAGATAGAATGTTCAGAGGAACTTTGGGTAATTAAAATCACATTCACAGATTCATTTGCCAATGCTTCAAACAATCGTTTTGAAAATCCAGGTATTCCCACCATGCCACTACCTTCTAAACTCAGGAGGCTTATTTTATTTATTGATGATATTCCACGAATGATATTATCTGTGTGAGCGGAACTGTTTTCAATGAGTGTTCCATACTCTTCTGGTGCAAATGTATTCTTGATCCAAACAGGAATATTCTGTTTCATCACGGGTTGAATGGTAGGAGGATAAATAATCTTCGCTCCAAAATGAGAAAGCTCCATGGCTTCCTGATAAGAGATACGATGAATGGGCCTTGCATTATTAACCAGTCTAGGATCGGCTGTCATCATACCACTTACATCTGTCCAAATTTCTAAGACAGATGCTTGTAAAGCTGCTGCATATATAGCACCAGTATAATCAGAACCACCTCTGCCTAATGTAGTAGTATGGTTATGTATATCGCTAGAAATAAATCCTGGTGCCACATAGATCTTTGCAGCGTTAGTGTTAAAAAAGCCAGTAATATTTTCTGATGTAATTGCAAAGTCAACATTCGCCTTCCCATGTTCAGAGTTCGTACGAATCAGTAAACGTGAGTCTACCCAAACAGTTGATGTTTCTACTGATTTAATTTTAGCAGCTATCATTAATGAAGAAAGTAATTCTCCATAACTAACCATTTTATCATTCGTTCTGTCTGATAATTCTCCTAACAAAAAAACACCATCACTGATAGCTTCTAGTTCGTTGAATTTTTGTTTTACCTGACTAAGCGTTGCACTTTGTTGTTGAATAGGTAAAAGATCTCTGACAGCATCAAGGTGTTTCTGTTCTAGCTCTTTCAATATAGTTTTATAAGACTCATCACCAGATTCTGCCAATTTCCCGGTATTAATTAAACTATCAGTTACGCCACCCATTGCAGATAGCACTAAAATGGTGGGTTCTTTCATAGCCGCTTTCAAAACAATTTCTACCACTTTGTTCATGTTGCTAGCGTTTGCTACAGAACTGCCACCGAATTTTAAAACTTGCATATTTATTATTTCTTATTCCTGAAAGGAAAATTTTTAAAACGATCTTTTCTTTTGATAACAGCTGTAAACAACAGCCCATGGATGATATGGAAATTACAACCCCTTACAGGGTCGTAGATGTTGTTGTAAATGTTACAGCAGCAAACAACAGCATGGCTGTTGATGTAGGAGAATAAATATGGTTTTGCTGTAAATACATATATTAAGGAACTGCTAAGATAATTAATTTTAGCAGTTCCTGGTCTTATTTTTTATAGAATAATACTAAGCAACGGTACTGATAGTCTTCATATCAGTCATTGCTCTACGCAATTCTGCACCAATCATTTCAACTGGATGGAAACGAATTACTTCGTTTACAGCGATGATTACTTTATTATCTACACCTGCGTCGCTTCCTGCATTAAAGTTCTTACCAATTACATTGGTTTCAACTTTCTTCATGAAATCGGCCAATAAAGGTTTACATGCATGATCAAATAAATAACAACCATATTCTGCAGTATCAGAGATCACACGGTTCATTTCAAATAATTTCTTACGAGCGATGGTATTGGCAATCAATGGTGTTTCGTGTAAAGATTCATAGTATGCGGATTCTTCTTTGATACCAGATTCAACCATTGTTTCAAAAGCCAATTCTACACCAGCACGAACAAAGGCAACCATTAACAAACCATTGTCGAAAAATTCTTGCTCTGCAATTTTTACATCACCTGCAGGTGTTTTTTCAAAAGCAGTTTCACCAGTAGCAGCTCTCCAGGTCAATAAATTTTTATCATTATTAGCCCAGTCTTCCATCATGGTCTTAGAGAATTCTCCGCTCATGATATCGTCTTGGTGTTTTTGGAACAAGCTTCTCATGATGTCTTTCAATTCTTCAGAAAGCTCATATGCTTTGATCTTTGCAGGATTCGATAAGCGATCCATCATCGCAGTAATGCCACCTTGCTTTAGAGCTTCGGTAACTACTTCCCATCCGTATTGTATTAATTTAGAAGCATAACCTTTATCAATTCCTTTCTCTATCATTTTGTTGAAAGAAAGAATGGATCCTGTTTGTAACAAACCACAAAGAATGGTTTGTTCTCCCATTAAATCTGATTTCACTTCTGCCACAAAAGAAGATTGTAATACACCTGCTCTATGTCCACCAGTACCTGCACAATATGCTTTCGCGTATTCCCATCCCTTTTCCTCAGGATCATTCTCTGGGTGAACAGCAATTAAAGTAGGCACTCCAAATCCGCGTTGATATTCGGCACGAACTTCAGAGCCAGGACATTTAGGAGCTACCATGATTACGGTAATATCTTTACGAATTTGCATTCCTTCTTCCACGATATTAAAACCATGAGAATAAGAAAGCGTAGCTCCATGTTTCATCAATGGCATGATGGCATTGATAACAGAAGTATGTTGTTTATCTGGTGTTAAGTTAATTACTAAGTCGGCTGTAGGAATAAGTTCTTCGTATGTACCTACTGTAAAATTATTCTCAGTAGCAGATTTCCATGACTGACGTTTAGCTTCAATAGCTTCTTTACGTAAAGTATAAGTAACATCTAAACCAGAATCGCGTAAATTCAAACCTTGGTTCAAACCTTGTGCACCACAGCCTACGATTACTAATTTCTTTCCTTTCAATTTGTTTACACCATCTGCAAATTCACTTTTATCCATGAATTCACATACGCCTAATTGATTCAGCTTTTCTCTTAATGATAGTGTGTTAAAATAATTGCCCATTTGTTTTGTTTTGTTTTCCAAAGTCTATTAAGGCCCTGGTTTTGTTGATGAATATTTTATTCTATTTTAAATTTACATGGTAAAAACACTGTCCTGTTTATTCAGGAATTCATTTTCTATTTGTTCTTCACCAGGCATAGCTTCTTCGAATTCTCTTAATTTTTCGTGGAAGCCATGAGAAGCTTTAATGATTGCTACTCTTGCGCTTCTTACAAATTCAATTAAACCATAAGGAGCCAAAAATGCTACCAGTTTATCGGTTTCTTCTCTATGTCCACTGGTTTCAAAAACGGTATAGTCTTTGCGAATCACTACTGCTCTTGCTCCGTATTCGCGAAGTAATCGTTCTACTTGTACTTTTTCTGCAATCTCATCTGTTGATACTTTATACAATGCTAATTCCTGCCACACTATTTCATCATTGGTATTATAATAAGCTTTTAATACTTCAACTTGTTTTTCAATTTGGCGAGCCAGTTTTCTTACTACTTCTTCAAACTCATTAATCACGATAGTAAAGCGATGAATACCTTCTTCTTCAGAAGGTGAGGTATTTAAACTTTCGATATTAATTTTTCTACGAGAAAACATCGTAGCAATACGAACCAATAAACCAATATGGTTTTCGGTGTATACAGTGATGGTAAATTCTTGTTTATTCATAACCAACCCAAATGGGAATTTTTAATGAAAAGTTATACTTACTTTAATCTGATTTCGCTTACACTACATCCTTGTGGTACCATTGGAAATACATTATTTTCTTTACCCACCATTACTTCTAATAAATAAGATCCTTTGTGGTTCAACATGGTTGATATAGCGTTATGAAGATCTTCTCTCTTACTTACGCTTTGTCCTTCAATTCTATAAGCTTTTGCAAGTGTTACATAATCAGGACTGGCGATATCTACAAATGAATAGCGTTTATCCATAAACAATTGCTGCCACTGGCGTACCATTCCAAGGAATTGATTATTCAAGATGAGGATTTTTACATCCACTTCATTTTGCATGATGGTGCCTAATTCTTGCAAAGTCATTTGAAAACCTCCGTCTCCTATAATTGTAATTACCTGACGGTCTGGTGCACCAAATTTTGCTCCGATGGCAGCAGGTAAGCCAAAGCCCATGGTTCCTAAACCACCCGAAGTAATATTGCTTTTTGATTTATTAAACTTCGCATATCTGCAAGCTACCATTTGGTGTTGACCAACATCCGTTACAATAATGGCATTGCCTTCTGTTAATTCATTCAAATTGCGAATCACTTCACCCATGGTTAAAATTTCACTAGTTGGATTTAATTCATCGTGAATAACTTCTTTGACTTCTTCCGCCATATAATCTTTGAACTTGTTAACCCAGGCAGTATGTTTTTTTTCTTCGACCAATTTCGTAAGTAGGGGAAGTGTTTCTTTACAATCGCCCCAAACACCTACTGTTGCTTTCACATTCTTATCAATCTCAGAAGGATCAATGTCTAAATGAATTACTTTGGCTTGTTTAGCGTATTTGTCTAAACGACCCGTAACGCGGTCATCGAATCGCATACCGATTGCAATTAATACATCACAATCATTGGTTAATACATTGGGTCCGTAGTTACCATGCATGCCCAGCATACCCACATTTAGAGGATGATCTGATTCTAATGCGCTTAATCCCATTATTGTCCATGCAGCAGGTAGTCCGGCTTTCTCAATAAAAGCTTTAAATTCTTTTTCTGCTTTACCCAGAATAATACCTTGGCCAAAAATCACAAATGGCTTTTCAGCTTTATTGATCAGTTCAGCAGCTTCTGCCACAAATTCTTTTCGAACAATTGGTTTTGGACGATAAGATCTGATATGTGTACATGCTGTATAACCCTCGTATTCGAATTGTTGTAATTGCGCATTCTTTGTGATGTCGATTAAAACCGGACCAGGGCGACCAGTTCTTGCGATATAAAAAGCCTTTGCTAATACAGCAGGAATTTCAGTTGCATCAGTAACCTGATAGTTCCATTTAGTAACAGGTGTGGTAATATTGATGACGTCGATTTCCTGAAATGCATCAGTTCCTAATAAGTGAGCAAATACCTGACCCGTGATACAAACAAGCGGTGTACTATCGATCATAGCATCTGCTAATCCTGTCACTAAATTGGTTGCACCCGGACCACTTGTGCCGAATACAACACCTACTCTTCCTGAAGCTCGTGCATAACCTTGCCCAGCGTGAATACCACCTTGCTCATGACGTACAAGAATATGTTTTAGTTTATCATGGTAATCATACAATGCATCATAAATAGGCATGATAGCACCACCTGGATAACCAAAAATGGTATCTACTCCTTCTGCAACAAATGCTTCCAGTACAGCTTGTGAGCCGCTGATAGTTTGCGTTTGTTTTGCTAACGTTTCTTTTTTTACTTCTAAAGTTTCCATCAGTAAATATTGAATGTTGAACTTAATTATTTTAGGCTTCGTCGGTTACACAACCTTCAGAAGCATCTTTTACACATTGAGCATATTTGAATAACAAACCTTTTGTTGCTTTCAATGCAGGTTGTTTCCAATTAGCTCTGCGTTGAGCTATTATTTCATCGCTGACTCGAAGATGGATCGAATTATTTACAGCATCTAATTCAATCACATCATCATCTTCCACTAATCCAATTAAACCACCTACAAATGCTTCGGGTGTAATATGACCCACAACAAATCCGTGGGTTCCACCGCTAAATCTTCCATCCGTAATTAGTGCAACTGATTTACCTAAACCTGCACCAATAATGGCGGAAGTAGGCTTTAGCATTTCAGGCATTCCAGGAGCACCTTTGGGCCCGACGTGTTTGATTACTACTACATCTCCGTGTTTAATTTTTCCAGAGTTAATGCCTTTGATCAATTCTTGCTCGCCATCGAAAACGCGGGCTGGTCCCACAAATTTTTCACCCTCTTTACCACTGATCTTTGCCACAGAGCCTTTTTCAGCAAGATTGCCGTAGAGGATTTGTAAATGACCAGTAGTTTTTAGGGGTGACTCCAGGGGGAATATAATTTTCTGCTGATCAAAGTTTAGATCAGGTACATTTTCTAAATTTTCAGCGAGTGTTTTTCCAGTAACAGTTAAGCAGTCGCCGTGTAAGAATCCTTTTTTTAATAAGTATTTCATCACTGCAGGAACGCCACCATATTGGTGTAGGTCTTGCATTAAATATTTTCCACTTGGTTTAAAATCAGCAAGCACTGGTGTCTTATCACTGATAGTTTGAAAATCATCTTGTGTAATACTAACTTCTACACTTTTTGCCATGGCAATCATGTGTAAAACGGCATTGGTAGAACCACCCAATATCATGATTATAGTAATAGCATTTTCAAATGCTTTACGCGTCATGATATCTTTTGGTTTGATGTCTTTTTCCAATAACAATTTGATAGCTGCGCCGGCGTCTTCACATTCTTTTTGTTTTTCTTCACTCAATGCCGGGTTTGAAGAAGAAAAAGGTAGGCTCATGCCAAGTGCTTCAATAGCAGCTGCCATGGTGTTTGCCGTGTACATACCACCACAGGCACCTGCGCCTGGACAAGCATGTTGTACGATACCTTTAAAATCTGCCTCGCTCAAATTGCCGGCAATTTTCTGACCTAGTGCTTCAAAAGCTGAAACTATATTTAAGTCTTGACCTTTATAATGGCCCGGTGCGATGGTTCCACCATATACCATAATGGAGGGACGATTTAAACGACCCATTGCAATTAATGAGCCCGGCATATTTTTATCACAACCAGGAATGGCAATTAATCCATCATAATATTGCGCACCACAAACGGCTTCAATTGAATCTGCAATCACATCTCTGCTCACTAAAGAATAACGCATGCCATCGGTACCATTACTCATACCATCACTCACTCCAATGGTATTGAAAATGAGGCCCACTAAATTATTTTCCCAAACACCTTTTTTAACTTTTTGAGCTAATTCGTTCAAATGCATATTGCAAGTGTTACCATCATAACCCATACTCACCACCCCAACTTGTGCTTTTTGCAAATCTTCATCTGTTAAACCAATTCCATAGAACATAGCCTGGGCTGCAGGTTGTGTTGCATCTAGTGTAATCGTTTTGCTGTACTTATTTAATTCCATGATATCCTGATTTCCAAATCTTAATGTTCAAATTATTTGTTAGCTACAATTATTGCTTTATAAGCGGCTTGTATTTTTTTACTCAATGTATCATTCCAATCTTTCTTAAATGCAATCCCATCAAGGCTTTCCCAACCAATCACTTCTGCAGCGGTACCACAAAAAAAGGCTGCATCTGAACCATATACTTCTTCTATTGTAAAGAATTTTTCTTCCACAAAAATTCCTAGGTCTTTACAAATTTCTAATACAGTTGAACGAGTAATACCGGGTAAAATATTGCCTAGAGCAGGAGTAAATAATTTTCCATCTTTTTCGAAAAACATATTTGCACCCGGGCCTTCAGCCACATAACCATTCATGTCCGTTAACAATGCTTCATCATATCCCATGTCTTTTACTTCGTAGCTGGCTAGGATGCTATTCACATAGTGACCGGAAGCTTTTGCTGTAATTTTAAATCCTTTTGGATTGGGACGTTGAAAAGTAGAAGTACCAATACGCAATAATTTATCTCCTAAAAAAGCAGCCATTTCCCATGCCTGAATGGTAAGATGAGCTTCGGTATTGTGATTGAAGGACATATTCGGTGCTCCATAAATTAATGGACGGATATACGCGTCCTGTAAATTATTTTGTTTCAGAACTTCATAGGTAGCTTCAATAAGCTTTTCTGGATCGAACTGATATGGGAGTCTTAATGAATCTGCAGAATGCTTTAAGCGATCATAATGTTCCTTGGCTTTAAAAATTTGGGTACTACCATTTGTAGTTCTATAAGAACGAATGCCCTCAAAAACCGCAAAGCCATAGTGAAGTGATTGACTGTATAAATCAATTTTCGACTCTGCTGCTTTTACAAATTTGCCATCGAGAAATATAACCGTGTTTTCGTTGTAATAATTTGCCATAATCTTATTTCGAAAAATAATTAAGGTTTATAATGACTTAAAAAGCGCGGCGCATTTGCGCCGCGCGTAAAAACTAAAACTATACTTATGAGAAAACCCTAATTAGTGGCCAGCTCTGGGCTATAAGCCTTTGCTAGCGCATGCAAATCGCTCTCTTCCACTTCCTTTTTGCGATCGGCAACCTGTAAGAACTTTTCATACAAAAAGTCTATATCGTTACGGGTATACTGGTAACCAATCTTTTGAAAGCGGTGTGCAAGAGCGCTTCTTCCGCTTCTTGCAGTTAACACGATTTTACTTTCCCCTGCACCTACTACTTCAGGGTTTATGATCTCATATGTCTGAGCATCTTTCAAAAATCCATCCTGGTGAATACCTGATGAATGTGAAAATGCATTTGCTCCTACGATTGCTTTATTTGGTTGAACAGGCATACGCATGATATCCGAAACCTCACGGCTCAATGGATTCAATTGTTTGCTATCAATATTGGTATAAAAACCTAGGTCCTTATGCGATTGAATAATCATGGCCACTTCTTCTAATGCTGTATTTCCAGCACGCTCACCTAATCCATTAATGGTACACTCAATTTGTCGAGCACCACTAATAATGCCAGCAATGCTGTTAGCAGTAGCTAACCCCAAATCGTTGTGGCAATGGCAGGAAAGGATTGCCTTGTCAACGTTGGGAACATGGTTGATCAAGTAAGCAATTTTCTCTCCATATTGGTTTGGCAAACAATAGCCTGTGGTATCTGGAATATTTACAACAGTAGCACCGGCCTTGATAACGGCTTCTACTACTCGCGCTAAATATTCATTTTCAGTTCTACCTGCATCTTCTGCGTAGAACTCAACATCATCCGTAAAATTTCTAGCCCATTTCACACACTGGATCGCCCTCTCTAAAATATCTTCTCTATTAGAATTGAATTTGCTCTTGATATGAAAATCGGATGTGCCAATTCCTGTATGAATTCTAGAGCGATGTGCATATTTTAAAGCAGCTCCAGCTACTTCAATATCTTTTTGTACTGCACGGCTTAATCCGCAAACAGTGGCATTTTTTATCACTTTGGAAATTTGGGAAACTGATTCAAAGTCTCCAGGACTAGAAACAGGGAAGCCTGCTTCAATAATGTCAACACCCAAGGCCTCGAGTTTCAAAGCAAGTTCTAACTTTTCAGTAGCATTCAACTTACAACCGGGTACTTGCTCTCCATCGCGCAATGTAGTATCGAATATATAGATTTTTTCACTCATGTATTACCTATTTAAACCTTTTTAGACAAGAAAACAGGCGACTCAATTTGTTATGGGATGTCCTTTATAACAAAGAAGCCAACCTGCCATATTCGAATGTATATGCAAACAATGGTTTATTTTGATCAAAATAGTGGGGTTTTTACAGTGCTCAAATTGTATTATATTTGATGAAAGCCTTACTGTTATTGAATTTTGGCCCAAATAAATTACGATGCCTAACCGTTCTACCGATGCTTTGTTTTTATTGATTCAGTCGCTAGAAAGATCAGAAAAGCGGAATTTCAAACTATTTGTGAAAAGAAATTCAGCTTCAAGTGACCTCAAAATCATACAATTATTCGACGCATTAGATAAAATGGATATCTATGATGAGGATTTGCTATTTAAAAAGAATCCCACTATTCAAAAACAGCAATTATCGAACTTAAAGGCCCATTTATACCGCGAATTATTAAATAGCTTGAGGCTTTTGAAGCAGGATGATAATATCGATATACAAATTCATGAACAGCTCGATTTTGCCAGGATACTCTATAATAAAGGTCTTTATCATCAAAGCCTTAAAGTTTTAGAAAAGATCAAAGAATTATCGAAGACCAATAATCAGGTTACTTATCTTCTTCAAGCCTTGTTTTTAGAGAAAAATATTGAAGGGCTTCATATTACTCGAAGCATGCAGGATCGGGCGGATAGATTAGCTACTGAAGTGGAGGAAACCAATTATAGGCTTACCATGATCGGTGCACTATCAAATTTATCACTTCAATTATATAGTTGGTATATCAAAAATGGGTTGGCTCGAAACAGTAAGGATGCTGAATCGCTCAATCTTTTGTACAATAATGGGTTATTAGACGCTTCGAAAGATTGCAAGGGATTTTATGAAAAATTGTATCGATATCAGTGTAAATGCTGGTATGCATTTATTGTTCAGGATCTGATCATGTATTATAGATATTGTCAGAAATGGGTAGATCTTTTTCATCAGGAACCGAAGATGATTGATGTAGAAACGGCACATTATATAAAGGGCTTACATAATTTAACGAGTGCACATTTCGACCTGGGCAATTATCAAAAATTTCGGGAAACCATACAGTGTTTTGAAAATTTTTCTCAAAGCGCTATTGTTCAACTGAATCATAATAACCTGATTCAAGTATTTGTATATATCCAGATCGCAAAACTGAACCAACATTTTATGGAGGGAACGTTTACCGAGGGGTTAATTGAAGTTCCTTTAATAGAAGCAAAACTTCAAGAATATGAATTGTATCTCGATAGGCACAGAGTATTGGTGTTCTATTATAAAATCGCTTCCCTCTATTTTGGAAGCGGTGATTTTGATAGAAGTATCGATTTCCTCAATAAGATAATTAATTGGAAGGTTGATTTAAGAACCGATTTGCAATGTTATGCAAGACTATTGCATTTGATAGCACATTATGAATTGGGGAATTATGATATACTCGAATACTTACTGAAATCTGTGTACCGGTTTATGTCGAAAATGGAAAATCTTAGTACAGTAGAAGTGGCGGTATTTGCATTTATCAGATATAGTTTTAGACTATCGCCCAAAGAATTAAAACCAGAGTTTGAAAAATTACTGGTTCAATTAAAGGAACTAGAGCACGACCGGTTTGAAACGCGTGCATTTATGTATCTCGATATTATCTCTTGGTTGGAAAGTAAAATTTCTGTTACCCCTGTGCAAACAGTGATCAGAAATAAATTCCTTGAGACGCAGAAAAAAGTGAATGCACGAAATGCTCAAAGCGCTGAATAAATATTTGCCAGTTTCTGGAATTATTTTTAATTGTATATTTCATTTCAAATTATAACTATGCATATCATCAGTAAATGGGTATTTGCGTTTTCGATTGCCATGATTTTATCTACATCCAATGATGCGCAGATTGCCAAAGCACCTGAGCTTAATGAGGGGGATGGACAATACACGCAACTAATTATTAGAGGTGTTACTTTAATTAATGGCACTGGTGCACCTGCTTTTGGTCCTGTAGATATTGTAATTGAAAAAAATAAGATTGTACAAATTGCTTCATTGGGAAGTCCTGGAATAAAAATTGCTGAAGGTCGCAGACCCGTTCTGAAAGCCGGCGGGAAAGAGTTGAATTGTGAAGGGATGTATGCCATGCCTGGATTAATTGACATGCATGGACATATTGGTGGTGTTGAACAAGGTACACCTGCAGAATATGTATTTAAATTATGGATGGCGCATGGTATTACTACGATACGTGATCCATCTGCAGGAAATGGTTTGGATTGGGTATTGGATGAAAAGAAAAAGAGCGCAGCAAATCAAATTACGGCGCCAAGAATATTTGCCTATACCGCTTTTGGAATGGGAAGTGCTACACCTATAGTAACCGCAGAACAAGCACGGACATGGGTGCAACAAAATGCTAAAAATGGTGCAGATGGTATTAAGTTTTTTGGAGCGTCACCGGAAGTAATGGACGCTGCAATCAGAGAGAATAAAAGACTAGGATTAAGATCTTGTTGTCATCATGCACAGATCGATGTGGCAAGATGGAATGTATTAAACTCTGCAAGAGCAGGTATGACAAGCATGGAACATTGGTATGGATTACCTGAAGCCCTGTTCGCTGATAAAACAGTGCAACAATTTCCATTAGACTATAATTATAATAACGAACAAAATCGATTTGAAGAAGCTGGTAAATTATGGAAACAGGCAGCGCCACCGTATAGTGAGCACTGGAATAAAGTAATGAATGAATTGCTGGCATTGGATTTTACCATCGATCCAACATTTAATATTTATGATGCCAATCGTGATCTGCAAAGAACCAGAAGAGCTGAATGGCATGAGACTTATACATTGCCTTCACTTTGGAAATTTTATGAACCAAGCAGACAATCGCATGGATCGTACTGGCAGAGCTGGGGAACAGAACAAGAAGTGGAATGGAAAAATAATTATCGGCTATGGATGACATTCATCAATGAATATAAAAATCGTGGGGGAAGAGTTACGGCAGGTTCGGATAATGGATTTATTTATCAGTTGTATGGCTTTGGATTTATCCGTGAATTAGAACTCTTACGTGAAGCAGGATTTCATCCACTGGAAGTGATTCGCTCAGCTACATTATATGCAGCACAAGCATTAGGCGCCGATAAAGAAATTGGATCAGTTGAAGTAGGTAAATTAGCGGATATCGCAATTGTAAATGCAAATCCTTTAAAAAATTTGCAAGTATTGTATGGAACAGGTGCCATTGAATTAAATGCAGACAATAAAGTAGTGAGAACAGGAGGTGTTCAGTTTACTATAAAAGATGGCATTGTGTATGATGCAAAAAAATTATTAGCAGATGTAAAAGCAATCGTAGATGCGGAGAAAAAGAAAACGGGCTGGATTTTAAAACAACCGGGAATTGAATAATTTTATTTCGTCCAAACTGTTTTGATATAGATAGCTTTATTACTAAAAATATCACCATTACAGAGTGTTAAATTCGGGCTAATAAATCCGCCAATCGTACAAATTAAATTACATTTTTTGTCGTAAACAGGATTAGGAGCGTCGGCTATGGGAACAAGGGGTTCTAATAAATAAACCGTATCACCCTGAAAGGAATAAGACAATATTTTACCAATTGTATAGCCGTTTAATTGTCCACTTGCTGTTGCTTCTTTGATACAAGAGGGAGTGGTGTCTGGAATGGTAGATTTAACGCAGGCAGCCAAAAGAAGTACACTTAAAAACAAAAACACAGTTTTCATCAGAACGGTTTATTAAATAAGGGCCGGTGATTTTAGCAAATTTGTTGCTGAAACACCGGCCTCTAAATTAATTACTTCTTTTCTACCGTTGGGTATTTTATTCCAAGTTGCTCTAAATAGGAAGCATATTTGCTTGGATCATAGTAAAAAGGCTTCATCTTTTCACGATATTGATTCATGGTTTCCTGATTCAAATAAATGGCAGGTGGGTCAGTTGCACTTATAAATGGTTTGTATTGAACGTCTTTTGTCTGTACATTTTTATAATAGTCTTTTGCATCTGCCAAAATCTTTGGATTGGTAAAAAGATCAATCAGAGTAAGTGCAGTTGCTTTTGCACCGGCTAAAGATCCCTTGTGGGCAATTGGGGTTGCCATGGCTATCGCATCAGCCCAATGGTGTCCTTTAGTTCCAGGAATATTGGCAGGATACCTTAAAACAATGGTGGGAAGGTTCCACGATATATCTGCAATATCATCAGAACCACCGCCCCAGGAGAAAGGAACGGAACCTTTTAATGTATCCAGTGTTTTTCTTAAACCATTAATTTCCTTACCACTGTTATCTTTCTTAGGTGCTTCCACTAATTTCTGAACAGCTAATGCCATTTGTTGGTCCGCTTCTGACCATTCAGGAAATCCTACTTTTTCAATATTAGCATGTAATGCTTCTGCTAATGGTTTATTGAAATGCCCTGGCCATGCAGTTCCTAAAATCTGATATTTCATTTTTGTATCTGTCATCATAGCTGCACCATTTGCAATCTTGATTCCATCATCATACATACTTTGAATATCTGTATAGGTTCTTTCTCTAAAATAATACCAAACACTTGCTTTCGATGGAACCACATTGGGTTGATCTCCTCCATCGGTAATTACATAGTGTGAACGTTGAGTAGGCTTCAAATGTTCTCTTTTAAAATTCCATCCGATATCCATTAACTCAACTGCATCCAAAGCGCTCTTTCCTCTCCATGGAGCACCTGCCGCATGAGCCGCATCACCATCAAATGAAAATTTCACAGACACTAAACCATTTCCACCATTATCACCGTAATCACATCCAAAGTCACCACTTACGTGTGTGAAAATGCAGGCGTCTACATTTTTAAAATATCCATCACGGATATACCAGGCTTTACTTCCCACTAATTCTTCTGCTACTCCGGGCCAAATTACTAAGGTGCCTGGAATCTTATTTTTGATCATGGCTTCTTTTGCTGCAATGGCTGCGAAAATTATTACAGCCTGACCTGAGTTATGGCCCTCACCATGTCCTGGAGCGCCTTCTACGATTGGGTCTTTGTAAGCCACACCTGGTTTTTGTGAAGCTTTAGGAATACAATCGATATCACTTCCAAGTGCAATAACCGGACTTCCATTTCCCCATTTCGCCATCCAGGCTGTAGGGATGCCAGAAATGCCGCGTTCAATAGTGAACCCATTTTTTTCAAGAATATCGGTTATGTATTTAGAGGTTTCAATTTCCTGAAATCCAAGTTCTCCAAAACTAAAAACCATATCCACCATTTCCTGTACGGCTTTTCCTTTTCCATTTACAGATTGTAATACATCTGTCTTTATCGCATCAACTTGTTTTACACTAAGCGCTTTTGATGTTTGTGCATGCAACATATAATTGGAAGTAAGAAAGCTTCCGAATAAAAAGGCGAAAACAATTTTAATTTTTAATTTTAGCATTTTAGTATTTTTTATTTCTTTTCAAGTGTAGGATAAGTAATACCTAATTGCTCTAAATAGGTATTGTATTTAGTAGGATCATAATAAAATGGCTTCATCTTTTCTCTATACTGGTTCATAATTTCTTTATTCAAATAAATAGCAGGAGGATCTGATTCACTTATGAAAGGAATATATTTTGAGTCTTTCGTTTGAACGTTTGTAAAGTAATCTTTTGCATCCGTCAAAATTTTAGGATTAGTGAACAGATCAATCAATGTAAGTGCGGTTGCTTTTGCACCTGCTAAAGATCCTTTGTGGGCAATAGGAGTAGCCATTGCAATAGCATCACCCCAATGATGTCCCTTTGTGCCAAGTATATTGGCAGGATATGATAACACAATAGTGGGCACATTCCATGAAATATCTGCAATATCATCTGAACCACCCCCCCAAGAGAAAGGAACAGAACCCTTCAACGTATCTATCTTTGATGCTAACCCATCAACAGGATTTCCTTCTTCATCAATTTTTGGAGCATCTACCAATTTTTGAACAGCAGCAGCCAATTGTTTATCAGCTTCTGTCCATTTAGGTAAACCTACTTTTACAATATTAGCATGCATGGCAATAGCTAGTGCTTTATTGAAATGCCCAGGCCATGCGGTTCCTAGGATTTGATATTTCATTTTTGTATCAGTCATCATTGCTGCACCTTTTGCAATATTGATGGCGGATTCATACATGCTTTTGATATCCTTGTATTCTCTTTCTCTGAAATAATACCATACACTTGCCTTAGATGGAACCACATTCGGTTGGTCGCCTCCATCTACTATTACATAATGAGAACGTTGCGTAGGCTTTAAATGTTCTCTTTTAAAATTCCAACCTATATCCATTAGTTCAACGGCGTCGAGTGCGCTTTTTCCTCTCCAGGGGGCACCTGCAGCATGTGCCGCATCACCATCAAAAGAAAATTTTACTGATACCATTCCATCACCACCGTTATCACCATAATTAGAACCAAAATTTCCACCCACATGCGTGAAAATGCAGGCATCTACATTTTTAAAATACCCATCTCTTACATACCAGGCTTTACTCGCTAATAATTCTTCCGCCACGCCAGGCCAAATCATAAGTGTGCCAGGAATTTTATTTTTGATCATCGCTTCTTTTGCTGCGATTGCTGCAAAGATGATGACTGCCTGACCGGAATTATGTCCTTCACCATGTCCTGGTGCTCCTTCAACAATGGGGTCTTTGTAAGCCACCCCAGGTTTTTGAGAAGCTTTAGGGATGCAATCAATGTCGCTTCCTAGTGCAATAACCGGACTGCCATTTCCCCATTTAGCCATCCAAGCGGTAGGTATGCCAGAAATGCCGCGTTCAATTGTAAAGCCGTTTTTTTCAAGAATACCAGTGAGGTATTTTGATGTTTCAATTTCTTGAAAACCAAGTTCTCCGAAACTAAAAACCATATCCACCATTTCTTGCACTGCTTTTTCTTTTCCACTAACGGATTGAAGTACTTCCGTTTTAATGGCTTCCACTTTTTGTAGATTTAAGGGTGAAGGCTGTTGTGCTTGCATAAAAGTAGAAAGCAATGTGCCCATCAGCAGAAGCGTAAACTCCTTTAGTTTTGTTCTTAGCATAGTTTCGATTTGCTTAAATATAATTAAAAACAAAAAAAGGCACGAATTAATCGTGCCTTTTTAATCGGAATATAATAATCAATTTATTCTGCGTAGATCCTTTCTACTGCATCTTTATATCTTTCCATAATAACTTTTCGCTTCAAACTCAATTTAGGAGTGAGTTCTCCGGTATTCACACTCCACTCTCTAGGCAACAATTCGAATTTTTTTATTTGCTCTACATGGTTGAAAAACGTATTAAAACTATCTACTAGTTGACGATATAATTCTAACACTTTTGGATGATGTAATGCATCTTCAATAGTAGTGAAGGGGATTTCTTTTTCGCGCATCCAATCTTTTAATGTAGCCACCGAAGGAACAATAAGAGCTCCCACGAATTTTTTCTCAGAGCCAATTACTATTAATTGCTCCACAAACGGACTCTCCATTAATTTATTTTCAATGGGTTGAGGGGCTACATATTTTCCACCACTAGTTTTAAATAGTTCTTTTTTTCGATCAATAATTTTTAAGAATTTTCCATCTTCAAAAACGCCAATATCACCGGTTAATAACCAACCATCCACGATTGTTTCTGCTGTTATATCCGGACGCTTGTAATAGCCTGCCATGACGCAAGAACCTGCTACCAGAATTTCTCCATCTTCCGCTAATCGAACTTGAATACCTTCTATTGGAGGCCCTACAGTTCCAAATTTTGTTCCTCCATTTTCTTTTCTGTTAACACTGATTACTGGACTATTTTCTGTAGGTCCATAGCCTTCGTATACCGGAATTTTTGCAGCATTAAAAATGCGAAGGAGTTTAACTTGACAAGCTGCACCACCTGTAATGATAAAAGAAATGTTACCACCTAATGCTTCGCGCCATCTTTGGAAAATGAGTTTATTAGCAATGGCCAGTTGCATATTATACCAAATGCTTCCAGATTTTATATTATCATATTTTTCTGCAAGTTCAACTGCCCAAAAAAACAGACTTCTTTTATAACCAGTAAGGTGTGAACCGGCAAGCATAATTTTTTCAAAAACTTTTTCTAATAAACGAGGTACGGTAGTAAAGCCATTTGGTTTTATTTCTTTTAAATTATCTCCTATTGTTTCAAGGCTTTCAGCATAATAGATGCTGATACCGCTAAATAAATAAATATAGGTACACATTTTTTCGAAAATATGATTCAATGGCAAGAAGCTCAACACTTTTGTTTCTGGGGCATCTTCAAATGGAAAACTCGTTTTCGAATAAACAACGTTGCTATATATATTACTATGACGTAGCATCACACCTTTTGGAATACCAGTAGTTCCTGAAGTGTAGATAATGGTGGCAAGATGCGAATCTGGAATTTTCGATTTTATTTCTTCTACTTTTGTGATAGCATTCTCTGTTGCCCGTTTTGTAATTTCCGACCAATGCGGAACACCTTCTAATTGATCGAAACTATATATCTTAATAACTGAAGGAACTTTTACAATAACGTCTTTTACTTTATCATATAAATCTTTGCTACTAACAAAAACATATTTTGTGGCAGTATCATTTAAGATGAATTCTAATTCTAAAGGATTGGTTGTAGGATAAATAGGGATTAAAATTGCACCGATTTGTTGTGCAGCTAAATCGGTAAAAACCCATTCTGGTCGATTATTACTGAGAATCGCAATTTTATCGCTTCCCTCTGGCGTAAAATCATTTCCGCTAACGCCTAATTCTACAAGACCAGCACTAAATTGGTTCACAATTTCAGCTACGGCTGCGGTACTATAACTAACCCATTTTCCATTTTCTTTGGCTGCCAGCATATCTTCTTTGGGAAAATTCTTAAGCTGGTGATCTAGGCAATCAAAAAGTCTTTTACTATTCATATAGCTATCGTTGAAGTAAATCTAGAAAATAATTTAAAATTCCAGGTGGAATCTTTAGAATACTTACTATAAATGCTATTCGTAAATCAAGTGTGTCAATAAGCCATCTCTAAGTTTAGGTTCAAACCAGGTACTTTTTGGTGGCATTACTTTTCCACTATCTGCAATATCAAATAATTGATCCATCGAAACAGGGTAAATACTAAATGCAGCAGCCATTTCGCCACTATCAACCCTTTTTTCAAGTTCTGCAAGCCCTCTTATTCCACCTACAAAGTCAACTCTGGTATCCGTTCTTGGATCATTGATGTTCAGTAAAGCTGTTAGTACATTTTTCTGAAGAATGGTAACATCTAACACCCCGATTGGATCGGTAGTATAACTTCCTTCTTTAGCAATAAGTTTATACCAATTATGATTTACATACAACCCAATTTCGTGAAGATTTGCGGGTTTAAATGCATTGCTTCCTTCAGCGATTACAGTAAATTTACTTTCCAGTGATTTTAAAAAATCAGCTACACTTAAACCATTCAGATCTTTTACAACACGGTTATAATCCATGATATGGAGATCATTTGCCGGGAATAATGTAGTTAGAAAATAGTTTGATCCCTCTGTTGCTTCAGCACCTAATGCTAAACGAACTTTTGATGCAGAAGCAGCGCGGTGGTGGCCATCAGCAATATAAGTGCAGGGGACCTGTTCCGCAAAAATTGAACTAATCTGATCAATGATACCGCCATCACTAATAATCCAAATGGTATGTTGAATTCCATCATCTGCAGTAAAGTCGTACCCCGGTGATTTTGATTTTTTCCATTTTTCAATGATGCGATCGATCTCTTCATTATTACGGTAAGCTAAAAACACATTTCCCGTTTGAGCTCCTGAAGTTTTAATATGGTTGATGCGATCTAATTCTTTTTCTGGTCTTGTATACTCATGCTTTTTTATGATATCATTTTCATAATCATCTACACTACTTACACAGACTAGTCCGGTCTGACTTCTACCATCCATAATTAGCTGATAGATATAATAGCATTCTTTTGATTCACGGAATAAGGTATCACGTTGTATCGAAGCCTGTAAATTTGATTTTGCTTGATTATATACTTCCTGTGCATGTACATCAATAGAATCTGGAAGATCAATTTCGCTTTTTGTGATATGCAGGAAACTTGCAGGGTTACCCTGTGCTTCAACCTTTGCTTCTGAGCTGCTTAATACATCATAGGGTCTGCTGGCAACTAATTTTGCTAATTGTGCTTGTGGTCTTAATGCTTTAAATGGTTTTATATTGGCCATAATCGATACTTACTTGATTCTTTATAAAAATTATACTAACCGTGCTTTGCAGCAAATGATTTCATAAGATCTGTCATTGCTGACACACTGCTTAATGGAAGGGCATTGTACATACTTACTCTAACACCTCCAACAGTTCTATATCCTTTAACACCAATAAATCCTGCTTGCTTGCACTCATCAAGAAATTGATTTTGTAAATTTTCATTTTCAATAAAAAATACTGCATTCATTTCACTGCGATCTTCTTTTGCAATATTCGATTTAAATAAGGGTAGGCTATCGAGGGTATTGTATAATAATGAAGCTCTCTCAATACTTCTTTTCCCCATTTCAATTAAACCTCCTTCATCTTCGATCCATTTTAGCGTAAGCATGCTTACATAAACAGCAAAAACCGGTGGGGTATTCATTAATGAACCGGCTTCAATATGTTTTTGATAATTCATGATCGTAGGAATTCGACGCTGAATTTTTCCTAAAATATCTTTTTTAATCACCAACATATTTACACCTGCTGCTCCCATATTTTTTTGAGCCCCAGCATAAATAAGTGAAAACTTTTTAAAGTCAATTGGCCTGCTAAATATATCACTACTCATATCAGCTATTAAAGGGACATGCGTTGTAGGATATTGATGCCATTGGGTTCCCTCTACGGTATTGTTTGTTGTGATATGTAAATAGCTTGCGGTATCTGGAAATTGTAAATTCTTTGGAAGATAAGTATAGTTCTTATCCGCTGAACTTGCAGCAACCACTACATTCCCGAAAAGAGACGCTTCTTTTATTGCTTTAGTTCCCCAAATCCCATTGTCGCAATAAGCAGCTGTTTTACCATCATCCAAAAGGTTCATCGGAACCTGCATAAATTGAGTGGTAGCGCCACCATGCAAGAAAAGAACTTCATACTGTTCATCTAATTGCATTAATCTTTTGACAGATGCGATTGCATTATTAATAACCTCTTGAAAATGGGAAGTACGGTGGCCAATTTCTAATATTGATAATCCAGTATTATTAAAATTGTGAATTGCGTGCGAGGCTTGCTCTAAAACTGTTTGAGGCAGAATAGAAGGGCCAGAATTAAAATTATGCAGTTTCATTGTTTGTTGTTTTATTCGTGTATCTCAGAAACACCACCAGAAACAGTAAACTTCATGGCATCTGCAGGATGAATATTTGGAGGAAGTACACGTACTTTTTCTTTGGGTACAATATAGGTAATACCTGAGATCGCATAGGAATGTGGTACGTATACCGTGATATGGCTTTCCAACCCCAGATGTATGCTACTCTCCTGTGTCATAAAACCAATTCTCCATACATCTGCGCCATCAACATTTACCAATACAGGATGTTCGAACTTTTTTTTATTTCCAGCAAAAGCTTCTAAAAAATCTTTAACAGAAGAGTAAATAAATTTAATGCCTGGAGTTCTCTCCAAAACGGTGTCGAAAACAGCTACCAATCTACCCACTACAAAAAGGGAGGATAGCCAACCCACAAATAAAACTAAGGTAACTACTACTAAAAAGCCAAGGCCAGGTAGTCTACGAAGATTTCCGGAAGCATCTTTTTGTAGAAGATCGGGTGCAAAGCTGTTGATTAGGTTGGGCAGAAAGCTATCAACCCAGTTAAAAAGACCGAAAACAACCCAAATTGTGATTCCAATGGGGGCCAATACAATTAGTCCTTGGAAAAATAACTGTAATAATTTCCCCAATGTTTCTTTAAAACCGGGTCTTTTTAGTTTTGGCATGATCTGATTTGACTGTAAATTAAAGAAGAATCAGGGATTATATAAAATATCAACTGCTTTGAATCGTCTAATCTTTCAGAAAACCAAATTTTAAGCTGATTTATCCCTTTTATAAACCGCTTAACAAAAAATTAATATTAAAATCAATGGAAACTATTTTTAAGTTAAAAGTTTCCATAGTTTTGCAATTCTATTTAATATTATGGAAACGAAAGAAAGAATTATTGCACAAACGCACGATTTATTCATGCGATACGGTATTCGTAGCGTAAGCATGGATGACATTGCCTATCACTTAGGGATAAGTAAAAAAACGATCTATCAGTATTATGAGGATAAAGATGCTTTGGTAGAAGGGGTACTGGACATTGAGTTGAAAAGGAATTTTGAAGATTGTGAACGCAACAAGCTGAACAAGCAAAATAGCATTCATGAATTTTTCTTATCCATGGATGCAATGAAGGAAATGTTCAAGCAGTTAAACCCAACCATTATTCACGATATACAGAAATACCATCCTAAATGCTTTAAAAAGTTGAATCAACACAAACAGGATTTTTTCTATAATATCATCAAAGACAATTTAGAATTGGGTATCAAGGAAGACTTATATCGACCCGAAATTAATATTGATATTCTTACCAAGTTTCATCTCGAAACATTCTTTATCACTACCAATTCAGAAATTTTTCCTGTTTCAAAATATAACCTAACAATAGTAAGTCAGGAAATTTTAGAAAACTTTTTATACGGCATCGCAACTACAAAAGGAATTAAAAAAATTGATCAATACAAGCAAGAAAGACAAAAACAATAAACTTATGAACCAAAAACCAATTAAAGTCTTTGCATGGATTTTCTGCATCTTATTTGCAGCTAGTTCAGCAATGGCACAAACAGGTATTAAACACGCATTTAGTGTGAAGGAATGTGTTGATTATGCACATAAAAATAATCTGCAGGTTAAAAATGCACTATTGAATGTTCAGATACAACTGGAAATAAATCGAGATGTAACTGCTTCAGCTTTGCCATCTCTTACTGGAATAGTTAATGGAAACGATTATCTAAAAATCCCAACCTCGCTTTTGCCAGGTGAAATTTTTGGACAGCCAGCAGGTACTTATATTCCAGTTCAGTTTGGTACTAAGTACAATGCCAATGCAGGATTACAATTACAACAATTATTATTTGATGGACAGGTATTCGTAGGCTTACAAGCACGATCAACAAGCATTGCATTTTCTAATAAGAATGTGGAAGTAACGGAAGAAATGATCAAAGCCAACGTATATAAAATTTACTATCAGTTAGTAGCTAGTAAAACACAGATCGGAATTTTTGATGCGAATTTAGAAAGACTTAACAAATTGCTTACTGATACAAAGGCACTTTATGAAAATGGATTTGTTGAAAAACTAGACATTGATAAAATATCTGTTCAGATCTCAAATCTGGAAACCGAAAAATTAAGAGCCCTTAATAGTATAGATATCGGATACCAGGCATTAAAGACTTTGATAGGCATGCCTACTAAAGATGCATTGGTATTAACCGAAGAATTGACCGAAGATAAAATCAAAAAAGATTTTACAGCCGATACCACTTTTAATTACACGGATCGAAAAGAATATCAATATTTAGACCTGGCAAAGCAATTAAATGAACTCAATATCAAAAGATACAAAATGAGTTTTCTACCCACACTCGCTTTATCTGGTTCCTATACTAAAAATGCGCAGAGAAATCAGTTCAACTTTTTTGGTAAAGGCGATTGGTTTACTACCTCTTTCGTTGGTTTAAACTTAACAGTACCCATTTTTAGTGGGTTCTCTAAAACATCGCATGTTACAAAGTCGAAACTGGAATTGCAACAAACAGAGAACCAAATTGACAATTTGCGTTTAACAATTGATAATGAAATAGAAACAGCAAAACTAAATTTCCATGCTGCTACTATTACGTTGGATTATCAAAAGAAAAACATGCTATTAGCAGAAAATGTGTTTAATCAAACCAAAAAGAAATTTGAATTGGGATCAGGATCAAATACAGAAATTACTGCAGCACAAACTGATTTAAGAACAGCTCAGGCAAATTATATCAACGCCTTATATTCTGCAATCATAGCAAAAGTGGACTTCTATAAAGCGATCGGAAAACTTTAAAACTAACTATACAATAAACAAGAACATGAAAAACTTAAACTATATCATTTTATTTGTAACAGCCCTTTCTTTGGCGGCTTGTGGGAGTAAAACTGCTACTGATGCAGCTTTGAAAGAAAAGAAAGCCAAACTAGAACAACTAAAAAAAGATCAAACTAAATTAACTACAGAAATTACAAAATTAGAGGCAGACATTCTTGCTGCTGATCCATCAGCAAAAACAGATAATGCTAAACTGGTAGCAACCTCAGTAATTGCACAAGAAAACTTTACACACTTTATCGATTTACAAGGTAAGGTAGATGCTGTTAATATTTCTTATGTTACCCCTCGTGGAGCTGGCGGTCAAGTTAGAGAATTGTATATCAAAAAAGGTGATCAAATAAATAAGGGTCAATTAATATTAAAGCTAGATGATGCCATTGTGAAACAAAGTTTAGTTGCTGCTGAACAAGGTTTGCAAACCATCAAAACACAACTGGCGTTTGCAAAAAACCTGTACCAGAAACAACAAAATCTTTGGGCACAAAATATAGGCACCGAAATTCAATTGATCACTGCAAAAAATAATGCGGAGAGTTTAGAGAACCAATTGAAAAGTTCACAAGAGCAAATTAAAGTTACTGATGAGCAGTTGAAATTTACTTCTGTGTACAGTAATGTAAGTGGTGTAGCAGATGAAGTAAACATAAGAGTAGGTGAATTGTTTGCGGGCCCTGGTCAAATCAAAATTGTAAATACAAACGATTTAAAAATTACTACACAAATTCCTGAAAACTATGCAACTCGTGTTGTAGTAGGTACACCTATTAAAATTTCATTGCCAGATATTAATAAGTCGCTCGATTTAAACATCAATGTAGTTGGAAAAATTATCGACCCAACAAGTAGAAGTTTTTATGTAGAAGCAAAACTTCCAACTGATAAAACTTTCCGTCCAAACCAGATTGCTTTAGTACGTGTACTCGATTATGAAGCTAAAAATGCAATTAGCATACCTGTAAATATTTTACAAGCGGATGATAAGGGCAGATATGTATTAGTAGCTGTAACTGAAAATGGTAAACTAACTGCCCGCAAAAGAATGGTGGTTGCAGGAGAAATGTATGGTGATAAATTGGAAATTAAAACTGGCTTGAAAACAGGCGACACAATTATTACGGAGGGTTTCCAAAGCTTATATGATGGTCAGATTATTACGACCGAAACAAAATAAGAGCGAATCCATCTGAAAGAAATTAAACTAAACTACTTGTATGAGTGCATTAGAAAATATAGTAGGTAAGTTCAAAGAATTTGGACCTACCACCTGGAGTATCAAAAACAAAACATCCATTTACCTGCTCATGGTATTCGTGAGTTTGATGGGGGTTTATCAATTTGTTACACTACCTAAAGAACAATTTCCAGATATAGTTATTCCAACGATATATGTACAAACTATTTATGTAGGTAATTCACCTAAAGACGTAGAGAACCTTGTGACCCGCCCTATCGAAAAACAGATCAAAGGGATTACCGGTGCCAAGATTAAAAAATTCACCAGTACTTCACAGCAAGATTTCTCTGCTATTCAAGTGGAGTTTGATACTGATGTAAAAACAGATGTGGCATTGCAGAAAGTGAAGGATGCTATTGATAAATCAAAAGCTGACTTACCCACAGATTTAACTTCCCCGCCCACTGCTTTAGAAATCAGCTTCAGCGAACAACCCATCATGTATGTGAATTTGAGTGGTGATTATGATTTGGTTCGTTTAAAAAAATATGCAGATGATCTTAAAGACAAACTAGAAGACCTTTCTCAAATTAACCGTGTTGATATTGTGGGTGCTCCAGAAAGAGAATTCCAAATCAATGTCGACAACTATCGCATGCAGAGTGCAGGTGTTACATTCGATGATATCAGTAATGCAGTACAAAGAGAAAATTTAGATATTTCTGGTGGTTTATTAGATGTGGGTACCATGAAACGTAACCTGCAACTGAAAGGACAATTAAAATCTGCTTATGACATTGAAAAAATAATTATTCGTAACCAAACAGGTGCGCCTATCTATTTAAAAGATATTGCAGAAGTAAAAGATACTGTTAAAGAAAAAGAAAGCTTTGCACGTTTAGATGGTAAGAATGTTGTTACCCTAAATATTATTAAAAGAAGCGGTGAGAACCTCATTGAAACTAGTGATGGCGTTAAGAAGATTGTTGATGAAATGAAAGTCACCAGTTTTCCGAAAGATTTGAAAGCTGTGATTACGGGTGATATGAGTATCAAAACAAGAACATCATTCACTGATCTCGTGAATAGTATTGTAATCGGATTTGTGCTGGTATTAATTATCCTGATGTTTTTTATGGGAGTTATCAATGCATTTTTCGTAGCACTTTCTGTTCCGTTGAGCATGTTCGTGGCATTTGTATTTTTACCTGGAGCCGACTTAATTGTGGGTGGACATGTAACCTTAAACTTCATCGTATTATTTGCACTGCTTTTTGGATTGGGAATTATTGTGGATGATGCTATTGTGGTTATTGAAAATACTCATAGGATCTTCTTTGAAGGGAAAGGAAAATTAAATTCAACTATATCGGCACGTATGGCTGCAGGTGAAGTATTTATTCCAGTATTAGCTGGTACACTTACCACACTAGCACCATTCTTTCCACTGTTATTCTGGCCTGGTATCATTGGTAAATTCATGATTTACCTGCCTACCATGTTAATCTTTACGCTTGCGGCTTCATTAGTGGTTGCATTTATTATGAACCCAGTATTTGCGGTTGATTTTATGGAGCATCCTGATGAAGAAGAATTAAAAGGACCCAAAAGTGCCATCTTTAAAAAGAAAGGATTTTGGATCGCTATTATACTAGGTATTTTATTAGACTTTGCAGGTGCACCTTTCTGGGGGAATTTGCTAATATTCTTCGTGGGCTTAGTAGTGTTGAATGTTTATGTTTTAAACCATGCCATTCATCAATTCCAACATGCTGCTTTGCCTTGGATCATGAATCATTATGAGAATTTATTAAGATGGGCACTTTATGGTTGGAGACCTGTTAAGTTATTATTGGGAACCATTGCTTTATTGTTTATCTCAGTAGCATTATTTGCTATTAGAAAAGTTCCTGTTGTTTTCTTTCCAAAAGGCGATCCTAATCAAATATATGTTTACATCAAATTGCCGGTAGGCACCGATGTGTTATATACTGATAGCGTAACAAAGTTATTAGAGTCTAAAGTAAATAAAGTATTAGGTAATGTAGGTGGTAAAACCAACCCAATTGTAGAAAGTGTAATCAGCAATGTGGCAATTGGTGCTGGAGATCCCATGACCGGAGATCGAAGTACAAGAAGTGAATTGGGTCGTATTCAAATTTCTTTTGTAGAATTTGAAAAAAGAAAGGGAGTTGCAACTGAACCTTATTTAACTAAAGTTCGGGAAGCTATGAAAGGAGTACCTGGTGCAGAAATCAGTGTTGACCAGGAACAAAATGGTCCACCAACAGATCCACCAGTTAATATTGAAGTGTCGAGTGAAGAGTTTGATAACCTTATCAAAACTGCCGTAAACCTGAAGAACTATTTAGATAGTATTCATGTGCCTGGTGTAGAAGAATTGAAGATGGGTGTTGATCTTACTAATCCTGAGCTAACACTAACAGTTAAGAGAGATCGTGCGTTGATTGAAGGTGTTTCATCCGGTCAGATAGGAATGGCTCTGAGAACTGCATTATTCGGTAAAGAAGTTTCGAAGATCAAAGAAGGGAAAGACGAATACAAAATTCAATTGCGTAATAACGAATTCCAGCGTAAGAATTTAGTTGAGTTATTAAATATGAAAATCAGCTTCCGTGATATGGCCAGTGGCGGTGCCATTAAAAATATTCCGATCAGTTCTTTAGTAACCATTGAACCAACAAGTACATTAGGAAGTGTAAAGCGGTTAAATCAAAAACGACTAATTACTCTTCGCTCAAATCTTACAAATGGTTATACAGCAAATGATGTGAATAAATTGCTTGCTAGATATATCGAAGATTTTAAAAAGAAACCTGAAGGCGTTACTATTAAACAAACAGGTGAAAGTGCTCAACAGGCAGAAACAGCAGCTTTCTTAGGAAAAGCATTATTGATTGCATTGATGTTGATCTTGTTTATCCTGGTGTTGCAATTTAATTCCGTAAGTAAACCTGTAATTATTCTTACCGAAATCCTATTTAGTATCATTGGGGTATTACTTGGATTTGCTTTAACTGGTATGACGGTTTCAGTTACTATGACGGGCATCGGAATCATTGGTCTTGCAGGTATCGTTGTTAAAAACGGGATTCTGGTGATTGAATTTAGTGATGAGTTAAGAGCAAGAGGCATGAAAACCAGAGAAGCTGTTATTCAAGCAGGTAAGACAAGGATCATTCCAGTTTTGTTAACTGCATTGGCTGCAATCTTAGCATTCTTGCCTATTGCCATCGGATTTAATATCAACTTTATTACCTTATTCTCTGAATTAAACCCACACATCTATATGGGTGGTGATAGTGCTGTATTCTGGAAACCATTGTCATGGACTATCATCTTTGGTTTATCGTTTGCCTTCTTTATGACATTGGTAATTGTACCAAGTATGTATTTGATTGCAGAGCGTTTAAGAAGACCGATGCGTAATATGTTTGGTGGTAGATGGATTAGTATGTTGGGAATTCCTCCATTGACTTTCCTATTCCTTCCACTCATGGTAATTACAATGGTAAAACATAGGACTAAAAGAAGGAAGAGAGCGGATAAATTAAAAGATCAGCAGGTAAACGATGCGTTTATTGGAAGTTGGTTTTAATTAAGTGAGAAATAACAAATGAAAAACATTAGCCCCGGCTTTCAAGCTGGGGAGCTAATTAATTTTTTAAAGCCGTCTCTCCCCATAACTTGGGATTGGGACGGCTTTTTTTTGCCGATTATCAAATTGAAAATGGCAGGGAAATAGAAGCTTTGTAATTTGCTTTAAAGAAAAAATAAAATGCAAAATCACGAAATAGACTACAAAATTTTTGGCGAAGAAATGCAATATGTGGAAGTGGAAATGGATCCCGGTGAAACAACTATTGCAGAACCTGGCGCTTTTATGATGATGGACGATGGTATTGCCATGGAAACCATTTTTGGGGATGGCAGTAATCAAAGTAATAGTGGCGGACTCTTTGGCAAACTTTTGAACGCCGGGAAAAGAGTATTAGTAGGTGAAAGCTTGTTTATGACTGCTTTTACCAATGTTGGTTCAGGAAAAAAGCACGTGAGTTTTGCATCTCCCTATCCAGGTAAGATCATTCCTGTTAACCTGCAACAAATGGGGTATCGTATCATTTGTCAGAAAGATGCCTTTCTCTGTGCAGCAAAAGGGGTGAGCGTGGGCATTGAGTTTCAAAAAAGACTGGGTACTGGACTCTTTGGTGGAGAAGGATTCATCATGGAAAAATTAGAAGGCGATGGAATGGTTTTCATGCACGCGAGTGGGTATGTGCAACAGAAAGAATTACAGGCTGGAGAATTATTGAAGATTGATACCGGTTGTATAGTAGGATTTACTTCAACTGTAGAATATGATATTCAGTTTGTAGGAGGAATTAAAAACACTTTATTCGGCGGAGAAGGAGTATTCTTTGCAACCTTGCGGGGTCCGGGAATTGTATGGATTCAAAGTTTGCCAGTTAGTAGATTAGCGGGCCGTATCTTACAATACGCAACAACTACTCGCCGCGAAGAAGGATCGGTACTAGGCGGATTGGGTAATTTGTTGGATGGCGACGGAAAATGGTAAGTGAAAACTGTTAACCCTGCCTTTTAGGGTAGGGCACCCAACATATATGAGAAGCTTTTATAAACAAATGTATTTATGAATATCAGTGCAGATTTTAAAGATCAAAGCATTTACCGCATTCGAGAAAGCCATAAAAGAATTATTGCTTGTATGGATATGCTGGATGAATCGCAAATTTGGTTGAAGCCAAATACTGCACTCAATAGCATGGGCAATTTGGTATTACACTTATGTGGAAATATTACTCAATATATTATTAGCACTTTGGGTGGCGCTCCTGATCATAGAAATAGAGATGCTGAATTTGCTGCTGTTGGAGGCAAATCAAAAGAAGAACTTAAATCTGCTTTTAATACTGTTATTGAGCAAAGTATTCAATGCATTAAAAACGTAGGTGATGCAGACTTATCAACGATTAAAAAAGTACAAGTTTATGATTTAACGGGTGTAGGAATTATCATTCATGTTACCGAACACTTATCTTATCATACCGGTCAGATTGCTTTTCTTACCAAACTTTTATTAGAAAGAGACTTAGGCTTTTATGCAGGGTTGAATCTGAACCAAAAACACCAATAAATTTTATCGCTTAAGTAAAGATAATTTTTCAACGGCCCTTTCGAGGGTCGTTTCTTTTTTGGCGAAGCAGAAACGTAATACTTTATTGTCTTCTCCATTTTTATAGAACGCAGATACTGGCACTGCTGTTATTCCATAATCTTTAGTAAGACGAACCGCCAGATCCATATCCGTTTCGTTTGAGAAATCTGCGTAGCTATAACATTCGAAATAACTACCGTGCGATGGGATGCAGGTAAAAGGAGTAGCTTTCATGAGCTCTCTGAAATAGTCTCTTTTCTTTTGTATAAATCCACTCAATGATAGATAAGCATTTTTATCCTGAATAAATTCTGCTATGCCTACTTGCTTTGGCGTATCGCAACAAAATGCATTGAATTGATACACTTTTCTAAACTCTTTCATCAATTCAGGAGAACTAATGCAATAGCCCAATTTCCAACCAGTACAGTGATAAGTTTTACCAAATGAGAAACACACAAAGCTTCGCTCCAAAAGATCAGGGTATCTTAACATACTTTGATGTTCAATGCCATCAAAAATCAAATGTTCATATACTTCATCGCTGAGTATAATTATATTGGTATCAGTAACTACTGACCTTAATTCTGTTATATCATGTTCACTTAATACAGCACCTGTTGGGTTATGCGGTGAATTGATGATGATCATTCTGGTGTTTGCAGTAATTTTTTCTCGAACGATATCCCATGGAATCGAATAATCAGGATAAGCCAATGATATCAAAACAGGAATAGCTCCGTTTAACTCAATCGCAGGAATATAACAATCATAAGCCGGCTCAAAAACGATCACTTCATCACCTGGCTTTAATACTGTTGTAAGTGTAGAAAAGATGGCCACTGTTCCGCCCGGTGTTATTGTTATTTGTGTATTTGGATCAATTTTTGTTTTATAAAGGAACTCAGTTTTTTCTGCAAGTCTTTCCCTCAATAATACATTGCCAGGCATTGGTGAATACTGGTTAAAATCATCGCTCATGGCTTTTGCAACCAGATCAGTCAATGCATGATCCATTGGAAAATCTGGAAACCCCTGTCCTAAATTCACAGCACCATGTTCAACTGCAAGTTGACTCATTACAGTAAATATGGAAGTGCCAACATTGGGAAGTTTAGATTCAATTTGCATATGATGGGTCTTGGACTTATTTATTGCTAAGTTGGCTCTCCAATCTTTTCAATTCAACCTCTGCAATTTTTGCCGTATAAGTGAGATTGATTAGACGGTAACTAGCATTCTCAAAACTTTGTTGCGCTTGTTTTACATCGATGATGGTAGCCTGACCTAATTCGAATTTTTTAGAAATCAGATCGAGTAATTGTTGAGATAAAGTAAAATTTTCAGACTCCATTTTTAACTGACTCAATGAATTGGTATAAGCCTGATAGGTTCTAACGGCACCTGTTTCATAATCGAGTAATAGGTTGTCGTAAACTGTTTTTGAGCTGCGGGTATTGATCTCAGCGATCTGTTGTTGCTTTTTAGAAATAGATCCATTATAAATAGGTACGGAAAGGTTTACACCAACAAAGGGTCCGTAGCTTTGGTTTAATAAAATAAATCCAGCTCCACTTTTTGCACTAGTTAAGTTATAACCAGTTGAAGCACGAATGGATGGATATCTGATAGCAGCAATTTCTCTTTCAACTATTTCGTTGATTCGTACTTGTTGTTGAGCGGCTATTACCTGAGGGTTATTGCTTAAACGACTACGCACAGAATCAAGGTTAATCGATCTATCAATAACGATGGTGTCTTCAATGATAATTTTTTGATCTGCAGGTTTCAGAAATATCAAATTCAATAAATCTGTCTTAGCTAAATCAATGAGCAAATACTGCGATTCTTTTAATTGAAGATTGCCGTTCAAATCTAATTGAGCCTGAAAAATATCTGCGTTATTAGCAACCCCTACTTGTTTGCGTACTTCAAGAATTTCAAGTTTTTGTTTAGATACTTCGATCGTACGATTGAGGGCTTTTAGAAAATATTGCTGACGAACGATGTCAAAATATTTCGACATCACTGCAGCAATCGTATTCTGAATTTGAGCAGCCAATACTTGTTGATTCTGCTGTAGTAATTCGTCTAGTCTTTTTTTGGTAGACTGAACCCGCATCCCATTATACAAAAGCACACTACCTGTTACACCAACAGCCAGGTTATTGGTGGCCACATTATCGCGTTTAGTATCTCTGGTTGGGTCAGGAAATTTTTGATTAATACTGGTAACTTGTTCGTTGTCGCTTGCGGTTCCTGATACTATTGGTAATCCGCCTGCATATCCATAAGTATTAGCAAGAGTGCTGATTTCAATGTTGTTTTGAGCCAATTGAATATCATAACTATTTTTCAATGCGATATTGATGGCGTCGGTTAGGGAAACCTTTTGCTGACTAAAACCTTCTAAAGCAGATGCGCAACAAACGAACAACAATAGTTTCTTCATGATTGTAAAATTACCTACAGCCCTCAAAAGCGGGCAAAATATTACACCAATGGTTGACTAGCTAACTAAAGTACCTAAATCCTGACCTTCTACCACTTTTAGCAAATTTCCAGGCTCATTCATATCAAATACGATGATGGGCATTTTGTTTTCCATGCATAAAGTGAAAGCGGTCATATCCATCACTTTTAGATTTTTTGAAATACATTCATCATAGCTGATTTTATCGTAACGGGTTGCGCTAGGATCTTTCTCGGGATCTGCTGTGTAGATACCGTTAACGCGTGTACCTTTCAAAATCACATCTGCCTTCATTTCAATTGCCCGTAGAGAACCTGCAGTATCTGTAGTAAAATATGGATTACCTGTTCCAGCACCAAAGATTACAACTCTTCCTTTTTCAAGGTGACGTAAAGCTTTTCTGCGGATATAGGGTTCAGCAACTTGATCCATTTGGATTGCGCTTTGAAGCCGGGTGTAAACACCAAAACGCTCTAGCATCGACTGCATTGCCATTGCATTTATTACGGTGGCAAGCATACCCATATAATCACCATGCGCTCTTTCTATGCCACTATCAGCTTCATTCATACCTCTATAAATATTTCCTCCCCCAATCACAATGGCCACTTGCACACCTAAATCAGTAATTGATTTAATATCTATTGCATATTGTTCAATGATCTTTGGGTTGAAAGGATCTCCGTTCCGTTGGTTGCCCAATAGCGCTTCGCCGGATAATTTAAGGAGGATACGTTTATATTTTGGAATCATAACACTGATATTTATGCAAATAACCTTAATTTTTTATGAGCAGCCAAAATGAATAGGTTAATTGACGGGGCTTTACACGTGTTTAAGCGATGAATTCAACTCAAAAATTCCGTGATTTCATCATTTTTATTTTGAATAGTGTTTTTTAGCTTGCTTATCCTTAGTAAATGGATGGTTATCTAGTAATGTAAAAAATCAACACTATGTACAACGTAAGAACCAAGTCGAAACCAAGTCAAGGACTAGTAGTAAGAATTCTTCCGTCCTTTTTATATTTATTGATGGCACTAGCTGGGGGCTATGGATTTTTTCAGGGCGAATCTTTACGATATGCCCTACCCATATTCTTGTTAGTAACCCGGTTCAACTTTGTGATTTACGCAAAATATAAGTTAGAGAATTGGGCTTTGCATGTTTTTCATGCAATCCTTGCAATGATTGTGATTTTCTTTATGTTTTAATTAAAAGTGCTCCTTGCTCTAAATAAAAAAAGCCGTCCCGATTATATCGAGACGGCTTTTTAAATATTAGAAGTTTAGGATTATCCTAAAGCAACACGTTTGAATTCTGTTACGTTCAAATCAGCACTCACTGATTTTAAGTATTCACCTACAGTCTTGCCGCCATCTTTAACAAAGGCCTGAGCATATAAAGTGTTTTCTTTAAAGAAGGCATTCAATTTTCCTTCAGCGATCTTAGCGATCATTTCATCAGGTTTGCCAGCCATTTTAGGATCTGCTTTCATAGTTTCAACTACGATTGCTCTTTCTCTTTCTACAGCTACAGCAGGAATGCTTTCTGGATCAACAGCTAATGGATTCATTGCTGCAATTTGCATCGCAACATCCTTACCTGCTTCAGCAGCCTCAGCACTCATTCCAACTAAAACACCCATACGGTTTGCACCATGAATATAAGATGCTACAAATGGAGCTTCAATTCTTTCAAATTTAGCAACACCAATTTTCTCACCAATTGAAGTTAATTTGTCGTTGATCAAATCAGCCACTTTCGCGCCATTGATTACCACTTCATTTAATTCTTCAGCAGACTTCACATTGTTTGCAATGGCAGCTTCAGCGATACCTTTTGCAAAGGCAACGAACTCAGCATTCTTAGAAACGAAATCAGTTTCGCAACTAATACAAACAATGAATCCAGTTTTATGATCAGCAGAAGTTCCTGCGATAATCACACCTTCTTTTGCTTCACGGTCGCTACGTTTTGCAGCAACTTTCTGACCTTGTTTACGCAACCAATCGATGGCAGCTTCAAAGTCTCCGTTTGTTTCAGTCAAAGCTTTTCTACAGTCTAGCATACCAGCTCCGGTAGCCTGACGTAATTTATTAATATCAGCAGCGGTTATTGTTACAGTTGACATAATTTCTTATAATTAATTGTTGTATAAAAATTGGGTCATTAGTCATTACCCTAAGCAGATGACTAATGACCCAAAAGGGATAATAATTTATCTTCCACCACCACCACCAGCTGGGCGACGGTTACCTTGGCTTGGAGTACGACGCTTTGGAGCACCGCCTGCTGGTCCACCAGCTGGCGCATTACTACCACCTCTTCTGCCACCACGACCAGCTTCAGCTTGAGCTTCAGCTTCTAGGCGACGAGCGCGTGTTTCATTTTCATTATTGCTGTCTTCACCTTCATCATCATCTTTAGAAGCCTGACGTTCAGCCAAACCTTCAGCGATTGCTGCAATGATGTAGTTAGTGATGATTGCGATTGATTTAGTTGCATCATCGTTAGCAGGAATAGCGAAGTCTACTTTATTAGGATCACTATTCGTATCTACCATACCGAAAGTAGTGATGCCTAAACGCTTAGCTTCAGCTAATGCAATATGCTCACATCCGATGTCAACAAGGAATAAAGCAGCGGGTAAACGACCCAACTGAGCGATACCGCCCAATACTTTTTCCATTTTTTCTTTATCGCGAGTTAAAGTCAAACGCTCTTTTTTAGTAAGGCTTTCAGCACTACCATCTGCAAGCATTTTTTCAATGCTCTGCATTTTCTTAACGCTCTTACGAACGGTATTAAAGTTGGTTAACATACCACCTAACCAACGCTCTGTAGCATAAGGCATGTTAACTTTCTTAGCGCATTCGCTAACGATTTCTTTGGCCTGCTTTTTAGTAGCAACAAACATGATCTTCTTACCGCTTTTTGCGATTTGTTTCAATGCTGCTGATGCTTCTTGTAGATGATCTACAGTTTTGTTCAGGTCAATGATGTGAATACCTTTCTTCTCAGCGAAGATATAAGGCAACATCTTTGGGTTCCACTTCTTTTTTAGGTGACCAAAATGTACGCCGGCCTCCAAAAGTTGCTGTTGTAATGAAGTGTTATTTTCCATTGTATGAGTTTGAAATTTTTAATTTGAAATTTGAAATTGAGTTGTTGATATACCAATTTAAAATCAGCAATATCAAATCCCAAATATTAACGTTTACTGAACTGGAAGCTTCTACGTGCTTTCTTGTGACCGAATTTCTTACGTTCAACACCACGTGGATCACGCTTCAACTGACCGGCTGCTTTTAATACAGGACGGAATTCAGCGTTCACTTCTAACAGTGCACGAGCGATACCCAATTTAGCTGCTTCAGCCTGACCTTTCAGTCCGCCACCAGCTGCATTGATAACGATATCAAATTTGCCAACTACATCAGCAGTTTTCAAAGGTGCTTCTACTTGATTCTGCAAGTAAACAAGCGGAAAATATGCTTTGTAATCTTTGTCGTTTACAGTGATCTTGCCTTCGCCCTTGCTAATAAATACGCGGGTTACAGCTTCTTTACGACGACCAACTGCGTTTTTTTGTTTTTCCATTATACTTGGTTTGGAATGTGTTTAAATTAGAATTTTAGTTCTTTAGGTTGTTGAGCAGCATGAGGATGCTCTGTACCTGCGTACACAAATAATTTTTTAACCAATTTGCGGCCTAGACGATTTTTAGGAAGCATGCCTTTAACAGCTCTTTCTATAACTACTTCTGGACGACGCTTTAAAAGATCTTGTGCAGCTTCGTGCTTTTGACCACCTGGATGTCCAGAATAGTTTTGATACACTTTGTCTGCAGCTTTGTTTCCTGTGAAAACAACTCTTTCGCAGTTGATCACAATTACATTATCTCCACAATCAACGTGAGGAGTATAGTAGGCTTTGTTCTTACCACGCAAAACAGCTGCAATTTTAGAACATACACGTCCCACGGTTTGATTAGTGCCGTCAACAACATACCAGTTATGTTGAACGGTAGCCGCATTCGCAGACTTGGTGGTGAAATGAAGTTTACTCATAATTTTTCTTTTTAATTTAACTAGTGCTATCCCACTAGCCTGAATGTTCCGATTAATTCGGGGGGCGAAGGTAGGATTCCTACACTCGATTTTCCAAAAAAAAAGGAAAGTATTTTTTAAGACACTTCTGTAATCGATTGATTATCAATAAAAAATTTGTCACAAATATTTAATAGCATGCTGAAAAGGCCGGATTTGTTGGGAATTTGAGGGTGATTAGAGTGATTTTCTTTTAATAGAAAGACTTTCAACCACCCCGGCCATCGCTTCGCTTGGCCACCCCTCCTATCCGCAAGCGGCAGGAGGGGTGCTGTATTTCTCATCTTCCTACCTCACTTTTCACTCTTCACTTTTCACTCTTCACTCTTCACCCTTCACCCTTCACTCTTCACTTTTCACTTTTATCTCTTATCTTTTTCTGAACTTCGCTCAAATTGCAAGCATGGCTTTTCGAAAATTTCAGGCAGATCAACTTTTTACTGGCACAACATTATTGGATAGCTCTAATATATTAGTAACAGATGAAGCAGGCCTTGTGATTGAAATAGTTGCTATTGCTGATGCAGGTGAAGACATTCTAAAACTGAATGGCTGGATAAGCCCGGGTTTTGTAAACTGTCATTGCCATATAGAACTAAGTCATATGAAGGGCTTGATTCCAGAGCATACTGGTCTGGTTGATTTTGTGATCTCTATTATGACGCAAAGACATTTTCCAGAAGAGGAAATTCTTCAAACAATTTCAGACGCTGAAAACGAAATGCTTTTAAATGGAATTGTTGCGGTTGGTGATATTAGCAATAACAGCATCAGTTTTACCCAAAAAGCAAAAAATCGGTTAGCTTATTATACTTTTTTAGAGTTAAGTGGGTTTACTCCTTATATAGCACAATCCCGTTTTGATAAAGGATTGGAATATTATCAGCAATTTGAAAAGATAAATTCTAGAGTTCATTCTTTAAGTATGGCTGCACACGCGCCTTACTCTGTTTCTAATGAGTTATGGAAATTGATGCAACCTTATTTTAAAAACAAAACAACAACAGTTCATAATCAAGAGACCGAATTTGAAGATGCTTTCTTTTTGAATAAGACCGGCGATTTTATACGCTTGTATGAGTATTTGCATGTGAATTTAGATTTCTGCTCTGCTACTGGTAAAAGTAGTTTACAATCAGTTGCTTCTAATTTTGATGGCGCTGCAAAGACTTTATTAGTGCATGATGTATTTACCAAACAAGAAGATCTTCAATTCATAAATGATCTTTCAGTAGATCAGCATAATCAATTTTATTATTGCCTCTGCATCAATGCCAATCAATACATCAGCAAAGCATTGCCCCCAATTGATTTATTTAGAAAAAATGATTGCCGGATTGTAGTTGGTACAGATAGTTTGGCAAGTAATCACCAACTTAATATATTAGAGGAGTTAAAATCAATCAATAGTCACTTTACAAATATCCCACTTCAAGAACAACTCCAGTGGGCCACCCTCAATGGAGCGCAAGCATTAGGTTTCGAGCACTTGGGCAGTTTTGAAAAAGGGAAAACGCCTGGTATTGTATTAATCGATCAAATAGAAAATAAAACACTAACACCAAACAGTAAGGCGAAGCGATTGTTATAAAATTATCCAAGCACTTCCTGAATAATGGCAAGACTTTTTATTTCTCCAAAGTCTTGTATATGTAATGACATGAAACTTTGATAAGCTGTTAATAGTGCTCTGCGAATATTTCTATTGAGCGATAAATATTCAAGATCTTTTAATTCTTTGCAGTGCAAAATCTGAGAAGTTATTTTAGCTAAATCTCCATCAATATAATAAGGATGTGAAGGAGCTTCTTTGATAAACATTCCTTCCTGTAAATCAAATATTGGAGTATCATTACTGTACTCACCTAATAATTGAAACCCTAATTCACTAGCCAATTGAAGTGTAAAATAAAGTGGAAGGTTTGCTGTAAATGCATCTGAACCTTTATCTAAAGCCTTCAAAGCATCCTCCGTTAAATAAAATAATTCAGGATTCGCTTCTGGCTCTTTTAAAGCGTGTTGTAATAGCTCTACAATATAAGAAGCTACCGTATTTCTTACCACATCAAACAGAACTGTTTCATACAAATAACTCCACTGATACTCGCGGATGAATTGCAAGTGCTTCATATTGTTTTGATGCACTTCCATATCTAATAAAGCAGCGGGTTGAAAATAACTTGCTTTACCCGCAGAGGTTTTACTGCTTTTTCTCACACCTTTCACAATATAACTCTGCACACCGAACAGAGCAGTATATACGGTTGTGATGATACTGGTATCACCGTATTTTACAGTGCGCAAAACTATTCCTTTCGTGGTGTGAACCATTATTTAAAGGTAAGAGATTCGAGTGAAGCGTAAAATATGTGTGCTGTGAAAACATTTACTGAATGATAAATTCATTTTAGTTCATAAACTATGATTTCAAAATACATGCTTGTATTTTAAGAGAAATATTTAAAAATGAAGGAGGGCAAATCCATAACAGTAAAGGGGATTCAAATTGGCATAAAAGAGGAGTCTGGGCAAAAATTCATTTCACTTACAGATATGATAAGAGGGAAAGAAGGCGTTTTCTTTATATCAGATTGGTTAAGAAACAGGAACACTATTGAGTTTATTGGTATTTGGGAAGTCGTAAATAATCAAAATTTTAATTATGGCGAATTTGCCATAATTAAAAGTCAAGCAGGTTTAAATAGTTATAGGCTAAGCGTAAAAGAATGGGTTGATAAAACCAATGCCATCGGCCTTCAAGCAAATGCTGGTAAATACGGAGGTACATATGCTCATATTGATATTGCATTTGAATTTGGTATGTGGATTTCGGCAGAATTTAAAATTTATTTGATCAAGGAGTTTCAAAGATTGAAAGAAAATGAATCTATACAACTTCATTCTGAATGGAATATCCAAAGAATCCTATCAAAAGTCAATTACAAAATTCTGACTGATTCTATAAAAGAAAAAATCATCCCTCATTTACTTACGCAAAAAGAAATTACAATCATTTATGCCCTTGAGGCCGATATTTTAAACATGGCACTTTTTGGTAAAACAGCGAGACAATGGAAAATTGAAAATACAGGTAAAGAGGGAAACATTCGAGATTGGGCAACTCTTGAACAATTAGTAGTTCTTTCGAATTTGGAAAGTATCAATTCGGTATTAATTCATCAGGAATTACCACAAAAAGTTAGATTAATTCAACTTAATTCAATTGCAATTGGTCAAATGAAATCACTTTATAATCATGTACAATTAAAATATATAAAAAAAATTAAATAAGAGTGTTTAAAATACTCTACGGTAAAATTATTTAAGGGTGGATGACCGACTTATTCAATTTAATAATTCCAACAGCATTCATTCCGCGCATTACAAAAAAGGTTAGATCAAATTCAAACCATTTCTTGGCGAAATTGGCATCATCTTTTGCAAAGTGGTGATTGTTTTGAAACAATTCACCCATTAAAACAATTCCCCAGGGAGATGAATTTTTGGATTGATCCCCATTATCGTAATTGCTATAGCCGTATTTATGACCACACCAATTCACAACGGCACCTTGAATGGGTCCCATTAAAAAGTGGATGGGTAATAATAAGAACCACCAGGCATTTGGAGCAAAATAAATATAGAATGTGGTGTATAAAGCGCCGAAAGCGATGCGGGTGATGATGTGATGACCAAATTTATCAAGCTTATCCCAAACCGGTAAATAGTCTTTTGTAAACTGAGCCTCAGGTAAATTCTTTCCGGTTAAAAAGCCACGAAAAATATTAATAGTACTCTTCATCATCTGGTACACATCTTTAAAAAAATGCGGAGAATGTGGATCTTTTTCTGTGTCGCTATACACATGGTGCATCCTGTGCATCACGCCATACGCGCGGGGTACAAGATAAGACGAGCCTTGCACCAGCCATGTACTTACATAAAATACCCTTTCCCAATTTTTACTGATCTCATACATTTTATGTGATGCATATCGGTGTAAAAAAAATGAATGAAAAAACAAGGATAAAAACCAATGGCCTAAGAAGAAAATAATAATAGCAAGCATGAAATAGGGGGGCTTTATTGAAACGATAACGCCGTCAAGATAGGAGAATTAAAGCCAAAAGGAAAAAATAAAAAGTCAAAAAGATTCATTTTACCATCAGTTTTAACTTTTGAATTTTGCCTTTTAACTTATTATACCACCCCAGTAAATTGCTTCAAGAATCTAACATCATTCTGCGAATACAAACGCAAATCGTTTACCTGGTATTTCAATTGAGTAATACGTTCAACACCCATACCAAAAGCAAAGCCAGTATATTTATTAGAATCAATTCCAAAATTTTCCAACACTTTAGGATGCACCATACCACTTCCTAAGATCTCTACCCATCCTGTATGTTTACAAATATTACAACCATCACCACCACAGATCAAACAACTGATATCCATTTCTGCACTCGGTTCTGTGAATGGAAAATAACTTGGTCTAAAACGAACTTTCACATCCTTTCCAAACATTTCTTGTACAAAAAAGTATAAGGTCTGTTTCAAATCTGCGAAGCTTACATTTTCATCAATGTACAAACCTTCCACCTGATGAAAGAAGCAGTGTGCACGAGCTGAAATGGTTTCGTTTCGATAAACCCTGCCCGGGCATATTACTCTAATTGGAGGCTTTTGTGATTCCATCACCCTTGCTTGCACACTACTCGTATGTGTTCTTAATAACCAAGCTGGATTTTGATTGATATAAAAAGTATCCTGCATATCACGAGCTGGATGGTCTTCGGGTAAGTTCATGGCCCCAAAATTGTGCCAGTCGTCTTCGATTTCTGGTCCTTCTGCAACAGCAAATCCTAAACGTTGAAATATAGATACGATCTGATTACGAACAATATTCAATGGATGACGGGTTCCAACAGCAATTGGATCTCCTGGTAAAGAAAGGTCAATACTGTTCCCAGTTCCCTCAGAACCGCCCACTGCATTTTCTTTTAGGGTTTCGAATTTGCTTTCAACAAACAATTTAAAATCGTTCAAAACCTGACCAAATGCTTTCTTATGTTCATTTGGAACAGATTTCATTTCGCCCATGATGGATTTTACCAAACCCTTGGTACCCAGATATTTAATACGAAATGCTTCCACTAATTCCGCTGTACTGGCTTCGGCTGCAGCTATTTCCTGCTTGAACTCCTCAATTTTTTGCAATAACGATTCCATGGCACGAAGATAATGATAGAATCCTAGTTTCTGTGATAGTTCCTAAAACCACCATTTTTTGTCATTTTAGCCCAAATTGTACCAAAACAGACAAAAATTCCGCCAATAGCTTGCTTTCTGTACATTTGTGTATGAACTTGAATGATCAGATGGAATACAATACAGATAGAAATTATTTAGGAATGAAAGAATACGGCCGCCATGTGCAGAAGATGGTGGAGTATTTATTAACTATAGAGGATCGTGAGAAAAGACAGCAACAAGCTCAAGCTGTAATAGAATTAATGGGATTCTTGAATCCGCATTTAAAGAACGTAGAAGACTTCAGACATAAATTATGGGATCACTTATTTTTCATCAGTGATTTTAAATTAGAAGTGGATAGTCCGTACCCTATTCCTCAAAAAGAAACCTATAAACAAAAACCAGATCCAATCCCTTATCCTAAACGTCATCCTAAATATGCTCACTTAGGTAAGAACTTAGAAGTGGTGATTGATAAGGCTTTGAAAGAAGAAGATCCAGAGAAAAAAGCAGGCTTCGCACACGCTATTGCTTACTATATGAAGTTAGCATATAGCAACTGGCACAAAGAACTGGTACACGACGATTCTATTAGAAGTGAATTAAATAGCATTACTGGAGGAGAACTTGAATTTAGCAACACACCATATATAAAACATCGTAATCAGAATTTTGAACGCGATGATTATAGACCCAATAATGGCAGTGGTCGTTGGCAGCAAAATTTTGGTGGCAGATCTAATAATAATAGAAATGCACAAGGTGGTCAACGCAGCAATGGCGGTCGCCCCAATAATAATAACCGCAATAGTCAGGGTAGTCAAGGTGGTCAGGGTGGCCAAGGGGGTCAACGTAGT
>Ga0194061_1000074_pt1 | contig 52954 bp, 44 predicted proteins | sample SepL2221m_MetaG_FD_163423 | JGI IMG/M metagenome (GOLD analysis project Ga0194061, IMG submission 163423) | Anoxic zone freshwater microbial communities from boreal shield lake in IISD Experimental Lakes Area, Ontario, Canada - Sep2016-L224-21m | ecosystem: Environmental > Aquatic > Freshwater >... | reverse complement strand
GATTATGAGGGGCGTACAGATAACAGCGAAGCTATGATTCTTATCGCCATGACTAATCTGATGAGTCGAAGACTAGCAGGAATTAGTAGTAAACAGAACTTTTAAAACACCCTCTTAGCCGTTCTTTGCGCCTTTGCGTCTTTGCGAGAGTCTAAAAAAGCGTTACTTCCGGCCCACCGCTTTTTCCAATTCGTACCACGATATTTCGAGCGCCAGTGGGCGGCCGTGAGGGCAGGTCAGCGCGGAGGCTCGGAGCGGTCCGGCGACTGTTTGGAATTCGGAGATCAATGCGTCCATCTGGTCGTGCGTCAACCGTTCGCCAGCTTTGATGGCGGCTTTGCACGAGAGAATATACGCGGCTTTTTCGCGCAGCGTCCACCGCTTGAGCGCTTTGGTGCCGCCGTTGGGAGCGTCGTCGCCAGCGGCGAGCGCTTCGAGCAAGTCGGAGACGAGGCGGCCGGGAGCGGTTGATTTCACGATCGCGGGGATGGCTCGGATCAGCAGCGCTCGAGAACCGAACGGTTCGCAGTCGAAACCGAGGTGGCTGAGCAAGTCAATCGTTTCTGAATCCGACGAAATCAACGCGGCTTGAGCGGACGACAGGTCTACGGTTTCAGGGACCAACAACCCTTGGCTATCGCCTCGGGATTTCGCGTGAGCGGCATGCAGCAGGCGTTCGAACAGAATCCGCTCGTGCAACGCGTGTTGGTCGATCAAGCGTACGCCGCTTTCGTCTTCGATGATGATGTAACTGCCCGCCGCTTGCCCGATGACTCGAAAATCAGAAGCTGGACTTGAAGCGGGATTGATGGCCGCGGAACCGTAGGGAGCGGGGTCGGGTTCGTTGACGGATGACGCGGACGAATCAGGGTCATCAGCAAGTGCGACGGATGCCTCGGTTGATAGGGCTTTGGGCCAGAGCGAGAGATCGGACGGAAGCGACGGGAACGGTTCGGAGAACAACGGGCCTGAAGGTTGGAATTTTAAATCAGCGACTAAATCCGGGCGAGCGATGGGGCCGGGGATGGACTGGAATTTCGATGTTGCAGGGGATCCGTGGAGCTTCGCTGAAATTGGGGCGATGATCGGCCAGGACGAAGCAGTGGAGTGATTCGAACGATTCGGACGATAGGGATCGGGGGAAAATTTAACAGGCGACGACGACTTGTAGGACGTGAACGAATTTGCGTTCGAACCGGGGGCGAGTCGAGGGAATGAGTCGCGGTCGAGAGCTCCCCCTGTGTTCGGAAGCGACGAGGTGTCGAGGTCCGAGGGTTCGGAGCGCGACGCCATCCCGCAGGCTGAACGGACGGCGTGATAAAACAACGCATAGATTCGGCTGGGAAGGCGGAAACGGACTTCGGATTTTGCAGGGTGGACGTTGATGTCGACATCCGATCCGGGCAATTCAAGATAGAGCACGGCGACGGGGAAGCGTTTGGGCGGCAACAGGTGGCGGAAGGATTCCAACAGAGCACTGGTCAATGTCCGGTCTTTGACGGCTCGACCGTTGACCGTCAAATAAATCGCAGCTCGGTTGGGGCGCGTGACGGCTGGAGGCGAGAGCAGGCCGTAGAGGCGGTACGGGTGAACTGACCCTTCGGCCAGGTCGTCGGATAAAGCAGGCGTTTGAGGTCCATCGGAGAAATCGACAGCGATTAAACCATCGGACTGAGACGTCCCCAACGCTTCGCGAGCTCGGCGGATGTAGGCTGCGGCGGGAAGGTCAGGAGCCGTTTGAGCGGACCTGGATGAACGAGTTGGCGACGCGGTGGTGGCTGCGAGAGCGACCAGTTCGCTGCGGCCTTGTTTCAAGGTGAACGCGACGTCAGGGCGAGTCAACGCGAGTCTCATGAAAGTATCGGCGCAGGCGGACGCTTCAGCGGCCAAGCCTTTGAGGAATTTTTGTCGAGCTGGGAGGTTGTAGAAAAGCTCGCGCGCTTCGACAGTCGTGCCGAATGGTCCGGATGCTGGGCGAGGTTCGGGGACGTCAGGGCGGCCGCCTTCGACGTCGATGCGCCAGGCCATCGAGTCCTCGGATGAGGTGGACTCGGAAGGTGAAGTGGATGCAGGTCGTTTGCGCGAGACGATTGAAAAGCGCGACACGGACGCGATCGATGGCAGCGCTTCGCCTCGGAAGCCTAACGTTTCCAGCGTGTGCAGTTGGTCGGCGTCGTGAAGTTTGGACGTGGCGTGAGGTTGAACGGCCAGCGACAAATCGTCAGGCGTCATGCCTGCTCCGTCGTCGCTGACGCGCAATTTCGCGATGCCTCCGGATTCGATGTCAGCCGCGATGCGGGAGGCTCCAGCGTCCAACGCGTTTTCGACCAGTTCCTTCAAGACGCTGGCAGGGCGTTCGACGACTTCGCCGGCAGCGATACGAGCGACGATGTCAGGCGGGAGGCGTTTGATCACATTCATGGAAGCACCATTTTTGGTCTCTCGCAAAGGCGCGAAGGCGCAAAGAACGGGTATAAAAAACGAAAAGCAATTGACCACGAAAAGGACGAAAAGTGCGAAAAAAGGTCAGAGCAGAAATCCTTGGTTCGTTTCGTTCTCTTTTTTCTTCAGCTGTTCTTTGCGCCTTTGCGAGAGACAATTCCGGATCACACCGCGCTCATGGCTTCGTCGAGCGTCAACGCGATTTTGAAGATTTGGTTGAAGCCCAGCATTTCAAGGACTTCGCGAACGTTGGCAATGGGGCTGAGCAACACGACGTTGCCGTTTTGGTCTTGAGCATCCGTCAGCGCTCCGATGAAGACACCAGCTCCGGCTGACGACACGTAACCGACTCCAGCGAGGTCCACGATCAACCGGAAACGTTTTTCAGCGAACAACCGAGCGATGGCTTGGTCGAGGCGTTCGTAGGTGTGGGCGTCGAGGAAGCCGGCGAGTTTCACCAGCACGGCTCCGTTGGGGCAATCGCTCACGTGTATCTTAAATTCGTCCGCTAGCATTTTTCAATTCCGCTGTAACGAGCTCATAAGTGTCACTGACTGATGTGTTCAACACTTGCTTGGTTTCACACTCTATTGAACATTATGAAACCGGGTTGATGTATTTGATCATGCGCAGTTCGTTGCGTTCGTCGGGCGTTCGGTCGTAATGAATTTCGTCCATGACGCGGCGCATGATCGACAACCCCATGCCTCCGCGCGACCGAGCCAGTGTGCGTTCAGCCGCGTCCTGAGCTGGAGTGGAACACGGGTTGTACTTCGGGCCGCCGTCAGCAATCAGGACTTGAAGACGGATACCGTTGGAATCGATGTCCACATCGATGGCTCCGGAATTCAGTTGAAACTCGGAGGGTTGAAGCGGCGATGACGTTAAAACGGAATGGCCACCGTGTCGCATCACATTCGAAACGGCTTCGTCGACCGCCAAGACCACCATGTGAGCCTTGCCGGGCAAGCAGGGTTCGGCCATTTCAAACACGGCATCACGAACGGCTTTGAGCTGTTCGGTGTCGGACGGAATGGTCAGATGCTTGTGCGACACAGAGCTCGATTCTGGTGTTCAAACGGTTGTGATGTTTTAGTTAAGGACACGGGAGGATGGACCAGTTCCATGCTTCCGAATCCTAATATTAAACTGTACAGCAAAGCGGGTGGAGATGCGATGAAAATTTCACGCAAAGACGCAGAGAACCGCAAAGGCGCAAAGAACGACAAAGAACGGAATAGCATTGAACGATGACGGACCGTGGAATGGAAATGGATTCAATACTCGCATTGGAATGCACCCTTTCTTTCCCTTTTTTTCTTAACTGTTCTTTGCGTCCCCGCGCGAAATGCGAGCCGTCCAACGCAGGAATTCAGTCGTGGTGGTGGGGTTGACCGCCACGGATTGGTACAGTTTGCTGCGCCAGGCTCGGGACAGGTTTTCGAATTCGACGAAGAGATCTTGAGCGTTGAATTTTGTCCGCATGGACGCAATGTAGTGATCGGCGGCGGCGTGAAAAAAGATCACATCGACGGAGAAGAAATTCCAGGTCATTTCGTCTTCCAATAATCCTCGGCGCCTCAAGTGAGCCAGGTTTTCAAAGAAGGTCAACACCGTGTCGTCGATCTCGACGGCTTTGGGATTCGCAAGCAATGCGTCCGCCAGAGCCGCTCGTTTGCGCTGCATGTCGTCGGAGTCGTACTGTTGAGTCAGTTGCAAAAAGAGTTGTACGCACGCGAGTTCCTTCGCGATTTTATTTTGTTGCCAAACTGCATACAACGCAGCGAAGATGCCAGCCCAGATGCCCAGCATGGTCAGGAGGTTTATGGGGTCGGAGAACATTGGGAACCTCGCTTTGAGCGTTGGAATACGAGACGACGCTCACAGCTTATTTGTCATTTGTGATTTGTCATTTGGTATTTGTCATTTAACGGCTTCCAAATTGATGCGCCATTGTTGTTCAAATCACAAATGACAAATGCCAAATGACAAATGACAAATAGGCCGTTCAATTTTGTTGAAGGTGTCCAAACCCGTGTTGCACAGCAGCAGCCGCAACAGCAGCTCGGCCCGCGTCGGTGACGGGACCATTGGCTAAATAATTGCCGCCTCGGATGACTTTGTTTCCGGCGATGGCGACGAGCGAAACGGTTTTGGTTTCGCCGGGTTCGAAGCGGACAGCCGTGCCGGCTGGGATGTCCAAGCGCATGCCGTAGGCTTTGACGCGGTCGAAGAACAACGCTCGGTTGGTTTCGACGAAATGGTAGTGGCTGCCGACTTGGATCGGGCGGTCGCCTTTGTTTGAAATCTTGAGCGAAATCGTTTCGCGGTCCGCGTTCAATTCCAACGACGTGTCGGCTGTGGAGATCGTTCCCGGAGCCTCGTTCAAGGGCGACCACGTCACGTCGCGCGACGCGAATTTTGAACGTTCAGGCACCGGCAGGAAGCTGCCGTACAAAGCCAATTCAAGGTCGCCGAATTCTGAGGCGATGGGGTGGTGGACGGTGACGAGTTTGGTGCCGTCGGGGAAGGTGCCTTCAATCTGAACTTCGTGAATCATTTCGGGGACGCCGTCCATCACGTCAGCGTGGCCGAGTAATTTTCTGCCGAGGTCCATTAAATTGGCGACGGAATGGCCATCGCGGATGAATTCGAGCAGCTGCGTTGAGATCAGCGCGACGGCTTCGGGGTAGTTCAAACGCAAGCCGCGCGCGAGCCGCTTCTGAGCGATCACGCCGACGGAATGCAGGAGGACTTTGTCTACTTCACGCGGGGCTAAATGCATCGTGGACTCCTTTTTTAGAACAGCGAAAACAGCTTTTTTAACCGCGAATTTACGCGAATTTTCGCGAAAACGGCAACGACAACGGCAATGAAAATGAACAGCGTGGGAGTGGGATATAGCATCGAACTGGAGTACGTTCAAACAACGAAAAGCTTATCCTCTTGCCCCCATGTCCACACACCAAACATAGTCGTTGCTGTTGCCGTTTTAGCGAAAATTCGCGAAAATTCGCGGTAAAAAAAATGCCGTTTGCCGTTATTCGCGGTGGCATCACCAGCGCGCCCACGGGTTGTCGCCGATAATGCTGGTGACGAATTTCAAGGCGTTTCGCAAACGGCCTCCGAGCGCTTCGATGTCTTCGCTGGCGCACCGCAACACGATCCCGTCGTGGCCCAGCGGGCTGGCGGCGATGCGGGTTGTGGCGCCTTGAACGAGCGGTTCGCTGGCGAGGGTCTGAGTCAGTTCTTGAGCTCCGGCGGCCAGTTGAGGGCCCATGATCACGACGGTTGCCAGCGTATTAAAGCGGCGCATTTTTTCACCGATGGAACTGTGCGCTGAATCCAACGCCAGCGCGTCCAAAAATCTCAGTTTATTATTCTGCCAAATTTCGATCCGATTGCAATAGCGGTCGAAGCGCCAGCGTTCTCCGGAATCCAATCGGCCGGCTGAAATCCAATCGACGACGATCAGATTTGCTTCCGGAGCCAGCGTAAATTTTTGGACTTGTTTCAGCGCTGAACCGGCGAAACACGCGACTCGGTCAGGCGCTGAGACGAACAACGCGTTGGAGCCGACGGTGCAATCCAGAGTTTGCAACGCGGGGGTGTCGGAGCGGTAGACTTTGGTGGAGGCTTGAGTCATCAGCACCGATTGGGTGTGGTCTCCAGCGGCGATGTTTAAGCCGATCGCGTCGCCTCCGAGAAGTCCGCCGCCGTAAGTCCCTGACACGACCCATGCGGCTGTTCCGTGGTTGCTGGGGTTGACGAATTTCAACGGGCTGGCCGCGTACGATTCGACGACAGCAGTGCGGTTCGCGACACGTTCAAAACGCAACCGGCCTGAGCCGGGAACAGAGGTGGGATTCGACACAAGTTGCATAGACGTGACCACACTGATTAAAAAATGAATCGAAACAAAACGGTACGTGAACTGGTTTGAATGTATAGCACAGAATGAGCCAAACAGGCTGGAAGGATCGCTGCTGCTCAGGATTAATCAGCTGCGAATAATTTCTTTGACGTCAGCTTTTTTGAACGAAATGCTGGCTCCGACTTCGTTGCGGATGGTGATCGTCACGCCGTCGTCTTTAGCCATTAAGGCTCGAAGGCGGCGACCGTCTTTGAGAACATAGACCGGTGATTTGGAGACGTTGAATGTCGCCAGTTCGGCGGCCGTAAGAGGCGCGGGCGTGGCGGACTTGGGCGGTTCGGTTTTCGCTGCGACAGCCGGTTTTGCAGGTTCGGGTTTGGCTGGCGTTTTGGCCGGCGTTGCTGCCGCGGTCGGAGGTGGCGTGACGGGCGGAACGACTTTTTTAGGTTCAGCCTTTTTCGCGGCGGGTTTGGTGTTGGCGTACGCGTCGCCTCCGTTGGCAGCCGCTTTTTTAGCCGTGTAACTCATACCGTTCAATTCGGGAACAAGGTCATTGCTGTCTTTGACGTTGACTAAATTTCCAGCTGAAGCGTTTTTGCGGAGGCGTTCTTCGAGGGACAGATCGTTATCGGCTGAAGCGACTGCGGCAGGTTCAGTGGCCACGGGAGCTGCAACTTCGACAGGCGCTGCCGGTTGCTCTGGGGCGACTGCGGGTTCTTGCGGAGCGGCGGTGTCGTCTGAACGAGCCGCGATGCGGAAGTTCGGAGTGATTTCAGCTGACGAATCTGGAGTGGTGTTCTTACTTAAAGCCGGAGCGGTTGCGACAGGTTCGGGTGTGGGTTCGATGACGATTTTCTTCGGACGCAAGCTGTAAAAGAGTCCGCCCAGAATACTGACGGTGACGACAAACAGCGCTCCGAGTCCTCCGAGCACGAGGTTGGAGATGGGTGGTTCTTGAGGCTTGCTCATGATGAGTCACTCCACTTTCGAGCACATCAACTGACGTGACGGATGGCATCGAGCCACCACGTCATCTACTTGTATAAACCGAACCGGGCGCTGAATCCTACTTAAATGTAAGACGCGAAATTGAATTAGGTTGCTGCGATTCAATTAAGGTCTCTCGCACAAAGACTCAAAGAACACTAAGAAGCACAAAGGGATCGAGTTAAAAAACTAATAAAATCGTTTTATTGACCCGCGCCAATGATAAGCGACTGCGTGCGAATCAATAACCTGTCCTTTCTTTGTGTCTCTTCGTGCTCTTTGAGTCTCTGTGCGAGATTGTTTGTCGGCGATTGAACGGTTTCGATTTACTTGATCAACTCAGCGACGTCGGCTCGTTCGGCGAGCAATTCGTCAGTCGTGATTTTGATTTTTGATTTCGCGAATTCATCGAGTTCGAATCCTTCGATGACGTTCCATGACGTCCCAGTGCTCTTGATCGGGAAGCCGAATTGGAGACCTTCGGGGACGCCGTAGTGGCCGGTGCTGGCGACAGCCAGCGCGGCGTTGTCGCCGGGAGCGGTCGCGGTGCGGATGCTGACGACGGAATCAATCACCGCGTTGGCGGCTGATGCGGCTGACGATGATCCGCGCGCTTTGATGATGGCAGCTCCGCGCTTCTGCACGGTCGAAACGAAATCGCCCTCGAGCCACGCGTGATCGGTGATGGCATCGTAACCGCGTTTGCCTGCGATGAGCGCGTTCTTGGCGTCGGGGAATTGAGTCGAAGAATGGTTGCCCCAGATCGCGACATTTTTGACGTCGGTGACAGCCACGCCAGCTTTTTTGGCGAGCTGCGTGACGGCGCGGTTTTGGTCGAGGCGCGTCATGGCGAACCAGCGGTCAGCGGGGACGTCGCGGCCGTTGCTGCGAGCGATCAAGCAGTTGGTGTTGCACGGATTTCCGACGACGACGACGCGGACATCACTGGCTGCATGAGCGGCGATGGCTTTGCCTTGAGGTCCGAAGATGCCGCCGTTTTTGGCGAGCAAGTCGCGGCGTTCCATGCCGTCTTTGCGAGGCATGGCTCCGACGAGCAGGCCCCAGGACGTGCCGTCGAAGGCGGTCTTGAGGTCGCTGGTGGGGACGAGGCCATGGAGCAGCGGGAAGGCGCAATCGTCGAGTTCCATGCAGACGCCGTTCAACGCGCCGAGGGCCGGTTCAACTTCGAGCAAGCGCAAGACGACCGGTTGGTCGGGTCCGAGCAAATGACCGGAGGCGATGCGGAACAAAAGGGAATAACAAATCTGGCCGGCGGCGCCGGTAACCGTCACGTGGACGGGCTTTTTCTGGCTCATGACGAAAGACTCCTAAAAATAAGGGTGGTACAAACTGATTTGGTAGGATAACAGAAACGGGCTTGGGGGGCAATGGGGGAAGAGCAAGAGTTAGCGAACGGGAGTGGGAGTTCTGTTGTTCAACGCACTAGAAAATATAGGAGTAAAAGCAAAGGCAGAAAGGTACGAAGGTGCTACGATTTTTTATCCATAATTTTGTTCTTAGCGCCTTTGTGGCTTAGCGTCTATACGTTTCAACCATAGTGTCGAAAACCCCCAGCGTGTTTGCTTATAATTAATACGGGAAACACCGGATTGAGAATTGGCTCGCGGTGAATATAATCCAATATCGCTCGTCTATCGATTCAAGGATAAGGACATGACCATGAACACCGCCTACTCCCATTCTCAACCCGTTCGGCTCATCGCGCTGGCCGCCGCCTGTTCGTTTGCATTGGTTGTTTCAGTCGCAGCGGAAGACAAAGTCCCGTTGAAACTGGACCTGCCCAAAGCGCTTTTTATCGGAACTCCGAAAGCGTTGGTCACCGCCAATCTTGAAGAAGCTCGCAAAGGCGATCGACCGGATTTCATGGTGCCCAAAGGCACGACCAACGTCGCCGCTGGCAAGCCCGTCACCAGCAGCGACGCCGACCCGAACCTCGGCAAACTGTCTCAAATCACCGACGGCGACAAGCAAGGCCTTGATGGCAGTTACGTCGAATTGAACTCCGGCCTGCAATGGGTCCAGATCGATCTCGGTGCGGTGCATGATCTCTACGCCGTCGTCCTCTGGCACTACCACGGCGAAGCCCGCGTCTACCGCGATGTGATCGTCCAGATCGCTCAAGACGCCGATTTCATCACCAACGTCAAAACGATTTACAACAACGATAACGATAATTCGGCAGGCTTGGGCATCGGCACGGACAAGGAATATGTAGAAATGAACGAAGGCAAAATCATCGACGCCAAAGGCCTGCCGGGTCGCTACCTTCGCTTCTACACGCAAGGCAGCACGTCCAGTGAATTGAACCACTACACTGAAATAGAAATTTACGGCATTAAGAAGTAAACGCGCTCTGAAATGGCGTCACGAAGCAACCTGAAATACGCGAGCGCAGCGAGCCGTCTCTGCCCTCTCCCCTTGTGGGAGAGGGCGAAAAATAAAGCCGTCCACGAAATCAAAAAACCATGTTGAAGCGTTTTCTAAAGAGGCATTGAATGCGATCCACCTCCACTCAAGTCTTGAGTGCCCGAACCGTTCTGAACATCTCCCGCATCGCGTTGATCGCGCTGCTCTGTATCGTTCTCCCTGCGACGGCTGCGTCGATGGGCGACAACAAAAGCGACTTCGAACCCGGGCCGTTTACGTCCGCGACGTTCGTGAATCAATGGCCCGTTGGCCCCGGTCGATTTACCTATAAAGGGATTGCCGTTCGGCTGGATGGCGGCAAAATTCCTGATGTCAGTGCCGGGATTATTTTCGACACCGACCTGTTGCGCGTATCCGCAGGTTGGGCTGGCTTGCCGATCAAATGGCAGGGCATTCCCTTCGATATGCAACACGGTTTGAATCCTGAAATCGCCAAAGGTTCACAGCGCTTTGGGACGCGCCAGACTCCAGGATGGAGCAAAGGCGGCGACTTCAATGACCCCCGCCTCGTTCCCTTCGGTCCGCTCCCAGCCGATTGGGCGAAGTACAAAGGCTTATATCGCAGCGGTGATAAAATCGTGTTTTCGTACACTGTTGGAAAGACCGGCGTCCTCGAATCGCACGCGTTCGAAAACGGAATCTTTTACCGCGAATTTTCGATCAAGCCTTTCGATACCCAGCTTGATCTCCTGATCGTCGAAACTGACACCAATAAAACTCCACCCGCCATCGTCGGAAGCACCGCCGCGATCGAAGACCGTGACGGTATCACAGGCGTCAAACTCGTTGGAGCTCCCGCAGGAGCTGAACTCAGTTTCCCCAACACGCAAGCGATCAGTCTGAAACTCGCGCCCCAGGCTAAACCCATCTACTTCAAAGTCGCGATCTGGGATGGAGCGAAGAAAGATTTCGATGCATTCGTTCAAAGCACGTCCGCTCCCGCCATCGATTTGAATCCGCTCTGTCTGGGCGGTCCGCAACGCTGGTTGAATGTTCAAACCGGTGAAGGCAAACTCGGTGCGACGATCGATTGCTTCGCCGTGGACACGCTGCCGATTCCTGAAACGCCGATGATGAAAACGACCGGCTTCGATTTCTTCAAAGACGGTCGAGCCGCCGTCAGCACGTTGAATGGCGACGTTTGGATTGTCAGCGGTATCGACGCCGATCTGAAAAAAGTTACGTGGAAACGCTACGCGTCGGGACTGTACCAGCCGCTTGGATTGAAGATCGTCGATGATGAAATCTATGTGTTGGGGCGAGATCAGATCACGCGTTTGAAAGAAATCGCCGGACACGGTGAGGCTGATTTCTACGAGAATTTCAACAACGACACGCAGGTGACTGAGAACTTCCACGAATTCGCGCTCGATTTGCAGACCGATTCCCAGGGCAATTTTTACTACTGCAAAGCCGGTCCGGTTGTGCCCGGCGGCAAAGGCTTCGATAAGGTCATGGCGCATCACGGCTGCTTGTTGAAAGTCTCAAAAGACGGTTCGACACTCGATGTCGTCGCCACTGGATTCCGCGCGCCGAACGGCATGAGCATCGGACCGAACGACCAGATCACGACCGCTGACAACGAAGGCACATGGACGCCGACGAGCCGCATCAACTTCGTCAAGCCCGGTGGATTTTATGGCTGCACACCGCTCTCGCACATGACGCCTTTGCCCACGCAGTACGACCGCCCGATGTGCTGGATTCCGCATGAAGGCCCATTGGCGGACAACTCCAGCGGCGGCCAAGTTTGGGTCCCCGCCGGAAAATGGGGCCCGATGGAAGGCAGCTTGTTGCACATGTCCTACGGCACGAGTGGCCTGTTCATGACGCTGAGCGAAGTCGTTGACGGCGTTCCGCAAGGCGGCGTGGTGCGCTTGCCGCTGCAATTCAAATCCGGCATCATGCGCGGCCGCTTCAATCCGGTCGATGGCCACTTATACGTCAGCGGCTTGCGCGGCTGGCAGACCACCGGATTGAAGTGGGGTTGTCTGCAACGTGTTCGTTACACCGGCGGCACACCGCATATTCCGAGCGGAATTCGCGTGAACAAAGACGGCATTTACATTCCGTTCTATTGCGAGATGGACCCGTCGCTCGACGGTGACGATTTCAATGTCGAACAGTGGAATTACAAATGGAGCGCCGAATACGGTTCCGCGCACTACATGCCCAACGCGAATAAAATCGGCGACGAAACCGTGAAAATCAAATCCGCTCAACTGCTCCCGGATAAGAAAACCGTCTTCCTGGAAATCCCGAATTTGAAGCCGGTGATGCAACTGCGCATCCGCTACAAAGCCAAATCCGCTGACGGAGCGAAAATGTCGCAGGAGATTTACAGCACGATTAATGTGCAGCCGAAGTGAGGAAAGGAATGCGGCTATGGCGATGAATTGGTCTGATTGTCCCGAAGTCGAACGTTCGCCTGACATCATGAGCGGTGCGTGGGTATTTCGTGGGACGCGTGTGCCTGTATCGGCGTTGTTCAAAAATCTTGAAAGCGGTGCCCGTGTGGACGAGTTCGTTGAATGGTTCGAAGGCGTCGGATTGGATCAAGTTGAAGCGGTGCTCGAATTCGCGGAGCGCAGTTTGAGTGCAGCATGAAAATTTTATTTGATCAATGCGTCCCACATCCACTTCGCCCATACCTGAAAGACCACGATGTCTTTACATCGAAAATTTTGGGCTGGGGTCGACTGAAGAATGGCGAGCTATTGAGTCGCGCGGAGCGAGAAGGGTTTGATTGTCTCCTTACAGCGGATCAGAATCTAAAGTATCAGCAGAATTTAACAGGACGTAAAATTGCAATCTTTGTAGTGAGTGACACGGATTGGAAAAAAGTTAAACAACGCGCCTTTGATATTGTAAGCGCGTTGGCATTAGTTCAGCCCGGTAGCTATACAGAGTTTTTAATCTAATGGTCACCCCTGCTGTACAAAATATAAAATCTATTAAATCCGCAATTTTCGATAGAGGCACACACTTGACATTGTACGCCATTGGCGTACAATTCTGTTCGCGCGGTGTACGATTTCACGAGGTATAATCCTGTGGTGAAAAGGACAATAAAACTTGTCGAAACCCCAGTATTTCATTCCTTGATTAATCAGTACCTGTCCCCATTGGAATACTGGGATATGCAGGAGACACTGGCTTCGAATCCAGGCAAAGGAAGTGTGATCCCAGGCGCGCACGGGATGCGAAAAGTAAGGTGGAGCATTGCGGGCAAAGGCAAGAGTGGCGGTTTGAGAATCATATATCTCTGGGAGCCAGATGCATCTCAACCAGCGATCTATTTCGTGTTTGTGTATAGAAAGTCTACGCAGGGCGATTTGACGCCGCGACAAATGCAGCGACTCATAAGTGAATTGGAGGCGTAACATGAAAAAAGATGCTTTCGAATTAGTATTGAAAAGCGTTCGGGAAATGAAAGCGATTAAAAAGGGAACACTCGCCCCCGCAAAACAACGAGTAGTGAGCACACCCAGTGTAAAAGAGTTGCGTGGTAAATTAAAAATGACTCAGACTCGATTTGCATCGATGGTAGGCGTCAGCGTCAATACGCTCCAAAATTGGGAGCAGGGCCGTCGCAATCCGGTTGGACCAGCCAAAGCGTTGTTGCGGATTGTTGCCGTTCGTCCTGATGCCGTACTGGAAGCGTTAAATAAATAAAAGGGTTCGAATCCCAAAAACAGTACATGGGTGTATCGAGGTCGCGTGTTCAAGGTAACGCGGATCATCTCAATGTAATTTACTCGAAATCTAAGACAGCGCCACTTCGTATCCCACGCGTTGACTTTCCCCGCCGCCCGCATACCATACGCTGCACGATTTCCCTCTTGAATCCCACGCCGCTTGGGTTTTCACGTGCTCCTTTTTTGGGCCTGGCACCATATTTATGAATCGCTCGCTTGTCCTTTTTTTGAACGTGCTGATCGTCGCCAGTTGCGGACTCATTTATGAGCTGCTGACGGGTACGCTTGCCAGCTACGTGCTCGGTGATTCGATCACGCAATTCTCTGTGATCATCGGAATCTATCTTGCGTCGATGGGTGTAGGGGCGTGGCTCACGGGTTATGTCGATACGCAATTGGCGCGGCGCTTTGTTGAGATCGAATTGGCGATCGCGTTGATCGGCGGATTGAGCGCTCCGATGCTCTTCCTGTCGTTTGCGTATCTGCGTTATTTTCAGCTCTGTCTTTACATCACCGTGGCGTTGATTGGCGCCCTTGTTGGGATGGAATTGCCATTGCTGATGCGTATTTTGCAGGACCGGTTTGAATTCAAAGATCTTGTTTCGAAAGTCATGATGTTCGATTACATCGGGGCGTTGTTCGCGTCGATTTTGTTTCCGATGGTGCTGGTCCCGAAGCTGGGGCTGGTCCGTACGTCGCTGACGTTTGGGCTGCTGAACGCGGTCGTGGGTCTGTGGGCTGCGTCGATTCTTGCGCCGGATATTAAGAAGGGGTTGACCGGCCTGCGCATTCGCGGCGTGTTGGTCATTGTGTTTTTGTTGATCTGTTTGATCTGCTCGAACAAGCTGACGTCGCTGGCTGAAGACGGGTCGTACTCCGACGAAATTTTATACGCACGCAGCACGCCGTATCAGCGCATCGTGATGACGCGCGGACGGGCTGGCTTTCAGCTTTTTTTGAACGGGCATTTGCAGTTCAGTTCCTCGGACGAATACCGCTACCACGAGTCGCTTGTTCATCCCGCGATGATGTTGCAGGAGCGTCCGAAACGGGTGCTGGTCATGGGTGGTGGCGACGGGTTGGCGTTGCGCGAGATTCTGAAATATCCGAGTGTTGAGACCGTCACGCTCGTCGATCTTGATCCTGACATGACCGGATTGTCCAACCACTTTCCGCCGCTGGCCGACTTGAACAAACACGCGTTCAATGACCCGCGTGTGACCGTGGTGAATCAGGACGCGATGATTTGGTTGGAAAGTGACATTCCGCCGTTCGACACCGCGATCATCGATTTCCCGGACCCGAATTCTTACGCCGTCGGCAAGCTGTACACGACGCGGTTCTATCGGATGCTCAAAAAGCGGCTGACTCCGAACGCGAGTTTCGCGGTTCAAAGCACGTCGCCGCTGTTCGCGCGCAGTTCGTATTGGTGCATCGTGAAGACCATCGAAGCGGCGGGTTACACGGTCCGCCCGTATCAGATGACAGTGCCCAGTTTCGGCGTCTGGGGTTTTACTCTCGCTCGCCCGATCCCGTTCGAACCCGGAGACATCGCTGCCGCGCGCGCGCCGGCGGGCTTGCGTTTTTTAAACGAAAAAACGCTGCCGGGCATGTTCATGTTCAGCGAAGACATGGCGCCTCTGGCGGTGGAGATCAACCGCCTCGATAACCAATCGCTGGTGCGGTATTACGAGTCGGAATGGCGGAAGTGGGAGTAGGGAAGGATGCGCACGATGTTGTTCGCTAACGGTTGAGCAGCTATACACATTCAACTTGAACCGCCTGAATGAAACACATAGAATCTGTGTGGTATTGGAGATTCCCAGATGCCTTTGGATTGGTCCACCTGCCCCGCAGTTGAATCGTCTCCCGACAAAGTCAGCGACGCTTGGCTCTTCCGTAACACCCGCGTTCCGGTCTATGCACTTTTCGAAAACCTTGAAGGCGGCGCAAGCGTTGCGGAGTTTTTGGAGTGGTTTGAAGGGGTCACGAAAGAACAGGTTGATGCGGTTTTGGAACATGCAGCGCGGAGTGTTCGGGCTGCATGAAGATTTTATTCGATCAGGGAACAAAAGTGCATCGGTCTCACTCTTCATCCGATGGCTGAGGGATGGACTGAGCCACGCCGGATATGCTCGTCGGTTCGTCCAATTTATACACGTCCCGAAACATCAGCATCGAACCCAGTCGCTCTTCGTTTCGACCCGGAAATCCGCATTGCGGCGCGAACTCCGTTGCATCTTTATACGTCCCAAAAATCCGGTCCCACAATGGCAGGTCCGAGTAATTGAAATGATGTACGTCCAATTGATGGTGAATCGAATGCAGCTCCGGCGTTTGAATAATGTACCGAAGCCAGGGAGGGCTTTTAAAATTGGCATGATAAAAATACTCCCCCGTCGCCGCGAAGAAGTTAAACCAGAATGCGCCTTCCAGTGAGATACCCAGTAAACCGTAGGCAAGACACGCACTCAATACAATATCCGCAGCCATTTCAATTGGATGCTTATAAAACGACGTTGCCACTTCAATCCGCGACGGTGAATGATGAATCTGATGAAAGACATGCCAGAACCCATCCACATGCCGCAGCCGATGCCACCAATAATAAAAGAAGGTGCTGACAAACCACGCAATAAATCCTTCAATATACGGAATTCCAATCGCTCTCACGTGAAAAACTGACGCATCACCTACGAGACCCAGCCACACTTTTCGAGTCCCCAATGTCAATCCCATTTGAATCAGATTCAACACCAAAGCCCGCCCATACCAGCCTTTCGAATGTGGCAGCTCTCGTCCAGGCCGCACCCTTTCCAACTTCAAAAAGAGCAGTGTGGAGACCGCTGTAAAGATAGTGGCCAGTGATAAATTAAGTACCATGAAACACCTATGTATTAAATTAATGCCGGGTGCCAAGGAGCAGTACCCTGCTCCTTGCTGCCGCACTCCCGATCAACCACAGATCATAATCCCAAACACGCCACTCAAAAGCAAGGACCAGAGTGCTGGCCCTTGGCACCCATCCCCTCTAAACCGTCGCACCGATCCGCACAATCCAATATTCAATACCTGCCGTCGCCGTTTTCGCGTAAATTCGTGTCAATTCGCGGTTAAAAAATGCCGTTCGTCGTTCGCCTTTTTCGCGGTCACAATCGGCCATTATTCCAATACATTCCGCCCAACCAAGGTGTATCCATTTACAGCATCTGATCCGCTGATAACCGGGAGTTTTTAACGCTATGTCCAAGACGCTTAACCGTCGTAAGTTTCTGAAAACGTCCGCTGCTGTGGCTGTGGGCATGGCGGTGCCGTATGTGATTCCCAGCGGGGTGCTGGCTGAACCGGGGCGCGAAGGGGCGAATGACCGGATCAATGTCGGCTTCATCGGGTTGGGCGGGCGCGGTTTTGGGCATTTGAATAACGAAAAGCAGCTCGCGGCTGGCGTCTGCGATGTGGATAAAGCGCACCTCGCTCGGGCGGTCAAAGTCGCTGGCGAGAAGGCGTTTGTCTGCACCGATTACCGCCGCATGTTGGAACGCAAAGATATCGACGCTGTGTTGATCGCGACGCCTGATCATTGGCACGCGCTGCAGACAGTCCATGCGTGTCAGGCTGGGAAAGACGTGTATTGCGAAAAGCCGTCGAGTGTGACGATCGCTGAAGGCCGCGCCATGATCGCTGCGACGCGCCGCTACAGCCGCGTGGTTCAGATCGGATCGCAAGGGCGTTCGCTGCCGGATTCGTACGCGACGTGTGAATTTATCCGCAACGGGATGCTCGGGAAAGTCAACAAGATCACGTGCTGGCATCCGGAAAATCCTGTCGACAACAACACGCCTGATTCGCCGATTCCGCCGGATTTGGATTACGACATGTGGCTGGGACCGGCAGCGTGGCGGCCCTATAATAAGGCGCGCGTGCACTTCGGATTCCGCTTCGTGCTGGACCTCGGCGGCGGCTACATCCGCGACCGCGGCGCGCACGTGTTCGCGCTCGCGAATTGGTTCATGCAGTGCGACAACATCGGGCCTGTTTCGATCGAAGCGACAGGCGAAGCGCCGCCGCACGGCGTCTACGATTGCCCGCCGAAGATGAACATCACGTACGAATTCAAGAACCCGGATTGGACGCTGGTGTGGAGCCAGCCGGGTGACAAACCGCCGGAGTACAAGGGCAACCATTTCGGCTTCAAAGTCTGGGGCGACAAAGACACGATCATTTTCGAAGGCGGCGACGGCGGCTGCAACACCGATCCGAAAGTGAAGCGCTACCGCGTCCCACCGGGCGGCGAGACCGTCTTCCACAGCCCCGGCCACGTGAAGGACTGGACGAGCTGCATCAAGACGCGCAAAGATCCGATGATGAACATCGAAGCCGCGCACAAAGCCGCGATTCTTTGCATCGTCGGCAACATTTCGTACATCCTCGGCCGCAGACTGAATTGGGACGCGGAAAAGGATATGGCTATCGGCGACGAAGCCGCGAATCGATTGCTCTACCGCGAAGGCCGGGCACCTTGGAAACTTTAAATTGAATGTTTCGGGTTTCGGGTTCCGAGTTTCGGGTTGATGCCGATCTCGGAAAACCCGGAACGCGAAACCCGAAACAAGAATTATGTCCAACAGCCGCACATTACTACTAACCGCCTTCGCGTTCCTCAGCGCACTCGCACACGCTGGCGACACCGGTGTGGATTTTTTCGAAAAGAAAATCCGCCCGGCGCTCGTCGAACACTGCTATTCGTGCCACTCCGCGAAGGCCGAGAAAATCAAAGGCAAGCTGCGCGTCGATAGCCGCACCTTGCTCTTGAAAGGCGGCGAAAGCGGAGCGGCGGTCGTCCCGGGAAATCTCGAGAAAAGCCTGCTGGTCGAAGCGGTCGCTTACAGCAACACCGATCTGCAAATGCCCCCGGACAAAAAGCTCCCCGCCGCACTCATCGAAGATTTCAAGACGTGGGTCAAAGCCGGAGCAGTCTGGCCGGGCGATGCGAACGATGCAAAAGACGAAGCAGTCGCGATCGAAAAAAAGCTCGATTACGAGAAGCTGAAAAAAGAGCATTGGGCGTTTCAGCCGATCAAACGCAGTGCCGTGCCGACCTTGAAAAACACTGCCTGGCCGAATGGTCCGATTGATGCGTTCATCCTCGCGAAACTTGAAGAAAAGGAAATCGTCCCAACGCCTGAAGCTGAGAAAGCTACACTGCTGCGCCGCATCACGTTCGACTTGACTGGCCTTCCCCCGACGCCCGATGACATCGACGCGTTCACGAAAGACGAGTCACCGAACGCCTACGAAAAAGTCGTGGACCGTCTGCTTGCGTCCCAGCATTTCGGCGAACGCTGGGGCCGCCATTGGCTGGACATCGCGCGTTACGCCGAGACCGCTGGAGGTGGGCGCATCGTCGCGCTCGGCAACGCGTGGCGCTACCGAGACTACGTCATCGCGGCGTACAATTCGGACAAGCCGTACAACGACTTTCTCAACGAACAAATCGCTGGCGACTTGATCCAAACCGATTCGTTCGACAAGCGCCGCGAGAATATCATCGCCACCGGCTTCCTCGCCATCGGGGCTAAAAATCTCGACACGCAGGACAAAGAACTCCTGCGCATGGACGTCGTCGACGAGCAGATCGACACCGTCAGCAAAGCGCTGCTCGGGATGACGACCAGTTGCGCGCGCTGCCACGACCACAAATTCGACCCGATCCCGACGCGCGATTACTACGCACTCGCCGGGATTTTTCGAGCGACTAAAACGCTCACGGCAGGTAATGTCTCAGGTGCCGTTCAATCCGTTTTGCCTGACGCCGCGACGCGTGAAAAAATCGAAGTGTACGAAAAGCAACTCGCCATTCTCGACGAACGCTACACCAAAATCCGCACGACAGCCGGTCCGAAAAAAGCGCCTGTGCGCGGAGATAAAGCCGCGAAGAATGCGGTCGCCGCCGTAACCAGATCCCGCAGCATCGACCCGGCAACATTGCCCGGCATCATCATCGACGACTCCCAAGCTACGCTCGTCGGAACGTGGATTAAATCGACCAGCACCGCGCCATATGTCGGAGCCGGATACGTCCACGATAATCACGGCGCGGCCAAGGGCGAGTTGAGCATCACGTATTCTCCCGCGCTTCCAAAAGATGGGATGTACGACGTTCGCTTCTCCTATTCGTATCACCAAGGTCGCGCGACCAAAGTTCCCGTCATCATTCAACACGCCGACGGCGAAACGACTGTCCACGTGAACGAAGAACACGAACCGCCCATCGATGGCGCGTTCGTGTCGCTGGGACGTTTCCATTTCCATCAAGGCAACGACGGTTCGGTGACAGTCAGCAACGCTGGTACAAAAGGCGTCGTCACCGCCGACGCGGTGCAATTCTGTATCGTCGATGAAAACGCCGCAGCCGCCCCAGCACAAATCGCCGCGCCTAAAACAGCGATTGCAGATCCAGCAAAACCAGTTGCACCAAAATCCGTCGCTGACGAAGAAGTCGCGACGCTCAAGCAGATCGAAAAAGAAATCGAAGAGCTCAAGAAGAACGCGCCCGCCGGTCCCAAAGCGCTCGCCGTCCGCGATGAAGAACAAGTCGGCGATCACAACATTTGTCTGCGCGGCGATGTCCACCGTCTCGGCGAACAAGTTCCGCGCGGATTCATGACAGCTGTTACGTTCGATTCGCCGCCCGTCAACGTAAAACAAAGCGGCCGTCTCGAACTCGCACGTTGGATCACCGACGCTCGCAATCCGCTCACGGCGCGCGTCATGGCCAATCGCGTTTGGCACCACCTCTTCGGTACCGGCCTCGTTCGCTCAACTGACAACTTCGGTATCACCGGCGATGCGCCAACGAATCCCGACTTACTCGACAACATGGCCGCGCACTTCATGGACAACGGCTGGTCGATCAAAAAACTGGTCCGCGAAATTGTCCTCACAAAAACGTACCGCCAAGCCGCGACACCCAACGCAGCGGCCACGAAAGTCGATCCCGAAAACCGCCTGTTGTGGCGCGCCAACCGCCGCCGCCTCGAAGCCGAAGCCATCCGCGACGCGATTGTATTGAACAGCGGCGAACTCGACCTTTCTGGCAGCCCCGGCGAACCGCCCACAAAAGCGGTAACTAAAGCCAGCAAATCCGGAGCGAAGTCCGACGTCAAAGAAGAGCCCAAGTCCGAAGCGAAGCCCGACAAACCCAAGCGCGAACACCGCTCGGTTTATTTGCCGCTCACGCGCGAAGAAATGAACGACATGATGGAGGTCTTCGACTTCGCTGACACGAACCTCGTCGTCGGCGTCCGCAACACGAGCAACCTCCCAACCCAAGCGCTCTTCCTGATGAACAGCCCCTTCGTGATGGACCACGCCCGCAAAGCGTCACAGCGATTAATGAAGATGCCGAACTTGGATGACTCCGCGCGAATCGATCTCGCTTACCGTATGACGTTGGGACGCAAGCCGACGGAATCCGAACGAACGCTCTCGCTGAAGTATTTGAACGCAGCAGGAAAAGACGCGTGGCCGCAGTTGTATCAGGCGCTCTTTGCTTGTGTGGATTTTAGATTTGTGAATTAATTAAAGAGACCGCACCCATGTTCACCCACGACCATCTCCCTCGCCGTGACCTATTAAAGAGCCTCGCCTGTGGCTTCGGCTCCGTCGCGCTTGCTGGGCTGCTCAACGAATCCGCGAAAGCCGATCCGCGCGCCAACCCGCTTGCGCCAAAATTGCCGCACTTTGCCGCTCGTGCGAAACGCGTCATCTTTCTGTTCATGCAGGGCGGTCCCAGTCACATCGATTCGTTCGACCCGAAGCCGCGCCTCGACGCCGAAGACGGCAAGAGCGTCGAATTCAACGTCGCTCGAACGCGAAAAGTTCAGGCGCGCACGATTCTGAAATCGCCGTGGAAATTCAAGCAGTACGGACAATCCGGGCGCTGGGTCTCCGAACTTTTTCCGCAGATGGCCCAGCACGTAGACAAGATGTGCTTCATTCAATCGATGCACACCGATGGCGTCGCGCACGGCCCGGCGACGATCTGCCTGCACACCGGCGCGACCGCGTTCGTCCGCCCGTGCATCGGTTCGTGGGTGACGTATGGACTTGGCACCGAGAACCAGAACCTCCCCGGATTCGTGACCGTCAACCCGACGCAAAACATGGGCGGCCCGCGCAATTATTCCAACGCGTTTCTCCCCGCTGTCTATCAAGGCACCGCCATCGGTCGTGCCGGAGTCCCCACAACCCAAGCGAAATTCCGCAACATCGTCAATGGTTCGCTCTCCTCCGACGATCAGAAAAAGCAGTTCGATTTCTTGCAGGCGCTCAACCGCGAACAATCGCTGCAAGGCTCGAAAGACGATCAACTCGAAGCCGCGATCGATTCCTATGAACTCGCGTACCGCATGCAAATGAACGCGCCCGGCACGACTGATTTGTCGAACGAATCCGAAGCGACGAAAAAAATGTATGGCATCGGCGAACCTGAAACCGACGACTTTGGCCGTCAGTGCCTGATGGCCCGCCGCTTCGCCGAAGCCGGAGTCCGCTACATTCAGGTCAATTACTCCGACAACGGCAGCAATCCGAAATGGGATCAGCACTCCAATTTAAAGGCGCACGAAAAGCACGCGCGAGCCGTTGACAAGCCGACCGTCGGCTTGCTCCAGGATCTCGAAGCGCGCGGACTCTTAAAAGACACGCTCGTCTGGTGGGGCGGCGAATTCGGACGAACGCCATTCTCAGAAGCCCGCGATGGACGTGACCACAACCCGACCGGCTTCACCGTCTGGCTCGCTGGCGGTGGCGTCAAACCCGGCCTGTGTTATGGCGCTACCGACGAATACGGATTCGAAGCCGTGCAAGACAAAGTCCACATGCACGACCTCCATGCAACCGTGCTGCATTTGCTGGGATTGAATCACGAGAAATTGACGTACCGGTATGCGGGGCGAGACTTCCGATTGACGGATGTGGCAGGAAGAGTGGTGAAGGAAATTATGGTGTAGAGCTTGAAATTCGTTAGCCCCAAAGGGGCGAAATAATGTAGCCCAGGGCATAAGCCCTGGGTCCGAATTTCACGAAGCGCCCGAGCCCTGAAGGGGCGGCATAAATGCCGCTGCGACTTCAGCTTCGCGTTTCAATCTTCCCGTCCTTCAACCGCACCACTCGGCCCGCAATCTCCGCCGCTTCATTCGAATGCGTGGCCATCACCAGCGTCGTATTATTCTCGCGCACCAACTCGCTCAATAATTTCAACACATCCGCACTGCTCGCGCTGTCCAGATTCCCTGTCGGTTCGTCCGCCAGCAACAACACCGGTCGCGTCACCAACGCCCGAGCGAGCGCCACGCGTTGACGCTGTCCGCCACTCAGCACATCCGGCTTTTCATTTCCGCGCGAACGTAATCCAACGCGGTCCAGCAATTCATCCGCGCGAACTCGCAACGCGTCTTCTTCCATCCCGGCAAGTCGTCCCTGCAACATCGTGTTTTCAAGCACACTCAACGTCGGAAGGAGATGAAAAAATTGGAACACAAATCCCAGCCGCTCCCGGCGAAATCGCGACAACTCCACGTCGCTGAGTTTCTCCAGATTCAATCCGCCGACTTCAATCGTTCCAGAACTCGGAGCGTCCAAGCCTCCCAGCAAATGCAGCAGCGTGCTCTTGCCCGATCCGCTCGCGCCCATCAACGCGACGGCCTCACCGCTGGCGACGTCCAAATCGACGCCGTCCAGCGCGCGCACTGTCTCAAATTGCTTGACCACATTCCGAACTCGAATCATCTATTTCTTGTTCCAATAAATCACGAGATTGTGCGACGCGCGCCCGGACGCGACAATGTCCAGCCGCCCGTCGCCATTCAAATCGCCGACGACCAGATCTTCACACGCCATCGTGTTGTCGTCCACCGTCACTTTCTTCCATTCGTCTTCAACTTTCTCAGGCGGCAGATATAAATTGATTCCGACTTTCCCGGCACCGTTCGGTAATCGCCAACCGACCAACACCTGATCGTATCCCAGCCCCAACATATCCGCACATGCCACTGCGTGTCCGTCTTTCAAATTCGTCTCGATCACATGCCGCTTCCAAAACTTCTCGCCCGCGCCCGGAGCTGTATACGTCGCCGCCTGAGTCCCATGAAACGGCTCGACCGTCGCCAAGAATTTCGCGCCGCCCTGTAACTTCCCGACACGCACTTCACCCGCACCATTAAATCCTTGCTCGCCCGCTGAAATCAGCGCCGTCTTCTTCCACGCATCTGAACCGCGCTCGCACAAAAATATCGCTTCCTTCCCGCCGAGTACCACGTCCTGCCCCGGCTGGCCGTTCCATTCGACGACATCGAAATTATGCGTCACATGCAGCGTGTCCTCGACGACTTCCGTCTTCCATTCATCTTTCGGATTCGCCGGCATGGTGTACGCCAAAAACTTCACGCCCGCACCCGTCGCATTTTTGTTCCCGCGCCCGTGCAACGGAGCGACCAGCAAGTTGTATTTTCCATCCGCACCCTGAATCCATTTCATGCGATGCACCGTCGGCTCATGATGCAGCGTTACGACCTCCCACTTCTGAGTCCGATCCGCAGGAGGAATCAAATAATGAACGCTCCCACTATTGACTGTATCGCCGGGATTCCACTCCGCGCCAATCGCAATCGACGCCTTGCCACTTCCATCAATATCCTTCGCCGCGATGCAGACGTTATCCTGCTTCGTCACATTTTCGCAGATCACATGCCGCGTCCAATCCGGATTGTGGTACCACGCGATTTGCTTTTTATCGACGATCAGGACATCAGGTTTCCCGTCCCCATCGATATCCGCAATCGCCGTCGCGTATCCGATCTCAACTTTTGAATCGATCACCTGTGCCTCAAATTTTGGCAGAGCCGGTTCGGCTGCGCGAAGTAAAAATGTCATCGCGGCCAGCATGACAAGAGCGGTAAATCGCATGATCTTCTCCTGATAAAAGCGCTCGTGAAAACGCGGATGATCGGCAAGGATTTAAGACTACTTTAGCGGCTAACGATACAGAATACACTGCAAACGGACGAACAGATCTGCCATTCGAATGTTTAACGCCCGGCTTTCCAAACGAGGCGTCGAAGCAAATTTGGAAATAGTCATGGCATCGTTGTTCCTCAATTATACGATTGCCACGCTTTTAAAGTAAAGATGTCAACTACACGGCTCGCAGAATAACGTGCACTGAAGTACACACCGTGCGGAACTATGGTGTCAAGGTATTGATCGGTTTGGAATAATTCGATGATTGGTTTGAATGGGTCAACTTTTGCATCGGGTCTGGCGCGTAAAAGTCTGGAGGGACTGTTATCTGTTTGGGAGCGTATTTTCCAAGCGAATTTGACGTACCATGCGCGCCCCAGAAATGCAGGCGACATGGGGATTTGGTCGGCACCACGCCCTGATTTGCCACCGTTGGGACTGGTGCTGCAAGGACCCGTGCTACGCTCAAATAACTTCACGTTGGAGAGCGTCAAACTCTACAAGCGAACGTTTCCTGGTACGACGATAGTTCTTTCAACTTGGAAGTCCGAGCCGCCGTCGGTGCTTGAGCCTTTCAAACAACTCGGTGTTGAAGTGCTGGCCAACGATCCTCCAGCGAATCCGGGGCAGCAGAATTTCAACTATCAATTGATTTCGTCGAGTGCCGGTATTGCACGTGCCGCAGAAATGGGTGCGCAATATGTGATGAAGACTCGGACGGATCAGCGCGTGTGCGGGGTCAATCTTCAGCCATTGCTGATGAATTTGCTCGAAACATTTCCGCTGAGGACTCCAAGCGTTCAGAAACGCCGCCTGATCGTGCCGGGAATTGGTACGCTTAAAAGTAGGCTCTATGGCGTGAGCGACATGCTTCAGTTCGGTCATATCGACGACATGCGACTTTACTGGGGTGCGGCTCAAACGGACAATCGAGTGCTGCCGAATGAAAAGCTAACCCGGCGTCAATTCGCAATGCGGCGTGTATGCGAAGTCTATCTCGCCACCGAATTCCTCAAAGCGATCGGTCACAAACTCGATTGGACTTTGCGCGACAGTTGGCAGTCGTTCGGTGACTATTTTTGCATTGTCGATTCATCCGCCTTAGATTTGTATTGGCCGAAGTACGATCGATTTCGCGAATACCGCCGATTGATTTATTCGCAGCGGTCGGTTGATGAGCCCGTGACTTTTTTGGAGTGGATGACCTATTACACCGGCGAGGTTTTTCGACACGAGATACCGGAATGGATTCTGGATGCGGAATCGTCGGTGTTGGAGCCCCCGAAGCGGTGACGATTCCTCGGATAAAATCGCCAATCCATTTCATTTTCATACGCAGGTTCGTTTCGTGCGAGTCGGCGCATCATTCAATTTTTATGTGTGCCGCCGTTCCGCCTGCGAAACATGAATCGCGATTAGCGATAAATCCGCTGGCGTCACACCGTCTAATCGAAGCGCTTGGCCGAACGTTCGCGGTCGGTGCTTGTTCAACTTTTCAACCGCCTCGCGCGGCAGACTCCCCACCGCTGTGTAATCCACGCCGTCCGGGATGATCCGGTTTTCCAAATCGCGCATCCTCTCGACCTGTTCCGTCTGCCGTCGCAAATAGCCTTCATACTTCGACTCAATCTGCACCGCTTCAGCGACCGGATTCAACACCGTACCCGCATTCGTCCCAGGACGAACCGCGCCCGTTTCATCGACCGACAAGCCGATCTGCTCTAGTGTCATGTGCGGCATGCGCAGCAGATCCCAATATGACTTGTGGCTCTCCGGCGGTCGGTGCTTTTTCAAATGCGCGGACGCCGCCTCAATCGCCGCGACCTTCGCATCGCCGTCCGCAATCGCGGTCGAGTCCAACAATCCCAACCGCTTGGCGTGCGCCGCCATTCGCCGATCCGCATTGTCCTGGCGCAGCAGCAATCGATACTCGCTTCGTGACGTGAATAACCGGTACGGTTCAACGATTTCTTTCGTCACCAGATCATCGATCATGATCCCGATGTACGCCTCGTCGCGTCCCAGCACAAACGATTCTTTCCCGCCTGTCTTCACGCTCAACGCAGCATTAATCCCGGCAATAATCCCCTGTCCCGCCGCTTCCTCGTACCCGCTCGTCCCGTTGATCTGTCCGGCCAAATACAAATTCGCAACGCGCCGTGTCGCCAGAGTCTGAACGATCTGATGGGGAGGAACCGTGTCGTACTCAATCGCGTATCCAAACCGCAACACGTCCGCATCCTCGCACCCCGGGATGCTCCGTACGAGTTCAAATTGCACTTCCGGCGGCAGGCTTGTTGAAAGCCCGTTGACGTAATACTCCTCGGTGTGCTCGCCTTCCGGTTCCAAAAATATCTGGTGGCTATCCTTGTCGCCGAACTTCACCACCTTGTCCTCAACCGACGGACAATAACGCGGCCCGAGGCCTTTGATCTGCCCGGTGTACAACGGCGCACGGTGCAGATTCGAGCGGATGATCTCATGCGTCCGCTCCGTCGTGCGCGTGAGATAACAGCACAGGCTCGGCCGCTCAATTTTCTTCGTGCGATAACTAAACGCTGGAGCCGGGTCGTCGCCGTACTGCGCTTCAAGCCCGGCGAAATTCAACGAGCGCCCATTCAAGCGCGGCGGCGTTCCGGTCTTCAAGCGTTTCAATTCAAATCCCAGCGCTTCGAGCGATCCCGACAAACTCATCGCAGCGACTTCGCCCGCACGCCCACCCCGACTCTGTTTCGTGCCCTGATGAATCAGCCCGCGCAAAAATGTCCCGGTCGTCAACACCACCGTGTCAGCCGTGTAGGTCAACCCGCTCCCAGCGCGAATCCCGGCGACACGCAACGCATTCGCATCCGGAGACTCAACACCTAATTCGTCCGGCGCAACGCCTTCGCGCAGCCGCTTCAATCGTTCGCGGTAGCGCTCGACATGCGACGTCCCGCCGCCCAATTCCTCGACGACCAACTCCTCGATCATCTCCTGGCGCAGCGTCAAATTCGGCGTCCGCTCGATCAATTGTTTCATGAGAATCGCGAAGAGCCGCTTGTCGCACTGCGCGCGCGGCGACTGCACCGCCGGTCCGCGCGAACTGTTCAACATGCGAAATTGAATGCCGGACCGATCCGTGATAATCCCTTGCGCCCCGCCGAGCGCATCGACCTCGCGCACCGCGATGCCCTTCGCCGTTCCGCCCACAGCCGGATTGCACGACATCTGAGCAACGGACTCCAACGCGATGGTCGTCAATAACGTCCGACACCCCATCCGTGCCGCAGCCAGCGCCGCCTCACACCCGGCGTGTCCAGCCCCGACAACAATGACATCGTAGTGGCATTCTTTTGAGACAGAAAAAGAGTCGCGGTTCATGGATTCAAATTCTAAATAATGCGCTGCGAAAATGGTCTCACTTCACCGCACCAATCATAACCGATCCGCGCACACTTTTTAACTTCGTCTTCAGTTTTACGGAATAAACGTTCCCGGCGAAGACGAGCATCACGGTTTGATCGCGCAGCGATCCGTCATTATACGGTCCCGCCCACGCGTCTGGAAGATAGAGATACGAGCCTTCCAACGTGGCATCGATCGAATACGTTCGAGTCGATTTGCCCCCGGGCAATCGCCGCACAAAGATCGTCGCGCCTCCTACATTCGCCCGGCCATTTGCATCCAAATCGACGGCGAACGAATGTCCGGCCGTCGCAATCCCGACGCGAGCTGCCGCAGGATTGAAAGAAGCTGGGACCGCGACCACCAAACGCAGATCAATTCGGAACGGTCCGCCCGGAGCAAAACATTTCGCCGCAATATTCGGACATCGCGGATGTGGTCCCTCTGCAGGCGGTGGAATGAATACCAAAAATTTCGTACTCTGCATCGGAGTCGGATTCGCCGCGCTCAGGCCATTCAGTGGCGTAGACGCCTTCACTGTCGGATCGCTGCCCCACGCCAATTCTAACGCGTTGCAGAATCCGTCGCCATCGTCGTCCGCATCCCCGTTGAAGAGCGACGTGTTCGCCGGGAGTGGCAAAATTTCGACGCTCAGCGACTGCGTTTCGCTTCGTCCATTGGGTACATGTGCCGTTACCGTCGCCGTGTACGTTCCGGGTAATGCATACGTGTGAGTCGTCACACTGTCATGCCCGGTCATATCGCCGTCGCCAAAATCCCAGCTCCACACAATGCCGCGCGCGCCGGTCGCCGCGTTGAATTGCACAGGCAGCCCCGCATACGCCGGGATTGGATTGGCCCATGGGCCGCTGATGATCAGGAGACCGGAAATCACCTCAATTTCATGTGTGATAAATGGAGGCGTGAGATAATTAGCGAAATCGTTCGGAACGAATTGAAGCGTCAGTGTCGCTGGGCCTGCCGGAAGAATGCGCCCCAGCGGCGGCTCGTACACGTAGTATCCGGGCACATTAGCGGCCGCGCTCAAGATCGATGGATCAAGCGGCGTGTTCGCCCGGATGTTCGACGGCGGATTCCACGCGACGGTCGTGCTGGCTTTGCGGACGTTTAAATTCACACGGACAATTGGCAGCGCGACGCCCGTCGTATCCGGCGTGAACGTCACGCTCAGCGATTGTTTCCCGGCGTTGAGAATCGTTCCGAGCGGCGGGTCGTAACTGAAGTGCCCGGGCTCCGGCGCGGTCGCGTTGAGCTGGGCATTCGTCAACGGTGCGGGATATGTAATGTCCGCCGGGCTGTTCCATCTGATCTCGCTTGGAATGCCGATGTCGAATTCAATCGCTGCTCCCAGCGCAGCGGTCCAATTGCCGGCGTTTGGGCCGAAATCGTGAAACGTTTCTTCAGTCAAAACAAAATCACACGCGTAATGTCCGTCGGGCATCTGAAGCGTTCCGGGCAGAGCGCGCGTCGGTTCCCACTCGCCGTAGACGCCCAATTGCAACGCAGGCTTCGCCACGTTATACGCCGAATTCCCATCGGTCGCGGGAAGCGTGAATGTGTTCACGGGTCCGTCATTCATAAACGGAGGGCGCTGATTCGTGCGCCACAATACGTGATAACTGGAGTCGCCTTCGATGCGCGTCGTCGCACTCCCTTGCGCATCGGTGATGAAAAATCCGATGATCAGATAAGCAGAGTACGCGTAGTTCGGATCGTCTTTGTGTAGAAAATAATCGTCATCTTTTGCATTCGCCGGATTCGGGTACGCACGCCACCAGCGCCCGATTAATCCCAGCCGCTCGTTGGTCGCATCATCGCCGCCGCCGCCCGGATTCAACTTTGAATTGCGCCCGGCCAATTTGATTTGATATGCATAATTCGGCTTCAAACCAGTCGCTTGAATCAGTCCGGAAAGAAACTTGTTTCCCGGCGCGTCAAGAGTCACTGTGACGGCAGCATTGGCGTACGAATAATTCTGAATGTAATCCGGCGAGAATACCTGACCGCTGCAATCCTTGAATCGGAACGTCCCGCCGGTGATCGGCTGTGGGGAGAATTCCAGAGCAGCAAGACTGCCAGACGCGCACGTCCAAACAGTCCAAAGAAATAAAATCGTTCGCGAGATGGTCATGCTGATTCGATGGCTCCAGGGATGCACGCCTTTCGCGCCGCCCCTTTGTATGTGATCCTGACGTGGAAATGGTTTGCTTACGGTTCGAAGATTGGGTCGGCGTCTTCATCCGTCGGGGGATCGATATCATCAGTCGAATACGGCGAGCGAGACACAACATTCCGGGTCACTTTTTTCGACGGTTCAATTCCAATCGTTCCCAAGTCTTTGAATTCGCCGGCCTTCACTTCAAATTCCGCAGCTACTACTTCTTCAGTCTGTTCGTTCATGCCGCGCATTGAATCATAATTCCACGACGACACGACAACAGTGTATTTTCCTGCAACAAGGTTTTGAATCAAGGTCTGACCGAGCGTCGATTTCGCCGGGGCGAGGAACGCTGGCAAGGTCCCAATCACGCGCAGTTTGTCGGTCACGGTTGTCGAAGAAATTGAACGCACCCGCTGGGTCGACGAGTTGAATTGCCCGGAGCACTGCTGGCCGCGAACGGTCACGTATACGGTGGATTGAAAATTTATCGACCGCGTCGCCGTATCTTTTGAATTCTTATTAAAAGCGAATTTTACCAGAGCAGATGCTGTTGCTTCCGGGAATTTAATCCGGTACGCATCCTCGATTTTCAGCTCACTGAAACTCTTCGGGTCCGCGATCTCGAACACGTCGGAGTACCCGTTGCAATCCACATGGCTGACGTATTTCGCGCCGTTCTTTTCGACCGGCAGAGTAGCGCGGTTGTAATCGGGCGAGAAGCTCATACGGAAAGAACCAGCGGGAACGCCCCAGAATTCGGCCCGCCCTTCGGCATCAACGACCGCGTAGGAATTAAAACTTGTCTTAGGCAGGACGCGCCGGTTGATTGTCATGCCCTGCTCAAATGTTTCCTTGTCGGCCAGCCACGCGGTCCGGCCTTTTAATGACGGATCGAATTGCGCAACAAAACCGCCGCGCTTTTCCAGCTTGAGGTCCAACCCGTCTTTCGATTCGCCGATGAGTTCGAGGTCCTGGATTACTTTAGCCAATAGCATCGGTGCTTCGGCGGAGATCGAGTATTTTCCCGGGGCGAGTCCACCGATTGAAAAGCGCCCCGATGCGTCGGGACTTGACGCGATCAACGCGCTGTCTTTCGCTCGCCGCAGATTCACGACCGCGTTCGAAAAAGGTGTCCCGGCGGGTGCGATGAGTGTCCCGGAAATGGACAGCCCTTTTCGCATCATCACGTCGACAACCACTTCAGTCTCCGCACGGACGACGACCCGGATCGGGTCCGCGAGATAATACCCGTCCTTCATCAGCAGAATTCGCCGCAGCCCGGCGCTCAAGCCCGTCAAGCGCACTACGCCCTTTTCGTCGGTCAGTATTTTGCGTTTCTTACTGCGTTGATTTCCTGAATAATAATAGTTTTGACTCGTCACGATTTTCGGCTCGACATTCACCCCGCTCAATGGCTGCCCGGCTTCGTCTACGACGCGGATGCGCACATCACCGTAGACCAGCTTTTCGAGTTTGATTTCTACTTTGGTCAAATCAACTCCCGGTGCCGAGCAATCAAATTCAGCCTGTTTGTAACCGGGGACTTTGACGCGGATCGTCCCGCCGGGTGTCATGCCTCCCATGTGCAAATTAAACGTCCCGTCTTCGCTCATGCTTGTGCCGGTGCTGCCGCCATTCTGAGCCTGATAGTACACGTAGCACCGATTCAGAAATTCGCCCGACGCGCCGATGATTTTTCCTTTGATCGTGCTGCCGTCGTTGACGCGCACCGTGCTTGGCACTGCGGCGAAAACGACGTTGGCAATTTCCGTGGTCTTGCCAGCTTCGACCTTCACGCCGCAGATCAAGAACACCTGCTGAATTTTGGCTGACGATTGCCGGAAGACCAACAGCGAATACGTTCCTGTCGCAAGATGGTTGACCATCGTTTTGTCTTTGTTTGCGGTGTTATTGTTCTGGTTGCGCCGGTTCATCTGCTGACGATATTGAAGATAATTCCGAACATCGCTCCACGTCGTTTGGCCGCGAATATAATCCAGCACGTCCTGCGACACGTCGTTGAGAATCGACTCCTCTTCAGGGATCGGGTAAACGACGAGGTCGGTGACTGGCTTGTTGTCAGACGTCACAGCTTTGAATGCCACGCCGCCGCCGGGTTCGAAGACCAGCGCACCGAGGTCCGCCGTGCCGCTCGGAGGAATCTCGACAGTCATCGTTTTGGGCGCAAATCCGGGGCATTGAATAACCACACGATGCTTACCTGCACGCAGGTTGTCGATCGTGATTTTGCCGGTTTCATCCGTCTCAAATGTGGGTCGTTGGCGATAGCGATTGTAACGCGCTTTTTCAGCACTGATCTTGCGCTGCTTGCGTTCCGCGTCCGGGCCCTCGTACAGATATTCTTCTTCGACAGTGATTTTCAAGTCCTTCAACACATCAGCAACGGCAGGTGTCTTGGGGTCTTTCTTCGGTTCCTCTTTCTTTTTTTCAGCCGGTTTGCCGCCCCTGTTTTGCTGCGCCATTTCACGCGCTTGATCAATCTCTTCTTTGTTCTGCTCGTCAATGATGCCGCGTGGAGAAAAGACGATCTTGCCGCGCGGGGCGACCACAATATCCATCGCGGGCGCGAGTGTCGTCTTGCCTTCGCGAACTCGGATCATCGGTCCTGGAAAATACGTCCCATCTCCGGACGATGCCACGCAGACATAAACACCATCGTTCACGGTCTCGATCAGCACCTCGCCCTTCGCGTCCGTGCTCCCGGTGAATTGCGCCGGCGAGGAATGATTTTCGTCACGAAGTTCGATCATATCGGGATCGAAATGCGTCGCGTTATACAGTGAAAATTCAGCGTCCTTCACCGGCTTCCCGGCTTTGTCGCGGATGTTGCACTTCACCGAACCGCCTTTGGACATCGTGAATAAAAATGGAGTCTGCCCCGCCCGGACGGAGACTGCAGCGTTGTAATAATTTTCGTTTCCATATAACGTTCCGGACTGCCAGCATTTTTGAAATTGGAAGTTGAAGCTGCATGAGCCCAGTTTCAGGTTCGGGATATTCGCTTCGCCGTTCGGACCAAAAGTGAGCGGCGGGTTCGTGCGCGTCGTTTGATAAGGATCACTCGAATCCCACATTGTGACCGAACCTTCAATACCCGGAATGGGCTTTCCGTCGCGGTTAAAAGCCATGCAGCGCAGACTCGCTTGCTCGCGAACAATCAACAGCCGTTTCGCGGCCGCGCGCGTTTCGCTGTCGCTGGAGGCCAACGCTTTTTCGAGCGCGGCGCGTGCCGCGTCGCCGAGTTCAGCGAGCTTAATTGACGCTTCTTTTCGAGCGTCAAAATCATCGCTGCCGAGTTGAGAAATCCACGTTTCAATTGCTGCCACGCTCGGAGCCACGGGCTCTTCAAGCGCGCGCAGCGACACAGGGACGCAACACAACATCATCGACACAACGAACGCGTGGGTTTGTGCGGCTCGTAGGAGTTTCATACATCTCCCCCTTTTGGTGCCTGTGCATCCGACCGATTTGCCCGGAGGTTTCGAGTGCGGGCGATTTCGGTTTTCGCTTTAATGTATAGTTAGAAAAGTCTACCGTCTTTTTTGTAAAAGGTGGATACCCAAAAAAGCTTTTTTTTCCAAGATACGCCATGCGGTCTATTCTGATGACAACACTGCTTTTTCCTGAACCGCAAACATCGCGCGTCGTTTTGCCGGCGTTGAATCCTCGTAACCGAGACAATGCAGAAACCCGTGGACGCAATATCGGGTCACTTCTTCCGCGACAGAAATGCCGCGTTCGGACGCTTCGCGCTGCGCCGCCTCGAACCCAATCAGCACGTCGCCAAGATGAAACGTCCCGCGCTCATGATCATGATCCACAATGGGAAACGAGAGGACATCCGTCGGCCCTTCGTGACCCATGTAGTCGCAGTTTTTGTCTGCGATGTTGGCGTCATTCAAAAACGTGACATCCAAACTAATGCGCTCCGCGTCAAACGCGCCCGGGCAACGCGTCGCCGGGACGAGCGCCAGTGCGCGCAAACACGCAGCGGCGAGTTCCAGTTTCGACGGCTTCGTGGGCGAGCCTTTTGCGCGCGTGATCGAAACCACCATGTCTGGCAGCGGCTGCTTTTTTGTCGAAGTGCCGGGAGTAGCTTTTTTCATGCGATCAAATCTTTCAAGAAAGGAACATCGAAACAGGATACGGAGTGCGGTGTTTAATTCGGCGCGTCAGGTTCGGGTGATTTTTCAGCGTCGGGTGGCGGCTCTTCATCCTGGCCCGGATAACGGATGCGCGAATGGAACCGCGTTGCGAGGACGCGCAGGAACGCGTCTTCAATCAGAGCCAAATCAGCGAACGTCAAACCGCATTCGTCGAGTTGGTTGTCGAGCATCTTGTCCATAATCAAATCGTGAACGAATTGCCGCAGTCGTGTCGCGCTGGGATTTTGCATCGTTCGCGACGCCGCTTCAATCGTGTCCGCCAGCATCACGATACCGGTTTCGCGCGTGCGCGGTTTCGGGCCAGGGTAGCGGAAAAACGCTTCCTCGACTTCCTGTCCCGACGAACCCGAGCCGTCGGCCTCCGCATCCTTCTCTGCGTCGCGGACAGCGGAATGATAAAAATAACTGACGAGCGTCGTGCCGTGATGTTGCGGAATGAAGTCGATGATCTGCTGCGGAAGTTTGAATTCGCGAGCCAGTTCCATCCCGTCTTTGACGTGCGAAATAATCAGCAGCGCGCTTACCGACGGCTTCAAGCGCTTGTGACGCAACTCAGCTTCCGGTGTGTTCTCAACAAAGTACTCCGGCTTGCGCGTCTTTCCAAGATCGTGATAGAGCACTCCTGCGCTGACCAGCCGAGTCCGAGCGCCAATCGCATCCGATGCCGGCTCGGCAAGAAACCGAACTTGAAGTGTGTGCGCGAACGTGCCGGGCGCTTCGAGTTGGATCAGTTGCAACGCCGGCTGATTCATGTCCGCCAGTTCAAACAAGCGGATGTTCGTCAAGATACCAAAGATCGATTCAATCAGCGGAAGCGACCCGAGCACCAGTAATCCACAGATCGGGCCGGTGCAGTATGCGATCAGGGAGTCGCTCAGCACCGGCATTCCGGTGCGCGGCCACGGAGCGGCACCGGACTCCAAATCCATACTAGGTGACGTGGAATCGCCGTTCAACAAATACAGTCCGGCGACGAGGCTGCCTTGCACGAGTCCGCCGAAGACGCCATAGGTCAGCAAGTCCCAGCGGTCGCGCAATTTTTCGGCCGGAAGTGCGGCGGCAATTCCGCCCGCAAACATGGCTAGCGCCAGGAACGGCATCCCGCCATCGATCGGAACGGACTCCCAATTAATCGTCGTGCATGATCCGAGGATCGACAGACCCAACAACGTCAACAATGCGACCGATTCGCTGAACGCCAACGACGCCGCCATTCCAACGAAAACAAACGGCGCAAACGCGAGACTGATCCCGGCAACCGACAGGGCTCGACACACAGCGAGCGCGGCCAGGCTGAGCAGTCCCAGCATCACCAACGCGCGACGGCGTTCCCAAATGCCCGGCTCAATACGTCCTGCAACGATGAAAAATACAAACACGATTCCAGCGGCCAACGCGGCGAGTCCACCAAGCCGACGCAGGCGCTCGAACATGGGCGTCCCGGCTTTGACTGCGCGGTATTCCTGCCGCAACTTTTCTAATGTGGCCGGCCGGACGATCAGCGTCTTTTTTAAAATCGGATCGCCGAGCGACACGCGCACCGCACCGTCGCCCACGCGCGCCAATTCCTCGCGCTGACGGACTTCCGTGCGCGCCTCGTCAAACACCAATCCAGGCCGCATTTTCGCTTCGAGATACGCCGACAATTGCCACTGCAGCGCCGTGTCGATGGTGTGCTTGCCCGAGTTCACGATGTCGTCCTGAGCAGCCGAGAGGCGCTTGTAATCCTTCGCCAGAACATCGATAGAATACGGCTTGCCGCCGCGTGTTCCGAAGCGGATCAGTTTACGCGGTTCACGCTTGTTCGATTCTTTTTTGTAGTCCTCTTCGGACAAGATCGCCGATTCAATGAACTGTTTGCGCATCGCTTCGCGAATCGTGGTGATAGCGCGTGTCAATGCCGAACCTTTGCGTTTGAACATTTCAGTCAGCAACGAACTGTAGTTCATGCGCGCAACCGTCATCTTGTCTCGGGCTTCACTTTCGGTCGAAGAATTTTCGACGATTATTATAAGCCCTGCAAGATCGCTGAGAATAATCTCGTCCCACTGCTCGTCTTCGATGTAAACACGTGGCGCACGAATGGCGGCTTCTTCGCGCAGGGTGTTCAATTCGTCTGAATCTTTGTATGTAAACGACGCTCGAGCATAGAAGTCAATCGGCGAGCGGGCACCTACGATGTAGGGCGGCGGCACGACTCCGAAATCCAAAATTGCCGCTGCGGCTGCGCAAAATAGCAGGCAGAATAATACACCCGGAGGGCCGAGTCCCTCGCCGCCAAAAAAGCCGGCTTTGGTACGCGGCATCGCTCCGACCGGGATGATGGTGGTCTTCCCGGTGCGGGCGGCTCGGATTGACGATTTGTTAGTAGACATAATTTAAAAAAGTCTAATGCTCGGTCGCTTCATACGCCTGAACGATCCGCTGCACCAATGGGTGGCGGACGATGTCCTGCTTTTCCAAATACACAAATGATACGCCCTTCACATCCTTCAAAACACGTGCTGCGTGGGTCAGGCCCGAGAGGTCGCCGTCGGGCAAATCGACCTGCGTGACGTCGCCGGTGATCACGGCTTTCGCGTCCCGTCCCAAACGAGTCAGAAACATCTTCATCTGTTTCGGCGTTGCGTTTTGAGCTTCGTCCAAAATCACAAACGCGCTGTTCAACGTCCTTCCGCGCATGAACGCCAGCGGCGCGATTTCAATCACGCCCTTCTCCGAAAACCGCGCGACTTGATGCGGGTTCAGCATGTCATGCAGCGCGTCGTACAGTGGTCGCAAATAGGGATTGATTTTTTCCTGCAAATCGCCCGGCAAAAATCCCAGCCGCTCACCTGCTTCGACGGCAGGACGGACCAGCACAATCCGGTTGACGATATTTTTTGATAGCGCTTCGATGGCCGATGCGACAGCCAGATACGTCTTGCCCGAGCCAGCCGGCCCGATGGCGAAGACAATGTCGTTTTTCTTGATGGCGTCGAGATACTTTTCCTGCCCGGCGGTCATCGGGTGGACACGTCCGGCCAGCGGCTTGCCCGACTCGTCTTTATCTTTGGATGTTTTGCGCGCGTGGCCAGGATGTCCCGCCAGCCCCGCGTCGTCGACTTGATCGTCGTTGCGGTCTTGTTCGATCGCGTCGAGAATGCGGTCTACATCGGCGAGCTGAAGCTTCTGCGTTTTTCGGATGATGCGCTGCATCGCCAGAAACGCCCGCGCGGCGCCATCCACTGCGTCGTCCGCTCCCTCTATATGGAGCATGTCGTTGCGCGCGAAAACGGTCACGCCCAGCGCTTCTTTGACACGGCGCAAATGGCTGTCACTGACGCCGAGCAACTCGCGCATGATCTCCGCGTCGGCTATTTCAATTGTTTTTCGCACTCTAAATGTGTCCTAAAGCCACTCGCCCATTAACACGCTGCCGGACGGCTCAACAGCCCGCGCCGGATTGGATCGTAGTCGGCGATCATCGGTACGCACTTAAAGCATAGCGGGAATCAGATAATACGCAACGGGACCGGCGACCATGAGACTGTCCACCACGTCCATCGCGCCGCCGTAACCGGGGACGACGTGCCCCGCGTCCTTCGCACCGGCGCTCCGTTTCAGGAGGCTTTCAGCAAGGTCGCCGAGAATTCCTGAGACGCCAATCGTCAAGCCGATGACGACGGTTTTCCAAATGGGGAACATCGATAGAATGCCAATCGCGTCCCAACGCAAAAACAGCGCCGTAGCAATCGTCCCGATCAATCCAGCAGCCAGTCCTTCAATCGTTTTGCCGGGCGACAGTACCGGGAACGCTTTGTGTCGGCCGATTAATTTGCCGAAAATAAACGCCCACACGTCGCAACCCTTCGCGAGCGCAATTGTCGCGATGATCATCTTGGTTCCAAAAACATTCCAAGCTTCAACCGGCCCGCCGAGCACCCCGCTGGCGCCCATGTGGCGAAGTTTCAAAACAAAAGACGGGAGGAAGAAAATGTACAGCAGTCCGAGACTCGTCACGGCGACGCCCCCGAGCGACGATTCTAAACGCCGTCGGTTCGCGCTCAAAATAAACGCGCCCAAAATAGCGACCGCCATCCCGCCGTTCAACAGATTAGACGATTGAATCGACGCCGCATGCGTGTTGATGGTTTCAAGCCGCATGCAATAATAATGAATGGCGACGAGCGCACAGCCGCTGAACGTGCCCCAGATCGAAAACGTCTGATGGTCCGTCGCGCGGCACATCACCCAGAATTCACGGAAGCTGAAAAACGCACCGATCAAAAAGATCAGGTGAAGCAGAATACTGTCGTGGAAGTAATTCACGTCCAACCACAGCGCGCCGGCCAGAGCGGAAATCATAATCGTGGCCGCAAGAAATCGTTTCGCAATCATGTTTCGGTGTCAAATTCCGTTTAAGCCGTCTTCATCCGCCGCTGCGCATACTCCACCACCGCACTTTCCAAATCGCGCGCAGTGAATTCCGGCCAACAGACCGGCGAAGCATAATACTCCGCTCCGCAGGCTTGCCAGAGCAAAAAGTTGCTCAATCGTCTTTCGCCCGCCGTTCGGATCAGCAGATCAACCGTTGGCATCCCGGCGGTGAACAGTTCATTCTCGATCATGTTCGCATCAATCGTGTCAGGATCCAACTCACCCGATGCCGCTCGAGCTGCGATGCGTTGAGTCGCGTCAAGAATTTCATCGTGCCCGCCATAGTTCAACGCCAAGCACAAATTCAATCCCGTCCCGCCCGCCGTCAAGCGCTGGGATTTGCGCAATTCCGCTTGCACGTCCTCGGGCAAGCCACGAATGTTTCCGATCGCCGTCAACCGAACGTTATTCGCCATCAACTCCGCGCGTTCACTGATCAAAAACTTCCGCAGCAGTCGGAACAAAAACCGGATCTCAGCCTGCGGGCGCTTCCAATTCTCGGTGCTGAAAGCGTACAGTGTCAGCGCAGTGACATGTGTCTGACCGCAGAATTTCGTGCATGCTCGGACCGCGTTCACGCCTGCCTCATGCCCGTTCACGCGAATCATCCCGCGCCCCGTCGCCCAACGTCCGTTGCCGTCCATGATGATCGCAATGTGCCGGGGCATCCGTTCGTAGGGCACCGGAGGTGCAATCACCGGCCAGCGCGGAGCTGCTTCAAGTTGAGCCTGCAATTTTGAATCCATCGTTGTCGTCCCGGTTGCATGAAATGAGCCGCGCACGCCAGTAAGCGGCCAAGATCGTTTCACCCAAGTGGTTATTGCCGCTTGCTTGCGCGCGCGGCTCTTGGAACTGAGCACTTAACCTCTTTTAATAATCGGGTTGAACGTGATTTTGTCAAACTCTATTTCGCAAAGTTTATTTATTTCTGCAGTCTGCCAAAGCCAAATTGATCGCCCACACGCAGCACCGCCCCGCCCGCGTCACGATCCACTTCCAGCAGTTTTTCGCTCTGCACTGCCGCTCCGGTTTCGTCCGTCAACCGCGCGACAATTTTGCGTGATTTTACATCGATGATGTCACCGGTGGACGGAATTGCGACGCGTCCGTCAATACTGAAGGTCACCCAGCCGGGTTCGTCACGGACTTCAATGCTCTCCACATACTTCGGCGGCATCACCGTCATGTCATAAATATGGAGGCGCTTGTTGTGAGCATCCGTGACCCAAATTTCTTTTTCATCGGGCGTCAATCCAATGCCGTGGCTGGGACAACCGTGGCGTGCCACTTTTCCAATTTCAAATCCTGGTACTTCCAATCGTGCGATCATCTTGCCTGATGCCACATCGCCAATTTCAAATCCCAGCAAGCTATTCAAACACGCAAAAATCAGTGTCCCCTTGCCGTTCATTGTGAACGGACGGACGTTGTTGCTGAATGTGATCGTGCTCGCAGCCTTGTGCGTCGAACAATCGGCGATGGTCATGACCTTCGATTTCAGTCCTGCCAGAAACGCCTTCGATCCATCCAAGCTGATGAGCGTGTTATGCGCACCGGATTTCGGTTCGACTTTTCCAATCACCGAACCATCTTCCGGATCAACGACATGCCAGTGATCTTTTTCGAACGAGGGCAGATACATGAATTTTGAATCCTGCGAAATCGACATGCGGTCGCACCCGCCTTCATACGGCTTTTCCCACAGGCTCTTTTCCGTCAGGAGATCGATGCATTCGACTGTCTTCGTCGTGCTGATGAACACACAATGCAGTTCTTTGCTCGCGCAAAATCCCTTCACATTGATCGGCTTCTCTTTTTCATCGAGTCCATGCGTCGGGATGCGTTTCACGAATTTGTAGTCATGATCCATGTCGAAGACCAGAATTCCATGGCCACCGTATTTCAGATCATTTCGAATTCCCGGCGTCGATACATAAAGGAGGCGCGACGTCCCGACCGCGTCTGCAGCGCGTGATGCGACGGTCAGTAAAACGATGAGGAGCACCAATATTTTTGATGAAATTTTAAGCACGATCATTCTCCATTCTCGTAGAGCCGAATTCCATTCGGCTTAAGTCAAATCAGCTACCAACTGAGCCGAATGAAATTCGGCTCTACGTCCAATTTAACTACAATCCGCGTGCCATTTCCGCAGCCAATTCTCGCGACAATCCGATAATCGTACGATTTGAATTCATTCAATTCCAGCCGCGCGCAGTTTCTGACGATACATGATGTATCGAATTTTTAGAGCGTTGGAGCCTCCACCATGTCAGTCCCGAATCAGAAGAAGCCTGCGTCCTCATGCGGCGAGCCGGTTGAACGAACCTCCGTCCTTGTTGTCGGAGGCTTGGACAACGCCGACGCGGTACGCCGAGCTGAGAATGCTCTGCGAGCGATTCCTGGCGTCGAAAGCGCGAGCGTCAACATGCTCACGCGGCTTTCAACGGTTCGCCATTCAACGGCTGTCGCGCCGTCCGCGCTCGCTGACGCGGTCAACGCTGTGGGTCTGCATGCGACGCTCGCGAAAGTCGATGTCGATGGTGGATCCGAATCGTGCCTTGGCGAAACACTCGATCTCATTGCCAGCCGCAAAGTACGTTTCTACGCCGGTGCCGTGTTGACCGTACTCCTCTTCGTCGTCAATTCCGTCAACGCGAACACGTCGTGGAAATTGATGCTCTTATTCCTGCTCGCAACTCCCGCTCAAATCGCGGTCGGTTGGGAGTACTACATTGAATTCTTCAAATCAATCCGCCGCTGGCGCTTTAATTTGGACAGCCTCGTGGTCGTCGCGACTACTGCGGCGTACGCTCAAGGTGTCCTTTGCTTTTTGGGCCAATCGACTGGCGATCCGGACCTCTCGCGCTGGTCTCCTCAATTCCACAGCGCCGCATTGATTCTGACTGTCGTGAGCCTCGGCAAGTGGCTTGAATCCCTCGCGCGCGATTCGGCGGATGACCTCTGGGGTGGCATCGAAGCCCTGCTTCCTCGCGAAGCGTGTGTGTTGCGCGACGGTCGTGAAATGATCATTCCTGCTGGAGCCGTCGCGGTCGGTGACATCGTCCTCGTCGCGCCCGGCGAACGCGTTCCGGTCGATGGAGAAGTCCTCGAAGGCTGCACTCATATTGACGAATCCCCGTTGACCGGCGACATTCGCCCGGTCTCCAAAGTGATCGGCGACCGCGTGGTCGTGGCCAGTTTGAACGGCTCCGGATTTCTGCGTGTCCGAGCGATGGGCGTCGGGCCGCATTCGACACTCGCGCACATTTCCATGCTGGTCGAACGCGCACGTATTAAGAAGGGCCGCTCCGAAGTCATGGCTGATCGCATCGCCGCAGCGCTCGTGCCGTTCACGATGCTGTTGTCGATGGCCGCGTTCGCATTCTGGTACTGCGGCCCGCTGTTGATGGCCTGGATATCAAACAAAGGTTGGATCTCGATTACGTCACTCGACGGCATCAAAGAAAGCGCGTTTGCGTTCCTGTTACAAACGCCATCCGTGTCGTCTGCGCTCCGTCCGGCGATTGCTGTTCTCGTCGCGGCGTGTCCGTGTGCTTTGGCGATGGCGACACCGTTGACGGTCCTGATTGCCACACGTTTGGCAGCTCGTCGCGGCATCCTCATTAAAGGAGGCGGTGCGCTAGAAGCGGCTGCACGCGCGACGGATGTTGTCTTCGATCAAAGCGGCACGATGACGTGCGGCGTGTTCCGCGTCCGCGACGTGCTCGCAGCTCCCGACATCAATAAAGAATCCGTGCTCGCATTGGCTGCCGCATTGGGTGGTCGAACGCGTCAGGATTCAGCGAAGTGCATCGAACGCGAAGCGCGTCGGCGCGGCATTGCAGTACCGATTGCCGAGAATTGCGAAATGCTCGCGGGTGGCGGAGTCGGTGGATTCTTCGGTGAAACTGAATTCAGATTGTTCCCTCGCAGCATCGTGACCGGCAGCGGTGTTTCGGTCCATCCGAGCCTCGCGGCGCGAGCCGCTGAAGCCGAATCCGAAGGTGCTGCGGTGATGTTTCTCTGCCGCACCAACGGTGATGCCATCGGCGCGATTGCGCTGGAAGAACGCATTAAAGAAGGTGCAGCTGAAGCCGTCGCGATATTGCGCGCGGAAGGTACGTCGGTGCATTTGATCTCGGGCGAATCATTGGCCCAAACCCGCACGGTGGGCAAAGCGTGCGGTTTGCGCGAACCTGAAATTCACGCCTTGGCCACATCCGAAGACAAAGCCGAATTCGCGCGCGGTTTGCGTGAAGCCGGACGCAGTGTTGCCGTGATCGGCGACGGAGCCAGCGACGCGCCCGCATTGGCAGCCGCCGATGTCGGTATCGCGCTCGGAGCCGGAGCGGAAGCCGCTGTCGATTCAGCGCAAATCGTTCTCGTCTCCGGCGATGTGCGCGGAGTTCCCGCCGTTTTGAAAGCGGCTCGCGTGGCCGAACGCATCATCCGTCAAAACGTCTGGATCGCGCTGTCGTTCACAGCGATCATGCTGCCGACCGCATTCTTCGGAATTTTGTCTGCTGCAACAGGCGCTGCTCTAATGGCCGGCAGTTCGATCATTGTGATGCTGAACTCGCTACGCTTGTCGTTGAGCGAACGCAACGCGAAATTCGAACTCGCAAAAACTGTGATCATGCCGCCGATGGGGATTCAGGAGAGTTATTAGTAGATGTGATTGTGAAATACGTGGAGCGGCATCCCGCCCCACGATTTAGGTCACTCAATCTTCTTTCGGCTTTTTTTCTTAAAGCAAACTTCGAAACCGTCGGGAAGAGCTTTTCGTTTCATTCCCGGCATTTTAGACCCCAGACCGTGTTCATACGTTCCATCGCCCAACACGCTCAATACGTACCCTTTGGGTTTATAAAGCGACCACAGTTCATCGTCCGCAAATCGTCGATACCGATAAACGGTTAAAACCCCGCCCAAATCAAATTCAAAGCGCGTTGCTGCTGTTTTCGCATCGATTGTTACGGAAGTCAGAATTTGTCCTTTAAGTTTAGCCATTGCAATCTGTATACGTCGATACGAACAGGCTCCGTCAGCGAGCTGAGTTCCATTTAGTTCGATTCGCCATTGCGCCATTCGCAGCCACAACCACCATCGTCCTTGAACCGTCACGAGTCTTCGAGCAAATAAGTCTCGAACATGTTTCAATTTTGATTTGGACTCAATAGGTTCGCGGATTTCTAGAATTGGATCGCCAAAACTCATGGAGAGATTGAGGTAGCGATCCCAACTGAGGCCCCAGCATGGTTTGCCACGAAGCTCAATAATACTTTTGCTCACGATGTCCATTTTGCTTACATTATAGTGAGAGATGCATACATCAAACCCGAATCAGGAACTCACCATGCTCGACCATGAAACCGCTGTGAAAGACCGGTACTCCAAAGGCGCTCAGGCGCGCGAAGAATCGCTCTGCTGCGCTGTGTCGTTTGATAAAACAGTGCTCGATCATATTCCGCAGGAGATTGTTGAACGCGATTATGGTTGCGGAGATCCCAGCCGATACGTTCGGCCGGGCGATGTTGTTCTTGACCTTGGTTCGGGCGGAGGAAAGATTTGTTACATCGCTGCGAAATTGACGGGCCCCACAGGCAGCGTGATTGGTGTTGATTGGAACGACGAGATGCTCGACCTCGCCGTCCGCAACCGCAAAGTCGTCGCTGAGAAACTGGGTTATGCAAATGTGGAATTCAAAAAGGGGAAGATTCAAGACCTGCGATTGGATTACTCGCTCGTCGAAGAATTCCTCGCGGGCGAGCCGCTCAAGTCGCTTGATGATCTGCAACGCTTCGAAGCCGTTTGCACGAAATTGCGTGCGGAGCGCCCGTTGATTCCGGATAATTCGATTGACCTTGTCGTCTCGAATTGCGTTTTGAATTTGGTCAAGCCTGAGGACAAAGCGAAGCTCTTTGCTGAACTCTTTCGCGTCTTGAAGCCCGGCGGTCGCGCGGCGATTTCGGATATTGTGAGCGATGAAGATGTCCCGGCGCGTATGGCTAACGATCCGGCTTTGTGGAGCGGTTGCATCAGCGGCGCGTTCCGAGAAGACCGCTTTTTGCTCGCGTTTGAGAACGTCGGATTCGGTGGTATTTCGCTCGACAAACGCGATGAACGGCCGTGGCAAGTGGTCGAAGGCATCGAGTTCCGCGCGGCCACTGTCGTCGCGTATAAGCCTCCGGCGATTGCGAATAAGGAATTGAACCAGGCGGCCATTTATCGCGGGCCGTGGAAGCAGGTCATGGCGGATGACGGCACGGTGTTGCGACGCGGCATGAGAATGGCCGTGGGCAGCCGCACGTTTGCGACGTTGGCGAGCGAGACGTATGCGCGCGACATTTTCGCGCTCGAACCGATGGACCCGATCGATCAGCAAATGGCGTTTCCGTTCGACGCGCAGACCAATTCAGTCCGTAATCCGAAGCAGAGCAAATGCGGTCCTGAAGATCACGATTGCAGCGGCGATCACGGTCACGCGCACTCCGGCGGAAAGTGCTGCTGATGACGTGCGCCGGGACGCTTATTCTTTTCGCGAAATATCCGACGCCAGGAAAGGTCAAGACGCGGCTGATTCCGGCGGTTGATGCCGAAACAGCCGCGCTGTTGGCCGAGGCGTTTTTACAAGACGTTGCCGACCGCGTTGCTCGGACGTTTGATGTAAACGCGGCCTGTGTTCTGTGCTTCGATCCGCCTGATGCGCGCGGCGCGTTCAGCGAATTGCTTGCGAACGTTCCGGTGTTTTTGGAGCGTTTTGAATTTGTCGAGCAGCGCGGTGCCGGGTTGGGTGAGCGTCTTGCGCTTGCTCTCAACGACATCCGGAGAACGAGCGGTGGCCCGTACATTTTTATCGGTACGGATACGCCTGATTTGCCTGTGAGCGAAATCGAAAAAGCCGCGACCGTTGCTCGGACAGGCTCGGCGTTTTTATCGCGCGCGCACGACGGCGGATATGTGTTGCTCGCACTTCCTGAAAACGCACCGCTCAATGTTTTTGACAACATTGCGTGGTCCTCAACGTATACGGCGCGTGATCAGATTGATCAATTGAAGCGCTGCGGAATTGAAACGGTTGTCTCTGAACGCGTGTGGCGGGACGTGGATGAGCCGGATGATTTGATGGCGCTTGTAGCTCGATTGAACGCCGATACGTCGTTGGCGTTGCGGACGCAGATTGTTATTCGCGCGTGTCTGGATTGAAAAAAACTTTGAATCCCATTCGTTGCGCCTTTGCGTCTTTGCGTCTTTGCGATAAAAACTACAGATCATGAGTGCAAAGATTATTGAAGGAACCGCGCTGGCCAACTCGATTCGCGAGGAGATCGCGCGCGACGCAGCGGCCTTGCGTGCGGAAGGCAAATTCGTCTCGCTGGCGTGCGTGCAGGTGGGCGCGAAGCCTGAGTCGCAGCTGTACGTCAACAGTCAGAAGAAATTGTGTGCGTCGCTCGGCATCGAATTTCAGATGGTCCAACTTCCGGACTCGATCAGCCAGACCGCGCTGCAACATAAAATCCACGAGTTGAACGCGTCGCCTGAAATCACCGGCATTATTCTGGAATTGCCGCTGCCGTCGCGTCTCAACACATTCATTGCTCAGCGTGCGATTGATCCGAACAAAGACGCGGAAGGTGTGCATCCGGTGAACCTCGGTCTGCTCGTATACGGCATCGCGCATCACGCGCCGTGTACTGCGATGGCGGCGTACCAATTGATCAAATCCACAAACGTTGATTTGCGCGGATTGGAGTGTACGGTCGTTGGACACAGCCAGATTGTTGGGAAGCCAATTGGACTGATGATGCTTCACGATTTCTGCACGGTCACGACATGCCACATCGCCACGCGTGACCTGGCGCTGCACACGCGTCGCGCGGATGTGTTGATTGTTGCCGTGGGCAAAGCGGGACTCGTCAAAGCCGACATGGTCAAAGAAGGCGCGATGGTGATTGATGTCGGCGTTAATCGTGTGCCTGTGCTGGGACCGGATGGCAAGCAGGCGTTGAACGACAAGGGCAAGCTTGCGTTCAAAACTGTCGGCGATGTGGAGTACGAACCCGTCCGCGAAAAAGCAGGTTGGATCACTCCTGTGCCCGGAGGTGTTGGACCGATGACGGTGACGATGCTGCTGCGCAATGTTGTGAACGCGGCGAAGCGGGTGCATGGGATTAATCTGTAAAAGCCCGTGCCGCATTTTGTAATGGATGATTCGGAGAGGATGAATTGGACGACACGACTCACTCTCCGTTTGAACGTCGATCCGTGTTGCATGCAGCGGTGGACATCGCCTCGCCGCAGGAATTTCTCGATTATTTAATTGGATGCGTTGACGCCCGGACAGGGCGATCGGTCGTGGGTATTTCCGCTCCGTATGCGACCGCGATGAGCGATAGCGTCACGCTTCGTGATGCGTTTTTGAAAGCTGATGTATTGATCCCGGATGGAAAGGGATTCGTCTGGGGCGCTCGGTGTTTGGGTGTACCGTGCGGAGACCGGTTTGCGATTCCGGATGTGTGCGAACAACTTCTCAAAGGGGGTGACGCGCGTAAGTGGAAAGTCTTTGTGTACGGTGCGACTCGCGAGGTGAACGCTGCCGCAATCGCAAACATTCAATCGCGATTTCCGAACCTCGCAGCGATTGCCGGCCAGCATGGATACGATCAGGACGTAGCGGCGGAAGATGCGATTATTGCGAGGTTGCGCGATGAGCGATTCAATCTCGTGATCGTGGCGCGCCCTTCGCCGGATAAAGAATACTTTCTCGCGCGGTGTTGTAAAACGGCGGGTGTTGTCGGGCTTGCGGCGGGCGGATATGCGGACATTCTCGCCGGGACGAAGCAGCGCGCGCCGGGATGGGTGCAAGCGCTTGGTATGGAATGGTTCTATCGGTTGATTCAAGACCCTGCTCATTTATGGAAGCGAATCGGATGGGCGAATATGCGCTTCGCTGGGGCGGTGGCGTGGAGTTCGGTGCTGGGCGTTCCGCGACGGGCTTGGTTCGCTCAGCCGCATTTGCATGTCGTCGCCATTGTTGCGATTGTGCTGCTGGCGTATTGGAAGAGTCTTGGAGCGCCGTACCATTTCGACGATCCGGAATACATTCTGCGCAACACGGCGATCCGTTCGTTGAGCACGGTCAATGAGATCACGATCACTGCGCATCGCAAGATATGGTGGTACTCGAACGCGGTCAGTTACGCGATGCAACGTCGGTTTGGGAACTTCGATCCTGCAAAACCAGAGCGCCCGGACGTGCGTTACTTTCGCGCGTGGAATATTGGCTGTCACATGATCGCGGCGCTCGCGTTGTTCGGGTTGTTGCGGCGCTGTCTGAAGTCGTCGCGCAATTGCTCAGAAGGTGATGATGAGCCGGATGTGCGGCCGTTTGTTGCGGCGGCGATTTTTGCTGCGCACCCTTTATGTACCGAAGCAGTGACCTACATTTCGGGGCGCGACAATGGCATGGGCGGGATGTTTTATGTGCTGGGATTGTATTGCGCGGCGGGGCGTTATGACGGCAGTGTCTGGTTCGCTGTGCCGTTCGCGCTGGGATTGTTGACGCTGGGTGGGTTGCTGGGAAGCGAGAGCGCGCCGGAATCAAACGGAGAGGGGTTGCGCTTGAAACGCCTCGGCGTGTTTCAAAAGCAGGTTGGGGCGGGGTGGGCCTTTTTGGTGATCACAGTAGGCCTTGGTGCAGTCGCGATTCTGGCGTTTCCGTATGCGTATTCGCGGACGATTGGCGCGTTGACGGGTTATCAAGGTAGTTCGTCGTGGCGCAGTTTGTGCACTCAGGCCTACGCGGTTCCGATGATGCTTTCGCGCGCGATATTTCCGGTCAGTATCACGACGACGCCTGATTTTAATATCACTCAGAATCTCAACATCGATCATCAATTCCCGACGATTTCAAGTCTCTCTGATGTGCGCGCAATCACAGGTCTCGCCGTCATTGTGGCGCTGGTTGTGTTCGGATGTGTCGGTGCGTTTCGTGGTTGGCTGGCGTCGTTCGGCGTGTTGCTGGCGCTGATTGCGATTGCTCCGACGAACACGGTCATTGAGCGCGGCGACGTGGTCAGCGAACGGAATTTTTATCTGGCTGCAGCAGGCGGCGCGTGTGTGATCGCGTGGATTGCGCAGGCCGTTGCGTTGGGATTTGCGCGGCGCATTGAACGCGTGGACGATGCTCCGAAAACGAGTCGGCATCGCCACGACGTGGCGCGCGAGGCTGCTTTATGGACGATCATTTTGGCGAGTTGTCTGATCGGTCCATTTGTAGCGTTCACGACGTTGCGAAATATCGAATGGGGTGATCCGTACCGGCTGTGGAGAGCGGCGATGGACCGCTCGCCGGACAAGATGCGTGTGCTCTATAATTTCGGCGTCTCGGCTCAGGATTCTAATAATTCTGACGAAGCTGAAGTGGCGTTCACGCGCGCGATTGCCATTGGCGAAGACATGTCGAAGCGCGGTGCGTTCCGGCCTGATGAAGCGGTCGATGTGAAATGTTTTCATCTCGCTTATTCGCGACTCGCCGAGATTCATTTGCAGCGCTATGTGAAGAGCAACAAAGAGGACATTCAGGCGGTCGAAGCGATCAAGAAAATCTACGATGGTGGCTTGAACCGCACGGCGTGGGACCCGGATTTGGCGGCGTCATACGCCAGCGTGTTGATTAAACTCGGGATGGCTCCGCAAGCGGCTCCGATGCTGCATCAGTCATTGAATCTCCACACCTGGGCCGACCAATTGTTCCTGCCACTGGGCGTCGCGCACTTGGAATTGGGTGAGTTCTCCGAGGCTGTCAAGTTCCTTGAGCTCGCATCGAAATTGAAGAACGAGCATACGCTGGGTTATTCGAGCGAAATGGCTCCGGAATACCGCGCGCATGCCCTTTCAGTTCTGGGTGTTGCGCGGATGCGAATGAACCAAATGACCGAGGCGAAAGTGGCATTTCGGGAAGCGCTGCTTTTGAGCCCCGAGAGTGTATTGCGAGTCCTCACAGTGTACAACGCCCCACGCAACATCCGGCTAACTCCAGTTCAGACGCAGGATCCCGATCACAACGCGATCAGCGTCGTGCGCCGGGATATTTTGCTTGCGCTGCGTGACGCGGTCAACGGACTGCTCGCGTCTCCGCCCGTTGGAATGCCATCTAATATAGGAGAATTGAAGAAGCTGTTTGACTATGAACTGGAACGCCGCGATGCGTATCAAAAGATGCGCATTGAAAAGGGCTTCAAGGATAATCCGGACGATGAGTTGAAGTGAGCGGACACGGCGATTGGTGTGAATGACCGGACTTGCGGTTGCCGTTCCCCTCTCCCCTTGAGGGAGAGGGCGGACGAGCGTACTCGCTCGCCGGGTGAGGGGAAGGCGCTGATTTAAAATAGCGCGCAGGGATTAATCAACGGTTACCCCTCACCCCGCGAGACGGAACAGCTGTCTCGTCGGCCCTCTCCCTCAAGGGGAGAGGGAATAGTGGCTCAAGTCCGGTGATGCACCCCACGGCGCTTCGTTTTTCAAATCCGCTGTTGATTTATCGGCGTCTTGACGCATAACGGACGGGTTGATTTTGAGTAATCGAGCCTGCCATGGGAGAGGGCTGGCGTCGCCATTTTACATTTCGGTTCTCCCTAACACTACTTAAGGAGGTTTTTTCAATGGCGTTCACATTGCCTGCATTGCCGTACGCGCCGGAAGCGTTGGAACCGCACATCGACAAGATGACGATGGAAATTCACCACGGCAAGCACCACAACGCTTACGTGACGAATCTGAACAACGCGCTGAAGGATCACGCGGACCTGCTGGCACTTCCCATCGAAGCGATTTTGGCTGACAAGTGTGCCAAGGTACCTGAAGCAATTCGCCAGGCGGTTATCAATAATGGTGGCGGTCACGCGAACCACTCGCTTTTCTGGACGACTCTTGCACCGAACGCTGGTGGCGAGCCGACCGGCGAAATCGGCGACGCGATCAAGAGCACGTTTGGCGGTTTGGCTGGCTTGCAGGAAAAGATGAACGATGCCGGCGTGAAACGTTTCGGCAGCGGTTGGTCGTGGTTGGTTAAGAAGGGTGGCAAACTCGAAGTCTATTCGACAGCCAACCAGGATTCCCCGATCATGGTCGGCGACACGCCGCTCTTCGGCATCGACGTCTGGGAACACGCGTACTACTTGAAGTATCAGAACCGCCGCCCGGATTACCTGAAGGCGATCTGGAGTGCGGTGAACTGGGCCGAAGTGAACAAGCACTTCAAGGCTTAGTTTTTGAATCTAAACTGGATGTTCGCGGCTTGCGTGATTTACGCAAGCCGCGGGCTTTTTCAAGAAGTGTGTTGACAGTACGTACAACATGTTTAAAACATGAGATTACATGCTCACAGCCGGAAGCCGTGAGTGCGGGAGATTCAGCCATGATTGCCATCGAAGACATCCGGTCGCTGACCGATTTCCAACGCAACGCGAAGACGTACGCGAAGCACTTGAATAAAACGGGCCGCCCGATGGTGCTGACCGTCAACGGCAAGCCGGGGTTTGTGGTTCAGGATGCGGAGTCGTATCAGGAATTGACGGACAGGCTTGACCATTTCCGAGAGTTACAAGAGTTACGTGAAGCAATTGCCCAGGGGGAACGAGGAGAAGGCATCCCGGCCGAAGAAGCATTCGAAGCGATAAGGATCAAACATGGATTTTCGCGTAGAACTGACTCCAAAAGCGTTAAACGACATTAATTCGATTTGCTGCGATTTAAAAGAGATTGGGTCATTTGAAATCGCGCAAAATTGGTACCACGCGATCACGGATGAGATTCAATCGTTGTCCACGTTTCCCAAAGCGCATCCGCTTGCGCCTGAAGGTGAAGCGTTTGATGTCGAGGTGCGGCAAAAATTGTATGGTAACCGTCGGTCGGCTTATCGAATATTGTTTCAAATTGTGCCGGATGAATCAGACTCGGTTGTTTTCATCTTGCGTGTGCTTCACAGCGCGCGTCGTCATTTGCGTTTCGATGAATTGAATGTGAATTAGCGTCCAAATTGTCACCCAAAAAAGGAGAGTTTTCATGTCCGACATCATCAACACCACCGGCCTCGACCGCCGGACGTTTATTGCAACCAGCATTGCCGCTGGCGCTGCTGTCCTTGCGACCAGTTCAGGCATCGTGCTCGCCGAAGGCGCAGCGTTTGAAGTACCGAAACTGGGCTACGATTTCGCTGCGCTGGAACCGTTCATCGACGCCAAGACGATGGAGATTCATCACGATAAGCACCACGGCGCGTATGTCACGAATTTAAACAAGGCGCTGGCCGGGAACGATCTCGCGAAGCTCACGATCGAAGACATTCTCGCCGACAAAGCGTCGAAAGTTCCTGAAGCGATTCGCCAAGCGGTCATCAACAACGGCGGCGGACATTCGAATCACTCGCTCTTCTGGGCGTCGCTTGCTCCGAAAGCCGGTGGTGAACCGAAGGGCCCGTTGGCTGATGCGATCAAGAGCACGTTCACCGATTTCGCGACGTTCACCGGCAAGATGAATGAAGCGGGCATGAAGCGCTTCGGTAGCGGTTGGGCGTGGCTCGCGAAAACGGCGGACGGCAAGCTTGAAGTCTACTCGACCGCGAACCAGGACAGCCCGATCATGGAAGGCAAGAAGCCGATCCTCGGCATCGACGTCTGGGAACACGCGTACTATTTGAAGTACCAGAATTTGCGCGCCGATTACCTCAAGGCCATTTGGAACGTGATTAATTGGGCCGAAGTTGAAAAGCGCTTTTAATTTATTGAGTTGAATTAAGATTTTGCCGGGTGCCAAGGAGCAGTACGCTGCTCCTTGCTTTGGCGCTTTGGCATTCGCGAAAACCAAGTTAGAAATATTTTAAAATCGGGTGCGTATTAGCAAGGAGCAGGGTACTGCTCCTTGGCACCCATCGACGGATCTCGGAGATTGAAACGATGGCTGCAGTATTTGAAACCAACTTGCCCGGATTTAAACTGCTTGCGCGCGGGAAGGTCCGCGATGTGTACGATCTCGGCGATTCGTTGCTGATCGTCAGCACGGATCGGTTGAGCGCGTTCGATTCTGTTCTGCCGACGCCGATTCCGGACAAGGGGCGGGTGCTCAACGGCCTGTCGCGATTTTGGTTCAGCTTCTTGGGCGACAATCCGCGTAATCATCTGATCACGGCGGACGTGGAGATGATGGGCCACGGCTTGGAAAAGCACCGCGAGATTCTCGCCGGGCGTTCGATGCTTGTTCATAAAGCGAAAGTTTTCCAGGTCGAATGTGTCGTGCGCGGCTATTT
>Ga0194061_1000073_pt1 | contig 53597 bp, 63 predicted proteins | sample SepL2221m_MetaG_FD_163423 | JGI IMG/M metagenome (GOLD analysis project Ga0194061, IMG submission 163423) | Anoxic zone freshwater microbial communities from boreal shield lake in IISD Experimental Lakes Area, Ontario, Canada - Sep2016-L224-21m | ecosystem: Environmental > Aquatic > Freshwater >... | reverse complement strand
GGCGCCTACGTCAACCTCGCCGACGCCTTGCGCCAGGTCGCGCCCCAAGGTCAAAGTACGCCCGAGCTTGAGGGCGAAAAAGTCCTGCGCCGCGGCCTTGCGCTGCTGCCGCGCGCGGCCGAACTTCACCACGCCCTTGGCTTGCTGCTGGTGCGCAAGGGTGACAAGGCAGCGGCGCAAAAGGAATTGTCCCTCGCTGCAAAGCTCGCCCCCGACAACGCGCGCTATGCCTACGTCCAGGCGGTGGGACTGAACTCGGCCGGGAAACGCGACGAGGCGCTGGCCATTCTGCGCGCGGCCGACGCACACCATCCCTACAACATGGAAATACTCAGCGCGCTCATTTCAATGAATCGCGAAGCCGGCAACGCCAGAGACACCCTGCTCTATGCCAAAAAAGCCGCCGAAGTGCTGCCCAACGACGAGAACCTGAAAAAACTGGCGACCGGCCTGGAGGCAAAGCAGTAACTATTCGCTATTCGCTCAGGTCCGGGCTGCCGAACGATAGCGCAGGTCACTCCAAGGTTGTATTTTCGCCAGCGTTTTGGCAAGCACGTCCTGCGCGACTTCGGTGTCATGAGCGGCCTGCGCCCGTAGCCAATAGCCGTTTGACAAACCCAAAAACCGACACAGCCGAAGATCAGTATCGGCGGAGATTGAACGATTGCCGTTAACAATCTCACCGATGCGCTGCGCCGGCACGCCGATCTCCTTTGCCAGACGGTACTGACTGATGCCCATTGGCTTCAAAAATTCCTCCAGCAGAATTTCGCCGGGCAATACAGGTGGCAGTTTGCGCATGCTCATGCTCCATTCTTTCTGTTTCAGTGATAGTCCACAATCTCGACATTTTCGACTCCAGCATCCTTCCAGAGGAAGCACACACGCCACTGATCGTTGATCCGGATGCTGTGCTGTCCGGAGCGATCGCCTTTTAGTGCCTCCAGCCGGTTGCCCGGCGGGACCCGCAAATCACCCAATCGCGCCGCGATTTCCAACTGCCGCAGTTTTCGGCGGGCAACGGATTCGATATTCGCGAATCGTTTTACACGCCGCCGTCGATAGAGAGCCTCAGTATCGGGGCACTTGAACGACTTGATCATGCGTTATAATAACGCACGGCGTGATTAGCGTAAAGCCTCATTGAATCCGCTCGGTTAACGCGTTAGAACTTTCGCGGCAGGACAGGCCTCAATGGCTGGAAAGCCACAACTGGCGCGGATTTCCAGCCATCGACCACCGAAATTTTGCCCTCCTTTTAACGTTTTCAGCAAAGGAATGCGCATGAATCTGCCCACCATCAAACGTTTCGCGTTTGCCACCCTTATCGGCGTGTTCTGCTGTGTTGCCGGCGCGGCGCAGGCCCAGACCGGCCCCCTCCCGTCCTGGAACAACACCGCCTCGAAAAAAGCCATTGTTTCCTTTGTCGAGCGCGTCACTAAAAAAGGCTCGCCCGACTTTGTACCGCAGACCGAGCGCATCGCCACCTTCGACAATGACGGCACGCTGTGGGCCGAACAGCCGATGTATTTCCAGTTTTTATTCGCGCTTGACCGCGTCAAGGCGCTGGCGCCGCAGCATCCGGAATGGAAGGACAAAGAGCCCTTCGCTTCGCTGTTGAAGGTCGACGTCAAGGCCGCGCTCGCCGGCGGCGAAAAAGCGATGCTCGAAATCGTCATGGCCACGCACGCCGGCATGAGCACCGAGGCGTTCGAGCAAATCGTCAGGGACTGGATCGCCATCGCCAGGCACCCGTTGACCAAGCGCCCTTACACCGAAATGGTCTACCAGCCCATGCTGGAACTGCTCGCCTACCTGCGCGTCAATGGCTTCAAGACCTTCATCGTCTCCGGCGGCGGCATTGAATTCATGCGCCCGTGGACAGAAAAAGTCTACGGCATCCCGCCCGAGCAGGTGGTCGGCAGCAGCATCAAGACCAGCTACGAAATGCGCGACGGCAAACCGGTGCTGCTGCGCCTGCCCGAGATCAACTTCATTGATGACAAGGCCGGCAAGCCGGTTGGCATCAACCAGCATATCGGCCGCCGCCCGATTTTCGCATTCGGCAATTCCGACGGCGACCAGCAAATGCTGCAATGGACCACCGCCGGCAAGGGCGCGCGCTTCGCCGGGATCGTGCATCACACCGACGCAGCGCGCGAGTGGGCCTACGACAATCCGTCCGCCATCGGCCGGCTCGACACCGCCCTCGTCGCGGCCAAGGCCAACAACTGGACCGTGGTGGACATGAAGAATGACTGGAAGACCATTTTCCCGCCGGCGAAAAAATGAACCGTGAATGAGCTACCGTCATTGCGAGCGCAGCGAAGCAATCTCGTCGCTGCAATGACGCACCCGCAGCACCTCATCGCCATCGTCCCATGCCAGAACTCCCCGAAGTAGAAATCACCCGCCGCGGCATTGCGCCGCATTTGCTCGGCCAGGTCATCAGTGGCGTCATCGTGCGCGACCGGCGCATGCGCTGGCCGGTGCCGCGTGGACTCGAGCGCGCGCTCACCGGCAGCACGGTGCGCGACATTGCGCGCCGCGGAAAATACCTGCTGCTCGAATGCGGGCGGGAAGGGAAGGACGCCAATCGCAGGGGATGGCTGATCCTGCACCTGGGCATGTCCGGCAGCCTGCGCATCCTGCCGCGCGGAACGCCAGCGAAAAAGCACGACCACTTCGACCTTGAATTCGGCGACCAGTTGTTGCGCCTGCACGACCCACGCCGTTTCGGCGCGGTGCTGTGGGAAACCAAGGATGTAATGGCGCATCCGCTCATCGCCGGACTCGGCGTCGAGCCGCTTGAAGGAAAATTCACCGCCGCCTTTTTGCACGACGCCCTGCGCGGGCGCAACGCCGCCATCAAGCTGGCACTGATGGACCACAAGCTGGTGGTGGGCGTGGGCAACATTTACGCCAATGAAAGCCTCTATCACGCCGGCATCAATCCGGCGACACGCGCCGGGCGGGTCAGCCTGGCGCGCTGCGAGCGCCTGGTCGGCACCGTGCGCGACACGCTGCACAGGGCGCTTGCGGCCGGCGGCAGCAGCCTGCGCGACTTTGTCCATTCGGACGGCGCCTCGGGCTACTTCCAGCAGCAATACTTTGTCTACGGCCGTGACGGCGAGCCCTGCCGCGTCTGCGCCACCACTGTACGCGTCAAGCGCATGGGCCAGCGCTCGACCTTTTATTGCCCGACTTGCCAGAAATAGGATGTTGGAAAAACAGAGGCTATTGGTGACTTTTTTGTCACGGTAATTGCCTTAAAAGTCGCATCTGGCGCGGGTTTGCGAATTTTAATGTTTTAAATTCAAGCAGACAATGGCTTCTTTGTAGCCTTCAACCCAGCATATTTTAGCTGCAGCGCTTCGCGCGATTCGACATGTTCCGGGTTGACCGGAATGCAATCGACAGGGCAGACCTCGACGCACTGCGGCGTATCGAAGTGGCCGACGCACTCGGTGCACAGCGCCGGGGAGATGACGTATATTTCCGGCCCCTGCGTGATCGCACCGTTCGGGCACTCCGGCTCGCAGACGTCGCAATTTATACATTCGTCGGTAATCATTAAAGCCATAACAGTACCGCGTCCTGCCTAGGGCGACCCATCCGACGCCGCACCACCCGACGAATCCCTGCAGCGCCGGCAGGCGCAGCAGGCGCACGCCGGCACGAAGCGAGGCTTCGTGAATTCCCGCCACACGTGTCCGCAATCATCAGCGCCATATCAACTCCGCGCACCACCCAAACATGCTTTTCATGGGACAAGGATAATCGAAACACGAAACAGTGCGATTATTAAGTCGCACCATCGTGCCTGGCCGTATCGGTCCGGGTTTGTTACAAAAGAGAATGAAATGAATAAATTCCGCATTGTCTGCGTTCTGCTTTTGGCGCTATTCGGGATATGCGGCGCGAACGCGCAGGGACCGGCGCCGGCGGGCGCGGCGGCGCAAGGCGCCGGCTTTGACACACTCAAGGGCAGCTGGGTGCGGCCCGACGGCGGCTATACCATCACCATCAAGGGCGTTGGCGCCAACGGCCAGCTCAATGCCATGTACGCCAACCCCAGGCCGCTGCCGTTTGCAAAAGCGCGGTCCTCGCGCGAGGGCGCAACGCTGCGCGTGTTCCTCGAGTTGCAGGCCGGCGGCTACAACGGCTCGACCTATGAGCTTACCTACGACGCGGCGAGCGACCAGCTCAAGGGTATCTACCACAAGGCGGTTGCGAAACAGAAATTTGCAGTATATTTCGCGCACAAGTAATCGCCATCTCTGCCGGAAATTTATAACGTGGTGAAATTTCCATTTCATTCAGTAACAACACAGGAGAACAGCATGACAAACCAAGTTTTCTCGCGGCTGATGCTGGCCGCGCTCGCCCTCGTACTTTCCGCCTGCGCGACACAGCAGCCCAACGTCGTTGAAATCCGCCGCGGCGTGATCGAGCAGATCACGGCAACGCAGATCGCCAGCGACCAACACGCCGGAGTGGGCGCGGTCATCGGCGGCCTGGTCGGCCTGGGTCTTGGCAGCCTGATCGGCGGTGGCACCGGCCGTGATGTGGCGATGGTGGCCGGCACCATTGGCGGCGCGGTGGCCGGCAACGAATTGCAGAAAAAGCACGACCAGCCCATCCCGGCGCAGCAAATCATGGTGCGTACCTCCTCGGGCGTGCTGGTGGCGGTGACACAGCCGCTCGGCCCGGCCCTGTTTGTGGGCCAGCAAGTCTATTTGCAGGGCAACGGCGAGGGCGTGCGCGTCACGCCGCAGTAGGAACCGAAGACTTCGTCATTTTCGCGCATCCCACTCCGGGGACCAGAGCGGGAATCCAGCGTCGTCAGGTTTAATTCAAAAGTCACTGGATCCCCGCGTTCGCGGGGATGACGAAGCCGTACTTGCGCGGTGCCTCGCTAGCCCCCCATCTGCTTGACCTTGGCCAGCATGCGCGCCTGCACCTCAGGCGGCACAAAGGGGCCGACGTCGCCGCCCAGTGTGGCGATTTCGCGCACGATGGTGGCGGAGATGAACATGTACTGTTCCGAAGGCGTGAGGAACACCGTCTCGACGTGCGGGATCAGCGTGCGGTTCATGCCGGCCATCTGGAATTCGTATTCAAAGTCGGACACCGCGCGCAGGCCGCGCAGGATGACCCGCGCATCCTGCTCGCGAACAAAGTCGCGCAGCAAGCCGGAAAAACCCTCGACCCTGACATTTTTGTAGGGCGACAGCGCATCACGCGCCAGCTCGATGCGCTCGCCGAGCGTGAAAAACGGCTTTTTGCCGCGGCTGTCGGCGACGCCGACCACCACCGTGTCGAACAGATCGGCGGCGCGGCGCACCAGGTCTTCGTGACCGCGCGTGATCGGATCAAACGTACCCGGATAAACGGCCTTGATCATGTCGGCTCTTTCTGCAAAAGGTGATAACGCACCACACCGGCCTTGCCCTGCCTGAGTATCTGCCAGCCTTCGGGCACGACAAGGCCTTCGCCGCTTTCAACATACACCCGCGCACCCGGGGCCAGCAATCCTGGCAACAGTGGCAGCACTCGCTCTACCAAACCCGACGCAAACGGCGGATCGACAAACACCACGTCAAACAGGCCACCCTGGCGTGAATGCTGCGAACGCAGGAATTCTAGCGCATCGCCTGCGGCCAGTCGCCAGCTTTTGGCATCCAGCAAACTGGCATTGGCACGCAGGGCTGCCGCCGCTTCGGGCGCCGTTTCGAGCATGACCACGCTGCTCGCGCCGCGCGAGGCGGCTTCAAAACCGAGCGCACCGCTGCCGGCAAACAAATCAAGGCAGGCGAGCCCGGTCAGGTCCTGTCCGAGCCAGTTGAACAGCGTTTCGCGCACGCGGTCGGGGCTGGGACGCAAGCCCGAGGCATCGGGAAAGCGAATGACGCGGCTGCGCCATGTGCCGCCGATGATGCGCACGCTGTTGCGCGCGCTGCTGCGTACGCTTTTGCCTACACTGTTGCGACTGTTTTTAGCCAAGATGGCGCGGTGTCCTCTGCTAGAATCGTGTCTGGTTCCCCGCGTATTTTACCGCCCTGCGCAACCGCGCCGACCATGCTCAGTTTCCTCAAGAAAAAACCCCTCCCCGACGCAACGCCGGATTCCGCCGCAGCACCGGCGGAACCAGCACGCACGGGCTGGCTGGCGCGCCTCAAGGGCAGCCTGCGGCGCACCGGCAGCCAGCTGGGCGGACTGTTCGGCCTGGGCAAGATCGACGATGCGCTGTACGAGCAACTCGAAGCCGTGCTGCTTGCCGCCGATGCCGGGGTCGAGGCGACGCAATACCTGCTCGAGCGCATGCGCGTGCGTGCGCGCAAGGAAGCCTTGTCCGAAGCGGCTGAACTCAAGCAGGTGCTGGCCGAGGAATTGCTCGCCCTGCTCGCGCCGCTGGAAGTGCCCGCCGCCGTCAGGACGACAATCAGCACAACCCGCCCCTGGGTGGTGATGATGGTCGGGGTCAATGGCGCCGGCAAGACCACCTCCATCGGCAAGCTGGCGCAGCACTACCAGCAAGAGGGCTTCACGCTGCTGCTCGCCGCCGGCGACACCTTTCGCGCCGCGGCACGCGAACAGCTCGCCGCTTGGGGGGAGCGCAACAACGTGGCGGTGATTTCGCAACAGGGCGGCGACGCCAGTGCGGTGATGTTCGATGCCATCAGCGCGGCACGGGCGCGCGGCAGCGACATCGTGCTCGCCGACACCGCCGGCCGCCTGCCGACGCAGGCCCACCTGATGGAAGAACTCAAAAAAGTAAAGCGCGTCATCGCCAAGGCCGAAGCCGGCGCGCCGCACGAAATCTGGCTGGTCATAGACGGCAACACCGGCCAGAACGCAGTGGCGCAGGTGAAAGCCTTTGACGAGGCGCTGGGCCTTACCGGCCTCATCGTCACCAAGCTCGACGGCACCGCCAAGGGCGGCGTGCTTGCGGCCATTGCGCTGACGCGCTCGAAAAACCTCAAGCAGCAGCCGATTCCGCTGCGTTTTATCGGCGTCGGCGAAGACCTCGACGACCTGCGACCGTTCGTGGCGGCAGATTTTGTCGCGGCGCTGCTCGACTGAGCCTGCCATGGCCGACCCGAAAACCGCATCGCCGGCGCCTGCTGCGGCCCAAACCCCGGCCATCAGCTTCAGCAACGTCAGCAAGCGCTACCCCGGCGGCTATGAAGCCCTCACCGCGGTCAGCTTTGATGTCGCACCGGGCGAACTGGTGTTTATTTCCGGCCACTCTGGCGCGGGCAAGAGCACGCTGCTCAAGCTGGTGCCGGCGATCGAGCGCGCGTCCGCCGGGACGGTGCTGGTCAACGGCCAGAATGTCAGCGCGATGAAACGCGGCGCCATTCCCTACCTGCGGCGCAACCTCGGCCTGATATTCCAGGACCAGAAACTGCTCAACGACCGCAGCGCCTTTGACAACGTGCTGCTGCCGCTGCAGTTGTCGGGCAGCGCGCCGGCCGAGGCGGCGCGCCGCGCCCGCGCCGCCCTCGACAAGGTCGGGCTGCTGGCGCGCGAAAAAGCCATTCCCATCACGCTCTCGGGCGGCGAGCAGCAACGCCTGTGCATCGCCCGCGCCATTGTCAACCGCCCCGGCGTGCTGCTTGCCGACGAGCCCACCGCCAGCCTCGATGCCGAGTACGCCGCCGAAATCATGGCGATGTTCAAGTCCTTTCACGACGTCGGCGTGACGGTGCTCATCGCCACCCATGACCGCGCCCTCATCGAGCAGCACCGGGCGCAGGGCGCGCGCGTGTTGCACCTGGATCACGGCAGGCTGGCGGCCGAAGGAGTCGGAGCATGAGAGCCTGGTTCCACCAGCACGTGCAAAGTTTTCGCACCACCTGGGTCCGGCTGGCGCAAAGCCCGCTCTCCTCGGCGCTCAACGTGCTGGTGATCGGCGTCGCCCTCGCCCTGCCACTGGGCGCCTACGCCCTGCTCATCAACATGCAGCGCATTGCCGGGCCGCTCGCGGCGGCGCCTGAAATGAGCGTGTTCATGGCCGCCGATGCCGCGCCGGCCGACATTGCCGCGGTCGCGACGGCGCTCAAGGCCGCGCCCGCTGCAGCGAAAAGCCGCTTTGTGCCGCGCGACCAGGCGCTCGCCGAACTGAAAAAAGCCGAGGGCATGGGCGACATCCTCGCCAGCCTGCAGTCCAACCCGCTGCCCGACGCCTATGTCATCGAACTCGCGGGCAAGGACCCGCTCGCCGCCGAGGCCCTGGGGCGGGACCTCGCCAAGCTGCCCAAGGTGGCGCATGTGCAGCTCGACTCGGCCTTTATCCGCCGGCTCGACGCGCTGCTCGGGCTGGCGCGCATTGCCGTGTTCGTCCTCGCCAGCCTGCTCTCGGTCGGGCTGGTGGCGGTGACCTTCAACACCATCCGGCTGCAAATCCTGACGCTGCGCGACGAGATCGAGGTGTCCAAGCTGATAGGCGCCACCAACGCCTTTATCCGCCGGCCGTTTTTTTACCTCGGCATCCTGCAAGGGGGGCTGGGCGGGGTCACCGCCCTCGCCATCCTGGCCTTGGCCGGCTGGCTGATGAATGTTGAAATCGCCCGTTTGGCCGCCACTTATGGCTCGGATTTCCACCTCCAGTCACTGCGCTGGGGGGATGCGGCCAGTTTTCTGGTTTTTGCGGCCGGCCTAGGCTGGACGGGAGCTTATCTATCAGTGAGTAAGCACTTATGGCAAATAGAACCACGCTAAATACGGCAGCAGAGGGAACAAATATCCCGATTGGCACTCTAATCTCCAGAGTGCTAAAATTGGCGTAGGGATTACGGCGCAACAGGTCTGGTACGCAAAATCAGGACGCAAATCCAGGCCGCCGCACCGCACCATAAGGAGATGTCTAGATGAACCAGACTATGGCTTTACCGGTACCTGCAGTCGGCACCCTGGATAACTATATCCAGGCGGTTAACCGCATGCCCATGCTCAGTTTGGAAGAAGAGATTTCCCTCGCCCGCCGTTATCGCGAGCATGAGGATCTTGAGGCCGCGCGCAAGCTGGTGCTCTCGCACCTGCGCGTGGTGGTGTCCACCGCCCGCGGCTACCTCGGCTATGGCCTGCCCCACGCCGACCTCATCCAGGAGGGCAACATCGGCCTGATGAAGGCGGTCAAACGCTACGACCCGGAGCGCGGCGTGCGCCTGGTGTCGTTTGCGCTGCACTGGATCAAGGCCGAGATGCACGAGTACATCCTGAAAAACTGGCGGCTGATGAAAATCGCCACCACCAAGGCGCAGCGCAAGTTGTTTTTCAACCTGCGCAGCATGAAGCCGGGCCTCGAGTCGCTGACGCACAACGAAGTCGAGCAAATGGCCAAGACGCTGCGCGTCAAGACCACGGAAGTGCGCGAGATGGAAACGCGCCTGTCCGGCCGTGACATCGCCCTCGAATCGCACGGCGAGGACGACGAGGACGCGACTTATTCGCCCATCGCCTACCTGTCCGACCCGGAAATCGAACCCTCGCGCATACTCGAAATCGAGCAAGGCGAGCGCAACAAGACCGCCGGCCTGCAGGCCGCGCTGCAAAGCCTGGATGCACGCAGCCGCCGCATCATCGAGGCGCGCTGGCTGCGCGAAAAAGACCCGGCCACGCTGCACGACCTGGCCGGTGAGTTCAAGGTCTCGGCCGAGCGCATCCGCCAGATCGAAGTCAAGGCGCTGCAAAAAATGAAAGGGGCCATGGTCGCGGCCTGAAACGCCTGCCCCAAGTCAAAAAGGCGGCCGAGGCCGCCTTTTTTTATGCCGGATTTCGCGGCGCCTGTTCCAGCGCTCCCAGCAATTGCTCCAGCGCCAGCGCAGCAAAGGCGCGCATGTTTTCGGCGCGCGCGTTGCGGCCGGTTTCAATGGTCGCGGCACTCTCTGCCGGCCCCGCGACGGCGATGCAGACATGGCCCGCGGCATCGCCGTAACGATTGCCGGTGGGGCCGGTGGCACCCGACTCAGCCAGCGCCCAGTCACTACCAAAGCGTTCGCGCGCAGTCGCGGCGAGCAGGCGCGCATAGGCTTCGGTCGAGGCGCGCATGCCCTGCATAGCTTCACCCGGAATCTGCAACAGGGTTTCGCGCGCCTTGGCCGTATAGACCACCGCGCCGCCAAGGTAATAAGCCGATGCTCCGGGCACAGCAAGCAGCGCCGCCGAAATCAGCCCGCCACAGGACGCCTCGGCAACAGCGATGGTCTCATTGCGCGCCTTGAGTTGTTCGGCGACGCGCACGGCAAGCGGGAGCAGGGTGATCATACGGTGAGTGTAATCATTCCGACGACACTGCGCCGGTGCGCGACCGCGGCGAAGTGCGGTAAGCTTGCCGCATGAATAAATTCATCGCCCTTATCGTTGCTGCGCTCGCCCTGTCCGGCACCGCCCTGGCACAGGATCGCTACCCGGCAAAACCGCTGCGCATCATCGTGCCCTTTGCGCCCGGCGGCTCGACCGACATTGTCGCGCGCCTGCTCGCCGAACGCCTTGCCGGGCCGCTTGGCCAGCCGGTGGTGGTGGAGAACCGCCCCGGAGCCGCCGGCAACATCGGCGCCGACGCAGTGGCCAAATCCGCGCCCGATGGCACCACCCTGCTGATGGCCACCACCGGCGTGATGGCCATCAACAACGCGCTGTACAAGAACATGAGCTACGACGCGGCAAGGGATCTTGAGCCGGTGATTTTTGCCGCCTCCATCACCAATGTGCTGGCGGTGCCGGCGGACCTGCCGGCAAAGAACGTCGCCGAACTGATTGCATTGGCCAAGGCACAGCCGGACAAGCTGAGCTTTGCCTCCTCGGGCGCCGGCAGTTCGACGCATTTGTCGGGCGAATTGTTCAAGAGCATGGCCGGCATCGAGGTGTTGCACATTCCCTACAAGGGCAGCAGCCAGGCACTGGCCGACCTGGTGGCCGGACGCGTGTCGATGATTTTTGACAACATGCCCTCGGCCCTGCCCTTTATCAAGGCCGGCCGCCTGCGCGCCCTGGGTGTCACCAGCAGCAAACGCTCGCCGGTTCTGCCCGATGTTCCGACCATCGCTGAAGCCGGTGTGCCCGGCTACGAATCGCTGTCCTGGAGCGGCATTGCCGTGGCCGCCGGCACGCCGCGCGAAATCGTGCTGCGCCTCAACCGCGAGATCAACACCATACTTGCCGCGCCGGACATGCGCGCCAAGCTCGCCGAACTGGGCACCGACGCCATCGGCGGCACACCGGAGGCCTTTGGCGAGCATGTGCGCGCCGAGCGCGAAAAGTGGAGCCGCCTGATTCGCGAGCGCAACATCAGCGCAAACTGACAGTCCGCCAGGTCGGTTTCCCCGTGCATTTTTCCCGGCGCGCTGCGCGCATAAAGGTCTCGCCTTCCAACGCCGCGGCGCAGCGCGCGCGCGACCTCAAAGCCGCCGGCCGCGACATCATCAGCCTGGGCCAGGGCGAGCCGGATTTCCCCACGCCCGCGCACATCATCGAGGCGGCGCACCGCGCCATGCGCGACGGACAGACGCGTTACACCACGGTGGACGGCACGCCCGAACTCAAGGCCGCCGTGGTCGAAAAATTCCGCCGCGAGAACGGCCTTATCTTCACGCCGGAGAACATCAGCGTCGGTGCCGGCGGCAAACAGGTGTTGTTCAACGCCTTCATGGCCACGCTGGATCCCGGCGACGAAGTCATCATCCCGGCGCCCTATTGGGTGTCCTACCCGGACATGGTGCTGTTCGCCGAGGGCACGCCGGTGTGCGTGGCGACGCGCCCCGAGGACGGACTCAAGCTGCAGCCGGCCGACCTTGAGGCGGCGATCAGCCCACGCACGCGCTGGCTGGTGCTCAACTCGCCGTGCAATCCCACCGGCAGCGTCTACAGCGGCGACGAGTTTCGCGCGCTCGCCGCGGTGCTCGAACGCCATCCGCAGGTATGGGTGCTGGTGGACGACATGTACGAGCACATCCTCTACGACGGCCGGCGCTTCGAGACTTTTGCCGCGGCGGCGCCGCAGCTGGCCGATCGCACCCTCACCGTCAACGGCGTGTCCAAGACCTATGCCATGACCGGCTGGCGCATCGGTTTTGCCGGCGGCCCGGCGGCCCTCATCAAGACCATGCAAAAAATGCAATCGCAAAGCACCGCCAACCCGAGTTCGGTCAGCCAGGCGGCGGCAGTCGCAGCGCTCAACGGACCGCAGCAAATCGTGGCGGAGCGCTGCGCCGAGTTCGAGGCGCGTCGCAACGCCATCGCGCCGCGCCTGGCCGCCATCCGCGGCCTCGCCTGCGACAAACCGCACGGCGCGTTTTACTTTTACATTTCCTGCGCCGGCCTGATCGGCAAGCGCACGCCCGCGGGCAGGGCCATCGCCACCGATGAGGACCTGGTGCTCTACCTCCTTGATGATGCCGGGGTGATGCTCATCCACGGCGGCGCCTACGGTATTTCACCCTGGTTCCGCGCGTCCTTTGCCACCAGCATGGACAATCTCGAGGCCGCCTGCGGGCGTATTGAAAAGGCCGTTGAGAAACTGGGCTGACGGCTGGAAACCCTTGCAGGGCGCGCTACGGCCGGTAGGCCGTAGCCGCTTGACGGGCGCCGAGAATTCTCGGCGAAATCCCCGTCGCGCCCCTACCAGAGCGGGTTTCCAGCGTATTGCCTGTTACACCGCGGTATAGCCGCCATCCACCAGCAAGTCAGAACCCGAGACAAAAGCCGCACCGTCGCCGATGAGAAACAACGCGGCCGCAGCGATTTCGTCGGCGGTGCCGATGCGGCCGATCGGATGGCGGCCGGCGAGCGCGCTGTTGACGGCCGCCTCGCTGCCGTAGCGCGAAGTCAGGCGTCCGGTCATCACCGCACCGGGCGACAGGCTCACCGCGCGTATGCCCTCGGCGGCGTGATCGACGGCGGTGGAGCGCGTCAGCGACAACAACGCCGCCTTGCTTGCGCTGTAGGCGGCCTGCCCGGGCGCGGCGACATGGCCCAGTTGCGAGGCGATGTTGAGCACCACGCCGCCGCCCGCGGCGCGCAAGTGCGGGATCACCGCCTGCGTCATGACAAACGCACCTGTAAGGTTGACCGCCAGCGCCTGCTGCCAGTCGGCGAGCGGCAGGTCGGCGACGGCGTTTTTGGGCGTGACGGCGGCGGCGTTGTTGACCAGCACGTTGATCGCGCCGTAGTGCGCGGCGATGCGCGCGACGGTCGCGCGTACCGCGCCGGCATCGGCCAGGTCACAGCTTGCGGTGAACACCTCCGGTTGCACCGCGAGTTCGCGGCAGCGCGACTCGAGCGTGGAACCGTCGCGATCGAGCAGGGCAAGACGCGCACCGGCCGCGGCAAACCGCCGCGCCATGGCAAAGCCGATGTCACCGGCGGCGCCGGTGATCACCACCACACGATTCGAGAGTTCGCTGCTCATGGTCGCATTCTGAAATCCACTCTAGGGATGCATGGCGCTTACTTAAGCCTTTATCCCCCGTTGCCGTCATCCCCGCGAAAACGAGTCTCGCGTAGCGAGACGAAGTTTCGAGGAACGGCCAAGCGGGGATCCATGGGGTTGGGCTGGTTTGTACATGTGCGACGAAACCCATGGATTCCGGGTTCCGCTGCGCGGCCCCGGAATGACGGGACCTTATTTAGCAAGCGTCATCCACTTTAGGGGCGGCACGCAGTGGCGTCAACCGAGATTCCATCGCGATCCCCCATTGAAGCGCACCAGCAAACGCCTATATTATCGAACTCTTCGTCGCCCCGTCCCGTCGGGGCGGGTATCCAGGAGTTTGTCATGCCGCGTTTTCACCCCAGCACCATGCCTGCCCGCCTCCAAGTCCTCGCGCTTGCCACCTTGCTTTGCATCTTCGCCACATCAAGCTGGGCGCAGGCCTTCCCTGACAAGCCGCTGCGCGTGGTGGTGCCCTTCGCCGCCGGCGGGCCGGCCGATGTGATGACGCGCGTCAACGCCACCGCGCTCTCGGCACAACTGGGCCAGCCCGTGGTGGTCGAGAACAAGCCGGGCGCCGGCGGCAACATCGCCGCCGAATTTGTCGCGCGCAGCCCGGCCGACGGCTACACCCTGCTCGTTGCCGGGCAGGCCATTCTCGCCATCAACAAGCCCCTTTACGCCAAGCTCGCCTACGACCCGGATGCCGATTTTCGCTTTGTTGGCATCATGGGCAGCCTGCCTAATGTGCTGGTCACCAACCCCGACGCCATTCCGGCGAAAAACATGAAGGAGTTCATCGAGTATGCGCGCAGCAAGCCCGACGGCGTCTCCTACGGCTCCAACGGCGTCGGTTCGCTGTCTCACCTCACCGCCGAGGTGATGGCCTCGGCGGCAAAGGTGAAAATGCTGCACGTGCCCTACCAGGGCGCCAACCCGCAAATGACAGACTTGCTGTCCGGGCGCATCGGTTTCAGCTTTATCGGCTCCTCGACCACCCTGCCGCTGATCCAGAGCGGCAAGCTGCGCGCGCTGGCAGTAAGCACCGCGACACGCCTGCCGCAGCTGCCCGATGTGCCGACGCTGGTTGAAGCGGGTTTTCCGATGCTCGACGCACCGACCTGGTTCGGCATTGTCGCGCCCGCCGGCACGCCGCCCGCGACACTGGCCAAACTGCGCTCCGCCTTTGCCGCCGCCATAGACACGCCCGCTTATGCCGAAGAAATGGCCAAGCGCTCGACCATTGTCGTCAAGCTCTCGGCGCAGGAAGGCGAAGCGCTGCTCGCGCGCGAGCGCAAGACCTGGGCCGAGGCGGTGCGCAGCACCGGCGCGACCAGCAACTGAGGCGGACATGAACAAGGTGTTGGGTCCCGATGAGGTCGCGCACTACCGCGACAATGGTTATGTCAGTCCGCTGCGCGCCTTTGACGAAGCCGCGGCACGCGGCTATCGCGCAAAACTGGAGGACGGCGAGCGCGGCCACGGCCTCGCGCCCGACCAGCGGCGCAAAATGCACCTGTACCTGAAGTGGGTGGACGAAGTGGTGCACCACCCCGGGGTACTCGACGCGGTGGAAGATCTCATCGGCCCGGATATTCTCGTCTATCACCTGACGCTGTGGATGAAGGAGCCGCAGACGGACGCTTTCATCAGCTGGCATCAGGACTCGACTTACTTCGGCCTGTCACCGGCCGAGCACGTCACCGCCTGGGTGGCCTTGTCGCCAAGCAGCCTGGAAAGCGGCTGTGTGCAGGTGGTGCCGGGCAGCCATCTTGGCGGGCAGGTCACGCACGCGCAGGAAAAGGACCAGTCCAACCTGTTCGCCACCGGCCAGAGCCTGCATGTGCCGGTCGACGCACCGATTGAATTGATGGTGCTCGAACCCGGGCAGTTCTCGCTGCACCACACTTATTTGTTCCACAACTCCATGCCCAACCGCTCAAACGACCGGCGCATCGGCCTTGGCATCAGCTATATTCCGACGCGCTGCCGTTGTTCGAGCAAGGTGCGCCTGTCGGCCTCGCTGGCGCGCGGCACCGATCGCTTTGGCTACTTTGACCTCGACCCGCGCCCCGCGGCTGATTACGACCCGGCCGCGCTGGCAATGCACGCCGCAGCCATGCAGCGCTGGAAGGATGCACGCGAGGAAATGATCCCGCAGGCCCACGGCTACGCCGCCTGAACGACAGCAATAAGCTGGAAACCCTTGCAGGGCGCGCTACGGCCGGTAGGCCGTAGCCGCTTGACGGGCGCCGAGAATTCTCGGCGAAATCCCCGTCGCGCCCCTACCAGAGCGGGTTTCCAGCTATCGCCCCGTTCAGGAACTGCAGGACAGCGCCGAGCAGCCGGCCTTGTGCCGTGCCCACTCGGGGCGGCGCGCGGCGAGATCATGGTGTTCGGGTTGCTCGTCGTAAGGGCGTTGCAACACTTTCATCAGGCGCTCGAGCACAGTCGCATCGCCTTCGGCAAGCGCGTCAATCGCCGTCTGCGCGAGGTAATTGCGCAAGACGTATTTCGGATTGGCGGCGTTCATGCGCGCGACGCGCTCGTCCGGTGCGAGGCTGTCGGCGCGCACACGCGCAGCGTAGCGGCGCAGCCAGGCAAGCAGGCGTTCGCGGTGCGGCGCGTCCGCCGCCAACACCTCGGGAACATAGAAGGCATCGAGCAGCGGGGCAAGCCGCGCCTCATCTTGCGCATCGGCCACGGGCAGGCGCGCGAGATTGCGGAAAAACAGCGTCATGTCGGTCTCGGCCTGCTGCAGCAAGGCGAACATGTCGGTCAGCAAGGCTTCGTCGCCGTCGCGATCCAGCGCGGATATTCCCAATTTGGCGTTGAGCATGCGGTCGGACGCGGCGACGAAGGTGTCAGCAAACGTGGCGAGACCTTGTTCCAGCGCCGCCGTGTCCTGCACCAGCGGCAGCAGCGCGTTGGCAAGGCGCACCAGGTTCCATTGCGCGATATTGGGCTGGTTGCCATAGCAGTAACGCTTGCCCTCGCCGTCGGTGGTATTGGGCGTCCAGCCCAACTCGTAGCCTTCGAGCCAGCCGTAGGGGCCGTAGTCAATGGTCAGGCCCAGTATCGACATGTTGTCGGTATTCATCACGCCATGGACAAAGCCCACGCGCATCCACTCCGACACCATCACCGCGGTACGGCGGCAGATTTCGTCGAACCACTTTCCGTACACGGCGGGCGAAGGGGCTCCAAGCTCCGGGAAGTGCGTACTGATGACATAGTCGGCAAGGCGTTTGAGCACCGGCAGTTCGTCATGCGCGGCCAGGATCTCGAAATTACCGAAGCGCACAAATGACGGCGCGACACGGCACACCACCGCACCCGGTTCGGGCTCCGGGTTGCCGTCATAGAACATGTCGCGCACCACCTGCTCGCCGGTGGCGGCGAGGCTGAGCGCGCGCGTGGTCGGCACGCCGAGGTAATGCATTGCCTCGCTGCACAGGTATTCGCGCACCGAGGAGCGCAGCACGGCGCGGCCGTCGGCGGTGCGCGAGTAAGGCGTCAGGCCGGCGCCCTTTAATTGCAATTCGTAGCGTTTCGCACCCGGGGCGACCAGTTCGGCCAGCGTAATGGCGCGCCCATCGCCCAGTTGTCCCGCCCAATGGCCGAACTGGTGGCCACCATAGCGCGCGGCATAAGGCCGCATGCCCGGCAGCACGCGGCTGCCGGCCAGCACCTGCGCTTCGATGCCCGTGAGCGAGTCGGGGCGCGCAATGCCCAGCATGTCACCCACGGCGTCGGACCAGGCGAGCAATTGCGGCGCGCGCACCGGCGTCGGATCGACGCGGGTATAGCTGGCGTTGTGCACCTGGCGCGGGCGGTTGGCAAGCTCCGGGTCGGCGGGAAGCGTGCGCACAAAGCTGTTGTCAAAGGCGGCCTCTGACAGGCTGACGGGTAAGGCGTACTCGCGGGCGTTGCTCTGGTTCACGTCTGGTCCTTGTTGGCGACGCCGGGCACGGGGCCCGACGGCATGTAGCGGAGGGCAGTTTACAGGGAATAGTCCATGGGCAAGGGCGACCCCTTGCCTGCCGCTGAAACACTGCTAATCTACGGGCCGTCATTCCACTTCCAACCCGCCCCATGTTTTCCTTGCCGCCAGTCACGCAAGCGCTGATCCTCACCAACGTTATCCTGTTTTTTGCGCCGGGCATGGGCATGGCCCTCCCCCTGGACGCGCTTGCGCTGTGGCCGCTGGGCCCCAACTTCATGCCCTGGCAGGTGCTGACTTACGCTTTTTTGCACGGCAGCCTGACGCACCTGTTGTTCAACATGTTCGGGCTGTACATGTTCGGCGGTGACATTGAGCGCGTCTGGGGATCGAAGCGCTTTCTAAATTACTACCTCATATGCGTGCTCTCGGCCGCCGCGGCGCAATTGCTGGTGTCCTTTTTGATGGGATCGCGCTACCCGACGGTGGGTGCATCAGGCGGCCTGTTCGGACTGCTCATCGCCTTTGCCATGGTCTATCCGAACCGCATGATCATGCCGCTGATTCCGCCCATCCCGATGCGCGCGCCGGTGTTCGTGGCCTTGTACGGCGGGCTGGAATTGTTTTTAGGTGTGACCGGCAGCCAGTCCGGGGTGGCGCACTTCGCCCACCTCGGTGGTCTTGCCGGCGGCTATTTGTTCATCAAGTTCTGGCGCGGGCGGCGCTGACCAAGGCAATCGACTGGAAAGCCACGGCCGGCGCGGGTTTCCAGGTTATGCCAGCGCTTGCCAAACTTAACAACGCTATTTATAATGCGATCTATCAGGTGATTAATAGTGCGACTGACATGAACACAATCTCCGCAAACGATCTGAAGACCAAGGGCGTCAGCGCCATAGAACAGGCGCTCACAGACCAGCAAGAGGCCGCGGTGACGGTCCGCGGCCAGTCGAAATACGTCGTCATGAGTCGCGAGCAATACGCGCACTTGCGCGAGTGCGAACTGGAGGCCGCCCTGGCTGAATCGAAGGCGGATCTGGACGCCGGTCGATTCGTCAAGGAATCGGTCGAACAGCACATCAAGCGCCTGGCCAAACTGGCGGCATAAATGGCGTGGCAGCTCGTTTTTACCGAGCAGTACAACCGGCGCGCCACACGTTTCCTGCGGCGCCACCCGGAAGTCACCGGGCAGTACGCCAAGACACTCAAACTGCTTGAGGCCAATCCCCATCACCCGTCCTTACGGCTGCACGCCCTGAAGGGGAAGTTGTCGGGACTGCATAGCGTTTCGATCAATTTGAGCCATAGAATCACCCTCGAAATGTTGATCACCGAATCCGAAATCGTGCCGATCAATGTCGGCGACCACGACGAAGTCTACTGATCGGCTTGGCGCTCCCGGCCTTCCGGTAATCGGAATTCAAGAGCAAGAGCCGGGATGTTTCCTGTCACAGAATCGCGCACAATCGTTCGCAAGCATCCGGTACCGATGCGCAATCGAAGGATCGATTTCATGGCTGCGGCAATGAAACAGCAAGTGCAATTTGCCACCGACGCCGCGCGCTGGAACGCGGTGACGATTCGCAACGCCGACGCCGATGGGCATTTTGTCTATTCGGTCGGCACCACCGGCGTGTATTGCCGGCCGTCCTGCCCGTCGCGCCAGGCGCTGCGCAAGAATGTGCGCTTTCACGCCAGCTGCGCCGCGGCCGAGGCGGCGGGCTTTCGCGCCTGCAAGCGCTGCCGGCCAAACGAGGCCGGGCTTGCGGCGGAGCGTGCCGCCGCGGTGGCCAAAGCCTGCCGCATGATTGAATCGACACTGCAATCGTCCGAACAAGCACCCGACCTTGACGCCCTCGCCCGCGCCGCCGGCATGAGCCGCTTTCATTTCCATCGTGTGTTCAAGGCGGTCACCGGCGTCACACCCAAGGCATACGCCACCGCGCATCGCGCGCGACAACTGCGCGAGCGCCTGCCCGGCAGCGCATCGGTAACCGCGGCGATGTATGACGCCGGTTTCAACTCCAGCGCGCGCTTTTATGCCAAGTCGGGCGAAGCGCTCGGCATGCAGCCGTCGCGCTTCCGCGGCGGCGGCAAGGACACGAACATCCGCTTTGCCGTGGGCGAATGCTCGCTCGGCGCCATCCTGGTCGCCGCCACCGGCAAGGGCGTGTGCGCCATCGCCATCGGCGATGACCCGGACGCGCTGGCACGCGAACTGCAGGATCGTTTTCCCAAGGCCGAGCTCAATGGCGGCGACGCGGCCTTTGAGCAATGGGTGGCCAGGGTGGTGGGCATGGTGGAGCAGCCGGCCATCGGCCTTGACCTGCCGCTGGATGTGCGCGGCAGCGCCTTCCAGCAGCGCGTGTGGCAGGCATTGCGTGACATTCCGGCCGGCAGCACGCTCAGTTACACACAAGTGGCACAACGCATCGGCGCGCCCAATGCGGTGCGCGCGGTGGCGGGTGCCTGTGCCGCCAACGTGCTGGCGGTGGCCATCCCCTGCCATCGCGTGTTGCGCAGCAACGGCTCGATCTCGGGTTATCGCTGGGGTGTCGAGCGCAAGCGCGTGCTGCTCGAGCGCGAGCGCGAGTCAGCGGGACGCGATCCATCTGGGCGCAAAGCCACCGGGTGAACGCTCGCGGTGCCGCGTCAGACCCGTTCGGCCCGTTCCACCCTGGAATTATGTGTATAATTATGTGCAATTAAATACACATAAATTAAGGCCCTAAATTTAAGGCGCATATGGACCTGGAACAGATTCTCAGCGAATACACGGTCAGCATCACCGACTTGCGCAAGGCGCCGGGCGATTTGCTCAAGCAGGCGGCCGGACACACGGTGGCGATCCTGAGCCACAACAAACCGGCTGGCTATATCGTTTCACCGGAAGCGTATCGCGCCATGCTGGAGGCGATAGAGGACAAGGCGCTGGGCAAAATTGTCGAGCAGCGAAAAGGCGGCGTGCGCAAAGCCAGAGTCGTGAAACTCGATGCGCTATGAGCTTGCCCTCTTGCCGGAGGCAGAACGTGAATGGAAAGCGCTGGATGGCCCGGTAAAGCAGATTTTCAAGAAGCAACTGCAAAAATGCCTGGACTCGCCACGCACCCCTAAAAACCAGCTCGCGGGATATACGGATTACTACAAGATCAAACTGACGCGACCGCAATATCGGCTGGTCTATCATGTTGATGATGTCAAACGCCGTATTACGATCATCGCAGTGGCATCCAGGCAGGACATATACGGCAGCCTGGAGCATCGTAAGCACGGATAAATATCTGGAACGCCCGCGCGGCGAATTGGCGACATACCGGTCAGGGCGTACCGGAGCTACCATGATTTTTTGCACCAGTTCCAGGGAGCATGGATATGCCAGAAGATCCCCTGCCGCAACAGTCCGCCGCCCATGATCCCGCAACCCTGCCCTTCATGGCGCCCTGCCGTGAACTCGCCGCGTCGGCCCCCTTGCGCTGGGTGCGCCTGGGCTGGCGGGATTTTCGCAGCGCGCCGCGGCAAAGCCTGGGCTACGGCGTGGCCATCGTGCTGCTCTCCTGGCTCGTAACCGGCATTGGACTGAAGCTGGGCAGTTACTGGGCGGCGCTGGTGCTGCTGTCCGGATTCGTATTCATCGCCCCGGTGCTGGCGCTGGGCCTGTATTCGATCAGCCGCCAGCTCGAGCGCGGCCTCGCCCCGTCGCTGGCGCGCTGCATGGCCGAGATGGGCAGGTCCCTCGGCACGGCCATGGTGTTCGCACTGGCGCTGTTGGTGCTGTTCCTGGTCTGGGCGCGTGCCGGCTCCATGGTGCATGTGTTTTTCCCGGTCCGCTCCAACCCCGACTGGGTGCAGCTCGCGCCCTTTCTTGCCATCGGCTCGGCGGTGGGCTCTATTTTCGCGGCGCTGACTTTCCTGTTCAGCGCGTTCTCGCTGCCGATGATTTGCGATCGCGAGGCTGATGCCATCACCGCCATTGTCACCAGCGTGAACGCGGTGCTGCGCAACAAACCGGCGATGGCGGTGTGGGTGATGCTGATCGTGGCGCTGACGGCAGCCGGCTTTGCCACCGCGCTGCTCGGGCTGGCCGTGACCATCCCGGTGCTCGGCCATGCCACCTGGCACGCCTATCGCGAAACCATAGACGCGGGGATCTGGCCCTTGGTCAAGACCGATTAACGCCCGGCGCGGGGGCCATCGGCTGGAAAGCCACGACTGGCGGTAAGACGGGGGTTTCGCCGAGAATTCTCGGCGCCCGTCGAACGGCCCCGGCCTACCGGCCGAGGCGCGCCCTGCAAGGGGTTCTTCAGCCGATTAGCTACCTGACAACAGCGTCTTGAGGTCGGCTACCAGCGGCGCGGTGTCGCCACCGTGGCGCACGAACAGGCGCAGCCTGCCCTGCGGGTCGAAGACGTAACTGCCGGCGGTGTGGTCCATGCTGTAGTTGTCGGGCGTCTTGCCCTTCACTTTCTGGAAGAACACCTTGAAGTCCTTGGCGGTTTTTTGCGTGTTCTCGAGGTCGGTGACCATGCCGAGGAAGCCCGGATCAAACGCCGGCACGTATTGCGCCAGCAAGGCCGGTGTGTCGCGCTCCGGATCGACGCTGACGAATATCACCTGGACTTTTTTGCCGTCCTCGCCGAGCTTTTCCAGCACCTGCCTCATCTCCGCCATGGTGGTCGGGCAGACATCGGGACAGTGCGTGTAGCCGAAAAACATCACCACCACCCTGCCCTTGAAATCGCCGAGGGTGCGCACCTTGCCGTTATGGTCGGTGAGCCTGAAGTCCTTGCCGTAGTCGGCGCCGGTGATGTCGGTGCTGTTAAACCGCGGACCGGAGGGGCCGCAAGCGGCCAGCATTGCTGCAAGAAGAAGAACAAGCCAGGCGCGCACGGACATTTTGGCGAAAATCAGGCGAGGTAGTGATCTACCAGCAGCGCGGCGAAAAGCAGCGAGAGGTAGAGAATGGAATAGCGAAAAGTGGTCTTCGCCAGCTGGTCGCTGTAATTGAGGTAAATGCGCACGGCGTAGTAAATGAACACCAGGCCGAGCACGATGGCCGAAACAAGATAAGTCCAGCCGCTCATGCGATAGACAAAGGGCAGCAGCGTCGAGGCGAACATGATGATGGTGTAGAGCAGCACCTGCAGGCGGGTGAACTTTTCACCGTGTGTGACCGGCAGCATGGGCAGGCCGGCTTTGGCGTATTCCTCGGTGCGGTAGAGCGCCAGCGCCCAGAAGTGCGGCGGCGTCCAGGTGAAAATGATCAGGAACAGCAGCAAGGCGTCGGGCGTGACGCTGTCGGTCATCGCCGACCAGCCCAGCACCGGCGGCATCGCGCCCGATGCGCCGCCGATGACGATGTTCTGCGGCGTTGCCGGCTTGAGGATGACGGTGTAAATCACGGCATAGCCGACAAAAGTGGCGAGGGTCAGCCACATGGTCAGCGGATTGACCCAGGCGTAGAGCAGCCACAGGCCGATGCCGCCGACGATGCTGGCAAAGACCAGGGTTTCAACCGAGTTGACCTGTCCCAGCGGCAATGGGCGGCCGCGGGTGCGCGCCATCACGGCGTCGATTTTCTGCTCGACCAGGCAGTTGATGGCGGCGGCGGCGCCGGCGACAAGGCCTATGCCCACGGTGGCGGCGAACAAAGGCACAAGCGGCAAGGCCACCCCGGCCGGCACGGCGAGCAGCATGCCGATGACGGCGCAAAAGACGATCAGCGACACCACGCGCGGCTTGGTCAGCGCATAGAACTGGCGCAGGCGCTGCAAAAAGCCGCCGCGGTGCTGGTCTAGGGGGAGGGACTGGGACATGTCGGCCTAAATCTTCTGGGGATCGGCCAGTGAAAAGACGCGAAAGTTTATCACGACGAGGCTCATCAGCAGCAGCGCCGCACCGGCGTTGTGGGCGGCGGCGAGGTACAGCGGCAGTTGCAGCGCCACCACCGCGAGGCCTATGCCCACCTGCAGGCACAACAGGGAAAGCAGGGCAATGCCCAGGGGCCGCAGCGCACCCAGTTTGAGCAGTTTGGAACCGAACCAGCCAAGGACGAGAAACACCACCAGCGCCCCCGCCCTGTGCATCCAGTGAATGGCGGTGAGGGCTTCGAATGTCAGCAATTCGCCGTCGGCCTTTTTGCCCAGGTCGCGCAGCAGCGTAAAGCCGTGGCCGAAGTCCATGGTCGGAACGAGCTGGCCATTGCACAGCGGCAGGTCGGGGCAGCCCATCGCGGCGTAATTGGTGCTGACCCAGCCGCCGAGGGCGATCTGGCAGACGAGCAGCAACAGGGCAAACGGCGCGGCCTGGCGCAACCACGGCGGTGTTGCAGCGACCTGTGTGGCGGCTACATCGCGCCACTGCAGCTGGCGCGCCGACAGCCAGGTGAGCAGTGACAACACCGTCATGCCGCCGAGCAAATGCCCGGTGACGATGATCGGCATGAGCATCATGGTCACCGTCCAGGCGCCAAAGGCGCCCTGCAGGCAGACCGCGCCGAGCAAGGCGGTGGCAAGCCAGGGCGACTGGCCCAGTTCACGACGGCGCATCCAGGCGAGCAGCACGATGGCAATGATCATCAGGCCCAGCAGCTTGGCGATGTAGCGATGGAACATTTCCTTCCACGCCTTGGCCATGGACACCGGCCCGCCGGGTTGCACCAACTCGGCCTTGCTGATTTCCTCGACCGCATGCAAGGGCGTGAGCTTGCCGTAGCACAAGGGCCAGTCCGGGCAGCCGAGGCCGGCGTCGGACAGGCGCACAAAGGCGCCGACCACCACCACGACAAAAGTCAGGATGGTCGCGGTGAACACCAGTTTGCGGTAGAGGCCCATGTTGTTTAGTGTTTCAGGTTTCAGCCGATGCGCGACACCTTGAGCAGTCGCTCGATGTCCTTCTTGATACGTGACGGATCGGCGTCCTTGGGAAAGCGCATCATCAGGTTGCCCAGCGGGTCGATGACGTAAATATGGTCGCGCACGCCACCGCCGGCGGCCGGGGGCAACTGCCCGAGCAAGGGGCTGCCCGCGGCGCGCAGCATGCGCGTGCCGTCAAAGGCGCGCATCACCATGGTGTCGAGTTGCGCCGCATCGTCTATCAGCCAGACGCGCTCGATACGCTCCATTTCACGGCCCTGGGTGGTGCGCACCTGGCGCATCTGGTAGAGCTTGGCCTGGCAGGCCTCGGCGCAGGCGGCGCCATCGACTTGCAACATGACCCAGCGGCCCTTCAACTCGGACAGGCGGAAGGGCCTGCCGTCGAGCAGCGGCAGCGCTGTATCGGGTAGCGGCCGCGCCTCGATGATGTCGCCGTAATTCATCAGCTTGCTCGGCGGGAAGACAAAAAACGCCAGCCATGCCGCGATCACCGGCGCCGCGCAGATGAGCATGACCAGTATCGCCTGCCGGCGCCCGCTTCTGCGGCGGCGTTCGAATTCAGGATTAGGGGGACTGTTTACGGATGTTGAGGACGACATAAAGTACCAGTATCAGGACTGCCATTGAATACCACTGCAACGCGTAACTGCGGTGCTTGTCCGCGCCCAGGTTGGGCGGCTCCCAGACCCGTTCCAGGCCGTCGCCCGTGTCACTGGTCTGCTGCATCACCAAAGGCTGCAATTCCAGCCCGGAAAACACGCGAAAACGCTCGATCGTCAGGTTCTGCCAGACCCGCCCCTGCTCCGCCTTGCCCGCATCCTTGCCCAGCTCGACAAAGCGCGCCGTCGGCACCACCGCAATGCCCTCCAGTTGCTGTGGCCCGGCCGGCGTCTTGATGTCCGGCAACACCGCGCGCCGCGCCCCCGCCGCAATCCAGCCGCGGTTGACCAGCAGGGAAAGCTTGCCGCCCTCAAGCCGCAAGGGCGTCACCACCTGGTAACCGGCGCGGCCGTGGGCGATCTTGTTGTCGAGCAACACCGTCTGCTGCGCCACAAACTCGCCGCGCACACTGATGCGCGCCCATTCGTACTCCTGCACGCCAACCAACTGCCCCGGCAGCACCAGTGTCACCGCCTGGCGTGCGTCAAACTGCGCCTGGCGCGCCAGTTTTTCCTCGGCGCGGCCCACTTGCCAATGGCCCAGTGACACCATCAATGCGAGGCCCGCGACCGCCAGTACAGTGACCGCGATCCCGGGACGAAAGTTCCTTCGAGCCACGCTCATTCGACACCGGCCTTTGCTTCGGCTAACCTGCACGCCATGCGCATTGTTGTCCTGATATTCATCGTCCTGATCATCGCCAGCCTCGGCTCGGCCCTCGTCTACATGATGAAGGACCGCGAGCCCGGATCGACCCGGATGGTCAAGGCGCTGGCGCTGCGCGTCGGCTTCTCGATCACGCTGTTCCTGTTGCTGATGGCCGGTTATTACTTCGGTTTTATCACGCAACGACTCGGCTAGCGGCGATCCACCACTGTTAAAAAAAACGCCGCACTGTGTGCGGCGCTTAACTCCCATGTTCCCAATGCCACTATGGGCGGGAACCTCCTCCTGTTATTCGTATAGGGCAAGTCCGTGCGCGGCGCCCCGGACTTGCCCTGGCTTTACGCTCACAACCAGTAGACCACCACGAACAGCAGCAACCAGACGACGTCGACAAAGTGCCAGTACCAGGCCACCGCCTCAAAAGCGAAATGGTGGTCGGGCTTGAAGTGGCCGGCGATGCAGCGGAACAGGATCACCGTCAGCATGATCGCACCCATGGTGACGTGAAAACCGTGAAAGCCGGTGAGCATGAAAAATGTCGAGCCGAAAATGCCGGTGGTGAGCTTGAGGTTGAGATCGGAATAGGCATGCGCGTATTCGTAGATCTGCAACGACAGGAACAGCGCGCCCAGCGCAATGGTCGCGATCATCCAGAGGATCAGCTTGCTACGCTCGTTCTTGATCAGTGCAAAGTGGGCGAAGGTCAGCGTCACGCCCGAGGTCAACAGCAGTGCGGTGTTGATGGCCGGGATGCCCCAGGCGCCCATGGGCGTGAAGGTCTCCTTGAAGGCCGGCCCGGCCGAGGGCCAGACGGCGGCGAAATCAGGCCACAACAGCTTTTGGTCCAGTTCGCCCAGCCACGGCACGGACAGCTGGCGGGCGTAGAACAGCGCGCCAAAGAAGGCGGCGAAGAACATCACTTCGGAGAAAATAAACCAGCTCATGCCCCAGCGAAACGAGGTGTCCTCCCATTTGCTGTATTTGCCCGACTCAGACTCGCCGATGACGTCGCCGAACCACTTCACCATCATGAAAATCAGGATGGCAAAACCGGCCAGCAGCAGCCAGGCACCCGTGCCCGCACCGTTGAACCAGCCGGCCGCGCCAAGGGCCATGCACAACAGCGCTACGGAACCGAAAATCATCCAGTGCGAGGGTGCCGGTACGAAATAATGCTGGGCTTTGGTGCTCATGGGTTTCTCCCTTTAATTCCTGAATTAAATCTCTGAGTTAAATCTCTGAGTTAAATCTCTGAGTTAAATCTGTAGGTCAGGTTGTCACGTTGCTGATGACAAAACGCACCAGCAGCAAAATGGTGGTGATGAACAAGGCGGCGCCTATGATGCCCGCGACAATGACCTGCGCCGGGGTGATGCGCACCGTGTCAGCCGCATGTTCGGTACGCTTGCGTATGCCAAGGAAGGACCAGAACACCGCCTTGGCCACGATCAGGGCGCCGGCTTTTTTCACCTCTGCCGGCTGCGCGTCCGCCATTGCGCTCACCCCTTGTTCCCTTTCGCCGTACCGCTCACTTCAAAGAAAGTGTAGGACAGGGTAAGCGTGTTCACATCTTTTGGCATGTCCGGGTCGATGACGAACACCACTGGCATCAACCGCGTCTCGCCGGCGGCGAGTGTTTGTTGCTTGAAGCAAAAGCAATCGAGTTTCTTGAAGTACTGCGCCGCCGCGGCCGGCGCATAACCGGGAATGGCCTGGCCGGTTACCGGCCGGTCGAGGGTGTTCTTCACCTCGTACATCACCTGCGTCACCGCGCCCGGGTGCACTTGCACATGACGGTCTACCGGCTTGAAGGTCCAGGCGAGGCGCTGCACGTTGGAATCGAATTCAATGCTCACCGAGCGCGTGGTGTCGACCTGGGTGTTCTTTACCACCACTTCATCGGCTTGGAACACATTGCGAAAGCCCGTGACTTCGCAGATTTTTTCGTAAAACGGCACCAGTGCAAACCCAAAGCCGAACATCGCCAGCGCCACCACACCGAGCTTTTTCAGCAGCAGGGTGTTGGCGGTGGCGAGGACGGCAGGGGCTTGGGCGCTCATGGCGATTTTGCGTCGCAGGTCAGCGGATAAACACGTACTTGAGTACGACGGTCAGGAAAAACACCAGCGCCAGCGCGGCCAGCAGCAGCCCCGTCTTGAGGTTGGATTTTTGCGATCCGCGGGGCATGGCCTGCAATTCACTCACCGGCATCATTTAACGACCGGCGCCTCTTCAAAGGTGTGATACGGCGCCGGGCTCGGGAGGTGCGTCCACTCGAGCGTGTCTGCGCCTTCCCACGGATTGGCCGGGGCTTTTTCGCCCTGGCGCAGGAAGGCCACCTTGATCAGCACCCAGAGGAATATCAGCTGGGTCAGGCCGAACCCGAACGCGCCCACGCTGGCAATGGCATTGAACTCGGTGAATTGCGTGGCGTAGTCGGGAATGCGCCGCGGCATGCCGGCAAGGCCAAGGAAGTGCATCGGGAAGAATGTGATATTGAAGAAAATAAGCGACAGCCAGAAGTGCCACTTGCCCAGGGTCTCGTCGTACATCAGCCCGGTCCACTTCGGAATCCAGAAGTAGGTCGCGGCGAAAATGGCGTAGAGCGAGCCTGCGACCAGCACGTAGTGGAAGTGCGCCACTACGTAATAAGTGTCCTGCAACTGGATGTCGACCGGCATGATGGCCAGCATCAGGCCGGTAAAGCCGCCCATCGAGAACACGAAAATGAACCCGACCGAAAACAGCATCGGCGTCTCGAAAGTCATCGAACCCTGCCACATGGTGGCAAGCCAGTTGAACACCTTGACCGCGGTGGGCACGGCGATCAGCACCGTGGCGTACATGAAGAACAGCACGCCCGCCGCCGGCATGCCGACGGTGAACATGTGGTGCGCCCAGACGATGAAGGACAGGATGGCGATCGACGAGGTGGCGTAGACCATCGAGCTGTAGCCAAACAGCGGCTTCCGGGCAAAGGCCGGGATGATCTGCGACACGATGCCAAAAGCCGGCAGGATCATGATGTAGACCTCGGGGTGGCCGAAGAACCAGAAAATGTGCTGGTACATGACCGGGTCGCCGCCGCCGGCGGCGTTAAAGAACGAGGTGCCGAAGTGGCGGTCGGTGAGCGTCATGGTGATGGCGCCGGCAAGCACCGGCATCACGGCGATCAGCAGGTAGGCGGTGATCAGCCAGGTCCAGACGAACAGCGGCATTTTCATCAGCGTCATGCCGGGGGCGCGCATGTTGATGATGGTGGTGACGATGTTGATCGAGCCCATGATCGAGGAGGCGCCCATGATGTGCAGCGCGAAAATCGCCAGGTCCATGCCCGGGCCCATTTGCGTCGACAGCGGCGCGTAGAGCGTCCAGCCGGCGGCGGTGGCGCCACCGGGAACAAAGAACGAAATGACCAGCAGCGACGCCGCGACCGGCAGCAGCCAGAAGCTCCAGTTGTTCATGCGCGCAAAGGCCATGTCTGGCGCGCCGATCATCATCGGGATCTGCCAGTTGGCGAAACCGACAAAGGCCGGCATGATCGCGCCGAACACCATGATCACGCCGTGCATGGTGGTGAGCTGGTTGAAAAACTCCGGGTTCCACAGCTGCAGGCCGGGCTGGAACAGCTCGGCGCGAATGCCCAGGGCAAGAATGCCGCCGATGAAAAACATGGTCAGGCTGAACCACAGGTACAGCGAACCGATGTCCTTGTGGTTGGTGGTGGTGATCCAGCGCATCAGCCCGGTTGGATGGGGGTGATGGGCGTGGTCGCCATGGTCTCCATGATTATCGTGGCCGTGGGTGTCGATGACTGCGCTCATAAACTTCTCCTGAAAGCTTGAATTCGTTGGCCGATTACTTACGCGCCGCCTTGACCTCGGCCGGGGCGACCATGTCTTCCTTGGCCTTGTTGCCCCAGGCGTTGCGGCTGTAGGTGATGGCGGCGGCGATGTCGGTGTCCGACAGCGCGCTCTGCCCCGGCATCACCGAGGTGGCCATGAACTGGCCCTTGCGGCCGTTGAGCACCAGCGCGATCTGCTCGCCCTTGGCACCGAGCACCACCTTGGAATTGACCAGCGACGGAAAGGCGTTCGGGATGCCGGCACCGTTGGCCTGGTGGCAAGCGGCGCAATTGGCGTTGTAGACTTTTTCGCCTCGCGCCTTGAGCGCCGCGACATCCCAGGTCTTGTTCGGATCGTCGGCGGCGGCGGCCATCAGCTTTTTCTGCTCGCCGACCCAGGCGGTGTATTTCTCCGCCGAGACGACGTTGACGACGATGGGCATGAAGCCGTGCTCCTTGCCGCACAACTCGGCGCACTGGCCGCGATAGGTGCCTTCCTTGTCGGCCTTGAACCAGGTGTCGCGCACAAAACCGGGAATGGCGTCCTGCTTGACGCCGAATGCCGGCACCCACCAAGCGTGAATGACGTCGGAGGCGGTGGTGAGGATGCGCACCTTCTTGCCCACCGGCACGACCACGGCGTTGTCTACTTCCAGGAGGTAATTCTCGCCCTTGGGCGCGCCGTTGCGGATCTGGTCCTGCGGCGTTGACAACGCGGAGAGGAAGGAAATGCCCTCGCCCTCGCCCTTCATGTAGTCGTAGCCCCACTTCCACTGGTAGCCGGTGGCCTTGATGGTGATGTCGGGGTTGGAGGTGTCCTTGAGGCTGAGCACCGTCTTGGTCGCCGGCCAGGCCATGCCAACGAGGATGATGAAGGGGATGACGGTCCAGATGATCTCGACCGTGGTGCTTTCATGGAACTGCGCGGCCTTGTGGCCAACCGATTTACGGTGTTTGAAAATCGAATAAAACATCACCGAGAACACCAGCACAAACACGATGGTGATGATGACCATCATCAAGGTGTGCAGGTCGTATATCTCGCCGGCGATGCGCGTGACCGGCGTTGGCAGGTTAAGTTGGTAGGCGGCTGATGCCACCGCCGGGAACAGCGCCGCAAGCGCCGCAATGAAAATCCCCTTCTTGCTCATGCTTACCCCGTTCTCTAGTAACTCGTTAATCTGTGTTTCAACTCGGCCGCCAGGGCGTGGCGCCTGCCCCGGTCCAGATGGCGCCCGATTTCCAGTTCCATGCCCTGCGAGCGAATAGCCAGCCGCATCGTTCGCGGCGCCTCCTCCACCACCAGGTTCGTCCAGGCGGGGTTGAAGCGGTATTCGGTGTTGCGTCCCGCCTCGTGCACCCGCACTGTCAGCAGGCCGTCCTGCATTTCTATCCGTTCGTGGTCCGCGGCATGCCGCCCGACCAGGTAAAACGCCGTCGCCAGCGCAAGCATTTCAACGCCGGCAAACGGCAGGATCATCCAAGCCCCGAAACACGCAAATGCCAGGGCGATGCCAAAACTGAGCACCGCCATCGTCGCCAACAGACGCAAACAGCCGTTAGGGGAAATGGAGCAATTGCGTTTGACCGTGAAACTGAAGCTGCGTTCCGGGTGCTGGGCGCCGTTCGTGCCGTGGTTCATCCGTATGACCCGCTTGGGGGGCAGCTCCGCTAAATAATACCGCGCTAAATTAACATACTAGCCCCTGCCCCGGCAAGTTTTACCGTCGTTTTACCGACGGTTTATCGGTGATTTGGCGGTGGTGAGAATTGCTCTCACCTATTCGGGCGCCGGGGGAAATCGAACTTGACAACCGACTGTCCGCTCATGCGCGGTGCGCCTTTCCAGGCATGCCCGTAGACCACTTCAAACGAAGCCGGCAGCCGTCCGTCCTCACGCCGGCGCACCGCTTCATAGGCATCGGCCATGTGCCGCCAGCGCATCTTGCCGGTGAGCGTGCGCCGCTGCGATGCGAGCGCGTTGGTCTGGCCGCTCGCACGCAGGTCGCGCGCAAGGCTTGCGACATCGGCATAGGTGAGGGTGATCATTTCCATGTCCATGACCGGTGTGGCAAAACCGCTTGCGGCGAGCATGTCGCCAAGGTCGTGCATGTCGGCAAAATCGTGCACGTGCGCGAGCGTGTCGGCCTGCGCAAATGCCGCGCGCAACTCGCGCAGCGTATCCGGCCCGAACACCGAGAACATCAGCAGGCCGCCCGGTTCGAGCACACGGGCAAATTCGCGCAGGGCCGCCTGCGGTTCCCCGGCGAAGGCCAGACCGATATTTGACCAGAGCATGCCGCAGCCGCCGCTTGCCAGCGGCAGCGCGCGCATGTCGGCGCAGACAAAGCGCGGGCCGCCGCGACCGAACAGCCGGCGCGCGCGCTCGCCAAACGTCGCCGCGCTTACCGCGCCGCGCAGCATCGCCTCGGCGGCATCAATGCCGATAAGCTCGGCCGCCGGATAACGCCGGCCCAGTTCGCGCAGGCCCGCAGCCGGACCACAGCCGGCATCGACGATGCGCCGCGGCGCCAACTTGAGGTAATCGAGGCGCTCGAGCATGCGCCGCTCGACCTCGCGCGCCAGCACCGCCGCATCGCCGTAAGTGGACGCGGCGCGGGCAAAATGCCGTCGCACCAGCGCATGGTCGAGTTCGGAGAAGGGTTTGTCCACGGAATGGAGTGTAGCGAATGTTGCAACCAGTACTGTCGGCAAATACTGCACAAACCCGTGATTCCCGCGAACGCGGGAATCCAGCGACTTATCCGAGCAGACGGCACTGGATCCCCGCGTTCGCGGGGATGACGAAAGGCTGCAAACCCGCGCCAGATGCGGCTCTCCAGCCTATGGTCCGCCATCGGAGCGAAATTTACTCGGGCTGGATACCGAGCTTGTCGAGCAGTGCGCGATCGCGCGCCGCATCCGGATTACCAGTGGTGAGCAGTTTGTCACCGTAGAAAATGGAATTGGCGCCGGCCATGAAACACAGCGCCTGCATCGCCTCGGGCATTGCCTCGCGTCCCGCGGAAAGGCGCACATAACTTTGCGGCATGCTGATGCGCGCCGCGGCGATGGTGCGCACAAACTCGCTCCAATCGAGCGCCTCTGTCCCGGCGAGCGGCGTGCCCTCGACCTGCACCAGGTTGTTGATCGGCACCGACTCGGGCGGCGGGTCGAGGCTGGCGAGCTGCGCGATCAGGCCGGCGCGCGCGGCGCGCGACTCGCCCATGCCGACGATGCCGCCGCAACAAACACTGAGCCCGGCACCGCGCACCCGTGCCAACGTCTGCAGCCGGTCGTCGTAATCGCGGGTGTGGATGATCTCGCCATAGAACTCGGGCGAGGTATCAAGGTTGTGGTTGTAGTAATCGAGCCCGGCATCGCGCAACTGCTCGGCCTGGCCGTCGCGCAACATGCCGAGGGTGGCGCAGGTCTCGAGGCCAAGGGCCTTTACTTCGCGCACCATCGCCAGCACCGGCTCGAGGTCTTTTTGCTTAGGTCCGCGCCATGCCGCGCCCATGCAAAAGCGCGTCGCGCCGTTTTGCTTGGCCGTCCAGGCCGCGGCAACAACGTCCTCACAGCTCAGCATGGGCTCGTCGGCGACCGCCGATTCGTGCCGTGCCGACTGCGGGCAATAGCCGCAGTCCTCGGGACAGCCGCCGGTCTTGATCGACAGCAGGGTCGACAATTGCACGCGATTGGGGACGAAGTGCTCGCGGTGCACGGACTGGGCGCGATACACCAGGTCCATGAAAGGCAGATCGAGCAGCGATTCAACCGCGGCGCGCGTCCAGCGTTGTTCCTGCAGGGGCACCGGTTTGTGAAAATTGACTGCCATCTCGTTCACAACTAACCTCCGCACCACATTAAAGTCGCATTTACGAACTCCGAGGCCCCAGTTTCTCCTTACCGCTCTCTCAACTTGAGAGGGGGCGGGGGGCGAAGCGAGGGTTTCGGGCGGTGTACCGCCCGCTCGCTGAGCGGCGTCCCGATGCAGCGGGACGCGCGCACTGCAAGTGAGGGTGACGCAAACGCATCTTGTTGCAGGGGCGCCTGATTGTCAAATTCAGCACTTGGTGTTTTCAACATCAGCACAACAATCAGGCAAACCCTGCTCGGCCTGCTCGGCCAGGACTGCCTGCTGTGCGGCGCCCACAGCGCGGCCGGGCTGCTTTGTGCCGGCTGCGCCGCTGAATTGCCGCACCTGTCCGTGCCACACTCCTGTCCGCAATGCGCTTCGCCCTCGCCAGCGGCGGCGACCTGCGGCCGCTGCCTCAGCCACCCGCCACATTACGACCGCAGCATTGCCGCCTGGCGTTATGCCTTTCCGGCCGACCGCCTGCTGCAGTCGTTCAAATACGGTGCGCGCCTCGCCCTGGCGGGGTTTTGCGCCGAGCACATCGCGCGCGCCGGCGGCCTGCATACCGACCCATTCCGCCCCGATGCGCTGCGTATTGACCTGGTCCTGGCGATGCCCTTGCATCCGCGACGCCTGGCGACACGCGGCTTTAACCAGGCCCTGGAAATCGCGCGTCCCCTGGCGCGCATGCTGGCCTTGCCCGTCGATGCATTCGCGCTCGAACGCACGCGCGACACGGCGGCGCAAGCCGGCCTGGCGCTTGCCGAGCGGGTAAAGAATGTGCGCGGCGCCTTCGCCTGCAAGCGTGACCTTGCCGGGCTGCGCATTGCCCTTGTCGATGATGTCATGACTTCGGGCGCAACCCTCGATGAAGCGGCAAAAACCCTCAAGCGCGCCGGCGCGCTGCATGTCGAGAACTGGGTGGCGGCACGAACCCCGGACCATCACCGATGATTGACCTCGCCCGATGATCGACGTTGTATTGTTTGAACCGGAAATACCGCCCAACACCGGCAACGTGATACGCCTTTGCGCCAATACCGGCGCACGCCTGCACCTGGTGGAGCCGCTGGGATTTCGCATCGATGACAAGGAACTCAAGCGCGCCGGCCTCGACTACCACGAATACGCCGACATGCGCGTGCACAAGGACTGGGCCGCCTGCCTCGCGCTGCTAGCCGGCCGGCGCCTGTTCGCCCTGACCACGCGCGGCACGCGCCGGCCAAGCGAGGTGCATTGGCGCGAGAACGACGTCATGGTGTTCGGCGCCGAAACGCGCGGCCTGCCGCAGGCCGTGCTCGATACCTTTGCCCCCGACCACCGCTTGCGCCTGCCGTTGCGGCCGGGCAACCGCAGCCTCAACCTTTCAAACGCGGTGGCGGTGACGGTATTCGAGGCCTGGCGGCAACTGGACTTCGAAGGCGGGACTTAACCCGCCGCTTACGACTCGCTGCGCGGATCGCGTGCCAGCAGCTGGCCGACGGCTTCACGCGGGGACACGCCGCGAAACAACACGCCACACACGGCGTGGGTGATTGGCATGTCAACACCGAGTTTCGCGGCAAGGCCTTCCAGCTCGCGCGCGGTGTGCACGCCCTCGGCGACGTGGCCCAGCTCGCGCAGCACATCGTCAAGTCTTTTTCCTGCCGCGAGCATCAACCCGGTGCGGCGGTTGCGCGACAGGTCGCCGGTGCAGGTAAGAATGAGGTCGCCGGCGCCGGCCAGTCCCATGAAGGTTTCGGCGCGGCCGCCCATGCGCACCCCCAGCCGGGTCAGCTCGGAAAGCCCGCGGGTGATCAGCGCGGCGCGGGCGTTCATGCCCAGGCCAAGGCCGTCGGAGATACCGGTGGCGATAGCCATGACATTCTTCACCGCGCCGCCGATCTCTACGCCGACCAGGTCGTCGCTGTAATAGACGCGCAGGGTGGGCTGATGCAATTCGCGCGCCATGGCCTGCGCGAAAGCCGCATCGGGCGAGGCCAGGGTCAGCGCGGTGGGCAGTCCGCGCGCAACTTCAAGCGCAAAACTCGGGCCGGACAGGGCGCCGCACGGCGCGCCGCCGCGCACTTCTTCGACTACCTGGTGCGGAAGCCTGCCCGTGCCGCCCTCGAAGCCCTTGCATGCCCAGAGCACGGGCAATGCCGGCGGCGGCAGCGCGAGCGCCTCGCGCAATCCGGAAACCGGCGTGACGATCAGCGCGAGTTGCGCACCGGCGAGCACCGCCTGCGCATCGGCGCTGATGGTGATGGCGGCGGGAATGTCAATGTCGGCGAGATAACGCTTGTTGCGGCGTGAGGCGTGCATTGCCGCGGCCTGCGCCGGGTCGCGCGCCCACAGCCCGATGCTGTGCCGTCCGGACAGTGCCAGCGCCAGCGCCGTTCCCCATGCGCCGGCACCAAGAATGGCGATATTCAATTCACAGTCCGGGAGCGGCGGACGGGGCTAAAGACCCCAGACCTGGTTGATGCGCGCATAGCCGGTCTGGCCGTCGCGATGGCGCAGCTTCACCCACCCTGCGCCGGAAAGCTCGGACAGCTCCAGCGCCACGCCCTGCTGGGCGCGGAATACCACCGGTGCCTGGTCGGCCGCGCTGGCGCGAAGTTCCGCAACCGGCACCATCACCACCACCGTGCGCAAATCAGACAGCGTTTTTTTCTCCACCCAGGCAAGGTCGCCGGCCTGGTCGCGCACCTTGGACCACTGGTCGAGGTTGACCACCACCTCCACCGGGGTAAACCTGGCCACGACAAACACCTTGCTGGCGCGCAGCGAAGGCGCGTCATACATCAGCACGGCGTTGTCGCCGATGGAGCGAAAGTCAGCACCGGTCGCGGTTCCGGCGGTGAATCCCGCGGCAAACACGACTAGCGCTGCGACGAGAATCCTCATCAGTGCGCGATCTCGATACGCGATTCGGCCTGCGCCTGGGCGCGCTGCTGGTAGAGCGCGTCAAAATTCACCGGCGCGAGCAGCACCGGCGGGAAACCGGCGCGGTTGACGGTATCCGAAATGGTCTCGCGCGCGTAGGGAAACAGGATGTTGGGGCAGGCGATCGCCAGGATGGGCTCAAGGTCGCCCTCGGCCACACCGCGAATCTGGAACAAGCCGGCCTGGGCGGCCTCCACCAGGAACAGCGTGCGCCCGTCGGCGCGGGCGGTGACGGTCGCCGTCAGGACCACTTCGTAAAGACCCTCGGTCACGGCGTTGGCCGCGGTCTGCAGCTGCACCTCGACTTCGGGCGTCTCCGGCTGCAAAAAAGCCTGTGGCGAATTCGGTGCTTCGACCGACAAATCCTTGATGTAGAGTTTTTCGATGCTGAAAACCGCTTGTTCTTCGCTCATGACTGTTACTCCAGATTAAAGGTTGTTGCCTTGGCGCACGCCCCGGTACAGTTCAGGCGGCCAGCAGGGAATCGAGCTTGCCGGCGCGATCGAGCGCAATGAGGTCGTCGCAACCGCCGACATGGGTGTCGCCGACGTAAATTTGCGGCACCGTGCGCCGGCCGGTCTTTTCCATCATTTCATTGCGCAGTTGCGGATCGATGTCAACCCGCAGCTTTTCGATGTCGGCCACGCCCTTGGACTTGAGCAGCGCTTCGGCGCGTATGCAAAACGGGCACTGCGCGGTGCTGTACATTTTTACCTTGCTCACTGCGCTTCTCCTGAGTGGTGCGGTCGGTGTTGCCGCGGTCTTACTTCTGCAGCGGCAGTCCGGCCTGCTGCCAGGCGGCGACGCCGCCATGGAGGTTAAAAGGACGGGTAAATCCGTTCTTTTTCAGCACCTCGATCGCCGCGCCCGAGGTATTGCCGCTGTGGCAGTACACGATCAGCGGCTTGTCTTTGTGCGAGGACAATTCGCCGATGCGTTTTTCAAACTGCGCCAGCGGGATATTGCGCGCGTTGAGTACATGGCCCTTGGCAAAGTCCGCCTCGTCGCGCACATCGACGATCTGCCCGTCCTCCTGGTTCATCATCATGGTCGCCTGCAGCGTACTGGCCCAGGGGCCGCCGGAACTGCGCTTGAGGTAAGGCCACAGCAGCATGGCGCCGCTGACAAAAGCGACCGCGATGAGCAAAAGGTTCTGGGTATCCTGGAAAAACTTCAATTCCTGCAAGTGTTGCAAGTGACGCTCCTGTTCTTTCTGTTTGCCTTCAAGTACGCCCCCAGAGGGGTAAAAGGGGTAAAAACCCGTGTCCGGCGGATACCGCTCAGGCGCCCGGCAACACGCCGCAAAACACCTGGCGCATGATGCCCACCAACTGCAGCGTGCGCTCATCGCCAATGCGATAAAACACCCGGTTGGCCTCCTTGCGCGCCTTCAGGACACCCTTGTCGCGCAGTATCGCCAGGTGCTGCGAAATATTGCTCTGCGAAGTGCCCACCGCATCGACTATATCCTGCACACTCATTTCCTCGTCGGCGACCAGGCACAGGATCTTCAGCCGCAGCGGGTGCGCGATGGACTTCATCGCGCGCGCCGCCTGCTCGATCTGTTCCTGCTTGCCCAGCAACTCGAAAATGTCTTGGTTCAAGACGGTTCCGGCGACATCCAGTAAGTGCCAATCCGCTATTATAAGGTGGCCAACCCCGTTTCCAACTGTGCTTTTCAACCCGCTCGAAAATCCCTTTCAGATGAAAAAAATAGTGTTGTTACGCCACGGCGAATCGACCTGGAACCGCGAAAACCGCTTCACCGGCTGGACCGATGTCGACCTGACCGAAAAAGGCGTCGCCGAGGCGCGCCAGGCCGGCCGGCTGATGAAAGAGGCCGGTTTCGCCTTTGACCTTGCCCACACCTCCATGCTCAAACGCGCCATCAAGACGCTGTGGCTGGCGCTCGAGGAAATGGACCGGATGTGGATTCCGGTACACCACTCCTGGCGCCTGAACGAGCGCCATTACGGCGCCCTGCAGGGACTCAACAAGGCCGAAACCGCGGCAAAGTTCGGCGAAGAGCAAGTGCTTGCCTGGCGGCGCAGCTACGATGTGCCGCCGCCGGCGCTGGACAAGGGCGACGCGCGCAGCCCGGCGCATGACATACGCTATGCCGCGCTGAGCGCGGCCGAGCTGCCGCTGACCGAATGCCTCAAGGACACGGTCGCGCGCTTCCTGCCCTATTGGGAAAAGGCTATCGCCCCGCGCGTCATGGCCGGGGAGCAGGTGCTGATAGCCGCGCACGGCAATTCCCTGCGCGCACTGGTGAAATACCTCGACAACATCGGCGATGCCGACATTGTCGGGCTGAACATCCCGACCGGTGTGCCACTGGTCTACGAGCTGGACGACAGCCTCAGGCCATTGCGCCACTATTTCCTCGGCGATGCGGCCGAGGCAGAAGCCAAGGCCAGGGCCGTCGCCAACCAGACCAGGGCCGGGGGCTAGTACGCAGGCCTTCGCCAGCCGGTTGCGCGCGGCGACGCTGTGCACACTGCGCGCCGCGCGCCTTGGCGCGACCTGCCTCGCACTGGCGGGCCTGCCCGCCCTGCCGGCATACGCCCAGGGCGCCGCAGGAGCGGACAAGGAAGACCTCAAGGCCTTGCGCGGGCGCATCGACAAGCTGCGCCAGGACATCGCCAGCGCCGAAGAGGTCAAGAGCGAGGCGAGCGACCAGCTGCGCGAATCGGAAAAAGCCATTTCCGATTCCAACCGGGCGCTGCGCGACCTGGCCGCCGAACAACAGGCGGCGCGCACCGAGTTGCGCGATATAGGTGGCCGGCGCAACCGCCAGGAAAACGAGCTTGCGGCCAGCCAGGCGCGGCTGGGGCGGCTGCTCGCGGCACGCTACCAGGGCGGCGAGCAGGGCTTTTTGCGACTTGCCCTCTCCGGCGCCGATCCGAACGTCACGGCGCGCGAACTGCATTACTTCAGCTACATTTCACGCGCCCAGGCGCAATTCGTACGCAGCCTGCGCGCCGGCATCGTCCGCCTGCTCGACCTGGAGGGCGAAACACGCGAAAAAAACCGCGAACTGGCGCAGCTCGAGGCACGCCAGCGTGAAGAACGCCGCGCGCTGCTGGCGCGGCAAGCCGAGCGGCGCAAGGTGCTGAGCGGCATCCAGGGCCAGATCCGGACGCAGCGGCGCGAAGTCAAATCGCTGGAGCGCAACGAAGCGCGGTTGACGCGCCTGGTGGAAGAAATCGCCAAGGTGATTGCCGCCCCGTCCAAACCGGGCCGCCGTAACGAAAAGCTGCCCGAAGCCGGGACAAACACCGGTGACGGCGTGTTTGCCAGGATGAAAGGCAGCCTGCGTCTGCCGGTACGCGGCGAAGTTGCAAATCGTTACGGAACTTCCCGCGCCGAAGGTGGACCAAGCTGGAAGGGTGTGTTCATCCGCACCGAATCAGGGCAGGAAGTAAAGGCGGTGGCTCCGGGCAGGGTGGTATTCGCGGAGTGGATGCGCGGTTTTGGCAATCTGCTGATTGTCGACCACGGCCAGGGCTACCTGACCATTTACGGCAACAATGAGGCCACGCTCAAACAGGTGGGCGATCAGGTCAGGACAGGGGACGCCGTGGCCACGGTGGGAGCAAGCGGCGGCAGCCCCGAATCGGGTTTATACTTTGAAATTCGGCATCAGGGACGTACCTTTGACCCGCTGTCATGGGTGTCGCTGAAATAGCAGCAAAATGATGTCGTAATCTGTGGCAAAAATGCGCAGGCCGCCAGATACCATTGGGCATCATGGGCGGCACGCGACAGCGCTGGCCTGCAACCGGGATTCCCGGACGATTCAACTTCGGAGCAAAGAAATGCGCAACAAAATGAAATCCGTGGGGCTGGTGGTGATCGGCTTGCTGGCCGGCGTCATGCTCTCGCTCAATTTTTCCGCCGAAGCGCAGCGCGACCCGGGCCGCCTGTCGCTGCCGGTCGAGGAGCTGCGCTCCTTTGCCGAAGTATTCGGCGCCATCAAGAGCGGCTATGTCGAGACCGTGCCGGACAAAAAGCTCATTACCGGTGCCATCAACGGCATGCTGTCCGACCTTGATCCGCACTCCACCTACCTTGATCCGGAGGCGTTCAAGGAAATGCAGGTCGGCACCCAGGGGGAATTCGGCGGCCTCGGCATCGAAGTGGGCATGGAAGACGGTTTTGTCAAAGTGGTGTCGCCGATCGAGGACACGCCGGCGTTTCGCGCCGGCCTCAAGCCCGGCGACCTCATCATCAAGCTCGATGACGCGCCGGTAAAGGGCATGACGCTCAACGACGCCGTAAAGAAAATGCGCGGCAAGCCCAAATCGCCTATCCGCCTCACCATCCTCAGGAAAGGCGAGGCCAAGCCGTTTGAAGTGACGCTGGTCCGCGACGTGATCCGCGTGCAAAGCGTCAAATCCAAGATGATCGAGCCCGGCTACGGCTATGTGCGCCTGTCGCAATTCCAGGAGCACACCACCGAAAACCTGGTGAAACATATCAATACACTGTACAAAGACGGCCCGCTCAAGGGCTTTGTGCTCGACCTGCGCAACGATCCGGGCGGCCTGCTCAACGGCGCGGTCGGCGTGTCGGCGGCCTTCCTGCCGCCCAAGTCGCTGGTCGTCTCGACCGACGGGCGCACCGAGGATGCCAAGCGCAAGTTCAACGCCAGCCCGGAGGACTACCTGCGCGGCACGCGCGAGGACTTCCTCAAGGCCCTGCCCCCCGGCATCAAGACGGTGCCGATGGTGGTGCTGGTCAACGGCGGTTCGGCCTCGGCTTCGGAAATCGTCGCCGGCGCACTGCAGGATTACAAGCGCGCCACGGTGATCGGCACCACCACCTTCGGCAAGGGCTCGGTGCAGACCATACTGCCGCTCGGGAACAACACTGCGATCAAGCTCACCACGGCGCGTTACTACACGCCGCTCGGGCGCTCGATCCAGGCCAAGGGCATCGTGCCCGACGTCGAGGTGGAGGAGCCCGGCGCCAGCGGCACGCGCATGCGCGAGGCGGACCTGCTCAAGCACCTTGAAAACGACAAGGGTGCCGCACCCAAACCGGCCGAAAAGGCCGCTCCTGCGGCGACCAAGGCCGAACCCAAGAGCGACTCGCCGGCCGAGTCGCGCGCGCCGATCGAGCCCGCGTCGGCCGAGGACTTCCAGTTCCAGCAGGCCATGAACCACCTCAAGGGCCTGCCGGTGGTGAAGGCCCCGCCGGTCAAGCAAGCCGCCGTTACCGTAAAATAAGCGGGCGGAAACAACACGCGAGGCCGGGCTAGTCCCGGCCTTGTGCATTTTGAGAAACGATTCGCCGGACGCACCCGATGCAGACGACCCGCATATGAACGACGCCCAGCTGCTGCGCTATTCGCGCCACATCCTGCTGCCCGAGATCGACGTCGCGGGCCAGCAAAGCATCGTCGCCGCACACGCACTGGTGGTGGGGGCGGGCGGGCTCGGCTCGCCGGCGGCGCTCTACCTTGCCTCGGCCGGGGTCGGCCACATCAGCCTCGCCGACGCGGACATCGTCGACCTGACCAACCTGCAGCGCCAGATCCTGCACACCACGCCGGACGTCGGCCGCGCCAAGGTCGATTCCGGACGCGACGCCCTCGCCCGCATCAACCCGGAGGTCAGTGTGACGGCACTGCAGTCGCGCCTCGCCGGCGATGAGCTCGATGCGCTTGTGGCCACCTGCGACGTGGTGCTCGACTGCTGCGACAATTTCGCCACGCGCCACGCCGTCAACCGCGCCTGCGTGAAACATCGCAAACCCCTGGTATCCGGCGCCGGCGTGCGTTTTGACGGGCAAATCGCGGTGTTCGACATGCGCCGTGCCGACAGCCCTTGCTACCACTGCCTTTTCCCAGAGGACGCCGAACTCGAGGAGACACGCTGCGCGGTGATGGGCGTGTTCGCGCCGCTCACCGGCATTATCGGCGCCATGCAGGCGGCCGAGGCGCTCAAGCTCATCGCCGGCGTCGGCGAGACCCTCTGCGGTCGCGTCTTGCTGCTCGATGTGCTGTCCATGCAGTGGCGCGAGGTGCGGTTGAAAAAGGATCCGGGCTGCGCCGTCTGTTCCGCCTGACGCGGCGCGTCCGTCCGCCACCATGCTGCGAATCACCGAACTGAAACTGCCGCTGGACCACGCCGCGGGCGAGCTCGAGGCGGCGATCGTCAAACGCCTCGGCATCGCCGCAACCGAACTGGAGCGGTTCAGCGTGTTCCGTCGTGCCCACGACGCGCGCAAACGCTCGGCCATCACGCTCATCTACAGCGTCGACGTAGAGGTGAAGAACGAAGCGCAGCTGCTGGAAAAATTCACCGGCGATGCGCACCTGCGCCCCACTCCGGACATGGAGTACCGCTTTGTTACACGCGCACCCGACCCGGCCCTGGGTGGCAATGGGGCACAGCGGCCCGTGGTAATAGGCAGCGGTCCCTGCGGCCTGTTCGCCGCTCTGATCCTGGCGCAAATGGGCTTTCGCCCCATCGTCCTCGAGCGCGGCAAGGCGGTGCGTGAACGCACCCAGGACACCTGGGGCTTCTGGCGCAAGGGCAAAGCGCTCGACCCGGAATCGAACGTGCAGTTTGGCGAGGGTGGCGCCGGCACCTTCTCCGACGGCAAACTGTGGAGCCAGATCAAGGACAGCAAGCACTACGGCCGCAAGGTGCTGGGTGAATTCGTCAAGGCCGGGGCACCCGAAGAAATCATGTACGTGAGCAAGCCGCACATCGGCACCTTCCGCCTCGTCGGCATAGTCGAGAAGATGCGCGCCGGCATCGAAGCGCTGGGCGGCGAGTTCCGTTTCGGCTGCAAAGTGGTGGATCTGGTCATCGATCCGGCGACCGAAGCAAACGGCGGACGCGGGCAGGTTCGCGGCGTGCGCCTCGCCGGCGGCGAGACCATCGCCTCCGAGCATGTGGTGCTGGCCATCGGCCACAGCGCGCGCGATACCTTTGCCATGCTGCACTCTTGCGGCGTATACATGGAGGCCAAGCCGTTTTCCATCGGCTTTCGCATTGAGCATCCGCAATCGGTCATCGACGCCTGCCGCTTCGGCGAGGCAGCCGGCAACCCCATCCTCGGCGCGGCCGACTACAAGCTGGTCCACCACGCCAGCAACGGCCGCTCGGTCTACAGTTTTTGCATGTGCCCGGGCGGCACCGTGGTCGCCGCCGCCTCCGAGCCCGGCGGCGTGGTCACCAACGGCATGAGCCAGTACTCTCGCAACGAACGCAATGCCAACGCCGGTATCGTCGTCGGCATCACCCCGGCGGACTATCCGGGTGACGCGCTCGCGGGCATTGCCTTCCAGCGCAAATGGGAGGCGCGCGCCTTTGAACTGGGCGGCGGCAATTACAACGCGCCGGTGCAGCGCGTCGGCGATTTTCTCGCCGGCCGGCCCTCGACCGCGCTGGGCGCGGTTATCCCCTCTTATTCACCAGGAGTGACGCCCTGCGACCTCGGCAGCGCCCTGCCCGACTACGCCATCGCGGCGATTCGCGAGGCCATCCCGGCGCTAGATCGCCAGTTGAAGGGCTTTGCCATGGCTGATGCCGTACTCACGGGAGTGGAAACCCGCACCTCGTCGCCACTGCGCATCAAGCGCCGCGGCGATTACCAGAGCATCAACACCGCCGGGCTTTACCCTGCCGGCGAAGGCGCAAGCTACGCCGGCGGGATCTTTTCCGCCGCGGTCGATGGCATCGAAGTGGCCGAAGCGCTGGCCCTGGATATCACCGCACAGGCCTGAGCAAATACTTCTACAACACACTTTGTGCCATGCTGGCACATCGCCCTGCCTTTTTTGCAAAAGAGAGACGCCGCATGAGCACCCGTACTGAAAAAACAGAAAAAAGCCGCCACATCGTCCTCACCTCCCACCCGCCGGCGGGTGGCGCCAAGCCCTCGCCCATCCACTGGGGCGCCGCCACTGCGGCCGAGCGCGGCCCGCTGGTGGCGACGCTGTCCGACCCGGCCAAGCGCAACGTCATCGGCGCGCATGCCGGCGCCTATGCGCTCTACCGCGCCCTCGCCATCGCCTCGGGCAAGCTCTCGCCCATCCATGTTCCGGATTTGTCCAACACCAGCCCAGCCGAGCGCATCGGCCCGCACCCGCAGTGGTCCGACCCGCAAAAAATCGTCTCGCTCGACCCATGGGGCCACCTGGTCGCCGAGGTCTATGCCGACAAGATCGCAGCCGGCTGGGACATACGGCCCACGATTGCCGTGACCAAGGCGCACATCAACATGCCCGAGCTGCGCGACGTCATCGCCTCGGGCGTTCTAAAGCCCGACGGCAATATCCTGCAGGACAACGGCGACGTGCGCGTGACCAAGATCGCCATCGAGCCGGTGTGGTGGCTGCCGGGCGTTGCGGCGCGATTTGGCATTGACGAGCAAACGCTGCGCCGCGGCCTGTTTGAGCACACCGCAGGCACCTTTCCGGAACTGATCACCCGTCCCGACCTCAAGGTCTTCCTGCCGCCCATCGGCGGCATGACGGTCTATTGCATGGGCGAGATCGCCGCCATCACCGACCCCAAGCGCCAGCTTGCGGTGCGCGTGCATGACGAGTGCAACGGTTCGGACGTGTTCGGCTCTGACATCTGCACCTGCCGGCCCTACCTGGTGCACGGCATCGAAGTGTGCATACAGACGGCACAGGAAGGTGGCGCCGGCCTCATCATCTACAACCGCAAGGAAGGCCGCGCCCTCGGTGAAGTGACCAAGTTCCTCGTCTACAACGCGCGCAAGCGCCAGGTCGGCGGCGACCGCGCCGCGACCTACTTCGAGCGCACCGAGTGCGTCGCCGGCGTGCAGGACATGCGCTTCCAGGAAATGATGCCCGACGTGCTGTCCTGGCTGGGCATCACGCGCATCGATAAGTTCGTGTCCATGAGCGACATGAAATTCGAGCCCATCGTGCAGGCCGGCATCGAAGTGATCGAGCGCGTCGCCATTCCCGACGATCGCATCCCGGCCGATGCACGCGTCGAAATGGACGCGAAAAAAGCCGCCGGCTACTTCACTGCCGACGCGGTGCCCGACGCCGCGGAACTCACCAAGGCCAAGGGTCGCAAACTCGACGAATGAGCGCGATCTCCCCGGACCAACCTGCGGCGCGCGAACTCGCCGCAACACTGCTCAATGCGGCGGCGGTGCGCAGCCGCTGCCGCATGGTGTTCGATGGCGGACGCAATGACGCGCTGGCGCATTTTCGGCTGCACCTTGCCAAGCTCGAACCGGCGGCTGATTTCGTGCTCGACACCATGCGCGCGGCCTACCCCACGCTCGCCATTCCGTATCACAGCCGCTGGCGCCATTTTGGCGTGGGCGGCGTCGACCGCTGGGCGAAACTCGCACCGCGCACGGCGGCCGATGCGCGCGAACAGTTGCGCGTGCAATTTGAACTGGCCATTACCAGCGTACTGCTTGACGCCGGCGCCGGGCCGCTCTGGCGCTACCGCGAAGCGGGAGGCGGCGAATACACGCGCTCCGAAGGCCTTGCCGTGGCAAGTTTCCACCTTTTCGCCTCGGGTGCCTTTTCAACAGCAGCACACGCGCCCCTGCGCGCCGACGCCGAGGGCCTTGCGGCTTTCACCGAAAGCAAGCTCGCCACGGCCTTCCAGGTCGGCCCCGACAATCCGCTCCAAGGCCTCGCCGGCCGCGCCGCATTGATGCGCCGATTGGGCGATGCGGTGCAATCGCAACCGGCGGTGTTTGGCGCCGAACGTCCGCGCCTTGGCGCCCTCGCCGACCACCTCATTGCGCTATCCCGGGAGGGTCAGTTGCCGGCGACGACCATACTGGAAACGCTGCTGACAGCGCTCGGCCCGATCTGGCCCGGACGCATCACCCTGGGCGGCGTTGCCCTCGGCGATGTCTGGCGGCACAGCCTGGTGCGCACCAATGACGCCACCACCGGGTTGCTGCCGCTGCACAAGTTGTCGCAATGGCTGTCCTATTCCCTGGTCGAGCCGCTGGAACAGGCCGGCATCCGCGTGACCGGCCTCGACGGGCTCACCGGCCTCGCCGAATACCGCAACGGCGGACTGTTCATCGATAGCGGCGTGATCGAGGCGCGCGAGCCGCGCCTGTTGCGCGAACCCTTGCCCGCGGACAGCGAAGTCGTGGTCGAGTGGCGTGCACTCACGGTCATTTTGCTCGATGAAATCGCCAATCCGATACGCAAACATCTCGGCCTTGATTCCATCAGCCTGCCACTGGCCAAGGTGCTCGAAGGCGGTACCTGGGCGGCGGGCCGGCGTATTGCGCGCGAAAAACGCGCCGACGGCACCCCGCCGCTCAATATCATCAGCGACGGCACGGTGTTTTAAGCCTCACTGGTTTTTTCACCTTTCACTTTTCACTCATTCACCGCTTCTCAGGAGCAAAGCATGACAGGCAAGGTAGTGGTAATCGATCATCCGCTGGTGCAGCACAAGCTGACGCTGATGCGGCGAACGGAAACATCCACCGGCAGTTTTCGCCGCCTGATGCGCGAAATCGGCACGCTGCTCGCCTACGAGGCCACGCGCGACCTGCCGCTGCGCATGGAATCGATTGAGACCCCGCTTGCCTCCATGATGGCCCCGTTGGTAGAGGGCAAGAAGCTGTGCTTTGTTTCCATCCTGCGCGCCGGCAACGGCCTCTTGGACGGTATGCTCGAACTGGTGCCCTCGGCGCGGGTCGGCCACATCGGCCTGTACCGCGACCCGCACACCCTTAATCCCATCGAGTACTACCTCAAGCTGCCGCAGGACATCGCCGAGCGCCGCGTCATCGTCGTCGACCCGATGCTCGCCACCGGCAATTCGGCCGCAGGTGCGGTCCACCGCCTCAAGGACCACGGCGTCGGCGCGATCAAGGTGGTGTGCATGCTCGCCTCCCCCGAGGGCATCGCCAACTTCCACCAGCAGCACCCGGAAGTCGACATCTACACCGCCGCCATAGACCAGCGGCTGGACGAGCACGGCTACATCATTCCCGGCGTGGGCGACGCGGGCGACCGGATTTTCGGCACGAAATAGGCGCCCTCCAGGGAGTGCAATGACTGGAAACCCTTATCTGGAGCGGCTTCCCAGCTATCGAGGCCTTCCCGCACCTCGGCGCAGCTCGCGCCGCTAGCGCACCACCAGCACCGGCGTGCTGACCACGTGGGTCAGCAGCTTCTTGGTCTCACTTGCGATCAGCAGGTCGGTCAACCCGCGCCGGCCGTGCGAAGCCATCACAATGAGGTCGCATTTTTGTTCGGCCGCCACTTGCAGGATGGTCTGGTAGGGCGAGGTGCCGTTGATAAAGGCCGGTGTGGCGCTCACGCCGATATCGGATGCGACCTTGACCGCACGCTCCATGAGCGCGCGCTCCTCGGCCACCACTTCCTCCTGCAACACCGAACCGGGCAGGCGCGTCAGGGCGCCGCCTTCTACGTGATGCGGCGTTTCCAGCGGGGACCTGACATGCAGGATAAGCAATTTTGAGCCCAACGCTGCAGCCAGCCGCGACGCCTCCCGCACCGCGTGGATGGACAATTCGGAGCCGTCGGTCGGAACGAGTATGTGCTTGTACATGTGCGGGTCCTGGCGGCGAGTTGGCGATACCACTCCATTAAAGCCTAAATCAAGGGCGGTTGCACAGCCCCCGACAAAACGGGTGTTCCTCTCAATCGTACTTTTTCGCGTCCTCGATGACCTTGCCGTCGTTGGGCAGTTCGCCCGGTTTGCGCAGGCTCACCTCCCCGCGCAACTTGGTCACGTCGCGCAGCGAATCGGCGACGGCCGCCGCCAGCCCGGCGGGGGCGTTTGCCACCTCGCAATGCAGCGTCATGCGATCGGCACCACCGGGGTTGTCGACGACCAGTCTAGCCTTGAGGATTTCGGGATGTCGCTTCACCACTGAGGCAACCTGCCCCGGGTGCACGAACATGCCCTTGACCTTGGTCGTCTGGTCGGCGCGTCCCATCCAGCCCTTGATGCGCATATTGGTGCGGCCGCAGGGGCTGATGCCGGGCAGGATGGCCGACAGGTCGCCGGTGGCAAACCGGACCAGCGGGTAGTCACGATCGAGCTTGGTCACCACCACCTCCCCCACCTCGCCGGCCGCAACCGGGTCGCCGGTGCCCGGCCGCAGGATCTCGAGGATGATGTCTTCGTCGACGATGAGCCCTTGCATCGCATCGGTTTCATAAGCGATATTGCCCAGGTCGGCGCTCGCATAGGTCTGCAACGCGCGCACGCCGTGGTCGGCCAGCCACTGGCGCAGCGAAGGCGGCAGCGCCTCGGCCGAGACTAGCGCCTTTTTCAGGCTCGTCACGTCGGCGCCAAGTTCGAGGGCTTTTTCCAGGATGATTTTCAAGAATGAAGGCGTGCCGACATAGCCCGCGGGCTTGAGGCCGGCCATCGCCGCAACCTGCTGCTCGGTCTGGCCGGTCCCGGCCGGGATCACGGCGCAGCCCAGTTTGAGCGCGCCACCCTCGAGCATGGAGGCGGCCGGGGTGAAGTGGTAGGAAAAGCAATTCTGGATCACGTCGCCTGAGCGAAAGCCGGCGGCAAACAGCGGCCGGGCCATGCGCCACCAATCGGCGCCGCGCCCCTCCGGATCGTAGATCGGGCCGGGCGAAATAAAAATGCGCGCGAGCTGCCCCGCAGGCGTGGCATTGAGGCCTCCAAAGGGAACCGTCGTGCGCTGCAACTCGTGCAGGTCGGACTTGCGCGTTACCGGCAGCGCGGCGAGAGCGGCGCGCGAACTGACGGCGCGCGCATCGACATCAGCCAGGATGCGGCCAAAGCCGTCGGTGTTTTGTTTTGCGTGCGCAACTTGCGCCGGCAGGGCGGCGAGCAGGGCCGCTTCGCGTTGCCCGGGGTCGCGCGATTCGAGGGCGTCGTAGTGTTCGGTCATGATGCGTGAAGTTCGTTGAATAACGCCGTCATTCCCGCGTAAGCGGGAATCCATCTGGACGTAAAACCCGGAGTCATAGAGTCAAAATGGGTTCCCGCTTGCGCGGGAACGACGAAATAGAGTGTATTTTGGATTTGCCCTGTTACGACAGCCAGCGTTTGCGCCGGCGGTAAAACTTGTTTTCGCGAAAACTCTTGCGGCCCGCGGTTGACAGGCCCAGGTAGAACTCCTTCACGTCCTCGTTGCTCGACAGGTCGGCCGCGGCGCCGTCCATGACAACGCGGCCGTTCTCGAGGATGTAGCCGTAGTCGGCGTAGCGCAGCGCCACCATGGTGTTTTGCTCGGCCAGCAGGAAGGAAACCTTTTCCTTGGCGTTGAGGTCTTTGACGATTTCGAAGATTTCCTCGACGATCTGCGGCGCGAGCCCCATAGAAGGCTCATCGAGGAGGATCATCGACGGTTGCGCCATCAGCGCGCGGCCGACCGCGGTCATCTGCTGTTCGCCACCCGAGGTGTAACCCGACTGGCTGGTGCGCCGCTCCTTCAGCCGCGGGAAGTAGTGATAAACTTTTTCCAGGTCCTGTCGCAATTGTGCACGGCCGAGATTGCGCGTGTAGGCGCCGGTCAGCAGGTTCTCCTCGACGGTGAGGTGCTGGAAACAATGCCGCCCTTCCATCACCTGCACCACGCCGCGCTTGACCAGGTCGGCCGGCGTGAGGCGGTCGATGCGCTGGCCCTTGAACTCGATGCTGCCCTTGGTGACATCGCCGCGCTCGGCGCGCAGCAAATTGGAGATGGCCTTGAGCGTGGTGGTCTTGCCGGCGCCGTTGCCGCCCAGCAGGGCGACAATTTTGCCCTCGGGCACGTGCAGCGACACGCCCTTTAACACCAGGATGACGTGGTCGTAGATGACCTCGATGTTGTTGATGGCGAGGTAGCTGGTCGCGGCCTGCGGATCGGGAAGGGGCTTGAGAACGGCGGACATATCGAAAGTGGGGTGGGATTGACAGGGGTTAGCGCGAAGACGCGGTCACTTGCGCCCTCACGTTAACCCCCTCCCGCCGGTCGTCACGACAGGCGGGAGGGGGGGTTAAATCAGCTTTCCTTGCTGCAATCGCGCGGCGTGATGCCTTTTTCCTTGGCGTACTTGGCCGCCGACTCCTCGATCATCGGACGCACCATTTCGCGGTCGCCGGGGATCCAGTCGGTGATGACGTTCCACTTCTTGCCATCCCATTGCTGGAACTTCACCGCGCCGCCGCCCTCGTGATCGAGACAGGACACCTTCAGCGACTGCATGAAGCCGGTCGCGCCCAGTTCCTTCAGCCGCTTGTCGTCGATGTTGAGGTTTTCAATGCCCCAGCGGACCTGTTCCCCGGTGAGCGGCTTCTTGCCGTACTTTGCCTGCGCCGTGCGGATCGCCTCGGCGGTGAGAATGCCCGACACGACGCCGCGGTTGTAGTAGATCGAACCGACGCGCGACTTGTCTTCCATTTCACCCTTGCCCTTGGCGTAGATATTCTTTTCGATATCCTTGATCACCGGGTAGTTGGTGCCAGCAACGTTGAAGCCCGCGGCGATGTAACCCTTGGCGGCGTCCCCGGCCGGAATGGTGTCCTCTTCGGCGCCGGACCACCACACACCGACCAGCTTGTCGCGCGGGAAGCCGATCTTGGCGGCATTCTTGATCGCCGTCGGGTTCATCACGCCCCAACCCCACAGGATCACCCAGTCGGGCTTGATCTGGCGCACCTGCAACCATTGCGCGCCCTGCTCGTTGCCCGGGTGCGCAACCGGAATGGCGCTGAACTCGAAGCCGAACTTTTTCGCCTGTGCCTCAAGCACCGGAATCGGCTCCTTGCCGAAGGCCGAGTCATGGTAGACCAGCGTTATCTTCTGGCCCTTCAACTTGTCCATGCCGCCGGATTTCTGGCCCATGAACTTGACCATCGAGGTGGCCTGGCTCCAGTAGGTCGTAATCAGCGGGAAGATGTAGGGGAAGACGCGGCCGTCGGCGGCATCGGTGCGGCCGTAACCCATGGAGATCACCGGGATCTTGTCGGCGGTGGCCTTCTCCAGCACGGAGTAGGTGATGCCGGTCGACAAGGGGTGGATCACCGAGGCGCCGGTGGGGCCTTTTTTCTTGCTGCGCTCGTAGCATTCGACGCCCTTGGCGTTGTTGTACTCGGTCTCGCATTTCTCGCCGGTGATCTTCACCCCGCCGATGCCGCCGTCGCGCGCGTTGAGCATATTGAGGTAATCAATCATGCCGCCGAAATAACCCGAACCGCCGGCGGCGTAGGGGCCGACCCAATAGCCGTTGTAGGGAACGAATTGCTCCATCGCCTGAGCTTGCGCAAAGCTGGCAGTGGCCAGCGCCGCGGCGCCCAGGACGGCCGCAGCGGTCTTCTTGAACTGAATCATGTGAACCTCCTCAAGTTGAAAAATCTCCCTGCTGAAACAGGTTATTAACGAGTTATGCCGCCTAATATAGACCTTTGGGGTCTGATTACAAAATCCCCTTCCTGCTAATGCGGGAAGGGCCAAAGTCGCAGTTTTTCCTTGCCGATCTGCCACAGCCGCGCCAGCCCGTTGGGTTCGACAATAAGGAAAAACACAATCAGGCTACCGAACACCATCAGTGTCAGGCTGGAAATGGCCCCGGGCGGCGGATTGAGGCCCACCGCCTCGGCGGCGGGCAGGGCAACCACCTCCAGGAATATCGGCAACAGCACGACAAACGCCGCGCCGAGGAAAGATCCGAGGATCGAACCGACGCCGCCAATGATGATCATGAACAGGATCCTGAAAGACAGGTCCAGCTCGAACGCCGCCGGCTCCACCGTGCCGAGCAAGGCAAAGGCATAGAGCGCCCCGGCGACACCGCAGTAAAAGGAGCTCACGGCAAAAGCCAGCAGCTTGGTCTTCATCATCGGGATGCCGATGACCTCGGCGGCGACATCCATGTCGCGTATCGCCATCCAGGCCCGGCCGACCGAGCTCCTCACCATGTTCTTGGCGAGAAGCGCCATCAACGCCACTATCGCCAGCACCAGCAGGTAGCGCTTCACCGGGGTGTTGAACTCGTGGCCGAGGATGATGATTTTCTGCGCGCTGATCACACCCGAGGAGCTGTAGTTGGAAAACCAGCCGAACTTGGTCAGCGCCCACACCACAAAAAACTGCGCCGCCAGCGTGGCCGCCGCGAGGTAAAAGCCCTTGATGCGCAGGCTCGGCAGGCCGAAAACAATGCCGACCATCGCGGCGCACACGCCGGCGAGGATGAAGCTCACGAGGATGGGCATGCCCGGGACGCGCAGCATGAAGTTGTAGGCGGCGAAAGCACCCACCGCCATAAACGCCGCCGTACCCAGGGATAACTGGCCGGCGTAACCGGTGAGGATATTGAGGCCGATTGCCGCCAGCGCGAACACCAGAAACGGTATGAGGATGCCGCTATACCAGTAGTTGAAATCGATGATCCCGCTGGTTGCGGGCAGCACCGACGCGATCGGCACCAGCAGGAATGCCACGGCAAGAACCACCAGCATGCCGATGCGGTCCTGCCGTATCGGGAAGATCTGCTGATCCCTGGCGTAGGTGGTCTTGTACTGGCCTGCTTCGCGGTAGAACATGGGTCAGGGACGGTGAAAAGTGAATGGTGAAAAGTGAAAAGACATCTCGTTCATACTCGATCACGGCCATTTTGGCTGCGGCCGCGCGCAACTGCGCGCTTAACGTTCGCTGCGCTCACGTTAGCCTTCGCCGAAAGTCCAATGATCTCGTTCATACTCGATCACGGCCATTTTGGCTGCGGCCGCGCGCAACTGCGCGCTTAACGTTCGCTGCGCTCACGTTAGCCTTCGCCGAAAGTCCAATGATCTCGTTCATACTCGATCAATGTGCTTTTCACCGAACAGCCCTTCCGGGCGGATCAGCAGGAACAGCAGCGCGAGTACGTAGGGAAACCACGATTCGATGCCGCCGCCGACATAGGGGCCGATGTAGACCTCGGCCAGCTTTTCGGTGGCGCCGATGATCAGTCCGCCGATAATGGCACCGGCGATCGACTCAAAGCCGCCGAGGATCAGCACCGGCAGCGCCTTGAGCGCGAGAAACGTGAGCGAAAAAGACACGCCGTTGCGCGCGCCCCAGAGCATGCCGGTGACCAGCGCGACAAAACCGGCAACCGTCCAGACGATGGCCCAGATATGTTGCAGCGGAATGCCCACCGCCAGAGCCGCCTGGTGGTCGTCGGCCACCGCGCGCAGCGCGCGGCCGATGCGCGTCTTGTTGAAGAATGCCGCAAGCACAATCACCATCACTGCGGCAATGCCGGCCGAGGCAAGGTCAAACTTGCTGATGCTCATGCCCGATTTGTCGGAAATCCAGCCGATGGGCTCGTCGGCGAGACCGAGATCCAGTCCGCGCACGCCGGCGCCCCAGAACAGTTGCGCCGCACCTTCGATAAAAAACGACAGCCCTATGGTCGCCATGAA
>Ga0194061_1000072_pt1 | contig 53610 bp, 53 predicted proteins | sample SepL2221m_MetaG_FD_163423 | JGI IMG/M metagenome (GOLD analysis project Ga0194061, IMG submission 163423) | Anoxic zone freshwater microbial communities from boreal shield lake in IISD Experimental Lakes Area, Ontario, Canada - Sep2016-L224-21m | ecosystem: Environmental > Aquatic > Freshwater >... | reverse complement strand
TGAGCCCTCGGTGGGAGCGCCCGGTACGTCTACGCGGTCGGCATGCCCCTCGAGTAGGCCCCCTTTACCCAAGCGCCCGCTCGTCCCCACCCCGGTTTTCGTTGGCTGTTTAAGGACGGGGTGGGGGCTCGCCGCACCGGCAAGGGCTGACGCAAGCGCCTACGGCGCCCTGGCCTTGGCGCGGCGGCGGTCGCTGTTGGGAGGGGGTCCTTCTGGCGAGAGCCATGAAAACCACCCGCTCCCAACGCGACTTGCTGGTGCACGCCCACCTCGGGCTAGCTGACGCCATCGCCTCAAGCTTTGCTCGTCGGTATGTTTCCCTCCTCGAACGGGACGACCTGATCCAGGTTGCCCGCCTCGAGTTGGTGCGGGCCGCCGAGCGTTGCATCGGTGACCACCCCGTCCCGTACCTCCGGGCCTGCATCAACGGCGCCCTTAAACACCACCTCCGGGATCGGGCGTTGCTGGTGCGGCGTCCCGCCTCCGCCCGCTGCGAGACCAGCTGGGGGCATACCAGCCTCGATGCCACGACCCCCGAGGGCTGGTGCCTGCTGGATCAGCTCCCGGCCCCAGACGCCGACTCTCCCGAGGTGGTTTCAGACCACGGCCTGGAGGAGCTGGTTGAGCAACTCCCCGCTGCTGAGGCGGCCGCCCTGCGGCTGACGGTGCTGCAGGGTCTTTCTCTACGGCAGGCGGCCGCTCAGCTCGGGCGCTCGGCGATGACCGTGCTGCGGGCTAAGCGTCGGGCCCTCGAAAGCCTGCGTGAGTCCGTTTCGGCCTGACGGCCGGCGGGCCAGCTGCTGGCTGGCCCGTTAAACCCCCACGGTGAATTCTTTCCTGACCGCCGCCTGCGACGACTAAGGGCTTTCAGCTTGATCGATGAAAGTGCCCTCTCCGATGGAGAGTGAAATACTTGCAGTCGTTGGCCTAAAACTAGTATTGGCAACGATTTCTTGGCTTATCCGACCTCTTTCCCGATTAGAATTGCTTCAATAGAAGCAACGCTACGTTAGCCATATTATTGGTTTAGATTGATTGAACGGGCATCGTCTTCATCGCCTGGTCTGGACCTAAATCTTCATCCCAATTCGAAGTCTTCCTGACCGACCTCCTACTGTCCAATAAATACAAAAAAAGCCCCCGGTCCTCTCGGACTGGGGGCTCGTTGGGGGATGGTGACCTTGGGAGATCACCACCCACCCCGAATCACATGAGTCAGCTGATCTTCGTCCCGCTTGCGCGGGTACGTGCGATTTCAACCACTCGTGTTGGCTCTAAGGTTGACCAGTGAGTTCATCCCTCTTCCTGCTCGTCCTCCGTCTCATCGATGTAGCCGTTGATCGCCTCGGTGATCGCTACAGCGATGTACTCGCCGAGCACAATCGCGCGATCCTCGGTGGTATCCCATCCGAGCTGCTCTGCGATTTCAGACGCTAAATGGTCAGCTGTCGTCCAAACCAACTCCTCGTCGTAGTCGGCTTCGGATTGATTCACAGACTCTTCATCGTCATCCGTGATGAAATCCTTGTGGGACATCACGGAAAGCTCGTAGGGCATAGGGCTAGGGGATTTACTGTCAGCAGTCATTGTTGTTCCTCTTGGGTTAGTTAGTGAGTGTTCTCATTGGATTGGTCCACGATCACCTCCTCGGGTTCGTTGGCTACCTCGGTAGCTGCCGTCCTAATGGAAGTGAAGTTGCCCGGCCCGGCGTGTCCGGCGTCGATGGGATTGACTGCAAGTACCTCGGATGAACCCAGCCCCGCGGGGGGGTCGGGCACCACGGCAGGTGCGGCAGCATGACTCTCGCCAACTGCAGGAGTTGGAACTGCAGGAGGTCGGGTAGGTGGAACCACCCCATTGGAGTCAGGCTTGTCGTCCTCTTGGTCGGTGAGGTCGCCAAATTCGAGTTGCCGCAGAACGGTCTTCGATCCGTAGCGGTTCTCAATACCGGTGGCGGTGGTCACCTTTTGAACCTCGAGCAAGCCCTTGGCCTCGAGCTGCTCAAGGGTGCGGCGGAGCAAGCGGCCTTCCGGGTCGATGAAGTCCGCAGGGAGATGGGGCTTGATCAGAGCCGTGGTCTGCAAATCCCCACTGTCACCCTGCTGCTTCTCAAGGATCTCCAGTACGAGAGCCTGGCGGTCATTCAGATTGAGGCTGACGGACCGCTGTTGCTCTTCTGCCTGGACCTCCTCAAGGGTCCCGTGTGAAATCCAGTTGGTGCCCTCACCCCGCTCGATCACCAGTTCGATCGGGGGACCACCCCGACCCTTGGCTGCCAGCACGATCCGGGAATCGGGCGGAGCACCTCTAGGGGTGGGGTGGTGAAAGAGGCCCACCAGCTGGGATGCCTGGGCCGGAAGCGCGGAAGATCCTCGACTGGCCTGGGTGGGGTCGAATCCCTTCGTCGCCTTGTTGGTGTGATGGATCACGACCGTCGTGGCTCCAAAGGGGGCGATCGCTTTCTGCAGGTTTGCGAAGGGTATGGCGAACTCACGGGAGTTTTCCGAGATGTTCAGCCCCAGGGTCAGCGAAGACGCTGAATCCAGGATCACCAAGCCGCCAGGGTGGCAGGCGCACCAATCAGCAATGGCCGCGATTCCGGTCTGGTTGAGGTAAACCGGGTGCTTCGAGTGGTAAAACTCGGAGATCGGTTCACGGATCAGCACCGTGCCATCGGGCTGCTCCACCATCAACCCGATGCCACCCAGCATTGCGTGCCAGACGGAAAGGGGTTGGTCAGTTCCCACCAGCAGGACCGGCGGGCATGGACCCGTAAGGGGGAGGCCCAGAAATGAGGTTTCCCCTCGGGTAAGCGCGCCCAGCAATCCGACGAGCAAAGCGGTCTTTCCGACCTTGCCGGGCCCGACCAAGATGTTGAGGACACCAGCGATCAGGATTCCGAGCACCAACCAGTTGGTGGGAGTCACGTTGACCGTTTCCCCAGCTTTGTGTGGCTGGAGTTGGTGCGCGCTCTCACGTTCCTCAGCGTCACGGAAAATTTGCTCCAACTCATCCTTGGTGAGGGGGAGCTGGAGCTGTTTGGCCTTCTTGCGCGCATGCACCTTGGGGTGGGGTGAGTTGCCCACGCACAGGTCCGTCACGAATTCTTCAAATTCGGCGAGCGCTTCGGCCGTTGATTTGATCAACGGGGTGCCCGGGGTGTCCGCTGGATTGGACTGCGTTGCATCAGGTAGTTGACCTTCTTCTGCAGGCGGTTCCGTGGATTCGGAGCCGTCCGCTGCAGGCAGCTCCTGCACGGTTCCCAAAGCCGGCCCGCCGGCTTGATCGGCCGGGGTGGGAATCAGGTCCTGCAGGTGGGCGGGCTGAACTGATGTGGATCCATCAGCCTCGGCCGGGGACCCCTCGCTCAGGTTTCCGGATAGTTCCGGCTGTAGATCGGCGCTCGTATGAGCGCCCTCGTCGTCGTAATTCATGGGTGGTCAAATTCGCCCCGCTTTCGTCGGGGTATGAGTTTTGGACTTTTTCAAAATTCCTGGCCCTGACAGCAACAGCGCGCGTCCTTCTCTCCGCCCCGCAATGGGCGTTCGATGGAGGAGCTGTCGCTGTCGTTTGGCCTTCCGGCGCTCAGCTCGCCAGCTTTGCTTTCCCTGGTTGACGGTTCAACCGGCCTCGATAGACAAGGGCCTCACGGCACTTCGGGACATCCCACAGCCGAGGGCTGTTGGCGTGAACCCCATAGGTCCAGTGGATGTCTTCGATCAGGATCTGGTCCCGATCGGCGTAGCGCTTGAGGGTGGTTTCGTGCACACCAAGCTCACGAGAAGCAAGACCGGTGCGCAGCCACTCCGCCGAAGGCTCAGTTACGAGGTGCCTGTTCTTCATGACGAAGCTCCAGGGACACATCAACTTGAGCGGGATGCTCCGCGACGGGCATGTTGGAGAAGGCCTCATCCTTTTCCTTGGCCCGATCCGCTGCCTCCTTTTCCGCGATTAGGCGGGAGATCTCAGCAGCCTGAGCTGCCTGAAACTCAGGATCCTCGTTAGGAGTAAGGGAGGGGTTCGGGGTACCTTCCTTGTAAACGTAGGCGGGGAATTCGATGTCGAAGGCAGGGCGATCTTTAAGATCGCCAATCAACTCGATCGGTTCTACCCGCCAAGTGGCTGCATCTTTATCGAAAACATGCCCAAATCCAAGGTCTACATTAAGGGAGCCATTGGGGTTCCCGTTACGCAGGCGCTTCTTCAAGCATTCTCCTTCGGGGCCTGTGAGTCTCTCTGCATAATCAACAAGATCGTCGGGACGCCAATTGGCATCCTTTCTCTGCTTCGAGATTAATTTGCCAGAGGGTCTCTGAGAATTGCGGGTACGGCCGTCTTTGGGGCGGCCTCTATAAGGAGGCTTCAGGGGGTTTCCCATTTTTTGACTTCAAAAGGACTACTGGTAAGTTGAAAAAATATAAACACCTGACTCTTACAGCGATTTCGCGCTGTTGGGGTGTTCACATCCACTTCAGAGCGGTGCTGAAGTGCAACTTTCAGTCAGTCCCCCAGGCTTGTGTACTGAGCCTGGGTCGCAGTCAAGGGCAGGAGGGCCCGGGGTCCGGCGAACCGGACAAGTTCATTTCAAAGTACCACAGCATCCGGGACTCAAGCAATGCCCCCCTTGCTTGCGCAATTTCCCTGTCCAGGCCTGCCCTCCCGATGGAGGAGGCCGCCATTGCCTAGGGGGATGGGCGGCGCCAGAAGGCCAGAGCAGCGATGGTTGTTGGGGGCCAGGCCTTCAGGTTGGCTGAGCTGGGTGCCGCTCCCGCCGCTGTCGGCTCTGAGCGATCGCCTGTTCGAGGGTGCGTTGATCTGTCCACTGGCCGTAGCAGGTGATGTGGGTGAGCAAGCTGTGCCCCATCAGGGTGGCGGTCATGCGAGGGCTGAGGCGAGCCACCTCATGGGCCCGGAGGGCGTAGCCATGACGGAAGGAGTAGGCGGTCAGCCGTTCTCCCGCCGCGGCTGCATCAGCCTTTAGTTGTTGCCAGGCAGCACACCGTCTCAAGTAAACGGCGAGGGCGCTGGCGGTCCCGGCATCAGTTGATCCCAAGGGTGGCAGCGGCGGACTGCAGGCTGCCAGTCGGGCCAGCACTAGATCTGAAAGCCCAACGAGCCCAACAGGATCGAGGCCGTGGACACCACGGGGCTTGGTGCTGCCTCGGCTGGTCCGCTTGCAGTAGGAGACCTCCAGCAGCTTCCGATCCTTGCTGGGCCGGCAGTAACGAGCCTCCACAGGCCTCAGCCCAAAGCAGACCAGCAGCTCCACCAGCAGGCGCCAGCGTGAATCAGGAATCCCCTCCAGCAGGACCTTGATCTGGGCGTCGGTGATCGGGGTCGGGTCCCTTTTGGGCACACGCCTCTTGCCCACCAACGGACTCAGATCGGACGGGGGTGCCCAGCTTGAGGCCACACCAAAGCGCTCGACGGCAAAGCGCAGAAGCTGGGCTGAATAGAGGATTCGTTGACGGCGACCCTGACTTCCAGGCTCGCCGGCGTAGGTGTCGCGGAGTGCGGCTAACAGGGCCTGACCACTGCGGGGAGCGGGTCGTGCCGTCGCTGCGGCAACGACCTGAGCCATCACAGGCGCGTACGTCCTCCTCCAGGTGGATTCCTTCACATCACCGGTGTCAACGGTCTTGTGTTTCTTGAACGACTGCACCAGCTGCGTCCAGTCAATGGTCGTCCCTGCGTCGGTTGATGAGGGGTTATCCGGATGGATGACCTTCGCGGCCTCGGCCAGGCCTAAGCCGGCCTCCTCCATCCGGCCCCTGATGGCCTTCAGCTGGGTGAGGACCGCCGTTGCACTGCTGCTGACCCAGGGCAGATCGAGTTGAACACTGGCCCTTGTTCCATCCGCAAATCGGCGGGTCAGCTTCACCGCGTCGCTCTGTTCACTCAGGCTCCAGCCATTCCCGTGCTCCCTCTTGATCAGGGAGCGCAGGTCACGGACCCAGGCTGAGGAGTTTGGTCGCTGGGCCACCACGTCGCTGGCCAGTTCTGCGCTGGGCTCGATTAGCGCAGAAGTTAGCGCATTTTTGCTCTAACAGGCCCAGCAGCGCTCCTACGGCCCTCGGCCGCTTTTCTCAAATTCCTTGTGGTGCAATGGTTTTAGTGATGTCCGAGGCCGGTTTCGAGCACCAGACCTGCTGCTACTGAGGCGTCCGATCCAGCAGCAGCAGCAGGCTGCGCACCACCTTGGCCGCCAGCACGCTGCTGACGCCGCTGGGATCCAGTTGGGGTGCCAGTTCCACCACGTCTGCGGCCACCAGATGGTGGTGACGCAGTTCCTCCACCAGGTTGGCGAAATCCCGCCATAGGAAGCCGCCGGGTTCGGGGGTACCCGTGCCCGGGAGCACGGCTGGATCAAACCAGTCCAGGTCGACGGTGAGGTAGACGGGCCTGCCGCGCAGGGGGAGCAGGGCTGCCGCCATCGCCTCGATCGCCACCAGGCGGCCCGTCTGCCGCAGCTCCTTGAACTCCGCGGCGGTGCCGCTGCGGATGGCGATCTGCAGCAACTCCTGGCTGGGCAGCGCCTCCAGGCAGCGGCGCATGGCGCAGGCATGGCTGTGGCGGGCCCCCAGCCATTGGTGGCGCAGGTCAGCGTGGGCATCCAGTTGCACCAGCACCAGATCCGGGTGCCGTTCGGCCACGGCCGCCACCGCCCCGCTGCTGATGGAGTGCTCGCCGCCCAGCATCAGGGGCTTCAGGCCCAGAGCCAGCACCGCCCGGGTGGCCAGCCCCACCGCCTCCACCACCGGTTCAGGATCGCCGAAGGGGATCTCCACGGCGCCCAGATCGGCGATGGACGCGTCCTCCAGGTCGAGGTCGAGCTGGGGGTCGTAGGTCTCCAGACCACTGCTCACCTCCCGGATGGCCGCCGGACCGAAGCGGGTGCCTGGGCGGAAGGAGGTGGTGCCGTCGTAGGGAACGCCGAACAGGCCCACCCGGCAACCGGTGGGATCCCGGCGGCTGGCCATGAAGATGGCGCCGTCGGTGTCAAACAGCGGGCTGTCCAACAACTGGCTGTCAGACAACTGGCTGTCAGACAACTCTGACTCCAATCGATCGCTCATGGGTTGAGGGCTCGGTCGACGAAGGCGGGCACCGCCTCGAAGGCACCTGATTGCCAGCGGGGACTCCAGATCGTGCAGCCGTCCGCCACCGCCGCCGAGCGCTCGGGCAGGGGGGAGAGGTAGCGGGGGCCGTCCGTGGCGGCGAAGATCCAGCTCCACCAGCCGCTCGGGTACATGGGCACCCAGCCGTAGAGGGGATCGGCGTGGCCGAACACCTGCCGCAGCAGCCGCACCGTGTCGAGGTGGACCTCCCGGAAGGCTTCGGGGGATTCGCTCTGGGTGGCAAAAACGCCGCCGGGCCGCAGGATGCGGCGGCAGTGCTCGAAAAAGGCCCGGTTGAACAGCCCTTCGGCGGGGCCCGCTGGATCGGAGCCGTCCACGATCACCACGTCGTAGCTGGCGTCCGCCGCTGCGGCCACCCAGGCGATGCCGTCGCCGATGGTGAGGTGGAAGCGGGGGTCGCCCCAGGCGTTGCCCCCCAGGGAGGGCAGGTGCTCGCGGCACAGCTCCACCACCAGGCCGTCGATCTCCACCATGTCGAGGTGGCCGACGCCAGGGTGGCGCAGCACTTCGCGGGCGGTGCCGCCGTCGCCGCCGCCGATCACCAGCACCCGCTCGAGCGAGGCGGCGCTGGTGAGGGCTGGGTGCACCAGGGATTCGTGGTAGTGGCGCTCCTGGTGCTCGGCGGTCATCCAGCAGCCGTCCAGCAGCAAACCCTTGCCGTAGCGATCGCTCTCGATCACCGTGACCCGCTGGAAGGGGCTCTGCTGCTCCACCAGGACGCGGCCGGCCAGGCCGTAGCGCACGCCGTTGTGGATCTCATCGATCCAGCCGGGGGTGCTGGGGTCGCTTACGCCCATGGCTCGCTGTCGTCGGTTCCTGTTCCCCACATTTGCGCATCGCCCGTGTCGTCCCGGAGACCCGCGTTCGCCTGACCGGCATCGCCCCACAGCAGAAGGGTGGGCAGGGCCACTTTCGACAGCCGGAGGCTTCAATCGCTCGTCTCCTCCCGCAGTTCCACCCGCAGCTCCGCCTTGGCCCGCTGCCAGAGGCCCTCAAGCCGTTCGATGCTCTGCCCCGCCAGATCGCCGCCCAGGGCCGCCTCCACCCGCTCGAAGCGATCCAGGAAGCGGCGGTTGGTGCCCGCCAGACCTTCCTCGGGGTCGAGGCTGACCCAGCGGGCCACATTCACCAGGGTGAACAGCAGATCCCCCAGCTCGCTCTGGGCGTGGGCCCGGTCCCCCGAGGCCACCGCCTCCTTGAGCTCATCCAGTTCCTCGTGCACCTTCGCCCATACCCCCTGCATCGATTCCCACTCGAAGCCGGCCGCGGCGGCCTTTTTGGAGATGGTCATGGCCCCGCTCAGGGCTGACTGGCCGCGGATCTTCCCCCGCAGGCTCTGGCTCAAGCTGGCCTCAGACTCCCCCCGCTCGGCCTTCTCCTGGGCCTTGATCGTCTCCCAGTCGCCCTGGCCTTCGGTGTGGGGCTCGAACACATGGGGGTGACGGCGCACCAGCTTGGTGGCGATGCCGCGGGCCACCCGTTCCAGGTCGAAGCGCCCCTCCTCCTCGGCGATGCGGGCCTGGAGCACCACCTGCAGCAGCAGGTCCCCCAACTCCTCGCAGAGGTGCTCGTCATTGCCATGGCGGATGGCGTCGGCCACCTCGTGGGCCTCCTCCAGCACGTAGGGGATCAGGGAGGTGTGGGTCTGCTTCAGGTCCCAGGGGCAGCCACCGTCGGGGTCCCGCAGCCGCGCCACCACGGCCACCAACTCGGCGAGGGCATCCGGGGAGGTCATCGGGGCGGAGGCGGATCGGGCGAACACCTTCGCATTGATCAATGGCGTCGCCGCCCCTTGCGGCGCCAACGCAAGCCCCGCCTGCGGCGCCACCAGGAACGCCGCAGCAGCCGGGGCCGCTTGGGCATCGGATCACCGTCCTGGAGCAGGTGCAGCCAGGCGCTGGCCTCCAGCCCTACCAGGGCCACCAGCACCAGGGGCCGATGCAGCCGCCAGAGCTCGGTGGCCGCCGCCAGCCCATTGGCTGGGCCAGGGGCCCCCAGGGGTCGCAGCAGCAGGCTGAGCACCAGCAACACGGCGCCCAGGTAGGCCAGCCGGCCGGCGCTGCCGATCAGGGGGGTGTGGGAGAGCAGGGAGCGGTGGCGCAGCAGCCGGCGGTAGGGCAACCACAGCACGGCCAGGGGCCCCCAACGGCGGCTGGGCCGTGAGGGGGTGTCCAGGTCGGGGGAGAGCCAGAGGCCGCCCACCAGAAATCCCGCCAGGGCGCTGGCCGTGCCGGGAAAGCCCAGGGCGGGCCACCAGAGCAGGGCGAAGGGCAGGCTCAGTTGCAGGGTGAGGCGGTCGTGGTGGCGGCCGCTGGCCATGGGCTCAGGAAGGGGTGGCCGGCTCGCTTGCCGGGTCAAGGGCGATGTGGTTCAGCAGGGTGGTGGTGAAGGCGAACAGCAGGAACGGCAGGGAGAGCACCAGGATGATGCCCACCACGACCAGGGCGAAGATCGGGCTGCTGGCCCCCATCAGGGCCATGCCCGCCGCCAGGCTGAGGAAGATCACCACCATCCAGACGATGATCTGGGCGTAGATGTCCCCGAAGGTGAGGGTGCAGCGGAGCTGGTAGGCCTGGTGACGGTCCATGGGGCTGGGGCGGGATCCTTACCTAGCTAAGGAAGGTCTTGCTTTCTTGATCGAGCTTGTCAACAACTGTTTTCAGGCCGATCCGCTGCTTAGCCTCCAGGTGATCCGCTCGATCCAGCCATGACCCCCCACGACCTGGGACTGCTGGTGGTGCTGCTGCTCCCCGGAATGCTGCTGTCGGTGCTGGTGCTCTCCACCTTCGCCGCCGGCGGCTGAGCAGGCACCCCGGTGGGTCCGGCTTCGATCCGCCCTTCAACACAAAGGACGATCATCCCTGTGGAACGCCATAGGGATCCATAGGCTAAAGCTGTTGTCGAGGGCAGGATCTTGTCGGTTCGCCTTGCGGTGATCACGGTTCTGATCACAGGGGCCCTGGTGCTGGCCGGTCTGTGGGTCGGCGCCAACGTGGATCTGCTGCCGGTTCAGGCCAGCATCAATGCCCCCGTCTACGACGAGCTTTTCCAGGTGCTGTTCAGCATCGGCACGATGCTGTTCCTCGGCGTCGTGGGCATGCTGATCTACAGCCTGGTGCGGTTCCGGCGCCGGGAGGGTGATCTGGGCGATGGTGCGGCCATCGAGGGCAACCTGCCCCTGGAGCTCGTCTGGACCGCCATTCCTGCGGTGGTGGTGCTGTTCGTGGGGCTGTACAGCTACAACATCTTTGATCGCATGGGAGGCATGGTCCCCCTTGCTGACCACGGCGCGATGCACGCCATGGCGGCCAGCGAGATGGCGGCCACCGAGATGGCGGGGATGCAGGCCCCCTCTGAACAGGTCTGGGGCGGCATCAGTGCCTCAGCCGGCGTGACTCCCGCGGTGTCGGTGGAGGTGACGGCGATGCAGTTCGCCTTCATCTTCCGCTACCCCGACAGCAACATCATCAGCGGCGAACTCCATGTGCCTGAGGGGGAACTGGTGGAGCTGCGCATGAAGGCCAATGATGTGATCCATGCCTTCTGGGTGCCCCAGTTCCGCCTCAAGCAGGACATCATTCCCGGCCAGCCCACCGTGCTGGCCTTCACCCCGAACCGGCCAGGTACCTATCCGATCGTCTGCGCCGAGCTCTGCGGCCCGTACCACGGCGGCATGCGCACGTCCGTGGTGGTGCATGAACGGGATGCCTTCGACCAGTGGCTCGCCCAGAACACACCTCCCCCTGTCGCCACCTAGCCCCTTCACCCGCTATGGCTACCACCACCGCACCCCAGCTGACCATTCGCCTCCAACCCGAGGGCTGGCTGCGTTATCTGAGCTTCAGCCTTGATCACAAGGTGATCGGCCTGCAGTACCTGGTTACAGGGTTCCTCTTCTATCTGGTGGGGGGCGCCCTGGCGGGGATGATCCGCACCGAGCTGGCCACCCCCATCTCCGATTACCTCAGCCGTGAGACCTACAACGAGGTGCTCACGCTGCACGGCACGGTGATGATTTTCCTCTGGATCGTCCCCGTGGTGAACGGTGGCTTCGGCAATTACCTGGTGCCCTTTTATGTCGGGGCTAGGGATATGGCCTACCCGAGGCTGAACGCCGTGGCGTTCTGGTTAATTCCGCCCTCGGGGCTGCTGCTGATCACCAGCTATTTCATCGGCGGTGCTTCCCAGTCCGGCTGGACTGCCTACCCTCCCCTCAGCCTCACCACCCCGGCGGCCGGGCAGGTGACCTGGATCCTGAGCGTGCTCCTTCTTGGTGGCAGTTCGATCCTGGGGGGGATCAACTTCATCGCCACCATCCTCAAGCTCAGGCGGCCCGGGCTGACGATGATGCAGCTGCCGATGTACTGCTGGGCCATGCTGGGCACCAGCATCCTGGTGGTGCTCTCCACCCCCGTTCTGGCGGGAACCCTGATCCTGCTGGCCTTCGACATCGTGGCCCACACGGGCTTCTTCAGCCCTGCGCTCGGGGGCAATGCGGTGGTCTACCAGCATCTGTTCTGGTTCTATTCCCACCCGGCCGTGTACATCATGGTGCTGCCGGCCTTCGGCCTGGTGAGCGAGATCCTGCCGGTCCATGCCCGCAAACCTCTGTTCGGTTACACCACGATGGTGTATTCAATTCTGGCGATTGTGTTCCTGGGCTTGATTGTTTGGGCCCACCACATGTTCACCAGCGGCACGCCACCGTGGATGCGCCTGTTCTTTACCATCGCCACCTCGTTCATCGCGGTGCCGACGGGAATCAAGTTCTTCAACTGGCTGGCCACGCTCTGGGGCGGCAAGATCGCCCTCAACAGCGCCACCCTCTTCGCCTGCGCCTTCATCGTGAATTTTGTGCTCGGCGGCATCACCGGCGTCGCCCTGGCCCAGGTTCCGTTCGATCTTCATGTGCACGACACCTACTTCGTGGTGGCCCATTTCCACTACATCGTTTACGGCGGCACCGTGTTCGTGATCTTCAGCTCGATTTACCACTGGTATCCCAAGTTCACTGGACGGATGCTGGATGAACCCCTGGGTCAGCTCCATTTCCTGTTCACCTTCATCGGTTTCAACCTCTGCTTCGGTCCCCAGCACTGGCTCGGCATCAATGGCATGCCAAGGCGGGTGGCGGAGTACGACCCCCAATTCACCCTGATGAACCAGATCAGCAGCGTGGGGGCCCTGCTCATGGCCCTCAGCACCCTGCCGTTTCTCTACAACGTGATCCACAGCGCCTTCAAGGGCAAGGTGGCGGGGGACAACCCCTGGCGCGCCCTCACTCCTGAATGGCTCACCAGTTCACCGCCTCCGGTGGAGAACTGGGTGGGGCCCGCACCCCATGTCACCCACCCCTACGGCTATGGCGAGGTGGGGGCCCCATGACCACCCTTCTTCCCACCACCAACGAACAGGGCACCCCGGCCGCCGTTGAAGAGGCCCATGTCGATGTGCGCCTGTTCGGCCTGACCCTGTTTTTGGTGGCCGATGGCATGACCTTTGCCGGGCTGTTCGCCGCCTACCTCACCTTCAGGGCCGTCAACCCCTTGCCCCCCGGGGGTATCTACGAACTTGAACTGCTGCTGCCCACCATCAACACGGCGCTGCTGGTGGCCAGCAGCTTCACGTTCCACCGCGCGGCCCGGGAGCTGCGGCAGGGGCAGGGGGCAGGGTGCCGCACCTGGTTGATGATCACGGCGGCCCTGGGGGCGGCCTTCCTGGTGAGCCAGATGAGGGAGTACTTCACCCTGCCTTTCGGTCTCACCTCCAACCTGTTCGCCAGCACCTTCTACGTGCTCACAGGCTTCCACGGCCTGCACGTCACCTTGGGGGTGATCCTGATCCTGATCGTGTGGTGGCAGGCCAGGGAAGGCGGTTCCATCACCCGCGAGCATCACTTCGGCCTCGAGGCGGCCGAGCTGTTCTGGCACTTCGTGGACGGTATCTGGGTGGTGCTGTTCGGAATCATCTATTTGTTGTAGGGCCCAGCTCTGTGGGGGCGAGGATCTGATCCCTGCCTGCTGCGGGGCCTTCCCTTCCCCGCGCCCAGCGGGCGATCGAGAGCACCTCAACGCCATCCTTCACAATGGATGCACCGCCCGATTAGCTCAGCGGTAGAGCGCCTGCCTTACAAGCAGGATGTCGCTGGTTCGAAACCGGCATCGGGCATCAGCAAAAGCCGTTCCAGTACAGGGGTTTTGGCCGAAGAGTTCAGAATGAGCCACCATGCGTGGAGGCTCATTCCATGTCTTCTATGCCCAGCAAGCCCTAGCGGCTGAGGTTGGCCGCTCACTCCGCAGGGTGAACGAGCGACCCCAGCCCAGGCCTACGCTGCCGGCGTCAGCTAGCAGCGAAGCTGACCAAATGCGCTGGATAGCCAACCAAGCGCTGGGTCTGCTCCTTGCCTAAGTAGCCAACGAGCTTCTCCTCGAGGACTTCCTCCAGAACAGCGTAGACATCACCCTTTTTCCAGAGATCATGTAGCTCAAATTCCTCTGTCTCTCCAGAATCCTGGCGAAGGGATTCATCTAGGCAGATGTCGATGTAATCGGGCGCATCAAGCTCGCCGTTGCGAATGAGCTGCTTGACAAAATCCAAGAGCTTGCCATTAAAGAAGTCAGTTGGAACATCGTTAAAGTCACTGACAAGCTCAACATGCAATGTGAGGACATAGGTATCCTGCTTGTTGACGGCAGCTGTGATCAAATCGTCGACGAAGAGGTTGACAGCCCGGTAGAGGTCGGCGCGGGTTTCCTTGTAGTAGGTCTTGGCAGCGGCCAGGAGGCCGGCTGCAATCGCTTGGTCTTGGCGTTGCTCCCGTTGCACGGGAAATTGTTGTCCTGGAAGGTGCCCATTGCGGGTTCAAAGAATCAAAGTGAACAAGGGAAGGAGAATGTATTGCAGGCTCAAGCGGGGCAGATGCAAAACCCGTCACCGTATGGTGGCTACAGGAGTTGAGCCAAGCCCAGACCCAAGTCGTGCTGCACACTTTTGTAAGGGGTGGTCTGTTGCAACCAGCCCCCTTTTCCCAGCATTGTTCTTTGTTTTAGAACTGCTCAATCAAGCTTCTTGGCCCACGAACCCAGCATCAAGTCCCTTTCACCCACTCACCCAGGACCGGAGACGCTGGGACACGTTCGCTTGCATCCAGTTGCCCCTGAAGCAAACCACTCCGTGCCTGCTCAGCGCGCTGTCCTTTGTTCGCTCTCCCGTTCGTTTCTGGAGGCTGAGATTGTTCGAAAACCCACAACTCGGCCGAGCTTGCCGCCCGCATCCAGAAGGGCTACGCCCGTGACCCCAGGGAGCTGCTGGTGCTGGCGTAGAGGCCCGATCCTTGGGGGCCTGGCTGGTGTCGTGTCAGCACCTGACCAGACAGGGTAATGTCCAGCGCCCATCACGCCGGCGAAACGGGACGGCTCAACCGATGGTATCGTTATGAACCTTACGACACCCTAAGGATTGGCTCGCTCGGCTGGTTAAGGCGGATACGGCGCATTCCCCCGAATCTGGTGCTTGCGCTGGCGATAGTTGCGTTGATGTTCGGCTTGCAGCTGCTCACGCACCGCCTGATTCACGCACTGACAATTCCCCGCGGGAGCGAATTGTTGGAAGCGCTGGCAACGACGTTGATTCCTGGCGTGCTGGTGGCGCTGATCATTGTTCCGCTGGTAGTACGACTGAGCCGGCGTGCACGGAACGCCGAGAAGGCCATCAGCAGCACCCGGGACGGTTACTGGGTCATCAACGCAGATGCCCGATTTGTTGACGTGAACCCGGGCTACTGCCAGATGCTGGGCTACAGCCGTGAGGCGCTCATGGCCATGACCATCGCCGATCTGGAGGAAGTAGCAACCTTGCCGCAAATCCAGGCGCAGATTCGCAGAATCATTGCCAAGGGATATGAACAGTTCGAGACGCGCCACCGGCACAGGGACGGACGTTGGGTCGAGCTGGAAATTACGGTGACCAGCGTGGACAACCGCTACCTGGTGGCGTTTTTGCGTGATGTCTCGGTGCGCAAGGCCGCCGATCTGGCCTTGCGAGAGGCCACCCGCATTGCCGAATCGGCGAACCGGGCCAAGAGTGAATTCCTGGCCAATATGAGCCACGAAATCCGTACCCCCATGAATGGCGTGATGGGTATGGCAGAAATTGCACTCGACCTGGCGGTGGAGCCCAGACAGCGGGAGTACCTCAACACGGTCCTGGCGTCGGCCCAGTCGCTCATGGTGATCCTCAATGAAATCCTTGATTTTTCGAAGATCGAGGCCGGCCAGGTGACCTTGGAACGCACCGCCTTCGATCTGCGGGCCCTGCTGGAGTCGCAAATGGCTGCGATCGAGGGCCAGGTCCTGGGCAAAGGGCTGAGCCTGGAGGGCCGGTTCCCGGCCGAGCTGCCGCCACTGCTGCTGGGTGACCCGGGGCGGATACGCCAGGTGGTCTCCAACCTGTGCGACAACGCGATCAAATTCACGCACAACGGTGGTCTGGTGCTGGGGCTGCAAATCGAGGGCAATGCCAGCCGGGGCTACCTGGCAGAGATTTCCGTGGCCGACACCGGCATCGGCATTGCCCTGGAGAAACAGACCCTCATTTTCGACGCCTTCAGCCAGGCCGACACCTCCACTACCCGTAAATTCGGTGGCACCGGGCTGGGACTGACGATTTGCCGACGGCTCGTCAACCTGATGGGCGGGCGCCTGTGGCTGGAGAGTTCGCCCTCGCAGGGCAGCACCTTCCGTTTCACGGTGCAGCTGGCGAGTGTGACGCCCGATTCGCCCCTGCTTAGCAGGACGGCCGCCCAGCAAACCACACGGGTACAGCGGTCGCTGCGAATACTGCTGGTGGAAGACCACCCGGTCAACCAGCTGATGGCGGCAACGCTGCTGCGAAAACGCAATCACCAGGTCGTGGTGGCAGAAAACGGCCAGCAGGCGGTCGAACTGTTTCCAACGGCGGACTGGGACATTGTGCTGATGGACATGCAAATGCCCGTGATGGACGGCATGGATGCCACTGTGCGCATACGGGCCAGCGAAACCGCCGGGCAGCGCGTCCCCATCATTGCCATCACCGCCAACGCCCTGGCGTCCGACCGCGACATCGCCATGGCAGCGGGCATGGACGGCCATCTGCCCAAGCCTTTCAACGGGGCCCAGCTCGACCAGGTGCTGGAGCAACACTGCGGCTAAGAGCGTGTCGCACATAGACCCGCGCCCCCTCTCCACAGACGCCCTTGAATCTGCCCAGATCCCAATGATCGCAGTGGTTCTGGGCGAGACAATGGGGCATGGTCAAGCCCAAGTCGTTCCGCCCCTGGAACCCCGAGCAGACACTGCTGCTTCCGCCATCACCGGTGGACTGGTTACCGCCGCCGCATTCACCCGGTACGGCCATCTGCTTTTGCTGCACGATCGAGCACGCCGAACAGATGGCTGGTGCCTTCCGCGCTGCGGGGATCAGGGCCGCGTCAGTGAGCGGCGGCACGTCAGCAGAGGATCGCAAACGCTTGATCGCCGGGCTCGGCACCGGGGAGGTGGAGGTGCTCACCAGCTGCATGATCATTTCCGAGGGCACCGACATACCCTCAGTGGGCGGCGCGATCCTGATGCGCCCAACCGCTTCCTTGTCGCTCTATCTGCAGATGGTCGGCAGGGCCCTGCGTCCCGCACCGGGCAAGCAGGAGGCGGTGATCCTCGATCACGTCGGCAATGCCCATTGCCATGGCCTGCCCACCGATGAGCGCGCGTGGAACCTGGCTGGCCACCGCCGCCGGGAGGGCGTCTCGATTCCGATCAAGGACTGCCCGGTCTGCTTCTGCAGTTGCCCCAGTGCCGCACAGGTCTGCCCCGACTGCGGCCACCAGTTTCTTGCCGAGGAACGCGATGAGCAGCGCCGTGGGCTCCAACTACTTGAGGGTGAACTGGTCGAGATCAGCGGGTCGGATCGGCACCGCCCTCAGCTCCAGCAGGCCCGGCCACGCCGTACGCACCCGGCAGCCGGCTGCCGCACCTTCGAGCAGCTGCTGGAGCGCGAGCAGGAACGCGGCTACAAACCCGGCTGGGCCAGGCATGTGTGGGCTGCAAGGCAGCACAACAAGGCAAACAGCAGTACGCTTTGACGTACGGGTGAAGGCCATGTCATGACCACCGTGTCTGCCACAGAAGCCCGCAAGCGGCTCTATGCCCTGATCGACGAGGTGGGGCAGTCCCACGAGCCGGTGCAGATCACGGGCAAGCGCAGCAACGCCGTGCTGCTGTCCCAGGACGACTGGCGCGCCATCCAGGAGACCCTGCATCTGGTCTCGATCCCTGGCATGCGCGAGTCGATCCTCGAAGGGATGGCGACCGATGTCTCCGAACTGAGCAGCGAACTGGGCTGGTGAGCTGGACTGTCCTCTTCACCAAGCAGGCCCAGAAGGACGCTCGCAAACTCGCTTCCGCATCCCCTGCTCTCAAGCAGAAAGCTCAGGCCCTGCTGGACATCCTGGCCGTCGACCCCTACCAACAGCCACCTCCCTTCGAGGCCCTGGTCGGCGATCTTCGAGGGGCCTGCTCAAGGCGCATCAACATTCAGCACCGCCTCGTCTACCAGGTGTTGGAGGAGGAGCAGATCGTGAAGGTGCTGCGCCTCTGGAGCCACTACGCGTAGTCCTGCCCGGCAACAGGAGGTATGGCCTCCTCCACCAGCGAACACGAGATCCAGCAGCGCATCCGCCTGGCCTGCGGCCGCGGACCGGTGCGGCTCTGGCGAAACAACACCGGCGCTTTGGTCGACCTGACGTGGACCCTGGAAACCGGTCCAGGGTGAATGAGAGTCCTCATCCGGCCAAACTGGGCCGGGGACTCGACCATGAAACGCACCAGGCACACAGCGGAGCAGATCATCCGCAAGCTCAAGACCGCCGAGCAGCTGATCGCCCAGGGCAAGACCGTCGCTGAGGTCTGCCGCGTGATCGAGGTGACGCAGCCTACCTACCACCGCTGGCGGCAGCAGTACGGCGGCATGCAAGCCGAGGAAGCCAGACTGCTGACTCAGCTGGAGAAGGAGAACGCCCGGCTCAAGAAGCTTCTGGCGGAGGCCGAGCTGGAGAAGGCCATGCTCTAGCCGCAGGCTTCTGCGAAGCAGTGGGACCTCGCCGAGGGAAACTTCTGAGCCCGGAGCGTCGCCGCAGAGCCGTCGAGGTTCTGCAGGAGCGTTACCGGGCTTCTGACGGGGATCGGGGCGTTGATTGTTCCGCAGGTCGACCTGCAGTGGCGAGTCATTGCCAAGAGGAAGGCGCCCTGTGGAGGGCGCCTTAGCACCGGTTGCAGATCTCGGCCCTGGCATCTGGGGCGGGATCGGATCGGGTGTCTGTGGTTCAGGTATGACCCGTCTGGGGCCTGACAGGTAAGGAAAGGAATCACGTCTCAGGGAAGAGATGCTCGGAGCTTGGCCTTCTCGGCTGTGATCCCGGCCCGGGTTAGGCAGCCCGGGGTTTCAACACGCAGGAATCAAACGTGGCAGATGGCTCACTGCAACTACGGAATGGCAATCGCAACCCGCCATCACGTTGACAGGTGGTTTCACGCATCTTGGGCGTACCTCCGCTTTGGGCACCGGCTCAAGTGCTCCCTGGCCGGACTCTGTTGGAGGGTGAGGGTCGGGTTGGCTACCGGGCCTCCCCTCAACTTCAAAGTAGCTCTCTTTTCGGGCGATGGTGTGCGACTGGAGTGCCTGTTCCCGTACCCCCCTGGAACCCAGTCAGCACAGGGATTCGCAGGTGTGCCCAATATCCGCCCTTCCTCAGCGTTGCGGGCATGACTTTGCGCCCACCTACACCAGCAACGCGCCCTGGTTGCTGACCTGGCAGGGGGAGGTCGCTGGACTGGTTCAGCTCTGGCAGCACCTGCCCCATCATCCGCCGATCGCCATGACTGCGGTGCTCCATGCACGTGGCCGCAGAGCTGGTGATTGCTTCGTTGATCTCAGCCACAGGATCCATGCAGCCTCAGGGTTGGCGCTCGATCACCCCAGCTTCTCGCGGGCAGTCCGTCGTTGTGCTGAGAGCGACGAAACCAGCAAAGGTTCAGGGAATGATGGCGGTGCAGGCCTTGCCGATCAGCAGATTCCGTTTGCAAAGATTGGCCGAAGCGCGACTAAGGTGGAAATCAAGCCATAGACAATGAGCAAGATGCTGTGGCCACACTGTTCTAAAATTTGATACTCCCAATGGGCGATAAGGCGATGGCTGGATTCCAGGTTTGGCATGTGTGGTGTGATCAAGACGGCATCAGCCATCAAACAAAACGGTGGATTGATTCTTTTACTCAGACCATTTTCCTAGACGGTCTGCCAAGCATCTGGCGCTACCAGCCCGCTGCAACCCCGCACACGGTCCTGATGCTGACGCTCATCCCTGGCCAGGACTACGAATGGCATGAGAATCCCTGTCCCCAGTGGATCGTGCCCCTTCAGGGCCGTTGGTATGTGGAAACCATGGATGGTGTTCGCGTTGAGATGGGCCCTGGCGAGATATCCTTCGGCGCCGATCAGAACTGCCGGCCCGTTGATGGCCGCAGGGGCCATCGCTCCGGTGCTGTGGGCTCAGAGCCCGCCGTGATCATGTTGATTCAGGTGGACACCGATCCGTTCAGTGAAATCGTTCTGACTTGATTCCATCGGTTCCAGTCTGCTCGAACTATGTCAGGCCACTGCTATCGAGAGACCAGGCTGGTGGGCTCCTGCCCGAGCCACCGATCTCCTCAGGATCGCTTGTTCCAGGGACTTCTCCATCAGGCAGGCCTGGTTTTCTGCTGAAGGTCAAGGATGGCTTTCCTCAACTGCTCCAGCCTTTGCTCTGCTGGCCCGACCAATTCGATCAGCAAGGGTGGGTTCTCTTTTGGCATCACATCGAAGCGATTCTCACGGTAGATCTCCTTGAAGATCGCGTCTACTTCGTCACGGTAGGCATGATCCACGGGGCGGATACCGTCTTCCTCCATCGCTACGGGCCAGGCTTCCGATTTCGGTACGAAGGCCAGAATGTCGAGGTGATCCAACGACTCCCTAACGGCGGGTACCATCGAGGCCACAAAGGCATCGTCGATGTCGGTGGTTGCCTGGTTGGCGGTATATTGAGAATAGGCGAGATAATCGACGGGAGCTCGATCGAAGATCACGTCGTCAGATGCGTTTGAGTAGCGATGAATTCGAGAGATGTTGTAGTACATCTGAATCCCGTTCTGAAGCCTGGTTGAGGCTTCCCGGAACTTGATCTCATAGGGCCCGAAGAGACCCAGGGCCCGGTAGGGCTCCTCTTCCCTGCGAAAGCTTGGCTGGGCGGCGATCCAATCGTTGACCACAGTGGATTTACCCAAGGAATGGGATCCAGAAATCGCGATGCGCATGGAGCGTGGAACTCTGCATCACTTTACGGCCCTGTAACGTGCATGCTTGCTTGAATGAGCCAACCCGTTTGGATCCAAGAGTTTGCTGAATAATCCAGCAAGATCCGCGAAAACAGGTTAATATCTCCAGCCATTTTAGCCCTTGGCTTCTGCGCAGCGGTTGCGTGGTCAGCAGAAGCGCAGCAGCTCCTTGTTTGCCTGCATGTCGATCGAGGAGTGGACACCCGACAGCCATTCGCCCAGGCGGATGGGCAAGATGCCGATCGGGTTATGTAGGGCTCCAACCCGCCATTGGATTCCAGCCATCACCCCTGGTGCCTCAGCTTGAATGGGCGATGGGCGCCGGTGCGTAGTGTTTACCAGGGCCTGGCGTAGGCGGGTGCCAGCTGGTCCCCATCTTGGGGCTGCTTGTCGCTACGGGGCGTGTACGGCATGGGTCAGCAGGGTGCTCGCCAGGGCGGAGAGCGGCATGGTGGCCTGATGGTTGGACTGTTTGCGCCGTTGAAGGAGGCGGCGAAGTGCCTGTTGCTTCGGGTTCCATCGTTTTGGTTTTGCTGGTATTGCTGGCCGCAACGACGATCAGGAGCTCCCTGACACAGGGGCTTCTTGATTGAGTGGGGAGTCCGTTGGCGATCCCCCAATCCCACAGCGGGGGGGGGATTGGCAGCCAGTGACCAGTGATGGCCCACGCTGGTAGGTTGACGCTCTGATCAACTTTGATCGCGGAGCATCGTGGCTGGCAAACGGATCGGGTCGATTTCAGCCGTAGTGATGTTCTGGGCGATTTCCGCCGTGGTGATGACCACGGCCATCCAGCCGCTGATCTGGCCTGCTGCAGTGGGGGCCGAAGGAGTGTCGGCCGTCAGGCAGACCCAGTTTCTCAAGCCCCCAGCCGATTGGCGCAATCTTCGCTATTGCGAAGTGATACCGCTCTTTCGGCATGGGCTGAACGTGTCGGTTGATGTCTACAACACGATCGACTTCAACGATTGTCCAGCCGCGCTCTGGAACCGACTGGATGCCCGCCAGCTGGCCAAGCTTTATGGGGCGATGGAGGTGAAGCTCAACGGCCCCCGGTATTGGGTGTTGGATGGGCTCACGGCTTCTGGAGACACCGTTGATGGACGGGTGGTGAATGTGGGTGGGATTCAGATGCGTCAGCGGGCCTCGATCGATGCACACCTCTGGAATGTGCTTTTTGGCCACAAGCCCTACACCGATACCACGGTTAAGCGCAGCACGATCTATCTGTATCGCAAAGGTCGGCCTGTTTATGAACTGCGCTCCCCCAGCGGAGACAGCTACCGCATGCAGTCCTACGCCCAGATCGTCGACCACCAGCTTACGCTCGGCGATCTTGAGGGATTGGCAAGGCGTCTCAAGCTGCCGAAGGGCTGGAGTTACACGGTGCGGACCCTGACCGTTGATGAGCACCTGGCAGCGAATGGCGTTGCCTACGTGCTTCAGGATGAGCTTCAAAACTCCTATCAGAAACTGTTGCCACGCCGGGGGAATTAAGGCTTCAGGAGTGACCAGGTTGCCGTTGTTCCTCATTGCAAGCTGGGACCACGGGCCACACTTGGCGGACTGGATCGCCGCATGCATGCCACCTGGGTGAGCGGAGCCCCCATCCGCGCTCTCGGCCACCGCCAGTTGGAGCCTGTTCATCTTTGGCAAGAGCATCCAGTGCCTTAAAGCGTATACAGAAAATAAGCAGGAGATTCATTTGGCCAATGAGTGAGTGTGTTCCAATGCCATCATGAGGAACTACGGATCTTCAACTTAGAGAGCTTATCTTGAGGATTGTTTGCTGCCCTGGGCGATCTCATCATCCACCTGAGCGACCGAACCTCAGCACTTTGGCGTTGCCATCGCGACGCTCAAAGGAGAGGTGGAGTATTCAGGCGGAGTGGCGCATTTTGTTTGCCATATCTGCCCTACCCTTGCTCCTTCAGGACAATGCTTACAACGCTGATCTGAGGACACGTGAAGGCGGGAAGCCAAATTCTTTCTGGAAATCCGTTGAAAAGTTACTCACATGCCTGTATCCAAAGTCTGTTGCGATTTTTGTCACGCTATCACCTTCTTTCGGATGCTCTAATCGCTCGAGGGCTTTGGATAGTCGCTGCTTCCTGACGAATTCCATGGGTGTGCAGTCAAACGTATTTCTGAACATGGATTGCAGTTGTCTGCTTGAATAATGGCTCTGATTTTGGAGATCTGTAAGTGTGATATTGATTTGACCACTCTCTCTTATCCAGTCAACAAGGTTGTCAAGCGCGGAAGAGCGACAACTGTGTAAACGCTCCCTTTTCTTCACCTCTTCAAGTAAATTATTTTCGATAACATACTCAAGCGCCATTGCCCTGTAAATCTGGTCGTCTAGGCCAAGGACTGATGGGAGGGATTGATCTTCTATTAATAAAGAATCAATATAGTCGAAGAATTTGAAAAGTGCAGTGCAAGGGCGGTGGTGTGAATCCCTTTGAGTTGCACTCGTTGAGATTATTTGATCAAGACTAATCTCTGAAAGAGTTCCGCTGACCGCAGCAATGGCCTGATTTAATCGATTTCCGTCTAATTGGAGAGAAATACCAGAATAAAATGTTGTGAGAAATTCTCCACCATTGTTTGGGTTCACAAGAATGCAGCCTTTCTGAGCGGTCGTTCGGATGTCATCTTTTGTATATTCGACTGACCCATGGGCGCACAATTGAAGAGCGATATTGTTGTTTATCTCATCGATCACCGCCATGGGCGTTGTCTTTCCGCTGACCACCAGTAAGTCGCCAACTTCGAATTGCTCTGAGCATGTTAAACCTCTTATTCTCCCATCCCTGCTTCGTGCATACTTTGTAGACAACGCCTCTTTCCGTGCCTCTGCAAAGTGTTTGTTCTCAACTATTGATGTTGGTCTGATATTCTTGAGTGGCAGGGGGACTCGTGCGAGTTTTTGTTCTGCAAGAGTATTCAAGCGGCTCATTGGCGATCTTCCTTTGAGTTGCTTTGCCTAGCGATGGTTCTGTGCATCTTTGGTGGACAGGAGTGCCTGCTCCAAAATGAAGGCAGCATAGTTGCTGAGTGACCTGCCTTGGGAATCGCTTTGGGAGATTAATGTTGCGTAGACGCTATACGGCAATGTGATTGTCATGCGCTGCGGTTTGCGGAATACCTCTAGTGGAATCGAGTTTGCGATTCCCGCGCTTGTGGGTTGTTGGTGCATGTCCCCATTTTCAGAGTCCTCAATTTTGCCTTAGACAAGGAATCGCTGGGTGCCCCTATGAGGGGAAATCACTATATATCTGCGTTGCGGCGTAAAAGATGCGCTATCGCATAAATTTCGCAGTGGATTTGCTGCGTATTGTTGCGCCGTGTTGCTATCGCCGAAACATTTTGTCTCCCCTTCGGCAGGGATCTCTATAATTTGGCGCAATTTTGTTAGGCGCTGGGCAGGCACTGCTAAACCATGCCCCAGTTTGCCGTGAGGAACTTGCTTTTGCCCGTTTTTCGGTTTGTCCCTAGGCCCTTGTGTCTCCCGTAGGAACTGTCAGTTCAGGTCCTCCTTACCCAAGATTATCCTCGCCACTGGTTCCCTTGCTGTGGAGACCTTGGCTGATGCCCTCCTTGCTTTGGAGGATTTGGTGAACCGCTTGATCGAACGTTTCTCCTCCTGAGGATTCATTTACTTGCTGAGAAGTGTCCATTGCGCCGTTCTTGCCTTGAATCAGGGATTGTTTTAATAGGCAAGTGGCGAGATGGCTAATGGAGCACCCTTCTTTCTCGCTTCGCTCCACCAACGCAACTAGGACGCTGGCGGGAACCGTGATCGAAAGGCGAGAAGGAGCGCGGTTGTCATACGTGCGCTGCTGTGCCGTTTGATTGTCTGCATCCATTCGCTTGCCCGCCGCAACTTTCATTCTCTTGCGGTTTTGCCTTTTGAAGGGTTTTCGTTCCATATCTGCTGCGTAATGCTGCAGAACTACTTAACCCAAACAACGTTGCTATGTTCTGCTGGGTCCTTGTGCAATCAGGCATCCTGTCTGTCCCGTGATCCGGCTTCTCTGTGCGCAGCTGCCCTAAGCGTCCCCAGTCCTCCAGGGTTGGCATCGCCTGCCAGCTCCTCGGCTACGAGGTCGGCAGGCACGGCGCCATGGTGCTGGCGCTGCCCACCGCTTAAGGGTCTGGCTTCCAGGGCGAGCACCTGAGCCAGAGGCACCATCAGTGGGTTGCCCGCAGGGAGGTTGCAGTTGGTTGATCTCCCCAGAGGGGGATGATCCAGAGGGGCACTGGGGTGTCTACGGTGAAATCCTGTGTTGGCGTGCCCCATGAAGGTCATCCATAAGGACCAGGAGCATCTGCTCTCCTTCTCGTCAGATGAGGTTGCCCTGCTGCTGGATCTCTGCTTTGCGGGGGCCTGCTCCGACCTGCTGCCTTCGACCAACAGTGCCAAGACCCGTGTGAGGCGTTTTATCGGTCAGGTGCAGGAGTGCCTGTTGGAGACCGTTCAGCAGGATTTGTTGGCAAAGCGGGTTCTGGGGCGTCAGAGGGACAGATCTGCACCCGCTCCGACGGTCGTTTCTTGATTCCGAGGATTGACCTCGTGTGTCTGCAGACGCGCCAGCAGGTGTTCCAGATCCTCTGAGCACAGTTCTCCGTCTCGGTCCCAATTCATCGAGGATGTAAGGGATATGCCTTGGCTTTGATCCTGATCCATTGGGTCCGTGATGCCTTGCATCAAGGATGGCGGGGGTGCCTGCCGTTGGTTGACGCTTGATGCGTTTTGGGGCGGAAGACTTTCTAAAGCCCCCCGATCCTTGCCCGCTGGCCAGTCCTGTAGGCACTTCACCGTCCGCTCCGGTCCCCATCGAATCTGCTTGATCTGGGGGCAGGCAGTGACGGGCGCCATGGCACCGGTTCATCTGTGCTGGGTGGTTCCGTGCTGCTGGTGCCCATAGCAGTGCTGTTTCCACCAGCTCCCTCGGCAGCGATGCCTTGCTGGAGGCGTTGAACAGGCTGTTCCAAGGGATGCAGGGTTGATTCGGAGTCCTGAATTCATCTCAGCCCTCAACGCCAATGTTGCAGGTTGCTCTACCGGATCTGCGCTAGAAGCTGCCCTTACTGTCTTGAGTAAACGTCAAGAAACATTTGGGTGCCGTCAATCTCAGTTGTCCGAAATGTTTACTTATCAGCAGTATGTTGCTGGTTTGAAGTCGCCATCGGACATCAACAAAACCCTTTGCAGCAGGGGGTTCTTGGCTGTTGAGCCAAAGGGTTCACTGGGCGCTGCGGGGCTTGCTTGGGCAAGCAATTCACCCAGTTTTGCGCTCCTGTGCAGAGCTTGGCCAACGTCGTTGGAGAGCCAGACCAGGCCCATTACCGATTCTGCGGCAACCCAGCAGGCGCAGCCTGATCAACCCATGGCTGCATCCACGGCATCTGCCTGACCACCGATCCCAGATCAGCCCAACGGCCTTGGTCAGTACACGATTCCAAGAGTCGCGACCAGGGATAGTATCTGCAGCTGCTGATCTAGAACTAGAACTTCGCCATTGCCGAAATCTTGCTGAGTTTGTCAGCATCCAGGCCTTGCAATTCCTCCAGCTGTAAAAAATCTTCCTTCACGAGGCTGGCAAAAACAAAGAGGATCCCCTCTAGGCGAAAATCAAAGCGTCCTTCAACCACGTGGCGTTGGATGCTGAGAAAGTCGTGCAGTTGCCAAAGAGACTCCACAGAATCGAGCCCTTCGGCCTTCTGCCTTACGGAAGCGACGAGGGCCTCAATGGCACGGTTATAGGCCCTTTCAAAGGCATATCTGGCAACAGCCTCTTCCTCTTCATTCCACCCATCGAGCATATTGTCCATTGATTTGATGTTTGTGATCATGGGAAACCTATGCGAATACAGAGTGAGCTGTTTCCCGGTGGCGCTTGGGGAGCTGATGCCAGGCTAGTTCTGGTGCCTGGTGATGCTCCAGGTGATAGCCGAAGTGGAAACAGGCCAGCAGGGATAGCCACTCTGGCAGATCGATGTTGATGGCGTGATGATCTTCCGGATCCCATGCAGGCCCTCGATGGGGCAGGTAGGTGCCAAACGTGAACAACTGCAGGGAGCTGAGGATGAGAGGGAGCGTGCAGATCAGCAGCACGGATGCGATCGAGGTGAACCAGGCCAGTAGACCCCAAGCCACCAGCAAAACGGCCAGCTCCATCGGGCCTAGGTAGCCCGCCATGAACTGTCCGTACCAGGGCAGAAAGGAACCGCGGCCTGGGGCATGGAAATCAGGGTCCAGCTCCCCGCCTGGTGCCCGGTGGTGCTCCTGATGCTTGCGGTGGGAGCGGCCATAGGGAACGGCTGCATAGAGGCCAAGCATCAAGGCGCCGATCCCGTCATTGAGGGCCGGACGACCCGGCACCAACAGGCCATGCATGGCGTCATGGGCCACGATGAACAGACCGGTCTGCAACAGGGTTCTCACCAGAATGGCGAACAGCAGCGCCCAGGGTGAGCGCTGCAGGCCATCCAGGGGAAGGAACAACACCAGGCTGGCCAGCCACCCCAGCAGGAGGAGAGCGGCCCAGCCCAGCCCCTGCAGGCTTGTTCTGCTCAACGGGCCAGCTTCAGCAGTTCGGCCGGTGAGGCCAGCAGGTCGATGGCGACGAAGTAGATCTTGCCCTCGGGGTTGAGCAGGAAGCGCCAGGCCACATTCATGCCGATGCCGGCCCCGAACCAGGGGGTTTGCACCTTGCCGGTCACCTTGATCTGGGTGAAACCGTCTTCGCCAGGTTCGCTGTAGCCGCGTTCGGGCAACAGACGAAGGTTCTGGCAGTCCTGGCGGAAGAAGGCCAGGATCGCATCACGACCCACGATTGGTTTTTGGAAGGGGGCCTGAAGGGCGCCATCGGGAAGGAACAGCTCAATCAACGCGTCGAAGTCGTTGGCGTTGAGCAGGTCCATGTAGCTGACAACGGTGGTATTGAGTACCCCTTCGATGAAGACCTTCTTGCGCAGTTCCTCGGGCGTGGGAGGCACCACCGGCTCCATGACCACTTGCCCCGCTCCCTTGGCGGGGTCATACCCCATGTCCACCACAAAATTGCGCAGCAGGGTGATCTGCTGGCCCTGTTCAACAGCTTTCACGGAGTTCAATACCGCAACAGCATTGGCAGAAAGCTGATAACCCTCGGGAATGGGAGCCACCAATCCGGCAGACATCCACTGACCCAGTTGATACCAGAAGCCGAGCTTGATGTTGACCACCCAAGTGGCGTAGGTGCGGCCAATGGGTGTATCGGTTCGGTTGGCCAGATCGCACATCACCTGGCTCTGGGCTTCAAAATCCAGGGCCTTGATCTGTTGGAGTATCGGTTCGGCGAATTGCATGCTGGCCGCCCCGGGAGCGGCGATGGTGATGGTGCTGCCCATCTGGAGATAGGCATACCAGATCAGCGCCAGCTGGTCTTCCGCGCTGAGTAGACGAAAGCGGGCGGTGATCGCCGGAACGATGTCGGCGGAACGGGTATCGGGAAAAATCTGGGTGGCTCTCTCAAGTGTGAACATCAGATCCGCTCCTGCTTGCTCGACAATTTTAGCAGCCTCTGGATTTTGGAAGGTCCGGCTTTTTTAGGTGTCCAACGGGTTGCGGTTCTCATAAATTCAAGAAAAGCAAGTTTTCTTGGGTGTTAATCGTTTGATTAAAGCTAGAATAAGCGCTTGATCATTACCCTCTTAACAGCAGGCTGGATCCCCCTCCTGAGGCCCTCAAGGCAGAAGCACCCTTGAAAGCGGGACCCGTCCATCTCCTTCGGGGCCGACGGGGAGTTGGCCCCCGTCATCAGGGTGGTGCCGCAGGCCCTGCGATGCCGGCTGTCCTGGTCTGGTCGTTGAGACTGGGCCGGCCGCGCCGTTCCCCATGGGTTCCTCGCTCCTCACCACCCTGCTGCTGCTGCTGCTGGGCGCGCTGCTGGCCCGGCTGACGGCCACCCGCCTTGAGCGCTGGGCGATTCCGGCCATCGTGCTGGAGCTGCTGGTGGGCTTCGTGCTGGGCAACACGGTGCTGCCGTTCGCGGCCATCAAGCCCCTCTCTGGCCTCACCGAGCTGGGGGTGCTCACCCTCTTTTTCCAGGTGGGCCTGGAGGTGCAGGGCGGGTTGCTGGGGGCTCGCCCCTGGGCCGTGGTGCGCACCGTGGCCCTCTCGGCCCTGACCCCCCTGCTGGCCTGGTGGCCCCTGCAACAGGGACTGGGCCTGCCGACCGCCACCACCCTGCTGTTTCTTGCCGTGCTGAGTGCCACCGGCACGGGGGTCGCCCTGCGGGTGCTGTCCCAGCGGGGAGCGGTGGCCACCCCCTCGGGCCGCCTGTTGGTGGGGGTGTCGGTGCTGGATGATTTGCCCGCGATTGCGCTGCTTTCCCTGGCCCTGGCGCTGGGGGGCCGCTCCGGCCAGCCGCTGGTGGGACCCGCGGGATCGGCTGCCGGTTTGGTGGTGGGCGTTCTGCTGGCGGCCGCCAGCTTTCCCCTGGCCGGTTGGTGGGTGCGCCGCCATGGCGCCCTGGAGCCCGGCCGCCTGGAGGTGATGCTGCTGCTGATCGGTTGCAGCTGGCTGGGGGAATTCTTCGGACTCACCAGTTTGTTGGGGGCCCTCTGGGGCGGCGCCCTGTTCACCCGCCTGGCGCCGATGGAGGAGGGCAGCCCCAAGGGCCTGGAGTTGCGCGGGGTGCTGGGTCTGCTGTCTGAGGTGTTCCTGCCGCTCTATTTCCTCAGCGTCGGCATGCGCATCGATGGGGGCAGCCTGATGCAGCCCTCCGCCTGGGGTACGGCCGCCCTGTTGATCGCCCTGGGGATCGCCTGCAAGTTGATTTGCGCCCTGGGCATCGACCGGGCCGATCGGGCCGCAGGGGTGGATCGCTGGGTGGTGGTGTTCGGCCTGATCCCCCGGGGGCTGCCGGGGTTGGTGTTCGCCTCCACCGCCCTGGGGGCGGGGGTGATCAGTGCGGTCCAGTTCTCGTCCCTGGTGTTGATGGTGGCCGTGACCACGGTGCTGGGGTTGCTGCTGCTGGGGTGGCGCCTGCAGGGGCTGGACACCCGGCCGCGCGGGCTGACTGGCGGTCCCCATGGCTGAGCCCACCTCCCCGGCCAGTGCTGCGTTCTGGGATGGGCGCTACCGAAGCGGCGGCGACCGCTGGGAATTGGGGGCTGCGGCCCCCGTGCTAGCCGATTTTCTGGCCGATCACCCCTGGGCACCCGAGCCGCCGGGAACGGTGCTGGTGCCCGGTTGCGGCCGTGGCCATGAGGCCCGTTTGCTGGCGGAGCGGGGGTTCGACGTGGTGGGACTCGACTTCAGCTCCGAGGCCCTGGCGGAGGCACGGCGGATTCCGTTCTTGGCGAGGGGGCGCTTGGCCTGGGTGCAGGCGGATCTGTTCGACCGTCCGGCCCTGACGGCGGCAGGGCTGCTGCCCGGCAGCCTGGCCGGCGTGGTGGAGCACACCTGCTTCTGCGCCATCGATCCGGGCCAGCGGCAGGCGTACATCAACACCGTGGTGGATCTGTTGGCCCCGGGCGGCTGGCTGCTGGCCCTGTTCTGGTGCCATGCCCAACCAGGGGGTCCACCGTTTGGCGCCGATCCTGGGGAACTGGAGCAACGGTTGCGGGCCGCTGGTCTCACCGCCGAGCTTTGGCAGCCGGCCCCCCTGGCGGCGCAGTTGGTACAACGACCCCCTCGCCAGGACGAATGGTTGGGGTTCTGGCGCAAGAACAAGCCCCTGGAGGGGCTGGATTCGTTGGCTTAGGACAGATCGACGGCTCCCGCCCCCTCCGCCTGGCGCTCGGCGTAGCTCGCCGCCCAGACCGACGGGGCCAGGCCCCGGGGCACGCTGCGGATGAAGGCGGGGGTATGCAGGATTTCCGTGACCGCTTCCCCCAGCAGCTCGTTGGAGCGGCTGCCGGGCAGCCGGTGGCTGAGCACCTGGTGGATGCGCAGCAGGTACCAGGCGGTGCCCTCCAGCCCGGCGTTGAACCGCTCCCAGCTGGCGGGATCGCGGCGGCCATCGAGCACCTGGTCGCGGGCGTTATGGGCCTTGTCGGCTGCGGTGACCAGCAGGGAATCGAGCGGCTTGTGCTCGAGGGAGGCCACGTAGCTGGTCTTGCGGCTGAGCCAGGGTTCCTTCACTCCCCCAGGGGCCACCGGTCCCCTGGTGTCGGTGCAGTCCACCACGATGGCGGCTACCCGTTCGCCGAAGCGGGCCTCGATCGAGGCACGGTCGATGCCGGCGTCCTCGATGGCATCGTGCAGCAAGGCGGCGATGGCCTGGTCTTCGTCACCGCCGTCCTCCCAGACCAGGCCGCTGACGGCGATCAGGTGGGAGAGATAGGGGACCGGTTTGCCCTTGCGCTCCTGCTGGCCATGCAATTCCGCCGCCCATTGGAGTGCGTCGGAATAGCGCGGTGTAAGGCTCATGGAAACACCATGGCAGAGAACGAACGGCCGCTGTGATCGGTCAACCGAATCGAGGCAGGGGAAGGACCGCCCCTGGGGAGGTCCGCTCAAGCCACCTCTGGCGCCCAGCCCCGCTGGCGGTGCAGGTGGTCGGTCCAGCCTGAGCAGCGGTGGGTGAGGTGGTCCCCATGGGCGAGGAGGGCCTGGTGCCGCTGGCAGGTGAGCAGGGGGATTCCGCCGGGGGCGGCGTGGTGGCGGAACCAGTGGCAGGTCATGCAGACCTTGCGGCTGCGGGCAGGCTTGAGCACGTCGCTCCCAAGCCAGGGCCAGTCGTCGAGGGGCTCGATGCGGGAGGGTTCGAGGCTGGAGAGGGACAGGGAGACCATCGATTGCATCGCCAGTGGAACACCTGTACTAGCCGTTTTGGGCGCCGCTGTCCATGGGGTGGGCCGGTGGGGTTCACACCGGTGTGGCATCGCGCACGCTCTCGAACAGGTCGATGTCCCAGGCGACCAGGTCCCTGCGGATGGCGTCGGCCAGCGGGCGTGGCAGCAGCCGGGCCATGTCTTCGGCGGTGATCACCCCCACCAGCACGCCGGGGTCGCTGCGGATCAGGGCCAGGGCATGCCAGGTGAGAATCGCCGCCCCCACGGCGGTGGGGTAGGAGATGTAGGTGGCGCCGGCGTAGGGGGTGCCCAGCAGTTCGCGGTAGCGGCGGTAGCTCAGCCCCACGGTTTCGATCGCCGTCTGGCGGTCGTTGCGCACGTTCTCGGTGACGCGGATCTCGGCGGCGGCGGCGAAGTGGGTGCGGCGGATCACGCCGTTGCGCAGGTACTCCTCGATGCGCCGGGGCTTGTTCATCCCGGGCAGGATCGCCCGCACCATCGTTTCGATCGTCAGCTCCCCCTGCTGGGGCAGGGTGCGCTTGGAGAGCAGGTTGAGCTGGAACAGGGCCTTCACCAGCTCCACTTCTGAGCCGCCCGTGTAGACCCCGATCGACTCGATCTCCGGGAAGGAGCGGTGCAGCGACAGCAGTTCCTCCTGGTAGAGGGGGTACTGGCGGGTCGGCTTGGCCTCATAGGCGAAGGTGTAGTCGCGGGCGGCGCTGAACGGCTCCAGCACCTGCAGCCGGCCGTTGCGCAGCAGCCGCGGTTGCTGGGCCAGCTCCTCAAGGGCCACCACCGGCGACCAGGAGAACACCACCTCGTCGGAGTCGATGTCTTCGAGCAGGAACAGATCGACGCTCTCGATTTCCAGTTCGCGGCGCTGGGCGGCCCGCAGGTCATGCAGCCGCTGGCCGATCAGGAAGTTGGTCACCCCAGGCGAGATGCCCAGGTTGATCAGGGCCGCCGTGCCGCGTTGGCGCAGGGCCCGATCGAAGCCGTACTGGGAGAAGGTGAGGGTTCGCTCGGTGGCCTCGTCGTACATGTCCGAGGCCAGATCCACCGTGTGGGCCCCAAGGCGCAGCCCCAGCTCGATCAGCGGCCGGTTGAACTCCGGCAGGGCCGCATTCACCAGCAGCGTCGCCCCCACCAGTTTCTCGGCCTGCTCTCCCGTGCCACTCCAGAGCGGTGCGAAATCGTCGACGCCGATGAAGTCGACGCGATCGAACAGTCGCTCGGCATGGAACAGGGCATCCCGGGCCAGATCGGGGTTGAGCACCACCACGACGAAGCGCAGGGGCACCCCGTCGCGCTCGGCCAGCTCCGCCAGGCAGATCAGCATCGCCGAACCCACGGCCCCGAGTCCGAAGAACACCACGGTGGTGGACGGGGCAGAGCCTGTGGAATCCCTGGGCTCTTGGGTCATGGCTGGGGTGCCGCGGGGGCGGAAGCGCTGCCGACAACGTAGGCAGGCCCGTGGTCGTCACTTCTGCTGATCGAGGGCGTCGCTGGCCATGGGCCTGGAGTTCGGGCCCCGGGGCCAACAGAATGCGGGGCACTCGCTCCTGGTTCATGTCCCTGCGCCGGACCGCTTCCATCGGCCTGCTGGCGATGGTGCCGGTGTCCATCGCCGCCGAGTTCCTGCACTGGGGCGACGGCGTCGTGTTCGTGACCTCGGCGATCGCGATCATTCCGCTGGCGATCTGGCTCAGCACCGCCACCGAGGAGCTCTCGATCACCCTGGGGCCCTCCATCGGTGCCCTGCTCAATGCGGTGTTCGGCAACGCCACCGAGCTGATCATCGCCCTGGTGGCCCTCAAGGCCGGCCTGGTGGAGATCGTGAAAGCGAGCATCACCGGCACGGTGATGGCCAACCTGCTGCTGGCCCTGGGGCTCTCGATGCTGGTGGGGGGCATCGGCCGCAAGGAACAGACCTTCCAGCCGGTGGTGGCGCGGGTCAACGGCTCGGCCATGACCCTGGCGGTGCTGGCGATCCTGATCCCCAGCCTCTCGGTGCTCTCGGGTGGCCATACGGCGGAGAGCACCCAGGGCTTCTCCACCTTCGTGGCCTGGGTGCTGCTCGCGGTCTATGGCCTCACCCTGCTGTTTTCCCTGCGCACCCACCGCAGCCTCTATGAAGTGGCCGAGGCCGATGTGGAAGCCCAGGAGGGCGCCGCCCACGGGCAGGCTGATGAACGTGCCCACAAGCCGCCGCTGCTGCCCTGGCTGGGGGTGCTGCTGGCGGCCACCGCTGTGCTGGCCTACGAATCGGAGCTTTTCGTCGGTGTGGTGGAAACCGTGACCGAGGGCCTGGGGCTCTCCGCCCTGTTCACCGGCGTGGTGCTGCTGCCTCTTCTGGGGGGCACGGCTGAGTACCTGACCGCCGTGACCATGGCGCGCAAGAACAAGATGGATCTCTCGGTGTCGGTGTCGCTGGGCTCCACCCTGCTGGTGGCCCTGCTGGTGGTGCCGGTGCTGGTGCTCGTTGGGCCGCTGCTGGGCCATCCCCTCGATCTGAGCTTTGATGTCTTTGAACTCGTGACGGTGATCACGGCGGTGGTGGTCAGCAACTTGGTGAGTGTCGATGGCCGCTCCGATTGGCTGGAGGGAACGCTGCTGCTGGCGGCCTACCTGATCCTGGCGGCCGGTTTCTACTTCCAGGCGGCCTGAGCGCCATGGCCGCCACCCCCGACGATCGACCGGTGCTGCCTTTCCGTAGCCGGGCGGCCCTCGCCCGGCTCCAGGAGCTGCCCGCCCTCCAGCTGCTGCTGGCGGTCTCCCTCACCCTGGCGGCCCTCGCCCTGGGCTGGACCTGGCTGGCCTTGTTGGGGGGCGTGCTGACCCTGGCCCTCTCCCTGCTGCAGCTGCTGCCGCCCCTGTGGACCGTGCTGCGCTCGCGGCTCGAGGAGCCCGCCACCGTGCAGACCCTGGCCCTGCTCGGCCTGGTGCTGGGGGCGGTGGCGATCAGCATTGCCTTGGGTTGGTGGGAACCCCTGGCCTCGATTTACCGCAGCGGCGATTGGACCGCCATCGGGGCCGTTGGGGAGGGGGTGATCGGGGCCTTCGGCCAGATCCTGGTGGCCTTCGTGGCCCTGGTGATTGCTTGGCGCCAGTTCGTGGTGGATCAGCGGCTGACCACCCAGCAGAACCGCATCACCCAGGCCCAGACCATCGACAGCTTCATCCAGGGCCTCTCCGAGCTGATCAGCGACGAGGATGGGCTGCTGGAGGACTGGCCCCTGGAGCGCATGCTGGCCGAGGGCCGCATGGCGGCGGTGTTCGGCAGCATCGACGCGGAGGGCAAGGCCAAGATCCTGCGCTTCCTCGCCCACGCACGCCTGCTCACACCCCTGCGCCGGGACAACCGCCTGGGCCGGGCGATTCTCGACGGGGAGGGCAACTATGAGGTGGACCGCCTCGATGGGGTGCCCGTGATTCGCCTGCACCAGATGCTGCGGGGGGTGGATCTCTCGGGCGTGGACCTCCGGGGGGTCGATTTCAACGCCGCCGACCTGGGAGGGACCAACCTGCGGGGTGCTGATCTGGCGGATGCCAATTTGGCGGGGGTGAACCTCAGTGGTGCCGATCTCGATGGCGCCCGATTGGAGCGCACCCGTTTTTTCTATGGCACGGCCGAGGCGGCCACCCCAGCCGATCCGCGCACCCCAGCGGATTTCGAGTCGGGAGCTGCCACGGGTGCCATCGTCGAGAACGCCAACCTCTCCGACCTGCGTCAGCTCGACGCCCAGGCACGCTTTTACCTGGCCTCCTGGGGCGGCAGCCGCTCCCGCCAGAGCCTTGCCGGTGGTTGCAAGGCGATCCCCAGCAAACTCGAGCGGTAGGGGCCTCGGTGAAAGCGCCCCTGGCCGGCGGGCGTCCAGATGGGAGAGCGGTGCCTCAGAGGCCGGAGTGCACGCCGGTGAGCTCCTCGCTCACCGCCCAGAGCCGGCGGCGGGCCTCCCCATCCTGGGCCGCCTTGGCGATGCGGTTGAGGGCGGGATAGCCCCGCACGCCCCCCAGCTGGTCGGGGCCGTAGAGCTCGCCGCCCTGGGCGGTGGCGGCGGTGGCGGCGTGGAGTTGGGGCAGGGCCCCCATGGCGGCGCTCTGGAACAGCGGATCCATTAACCGGTGGGCCAGGGCCTCCAGCCTGGAACCGTTGGCCGCCACGGAGGTGGGCTGCAGGTTGGTGCGGGCCATGCCCGGGTGGGCCGCCAGGGAACTGACCGTGCTTCCGTTTTGCCGCAGGCGCTGCTCCAGCTCCAGGGCGAACATCACATTGGCCAGCTTGCTTTGGCAGTAGGCGCTCCAGCGGTCGTAGCGCTGCTCCCCCTGCAGATCGTCGAAGTTGATGCGGCCGAAGAGGTGCGCCCCGGAGGTGACCGTCACCACCCGGGCATCCGGCCGACCCTCCAACAGGGGCAACAGGGCGTTGGTGAGGGCGAAATGCCCCAGGTGGTTGGTGCCGAACTGGCGCTCGAAGCCCTCGTGGGTGAGGCAGCGGGGCAGGGCCATCACGCCGGCGTTGTTGATCAGCAGATCGAGGCGGCCGTAGGAGTCGGCCAGCCACTGGGCCGTCGCCGCCACGCTGGCCAGGTCCGCCAGATCCAGCTCCACCACCTCCAGGCCGCCCCGGGCCGCGGGCAGCAGGGCGGTGCGGGCCGCCTCACCTTTTTGGCGGGAGCGGCAGGCCAGGAGCACGGTGGCGCCGTGTTCGGAGAAGGCCCGGGCCGTTTCCAGCCCCAGGCCGCTGTTGGCGCCGGTAATCAGCACAAGGCGACCGCTCTGGTCGCCCAGTTCGTCGGTGGTCCAGGTCATGGGTCCAATTTTGTCGCGCGCAGCTCCATCACCGTGGGGCCCACCCAGAAGGCGCCGGGGTTCCGCCGGGCCTCGGCGATCTCGCCGCCGGCGCGGTCGGCATCGTCCTCGCTCCAGAGGCCTTGGCGCACCAGTTCCGGGCCGAAGGTGGCGATGAACCGCTCGATCCAGGCCGCCACGGGATCGCCGTTGCGCCCGAGGAGCAGCAGTGGGCGCAGCTCCTCGATGCGGAAGCCGTGGGTGGCCAGCAGGGTCGGCAGGCGCCGGTTCACATCGGGATCGCCTCCGCTGGCGCGAAAACTGGCCTGGGCCGCCGTCCCGAAACGGCCCACCGCCCCGCCGTGGGGGTGGAGGCCGAAGCTGTCCCAGTGGATGTACTCGTGCAGCACCACCTGACCGCCCGGGCGCAGGGCCGCCGCCAGCTGTTCCACCAGGGGCTCCACCGATGGCAGAAACATGGCCACCCAGCGGCACCAGGCCAGATCGAAGCCCTCCGTTGGTAGGGGATCGGACCTGAGGTCATGGCGGCGCAGTTCGAGCTGGGCTAGCCCCGATGCGTGGGCGGCCCTGCGGCCGGCCTCCACATAGGTGGGGCTCAGTTCCAGGCCCAGTACCCGTCCGCGGGGGCCTACGGCCCGGGCCAGCTCCAGGGCCCCGTAGCCCGGCCCGGCCCCCAGATCGAGCACCCGCTGGCCCAATCCCAGGCCGGACCGGCCCCAGGCCTCCTTGGCGGCGGGAAGCCAGAGCTCATGCTGCAGCCGCAGCCGTTCCTGTTCGGCCGGCTCGGTGCCCAGGACGTAGGTGTCCGCCGCCATGGGCAGGACTCAGTCCTCGGGGAACAGCAGCACCGCCAATTCGTCCGGATCCACGTCATAGACCCGGGCGAGGGTGGTCTCGATCGCGGCGGTCACTTCGCCCGGCAGAAAGCGCATGGCGTTGAGGGCGTCCTCGGCGATGTCCTCGGTGAGGAGTTTCTCCTCGCCATCGAGCTTTTCATCGTTGATCACCGCCATCACCCAGCTCTGGTAGGCGTCGACCAGATCGGCAAACTCCAGATCCGGGTCGTTGAGGTCCAGGGCCATCGGTCTGTCACGTTCATGCCCACCCAGTTTGGCCCCCCGGGGTGATGGGTGCTTCGGGGCCCCATCCGGGCCCACCCCAATGCGCCCAGGGAGAGTTCTTCTTCAAAAGCAGGGAAGGCATGATCCTTGGGGGGTGGCGCCTTCGCCCTCTCCCCGGGCGACACCACGGCGACCGCGGCGGTCCCGTTCCGGCCAAGGAGCGATGCCAGGCTGGTTGGGCGCTCCTGTTCGCCCCGATGCCCCCCGCTCCGCCGGCTCCCGATGCCGCCGTGCTCCAGGCGGGAATGTTTGACTTCGCCCTCGGTGAACTGGTGCGGCTGCACCGGGAGAGTTTTGCCCCCCTGTGGACCACGGAGAGCTGGGCCAAGTTGATGATCTGGCTGGCGTTGAACAGTGGCTGCTCCGGCGATCGGCAGGCGCTGGAGGGGTTCGCGGCCGCCCTGGGGCCGGTGGTGTGTGGCCGCATGCGGCGGCTGTTCTTCGAGCGGGAGCTCTCCGAGCTCAACCTCAAGCTGATGGCCGATCCCGCCGAGGCCCAGGTGCTGGTTTGGCCCCTGGAGCCAGGGGGTGATCGCCTCGATCTGGAACGGGTGGCCGCGGCTTTGGGGGCGGTGGGGCTGATGGAGCGGGTGGTGGAGCCCGAGCACTGGCAGCTGCTGGAGGATCTGATGGCCTTGCCATGGCGGCAGAACCCATGAACCTGATCGCCAGCCTGCGCAGCCCTGGCTATGTCGCCGTGGCCGAGGCGGCCCTCGATTTCTTCGGGCGCCGCACCGACCTGCAGCGGCCTGGGGTGGCCTTTGGGCCCGATGCGGGGCCCGATGCGGGGCCTGGTGCCGAACCCGCCAAGGTCTCCACCGACATCTCCCTTGTGGCGATCGACCGCAGCGACCCGGAGGCCTTTGCTCTGGCGCAGCTCATCCTGCGCGGGGTGGGCGCCGGCCTGGAGCGCTACCTGGCGGAGCGGCCCCTGCTGCGCCAGGTGTGCCCGGAGCAGAGCCTGTTCGTGCTGCCGATCTTCAACCTGCAGCGCTATGCCCCCGGAGAGGGGTTCCGCAGCTGGCATTGCGACTGGACCATCAGTGAGGAGGCCACCGAGCCGATCCGCCGGGTGCTGGCCTGGATCCTCTACCTGGAAACCCTGCCTGACGCCGGCACCGAGTTCCACTGGCAGGGGCACCACGAGGAGGCCGAGAAGGGCAAGCTCACGATCTTTCCGGCGGGGCCGTCCCACATCCACCGGGGCCGGATCAGCCACAGCCACACCAAAACAATCGCCACCGGCTGGATCAACGCCGGAAGCCTGGAGGGCTACCTGGGGCGGCTGGCGGCGGGGTGAACCCACCCCCTTTGAGAGCATGGGCGGATCTTCCAGCGTCCGCCGTGCCCGCCGAGTCCCTCGCCAAGACCTACGACCCGGCCGGCACCGAAGCCCGCTGGCAGGCGGCCTGGGAGGCGGCGGGGGCGTTCCATCCGGATCCCAGCGCCCCCGGCGAACCGTTCAGCGTGGTGATCCCGCCGCCGAACGTGACCGGCAGCCTGCACATGGGCCATGCCTTCAACACGGCCCTGATTGACACAATCGTGCGCTTCCAGCGCCTGCAGGGCAAGAACGTGCTCTGTCTGCCTGGCACCGACCACGCCTCGATCGCCGTGCAGACGATCCTGGAAAAGCAGATCAAGGCCGAAGGGGCCAGCAAGGACGACCTGGGGCGCGACGCCTTCTTCGAGCGGGCCTGGGCCTGGAAGGCCGAAAGCGGTGGCACGATCGTGGGCCAACTGCGGCGGCTGGGTTATTCGGTGGACTGGGGCCGGGAGCGCTTCACCCTCGATGCCCAGCTGAACCGGTCGGTGGTGGAGGCCTTCGTCAAGCTGCATGGGCAGGGCCTGATTTACCGCGGCGAATACCTGGTGAACTGGTGCCCCGCCTCCGGTTCAGCCGTCAGCGATCTGGAGGTGGAAACCAGGGAGGTGGACGGGTACCTCTGGCACTTCCGCTACCCCCTCAGTGGTGGCGCCGCCGCCGATGGCTCCGACCACCTGGTGGTGGCCACCACCCGCCCGGAAACCCTGCTCGGCGACACGGGGGTGGCCGTGAACCCATCCGATGGGCGCTACGCGGCGTTGGTGGGGCTCACGCTCGATTTGCCCCTGGTGGGCCGCTTGATTCCGATCGTGGCCGATGACCACGTGGATCCCGCCTTCGGCACCGGCTGCGTCAAGGTGACCCCCGCCCACGACCCCAACGACTTCGCCATTGGCCAGCGCCACGGCCTGCCCCTGATCACGGTGATGGCCAAGGACGGAACCATGAATGCGGCCGCCGGCCGCTTCGCCGGCCTGGATCGCTTCGAGGCCCGCAAGGCGGTGGTGGCGGCGATGGAAGAGGGCGGCTTCCTGGTGAAGGTGGAGCCCCACCGCCACAGCGTGCCCTTCTCCGACCGGGGCAAGGTGCCGGTGGAGCCCCTGCTCTCCACCCAGTGGTTCGTGCGCACCGAGCCCCTGGCCGAGCGCTGCCGCACCGCCCTCGACAACTCCGCCGGCCCCGAGCCCCGCTTTGTGCCGGAGCGCTGGAGCAAGGTCTACCGCGACTGGCTCACCGACATCCGCGACTGGTGCATCAGCCGCCAGCTCTGGTGGGGCCACCGCATCCCCGCCTGGTTCGTGGTCAGTGAAACGGGCGGCGTGATCAGCGACGGCACGCCCTACGTGGTGGCCCGGGACGAGGCCGAGGCCCAAGCCAAGGCGCAGGCGCAGTTCGGCGGCGATGCCGTACTGGAGCAGGACCCTGACGTGCTCGACACCTGGTTCTCCAGCGGCCTATGGCCCTTCTCCACCCTGGGATGGCCCGATCCGGATGCCCCCGATCTGGCCAAGTGGTACCCCACCAGCGTGCTGGTGACGGGCTTCGACATCATCTTTTTCTGGGTGGCGCGGATGACGATGCTGGCCGGGGCCATGGAGCCCCTCGGTGGGGGCCAACCGTGGAGTCCGTTCGCGGATGTCTACATCCACGGGCTGGTGCGGGATGAGCAGAACCGCAAGATGAGCAAAAGCGCCGGCAACGGCATCGATCCGCTGCTGCTGATCGAGCGCTATGGCGCCGATGCCCTGCGCTTTGCCCTGGTGCGCGAGGTGGCGGGGGCCGGCCAGGATATTCGCCTCGACTACGACCGCACAACCGACACCTCCGTCACGGTGGAGGCGTCCCGCAACTTCGCCAACAAGCTCTGGAACGCCATCCGTTTCGCCTTGATGAATCTGGAGGGGGAGACGCCGGCCACCCTGGGGGATCCCGATCCGGCGGCGTTGCAGCTGGCGGACCGCTGGATTCTCTCGCGCCTGGCCCGGGTGAACCGCGAATCGGCCCAGCGCTACGGCAGCTACGCCCTGGGCGAGGCCGCCAAGGGGCTCTATGAGTTCGCCTGGAACGAGGTCTGTGACTGGACGATCGAGCTGCTCAAGCGTCGCCTCAACCCACGCCCAGCGGTGGAAGGCGAGCCGCTCAGCCCCGAGGCTCTGGCCGATCAGCATATTGCCCGCCAGGTGCTGGCCAAGGTGCTCAGCGAGCTGCTGGTGTTGCTCCATCCCTTGGTGCCCCACCTGTCCGAGGAGCTCTGGCATGGGCTCACCGGTGAGCCGGAGGAGACGTTCCTGGCGTTGCAGCCGTGGCCTGTGGTCGACGAAGTTGCCCTCAATGGCGAGCTCGAGGAGACGTTCGCTGAGTTGATTGAGGCAATCCGGGTGGTCCGCAACCTGAGGGCCGTGGCTGGGCTCAAACCCTCCCAGGCGGTGCCGGTGCTGTTCATCACCGGTCGTTCCGCACTGGCGGCGGTGCTCACGGGAGCCAGCGCCGATATCGCCGCCCTCACCAGAGCGGAGAGCGTCCAGGTGCTCGATCCCGCCGCCGCCGCTGCCCAGCCGGCCGCCCGCGCCCTGGCGGGGGTGAGTGGCGAGCTCCAGGTGCTGTTGCCGATTGAGGGGGTGGTGGATCTCGATGCCCTCAGGGGTCGCCTGGAGAAGGACCTGGCCAAGGCCACGAAGGAGATCGCCGGCCTGGCCGGGCGCCTCGCCAATCCCAACTTCGCCGGCAAGGCGCCGCCGGAGGTGGTGGCCGAATGCCAGGCGAATCTGGCGGAAGCCGAGGCCCAGGCGGCGCTGGTGCGGGGGCGCCTGGCCGAGCTGGCTTAAGGCCTGTGGCGGCGGGCGTTCAGAACGCCTGGATGCCGCTGATCAGCAGGAAGGCCGCCATGCCGAAGAACACCATCAGGCCAAGGGCCCACTGCTTGGGTGTCAGCCAGTGGTTGAAGCGATCGAGCAGGGTTCGGCCGCCCTGGCCGCCGAGGCTCACCAGCAGGGGGGGCACCAGGCAGGGGCTCAGGGTCAGCAGCACCAGCACAATCAACGGCCCAACCTCCCCCCCGCTGGCCTGGCCCGCCCGGGTGACGTCGGCCACGGCGGGAAAAAAGAGCACCAGGCTCGACATGTTCTGGGCCATCACGCCGACGCCGAGGGCGAAGGCCCGCAGATCCGGCCGCTTGGGGCCAGGACCCGTGGGAGCGGTGGCCCTCCGCGGTGGATGGAGCAGGAGCTGGATGCCGAGCACCAGCATCACCAGCCCCATGGCCAGCCGCAGCGCCACGGAGATTGCATCGGCGCCATCGGGGCGCGTGGGCAGGGCGCGGCCCATGGCCAGGCCGATCGCCAGCCAGATCCCCACCACCAGGGCATTGCCGGCGACGAACAGCCAGCCCCGCCGCAGCCCTGCTGTCGGTTCCCGGATGCAGTAGATCTCGCCGGCCACCACCAGGGGGCTCACGGCCGCGCCCAGTCCCAGGGGCAGGATCTCCAGCAGGATTGGTTGGCTCAAGGTCAACAACCGCCGCAGAGCGCGGGACACGCAAACCCATGCTCCCATTCATGGCCGCGCACAAGGGTGGATCCCGCCGCTGGTGATGGGGGCCCGACGGGCACGTTCCCCAGTGGGATTGCCCTAAGAGGATTCGGTGCGGCAAACGGTGACCGCATCACCGATGTGCGTAGCTGTTGAATCCCGGATGGGTCAGCCTGGCCATACATGGTCGGTGTCCCAACCCTCGCTACCGCACCATGTCCATTAGCCCTGGCAATGGCGAATCCCGTCTGATCGGGGCCACGCCCTTCCCCCGGGACCAGGAGCACACCGACCTCGGTGTCTATCTACGCAGCCTGGAGACCCAGGTGCATGCCATGGCGATGGAGATCGATGCCCTGCGTGAACTGCTCCAGGAGGCGGGGGTGACGAACAACACCAGCTTCAGCGCCAAGGTGGCCGAGATCGACGGCCGCGATGGGGCCGTGGATGGCCGACTGCAGCACCGCAACGACCAGTCCTGTGGCTCCTGTGGCCGTAAGCTCAGTTGGAACGCCCGCCGCTGCGTGTACTGCGGCAGCACGGATCTGACGGCGGCCATCCAGCCGGGCTGAGCCGTTGCCGCACCCTGCTCCTCCTAGGCCGCTCAGCCCTCGACCAGTTGGCCACCCTCGAGGGTGACGATCCGATCGGCGATGTCGAGGATCTTGTTGTCGTGGGTGACCATCACGATCGCGGCGCCGTTATCGTCCGCCAGCTGGCGGAACAGGTCGACCACATCTCGGCCGGAGCTCTTGTCCAGGGCGGCGGTGGGTTCATCGGCCAACAGCAGTCTCGGGCTGGGGGCAAGGGCCCTGGCGATCGCCACCCGCTGCTTCTGGCCGCCTGAAAGCTTCTCCGGGAAGTAGTCCAGCCGCTCCGCCAGCCCCACATGGCCGAGCATGGTGGCGGCGCAGGCCTCCATCGCCGCCCGGCCCCGATCCAACCAGGTGGGCGTGACCTCCAGGCCGAAGCGCACATTCTCCAGGGCCGTCAGGTAGGGCAGCAGATTGTGGGCCTGGAAGATGAAGCCTGCCTGGCGTCGCAGTCGGGTGAGAACGGCGTTGTCTGCATGGAGTAGCTCCTCCCCCAGCACCTTGAGGCTGCCGCTCTGGGCGGCCCGCAGGCCGCCGAGCATGGTCAGCAGGGTGGTCTTGCCGGAGCCGGAGGGCCCCGTGAGGATGACGATCTCGCCAGCGTGCACCGTCATGTTGATGTCGGTGAGCACCTGCTTGGCGGCCTCCCCCTCGCCGAACCAGTGGTTGAGATGGTGGAGCTCGATGCGCAGTTCGCGCCCGACTGCAGCGTCCAGCGGCGTCATCAGAAGATGTCGGCGGGGTCGAGCCGCCGCAGCTTGCCGGTGGCCAGCCAGCCCGAACCGGCCGACATCACCAGGGTCAGGCTGAACACGGCCAAAGCTCGCTGGAGAGTCATGGCGATCAGCAGCGAGGTGGAGCGGGCCAGCAGCGCATAGAGGCCCATGGACAGCAGCAGGCTGGGCAGGAAGGCCAGGGCGGCCAGCAGCAGCGATTCCTGCACGATGAGGCCAACGACGAAGCCATCGCTGTAGCCCATCGCCTTCATCGTGGCGTACTCCGGCAGATGGTCGCTGACGTCGGAATAGAGGATCTGATACACGATGATCGCGCCGACCACCAGGCCCACCAGCACCCCAAGGTTGAAGATCAGTCCGAAGGAGGTGTTGTTGCGCCAGTGAGCCACCTCCATGTTCTCCAGTTCCTTGAGGGTGAGCACCTTCACCGACGGATCCAGAAAGCTGTTCAAGGTGGCCTGCACCTGCAGCGGGCTGACGCCCGCTGTCAGCTGAATCACCCCGAGCTGGATGTCGTCACTGGTCTGATCAGGGAACCAGGTCTTGAAGTTGCTGGCGGAGGTGAGCAGGTTGATGTCGGCGGCAAAGGTGAGGCCCATCGTGAACAGCCCATTCACCACGGCCCGCCTGCCGCGCAGTTCGGTGTCGTAGGTACCCTCCCGGGCCACCACCTGGCCCACCGGACCCGCCGCCTTCTTGGAGAGGGTGTCGAAAAAGAGGCCATCGGGCCGCAGCAATTTGCCAGGATCGGCCGTTACTTCGGGGATGCGCAGGGCCGGATTCTCCGGCGATAGCCCGAAGATCAGCGCCTGTTTTTTCTCGCGGCTGTCGCGGTTGAGCCAGTCGGTCTTGCCGATGTAAAGGGGCGTCACCGCCTTCACGCCCTGCACCCCCAGGGCCTGGATCAGGCGGCTGCGGGGCAGGTTCAGCGGTTCGCCCAGGTTGGTGTAGCGGCGGCTCACCATCACCAGCTCGCCGTTGATCCTCTCCAGGGGGCGCTTCTGGCTGGCATACAGCCCACTGGCCAGCCCCAACTGGAAGAACACCAGCACGTTGGCGAAGCTCACCCCGGCGATGGCGGCGAGCAGCCGCATCGGTCGATGGCTGGTCTGCCGCCAGGCCAGGGGTGTGCGGCGCAGGGCGGTCAGCGGGTTCATCGCTTCTGAACAGCCAGAACGCGGTCCCGGGCCGCCTTCTGGCTGGCTTTCTGGGTCGCCGTCAACGGGGTGAACAGCACGTTCACCTGCAGGTAGTTGAGGTGGCTGGCCACTGCCGACTCCTCCGGGGTCAGGCCGATCTTCACCTCCAGCACCCGCCGGTCCAGGTTCTCGCCCGCCTGGCCGCTGAACACGGTCTGGCGGCTGACTTCGCGGGCGATCTCCACCACCTCCCCCTGCACGCTGCGCCCCTTGAAGCCGTCGGCGCTGAGGCTGACCTTCTGGCCCAGGGCGATCAGTGGGCGATCGCTTTGATACACCTCGGCGATCACGCCCATGCGGCTGCTGTCGCCCATCTCCAGCAGGCCGTCTTCTCCGGCCTTGTCGCCGGGGTGGGCATGCACCTTGAACACGGTGCCGGAGAAGGGGGCGAGCACCGTGGCCTTGGCCCGCTCGACCTTGTCCTTGTCCAGCGACGCCCGGCTTTCGCGCAGCTCTGCGGCCAGGGTGCCCTTGGTGGTGATCGCTTCGGCCAGCTGGGCCTTGGCACTGTTTTCGTCGGCCTGCAGCTTCTCGACCCGGTTGGCCGTGGTGGCCCCGGCGGCGAACAGCTGTTCGGCCCGCCGCGCCTCGGCGCTGGCCTGGCCCAGGTCGGCCCTGTAGCGGGCGATGACGCTGTCCTGGGCGGCCAGCTTGCTCTGGGCCACCCGGATCGCCGCCTCCGATTTGCGCACGCTGCTCTCCAGCGTGTCGAGGCTTTCCAGCACCGCCAGGGGCTGGCCTTTACGCACCTCCTGGCCCTCTTTCACCAGGATTTCGCGCACGCGGTCATTGGTGAGGGAACTGGGCACGGTCACCTTGCTGATGCCGTCCAGGGGCTCGATCCGGCCCAGGGCGGACACCTGCCGCGGCAGCAGCGGCACGGCCCGCTGGGCCTCTGCCTGTTTCTGTTCGCGCTTCTGCCACAGGCGACTGCCCAGCCCGGCAAGGACCACCAGGGCGAGCAGGGCGGCAATCAGGGGCCAGGGTCCGCGGCCGCTCTGGCGACCGGTGGGCTTGGGCATGGTCATCGCGCGACGGCTCCTCGCCTCTGCTGGTTATAGGGCGCTGCGGCTGCTGGGGGAAGCGGCCAAGGGGATCGATGAATTTGCCTGGAAGGAATGCTCCCCGCCCCGCAGCATCGGCGGATCAGTGCGTGGCCAGGCCGCTGCTCTCCAACCTGGTGGCAGAACTGCAACTACTTTCCCATCCGCTGATTTTGCAACTTCCCGCAGGTCTCTGGCATGGGTTCAGTGGTGTACCGATGGAGATGTTCCTGGCTTTTCAGCTTTGGCCAGCGGTCGACAAGACTATCCTCGATGGCTCCTTTGCATAGACTTTCGTTGAACTGATCAGGGCGATCAGGATGGTGAGCAACCTGGGGGCCGTGCCCGGACTCCAATCGTTTCAATCGGTGCCGGATGCATGCCTTGCCCCTTGCGCTGAGGTGCCGATGAACGCCCATGTCGACCTCACGGCCCTGTGCCGGGTTGAGAGGGTGCAGGTGCTGCTGCCGATCGAAAGATTGGTGGATCTGGGCTGAGGCCGGCTACAACACCGATGGCCAAGCCCGAACCCCTTTTCCCCACTCCGCTCTGGAGCTTCAACCACCCCGACCTAGGCAGCCTGGGGCCCCTGGCTGATCGGGTGCTGGAGCTGGAGCGCCATGATCCCAACGGGCTCTCGCTCACTAACCAGGGTGGCTGGCACAGCGCCACGGGCCTGTTGCAGGATCCCCTTTTTGAGGGCTTGTTTCGCTGGGTGGCCGTCTGCTGCCGGACGGCCTTCGAGGCGGCGGGCTGGGACCTGGAGAGGGCGAACCCCAGCTTCAACAACGCCTGGGCGATGGTGAACCGCCTTGGCGACAGCACCCGGGCCCACCTCCACCCCAACAGCCTGTTCAGCGGTGTCGTCTACCTGCAGGCCCCGCCCGGGGGAGGGGCGATCGCGTTTCTCGATCCCCGAGCCGGCGCCCAAGTGCTCCTGCCTCCGCTCCGCGCGGGGGCCGAGGGGGCCTTTTCCGGTCGGGTGCGTCGGCATCCTGAGCCTGGTTTGTTGCTGCTGTTCCCCTCCTGGCTCTGGCACGAGGTGGAGCCCAGTGCTGCCGAGCTCCCTCGCATCAGTGTCAGCTTCAACGTGGGCATGCGCCCGGTTCCGGGGAACTCCGAGGGCTGAAGGAATCCCTTCGGCCCTCGGAGGACCACCCATCAGATCGTGGTGACCATGGCTGGATTCCAGGTGGGGAGGCTGGTGCCAGCCAGCTGCAACTGCTGGAAGGCGCCACCGGTGTAGCCCACCGTGAGGGTGCTGCTGCCCAGGCCTCCCAGGACGGTGATGCCATCGGCCAGCACCAGTGCATCCTGGGCGCTGAAGTCCAGGAGGATATCCCTGCCCTCCAGCTGATCGCGGGTGATCAGCACCTTGTCGGCACCGGCACCGAGGGTGATGCGGTCGCTGCCGATGCCGCTGCGCACCACATCGTTCCCGGCTCCGCCATCGATGATGTCGTCCCCGGCGCCGGCACGGATGTAGTCATTGCCAGCGGATCCGATGATCTCGTCGTCGCCGCCCCGGGTGTGGATGTAGTTGTTCACCACCCCAGGCAGGATGCCACGCGCGGAGCCCGCGATGGTTTCTGTCTCGCCCCTTTCGTTCGACACCTGTTCGGTCATGACCACTTCCTGTTTGGAGCCATCACTGAGGAACTCCAGCTTGATCACATCCTTGGATGAGGATTGAGCTGGCAGGTCGCCGCTGAAGCCTCCTTTGGTGAGAGTGAGTTTGAAGTCACCGGTCTTTGGCAGCAGGTTGGGGTCAAAGAGCTTGCCGTTGAGGTTGGTGGAGTCCACATCGAGCAGGAACGTTTTACTGCGGTCAGTGGAGTTGTTGAAATTGAAGACACCTTTCACCGGAGTGCTGCCTGTGGGCGGCAGTGGCAGCGGGACCGGGGTGGGCACAGGTTTGGAGCTGAAACGCAGGATCTGCCCCCCTTCAACAATTGTGTTGGTGGCAATGGCACCGTCCTTGAGGCCGTGTGCCTGAACGTCGACGAAGAAATCGGTGCCCGGAGCGTGTCCGTAGAGGTTGGAGACATCAATGACACCGGAGGTTTCCCACTCACCGATGTTCTTGCCATCGACCACCTTGAGGCTGTCGGTCATCCCTGTGGGGATGGCGGAGCGATCGATCTGGAGGATGCGGGTGGCCTTGCCGGTGGTGGGATCGAGTTTCCAGACGCTGCCTTCCTGGGGGCCCCAATCGGCATCGCTGGTGACAGCGCGGTCCTCGTTGAGGTAAATGAAACCATCGGCAGACCAAGCGAGGTTGTCCTGGCTGCGGATGCCGTTCTGCTTGTTGGCGGCATCATCTCCGTCGTAGGCGACCTTGAGGGTGGCTGCGCCCGGGAGCCCTGCGGTGAAGGTGGTGTCGAGGGTGTAGGTGGTGCCGTAGGTGTCAAGGAATTCGGCGTTGCTGGTCTGACCGGTGGCGTTGAAGACCACCTGGTTGCCCTTGCCGAGAGCATGGTTGTAGTCCTCATCCTCGATGCGCGCACAGGCGAAGGCGTTGAGGGCGAGGGCCGCGTCGTGGATCTTCTTGGTGCCGAGGTAGCCGAGCTTGTCGTAGCCGGAGGTGGGATCGGTGCTGGCCTTGGAGGGATCCTTGATGGCCAGCTCAACCCAGGAGCCGGCGACGGTGGTGCCGGTGCCGAAGATTTCGGTGGGGCGATCTTTGGCGGCGCCTTCCTTGGCGACCCAGACGTAGACCTTGCCACCGGAGAGGCCGTTGCGTTCGAGGAAGGAAGCCTTGGGGTCGGTGCTCTTGGTCCCCACGTAGAGCATGGGGAAGGAGGGTGTGGCGTCGTCACCGAGGAAGATGGCGACCTTGGAGGTGTCACCTGTGTCGACGAGGGTGGCCCCTTCCCAGCTGCCGAAGCCGAGATCGGGGAGCTGATAGAGGACGCCGTTGTCGACGTCGAGGGCGCAGAGGGAGCCGCCGAGGCCCTTCTGGACGGTGGCATCTTCCTCACCCATGAGGAAGATGCGGTTAGCGAAGCCCTTACCGGCGCCGAAGGTGTCCTTTTCGAAGAGGTTGGCGGAGCAGAAACGGGTGAAGCCGTTGAGGAGTCCTGTATCGCCGCTGATCTGGGCGGGATCGGTGACGGTCTGGCTGTAGCGATCCACCACCTTGCTGTAGGCGAGCCCACCGCCTTTGATGGCATTGGTGTCCTTATCGATATCCAAGTACTGGATGCGGGCTCCGGTCAGCTCGGTGCCGTTAGCCAGCAGATAGCTGTACCCGGCTGCTTTGCCAATTTCGGCATTCACCAGTAGACGGATGGTGCTGGCGTCCTTCAGGTATGCTCCCTGGCCATCGGGGATGCCCGCCGGCGTGAAGCCGCCGATTGATTCACCGAAGGTGAACAGAGATGTGACGTCGTAACCGGTGGCACTGATGTCCAGGGATTTCAGCTGGTTGGGAGCATTAAGTCCCTTGAGTTTGTTGAAGCCCAGCAGTTGCCCCCCTTCAACAATTGTGTTGGTGGCAATGGCACCGTCCTTGAGGCCGTGTGCCTGAACGTCGACGAAGAAATCGGTGCCCGGAGCGTGTCCGTAGAGGTTGGAGACATCAATGACACCGGAGGTTTCCCACTCACCGATGTTCTTGCCATCGACCACCTTGAGGCTGTCGGTCATCCCTGTGGGGATGGCGGAGCGATCGATCTGGAGGATGCGGGTGGCCTTGCCGGTGGTGGGATCGAGTTTCCAGACGCTGCCTTCCTGGGGGCCCCAATCGGCATCGCTGGTGACAGCGCGGTCCTCGTTGAGGTAAATGAAACCATCGGCAGACCAAGCGAGGTTGTCCTGGCTGCGGATGCCGTTCTGCTTGTTGGCGGCATCATCTCCGTCGTAGGCGACCTTGAGGGTGGCTGCGCCCGGGAGCCCTGCGGTGAAGGTGGTGTCGAGGGTGTAGGTGGTGCCGTAGGTGTCAAGGAATTCGGCGTTGCTGGTCTGACCGGTGGCGTTGAAGACCACCTGGTTGCCCTTGCCGAGAGCATGGTTGTAGTCCTCATCCTCGATGCGCGCACAGGCGAAGGCGTTGAGGGCGAGGGCCGCGTCGTGGATCTTCTTGGTGCCGAGGTAGCCGAGCTTGTCGTAGCCGGAGGTGGGATCGGTGCTGGCCTTGGAGGGATCCTTGATGGCCAGCTCAACCCAGGAGCCGGCGACGGTGGTGCCGGTGCCGAAGATTTCGGTGGGGCGATCTTTGGCGGCGCCTTCCTTGGCGACCCAGACGTAGACCTTGCCACCGGAGAGGCCGTTGCGTTCGAGGAAGGAAGCCTTGGGGTCGGTGCTCTTGGTCCCCACGTAGAGCATGGGGAAGGAGGGTGTGGCGTCGTCACCGAGGAAGATGGCGACCTTGGAGGTGTCACCTGTGTCGACGAGGGTGGCCCCTTCCCAGCTGCCGAAGCCGAGATCGGGGAGCTGATAGAGGACGCCGTTGTCGACGTCGAGGGCGCAGAGGGAGCCGCCGAGGCCCTTCTGGACGGTGGCATCTTCCTCACCCATGAGGAAGATGCGGTTAGCGAAGCCCTTACCGGCGCCGAAGGTGTCCTTTTCGAAGAGGTTGGCGGAGCAGAAACGGGTGAAGCCGTTGAGGAGTCCTGTATCGCCGCTGATCTGGGCGGGATCGGTGACGGTCTGGCCGTAGCGATCCACCACCTTGCTGTAGGCCACACCGCCCGCCTTGATCTGGCCCGCGTTGTTGAGGTCGACGTAGTTGATCCGTGCGCCAGTGAGCTTTGTTCCGTTGTCGAGGCTGTACGGAGCGCCGACGGCCTTCCCGATCTCACTATTTACGAGCAGCCGGATCGTGTTGGCATCCACCCGATAGGCCCCTTGGCCATCGGGAATACCGGACAGAGGGTATTGCGGATTGGTGCCAAAGGTGAACAGCGGCTTGATGCTGAGTCCGCTGTCATTGACGAGTTTAAGCTGGACCGGATCGGTTTCAGAGGGCAGGCTGCGCTGGCTCTGAAGACCGTCGATCGAGAAGCGCAAGATGTCGCGGGGTTGGTTGGAATCGGAGGGAGTAGGGAACGTGTTTTTGGCGTAGGAATCAGTCCCCCGCACAGCCACGTTGAGAACTCCCTCGGGTGTTACTTCGAGAACGGAATAGTTGAAGGTGTCCGGGGTGTAGAAGTCGACGGGGCTCGGCTTGGCGTCGGCATTGGGATCCCCTTCCCTCCAGACGTTAAACAGGCCTAGGAAGTTGGGATCGAGGCCAATGGGATTCACCCCAGCAGCGATCTGTTTGGCGGCCAGATCGTCGGCGATCTTTTTGATGTTGGCGAAGCTGTGGTCCGTGACAGTGTCGGGGCCGGTGGCGCCAATCGGACCATCGACGACGCTGATGGCTCCGGGGACGGGCTTGTAGATGGTGGGTTTAGCGGGATCGGGCACATAGAGCACCTCGTTGATGCGCCCTTGGTGGTCGTCGCAGGCCAGGAACACCACATTGGTGATGCCGTTGTCGGCAATGAACTTGAGCAGGTCATTCCGCTCTGCCCGGTAGCCACCCATCCAGGATTTGCCGCCGTCGTCGCCGGAGCCCACGGCGCCGATCTGGTCGATGGGATCGGTGACGCTGACGAATTTCCAGATGGTTCCAGCTTTCTGGGCATCCAATAGGGTTTGCTTCAGCCAGACCAGCTGGGTGGAGCCCAACATGGTTCGGTTGGCGTTGTCAGCACGACTGCCGGTATCGTCAGCTCCGGTGGCTGTCACCAGCCGTGCATCGCGGTAGCTGCGGGTGTCGGTGTTGATGAACGTGACGTTCTTACCCCACTGTTGGGCGCCGTAGAACTTCGCGGTTCCGTTGGTGCGCGGATCACTCGGGGCCGTCAGGATTTCGGGTTGACGGACCGGTTGGTAGTCAAGGTAGGCCTGGGTGAGGGTCTTGAAGCTGACGCTCTGGTTGATGTAGGTGCCTGTAGTATTGACATCCAGATTCACATCGGTCGTTCCTTTCCCCGAGAGCTTGCCCAAGCTCAGGGGGGCGCCACCGTTGATGAGCTGTCCGTTGCCTAGTTCGTGGTTGTCGAACGAGGTGTAGGTGCCTTGGGCGGAATAGAAAGTATCGAGGCTTTCAAATGTGCCAGTGGTGCCGACAGCCTGGTGGGTTTCCAGGTATTTGCGGCGATAATCGGCCAGCAAGGTTGTCGCTGAAACGGTGCCCAATTCCACATCCTTGGTGGAGGCAGTGGCAGGCGAGCCGGTGGAAGCGGTTTCGTAGATTGTATCGCCGTCGAAGTCAAAGAAATCGAGTTTCTGCTTCTTCAGGTCTTGGGTTGACAGGTAGGGGGCCATCAAGCCATCCACATCACCGCTGTGGCCGAAGCGCACCGTGCCAATCGATGTGGCCAGTGGTGCCGTCTTGAATTGGCCCGTATCACTGACGCTGCCGCCGTCGGTGGTGCGGTAGCGATAGAAGTAGCTGGTGCCACCTTTCAGGCCGGAAAGATCGGTCTTAACGGTGTAATCGGTGCTGGCGGAGGTCTTGGTGGTCTGGCTGAAGGCCACCACCTTGAAATCGGCTGTTTCAGACAGCTCAAGGACTAGATCTGCGGCTGCTCCTGTGTTGTCTTTTGCGGAGACTTGGGTGCGGGTCCAGAAGATTCCAGAGGTGGTGGTGGCGTCGCCAGAGGCCAGACCCGAGAACCAAAGAGCCATGAAACCAGCACGAATGCAAAAACGATTCACATCATGTAGGTGGTTGGTTAAGGCAGCATTCAGGCAAAGTTAGTTTTCTTCTATCGCTTTCTTAATGTTTGTGTTCAGTTGGGTGTCGCTGCCTTGGCCATCTACGATTTGGTGGCCGTTGGGGTAACCCTGCGGCGAGGGGCTCAGGCCGATGCCGGGTGAGGGGATGGATCAAGCGCTGCACCAGCTCCTCCCCTTCCTGCTCTCCCCCTGGGGGGCCGTTGCCTTCATCCCCCTCTACGCCCTCTGGGTCACCCTGCTGCTGCCGGGGGTTTGGGCCTCGATGCTGGCTGGGGCCCTCTACGGCACTTGGCTGGGCAGTGCCGTGGTGTTCGTGGGGGCGTCGCTAGGGGCGATGGTGGTGTTCCTGCTGGGGCGCGGCTGGCTGCGGGGCTGGAGCCGCCAGCGCCTGGCCGCCTGGCCGAAGCTGGGGGCCATCGAGCAGGCGGTCAGCCGGGAGGGGCTCAAGTTGGTGGTGCTCACCCGCCTGTCTCCGGCCTTCCCCTTCAGCTTGCTGAACCTGGCCTATGGGCTCAGCGATGTGAGCCTGCGGGACTACTCGATCGGTCTGATCGCGATCCTCCCTGGCACCATCCTGTTCTGCGCCCTGGGCGCGCTCGCCGGTGATGTGGCCCGCTTCGGGGAGGTGCTCTCGGGAAGGACCGATCCCACCACCTGGGCCCTGAGGATCGTGGGCCTGGCCGCCACCGCTGGCTCGATCTGGGTGGTGGGCCGGGCTGCCCGCAAGGCCCTGGAGCGCGATGGGAGCGACCAACCCTGAATTAGGAAACCGTGGGGTCAGGCTCCTTCAGGCCCCAATCCCGCAGCGCTGCGATCAGCACGAACCAGGCCAGTCGCACCCGTGCGATCGCCCCGGGGCGTGCGGCCAGTTCGCTGTACTTCGCGCGGCCGCATTCGGTCTTGATCAGCCGGAACACGGTGGGCCTGGCCTTGCCCCCGTGCAGATCTGGCGAGGCCATGGCAGGGGAGAAAGGTTGCCAGCCAACTCTAGGCAGGGGTCCCACCGTCGCCCCCGCTCCCCTGCCCCTGCTCGGCCCCCATGGACTGGACCCAGATCGCCACCATGCCGGCGATGGGGATCGAGAGGAACACCCCCAGCAGCCCCGCGGTCCGCTGGCCGATGAACAGGGCCAGGAACAGCACCACCGGGTTCAGCTCCATCGCCTTGCCCATCAC
>Ga0194061_1000071_pt1 | contig 53676 bp, 52 predicted proteins | sample SepL2221m_MetaG_FD_163423 | JGI IMG/M metagenome (GOLD analysis project Ga0194061, IMG submission 163423) | Anoxic zone freshwater microbial communities from boreal shield lake in IISD Experimental Lakes Area, Ontario, Canada - Sep2016-L224-21m | ecosystem: Environmental > Aquatic > Freshwater >... | reverse complement strand
GCGCTCATGTGGTGTCCGAGGCCATCGCCATGGGTGTGCCGGTGATTGCATCCACTGTATCGGGCAACATCGGCCTGCTGGGCAAGGTCTACCCGGCTTACTACCCCGCGGAGGACGACCAGGCCCTCGCCGCGCTGCTTGCGCGCGCCGCGGGCGACCCGCCGTGGCTGGCGCAACTGGGCAAAAAAGTCGCCGCCCGCGGCAAGCAAGGCGATCCGGCCCGGGAGCGCGCCGCGCTGGCGCGCCTGCTTGCCGAGGTCGTGCCCAAAGCCCGGTTGCGCTAGAGTGCAGCCATTTCCCCGGTCCGAGATACAAGGGCTTATCCGATGAAATCCTTGTCCCATCCTGATAGCGACACGCGCCGGCGCATGCTGTTGGGCCTTCTGGCCGGCGGCCTGTCGCTGCCGGCGGTCTTGCGCCAGGCACTGGCGCAACAGGGTCCGGCCTTGCAGGGCCTGCGCAGCGTGCAGGGCGATGTGCGCGTCAACGGCCAACCGGCGGCCCAAGGAACCCTGGTGTTACCTGGCGACACCGTCAGCACCGCGCGCGGCGCAATGGCGATGTTCGTCGTCGGCCAGGACGCCTACTTGATGCGCGAGGACAGCCGCGCCGAACTGACCGGCGTGGCGCAAATTGTCGACCTGTTGCGCCTTACCACCGGCCGGCTGATGGGCGTATTCGGCAAGGGCGGAGACCGGCGCATCGTCACCCCGGCCGCGACCATTGGCATACGCGGTACCGGCGCCTACCTTGAGGCCGAGGACGGCCGTTCGTATTTTTGCCTGTGCTACGGCTCGGCCGAAATCGCCACCACCGACGGCGCGGCGCGCGACGCCTACACCACCCGCCACCACGACTCGCCGCGCTACATTTACGGCGACGGCCGCACCAACGCCATTGTGCCCGCCAGCGTGTCCAACCACACCGACGCCGAGCTGATCATGCTCGAAGCCCTGACCGGACGGCAGCCGCCGCAGTCGGTGTTGGACGGACCGATGATGAGTAATCCGTACCGCTGAACGCCGCGTACCGGATGAATGACGCCCTGCATCAATATTTTTCCCGTCATTCCCGCGAAAGCGGGAATCCAGTGCCGTAATACAAAAATGCAAGTCGCTGGATCCCCGCTTCCGCGGGGATGACGAATTTATTCGGGCCTTTGTGTGCCCACGCTCCTAAGCTTCAGCGGTAAGATTGCCCCTACACGCCACGCAAACTGGCCTGCCACGACAAGAACCAGGCACTGCATTGTGCCAACCCCACTGGAGGAGTACGCAGCTCATGAAGGCCCCCGCATTCGCCTACGCCAAACCAGCGTCACTGGCCGAGGTGTTCACCCTGCTCCAGCAACACGGCGAGGGCGCCAAGCTGCTCGCCGGCGGCCAGAGCCTGATCGCCACGCTCAACCTGCGCCTCTCGGCGCCGGACATTCTCGTCGACATCACCGGCCTGCCCGGCCTGTCGGCCATCAGTTTCAGCAAGGACACGGCACGCATAGGCGCACTGGTGACGCACCGCGAACTGGAACACTCCTACGAAATCGCGCAACACCTGCCGCTGCTCGCCCAGGCGGTGCCGCATGTCGCCCACATCGCCATTCGCAACGTCGGCACCTTCGGCGGCAGCATCGCCATGGCCGACCCCGCGGCCGAATACCCGGCGGTGTGCGTTGCGCTGGACGCGCAGTTTGTCATCGCCGGCGCCAAGGGCGAGCGTCGTGTCGCCGCCCGCGAGTTTTTCAAGGGCATGTACGAAACCGCATTGCAGCCCGGTGAGGTGCTCATCGCCGGCGAGTTCAAGATTGCCGCCAAGGGTTATCGCTCGGCTTTTGTCGAACTGGCACGCCGCCACGGCGACTACGCCATTGTCGGGCTTGCCGCCCATGCCAACACCGTAGACGGGCGTTACGCCGACGTGCGCCTGGCCTTTCTCGGCGCCGGTGGCGAACCGGTGCTGGCGCGCGCCACCGCCGCCGCGCTGGAAGGCAAGGCCTTCGGCCCCGACACCATCGCCCTCGCGCAAGCCACCCTGGCCAGGGACCTGGACCCGCCGGCCGATTTGTATTCCTCCAGCGCGACCAAGCTGCACCTGGCGCGCGTGATTACCGGCCGCGCCCTCGCTGCGCTGGCGCAATGACTGGAACGAACATGAACCACGACATCGAAACCACCATCACCCTCAACGGCAAGCCGGTGACGCGCCGCATTGCGCCGCGCACCCACCTCGTCGATTTCCTGCGCGACGAAATGGGGCTCACCGGATCGCACACCGGCTGCGAGCACGGTGTCTGCGGTGCCTGCACCGTGCGCATGGACGGCAAAATCGTGCGCGGCTGCCTGACCCTCGCCGTGCAGGCCAACGGCCGGCGCGTCGACACCATTGAAGGCCTGTCGGACTCGGGCGAACTCGCCGCGATCCAAAAGGCGTTTCACGAGCGCAACGCCTTGCAGTGCGGCTTTTGCACGCCGGGCATGCTGATGGCGGCGCAAGACCTGCTGTTGCACAAGCCCGACGCAAACCGTGAGGAAATCCGCGAACACATTTCCGGAAACTATTGCCGTTGCACCGGCTACCAGGCCATCGTCGATGCCATCGAAATCGTCTTGACGCAAAATCGTTCCGGGAAAAAATCGCAGGTGACGGCATGAACGCCCGCGCCGAACTGCCGCTGCACGCCCCCGGCACCACCACCGACCGCGGCTATATCGGCAAGAGCGAGCCGCGCGCCAACGCCAAACGCCTGTTGCAGGGCCGCGGCACTTATGTGGACGACATGCGTTTCCCGCGCCTCGCGCATGCGGTGTTTTTCCGCAGCCCGCACGCCCACGCAAAACTCACCCGCCTGGATTTGTCCAAGGCCGCGACCCAGCCCGGCGTGATCGCCGTGTTCGACGGCCGTGCCGTGGCCGAATACTGCACGCCATGGGTCGCCGTACTCGGCCACCTCAAGGGCATCAAGTCACCGCCGCAGCACGCCATCGCCATCGAGCGCGCCTGCTGGCAAGGCGAGGCGGTCGCGGTCGTTGTCGCCGAAACCCGCGTGCAGGCCGAGGATGCGCTCGCCCTGGTCGAGGCCGACTGGGAAGAACTGCCGGTGGTCACCGACATGGAAGCCTCACTTGCCGGCAAGGTGCTGATCCACCCCGAACTTGGCGACAACATCTGCTTCAAGCGCGAACTGGTGACCGAGGGCTTTGACGAGGCGTGGAAAAAGGCCGATGTCATTGTCGAACAGACTTATGAAATGGGCCGCCACACCGGCGTCACCATGGAAGGCCGCTCGATACTGGCCGACTACAACGCCGCGGAACATTCGCTCACGGTCTATCACTCGACCCAGGCGCCGCACATGATGCAGGACATTTTCTCGCGCCACCTCAACATCCCCGAGTCGAGCGTGCGGGTGATCTGCAAGGATGTCGGCGGTTCCTTCGGCATCAAGGTGCACGTCTATCCGGACGAGATGGCCACCGCCGCGCTGTCGGTGATGCTGCGCCGCCCGGTAAAGTTCGTCGCCGACAGGCTGGAGAGTTTTCTCACCGACATCCACGCGCGCGAGCACAAGGCCACCATACGCCTCGCCTGCACCAGGGAGGGCGAGATCCTCGCCTTTGACCTCGAAGACCTCACCGCCATCGGTCCCTACTCGGTCTATCCGCGCACCAGCGGCATCGAGGGCAACCAGGTGGTCAACCTCACCGGCGGACCCTACCGGCACAAGCAGTACCGCGCCAAAATGCACGTGGTGTTCACCAACAAGAACGTCACCTGCCAGTACCGCGCCGTGGGCCACCCCATCGCCGTGGCGCTGACCGAAGCCATCGTCGACCTGGCGGCGCAGAAAATCGGCATGGACCCGGCCGAGTTCCGCCGCAGGAACATCATTCCCGACGACGCCTATCCCTACACCGCGCCCTCGGGCATCAAGTTCGAAAAACTGTCGCACCAGCAGACGCTGGACAAGCTGTTAAAGCTGATGGACTACGACAAGCTGCGCACCGAGCAGGCCGAGCTGCGCAAAAAGGGCATACATCGCGGCATCGGCCTTGCGACCATGATCGAGGTGACCAATCCCTCGCCGGCGTTTTACGGTGTCGGCGGCGCGCGCATTTCGGCGCAGGACGGCGCGACACTGCGCATGGACCCCACCGGCATTGTCTATGTGACCTGCAGCGTGACCGAGCAAGGCCAGGGCAGCGAGGGCATATTCGGGCAGATTGCCGCGAGCGTGGTCGGCGTGACCATGGACAAGGTGCGTGTGGCCACCGGCGACACCGGCACCATGCCTTACGGCGGCGGCACCTGGGCCTCGCGCGGCGCCGGCATAGGCGGCGAAGCGGTGTTGCAGGCGGGCAAGGCGCTGCGCTCCAATATTCTCGATGTCGCCGCGGCCATCCTGAATGAAGACAAGGCCCAGCTCGACATCGTCAACAACGAAGTCACCGACAAACTCACCGGCGCGAGCAAGCTGACACTGGCCGAGGTCGGTCGCGTCGCCTATTTCCGCCCCGACACGCTGCCGATGAAATTCCAGTCAGAACTCACCGTCACACGCCATTACACGCCGCGCGAATACGGCTTTGTGTTTACCAACGGCATCCAGGCGTCGCTGGTTGAAGTGGACACCGACACCGGCTTTGTGAAGCTCTTGAAGCACTGGTGCGTCGAGGACTGCGGCACCATCATCAACCCGATGCTGGTCGATGAGCAAATCCGCGGCGGCGTGGTGCAAGGCATAGGCGCGGCCCTCTTCGAGCACTGCCTCTACGACGACAACGGGCAACTCCTCAACGGCAACATGGCCGATTACCTCGTACCGATGTCCGGCGAAATGCCCGACATCATCATCGGCCACGTCGAGACGCCGACCAAAACATCGGAGCTGGGCGCCAAGGGCGCCGGTGAAGCCGGCACCGCCGGAGCACCCGGCGCGGTGATGAACGCCATCAACGACGCCCTCGCCCCGTTCAAGGCCTACGTCAGCAACCAGCCCGCCACGCCGGAGCGGGTCTTGAGGGCGCTAGGCAAGGTCTGAGCAGCAACCAGCCGGAAAGCCTTTTCGCTCAATATTTCATGAACGCTTCATACCCCCGAACGCCAACCTAAATTGATCGGTATTTTGGAGAAAGGTATGAAAGTCGGATTTATCGGTGTCGGGCAGATGGGGGCGCCGATGGCGCAGCGCCTTCTCGCTGCGGGCCATGAGCTCACCGTCTTTAACCGTACGGCCTCGGCGGCATACGCCCTGGCCGAACACGGTGCCCGAATAGCCCTCTCCCCCGCGCAAGCACTGGATGCAGATGTAGTGATCTCCATGCTCGCGGACGACGCTGCCGTACGCGATGTGTGGCTGACTTCGGGTCTCTCGCTGAGGATGTTGGCGACAGCAGTACATCTCAATATGGCAACCGCCAGTCCCGGGATCGCACGAGAACTGGCGATCGCCCACGCCCAAGGCGGGAGCCAATATGTTTCGGCCCCCGTGTTCGGGCGCCCATCAGCGGCCGCCGGGGGTGAGCTTGACATCATCGTCGCCGGCAACAGCCTCGCAATAGACCGCTGCGCACCATTATTCGCGGCCATGGCAAAACAGGTGTTTATTGTGGGCGAGGATACCGCGATGGCAAATGCGGTGAAAATAGCCCGCAATTTCCTAATCGCGTCGGTAATCGAAGGGCTCGGGGAAGCGTTTGCACTTGCACGCAAGGCAGGCGTGGCTGAGGGAGATTTCCTGAATATTCTGACAAGCACGTCCCTTGATGCACCAGCGTACCGTCACTACGGCAAAGTGATAGCAAACAAGGAATTTGAACCTGCGGCCTTTAGCATGGAGCTTGGCCTGAAGGATATCGAACTGGCGTTGTCTACGGCGGCGGCGCTCGGCGTGGTCATGCCGAGTGCAGAACTTATTCGCAAGCAATTAATGGCAGCCATTGCATCTGGCCGAGGACAGCAGGACTGGGCCGCCTTGGCGGCTCACATTGCCGGAAGCTCTAGGTTGTAACGTCCGCCCCGTAAAACTGACACGTGAAGGCCGCGCTTTACGCGGCCTTCACGGCGACTTCTTCAAGCAGTGCAATACAGAGGGATCATCGCCAAGCTCGGAAAAATCAGCAAGGTGCCGGCGGCGCATCCACCAGCTTGGGATCTACCGCGCGCAAACCGTTCGGCCACGTAAGCTTGCTGAAGTCGACAGGCTGCTTCGTAATTCCCGTCGATTGCGCCCACTTCGACAGACTGCAAAAGTCCTGAAAATAAACTTTGTCTATCGCGATGGGACGCGTATTCGTTTCCCATTGGTCACGGGTGGCTTTCTCGCTGAGACTGTAGGTTTTTGCCGCATACGCCGCTACCGCCGCGAAATCCTTCTCCGCTTTGTCACGCCCCTTCAGGACCGCACGCAAAAAACGCTGTATCCGGTCTGCGCCATCAGCCGAATTGAGAAGCTCCGGTCGCGCTCCGGCCACCAAATAACCCTGAATGTAGCCCACTGCGTCAGTCAGTTGGTGGACATCGTTGGGGCAGATTTCCAGCGTGCGCGATCCAATCGGCTGCCAGATAAAAAATGCAGAGATATCACCCTTGCAGAGCGCCACCGGGAGCAGTTGAGTATCAAGGTTTTTTACCGTTGTACCGGCGGGGTTCACGCCGTTTTTGGATAGATACTCGGAAATAAACCAGGAGCCCGTAGAACCGACACGCGTGGCGACTGTCTTGCCAACCAAGTCCTGCGCCTTGCGAATGTCTTTGCGGGCGATTGCCACATAGCCTTTAGCGTCCCGTTCCATAACCGCGAATGTCTGATACTGGCCAGGATTCTCAAAAAAGTACTGAACGCTCGGCAAGTCGCCGGTCATGACGATGTCACCTTGGCCGGTACGAAACGTCTGGAATGCCGTGGTGCCTGACGGGAACACGCGGTACTCGACATCGAGACCCTGTTCTTTGAAATAGCCATATTCAATTGCCATCCAAACGGCGTCGTTATTCACGGACGGCTGGCCGAATAGAACCAGTTTTTTCAGGGCCTGAGCTTGAGCGCCGGCTCCTCCGAAAAACAATAAGGCGAATATCGCAGCGGTTGCCACATTCCTGGCGCGTATCATCATTTACTCCTCAGGTTAGAGAAACGTAAGACATGTAGCGAGAAAGAATCCGGTCAACCGCAATCCGGAAAAGCCGGTCGAACGCAAAACCGAGCAGGCAAATCGCCAGCAATGCCACAAAGATGCGATTGGTTTGCATCAACATGGATGAATTTTGCAGTAAAAAACCAATGCCTGAATCAGCCGCGAGTATCTCGGCCGGGATTATGCTCATAAACGAAGATGCCATGGCGATACGCATACCGGTGACAATGTAAGGGGCGGCCGATGGAATGACAACCAGAATAAAAATCTGCAGCTGGCTCGCTCCGAGGCACTCGGCGGCCCGCTGGCGGACTATCGGCGCCCGCATCACCCCGACCGTGGTGTTTACCAGGACAATGAAGAAGGTTCCCCAGAAAATGAGGAAATATTTGGATGTCTCGCCGATGCCAAACCATATAACGGCAATCGGGATCATCGCGGTCGGCGACAGGTAGCGCATCAGCTCGATCACCGGATCAAGCAGTTCATTTACCAGCCTGATTCTCCCCAGAATTACCCCCAGCAGAATTGCCGCGGCGCAACCGCTAAAAAAGCCAACCGCGACCCGCACAAGGCTGATCGTCACATGCTTGAGAATTTCTCCGCTCTTGATCATGGGTACGGCGGTCTCAAACACCACGAGCGGCGGAGGGATCAGGAACGGATTAAAGACGAACGTAGACAGGAACTGCCAGGCGCCAAGGGAAACAATAATGGACACTAAAAAAAGAAACGGGGTGCGTAACGATCGTACATCCATCTGTGTTACTCCCTCGACCAACTATCGGCTTTTTCCACATCCCGCATGAGCAGTTCCTCCACTTGCTTAAAAAGGTTCGCGGCAGGCGGGTCGCCAAGGTCACGTGGACGGGGTAAAGCGACGTCGATTATCTTGGAAATTCGAGAGCGCGGCCCGACTGACATGACGCATATGCGGTCGGCCAGCGTAACTGCCTCCGCGATATCGTGCGTCACGAAGACAATTGTCTTGCCGGTACGCTTCCAAATATCCAGGAGGAATCCGTGCATTCTTCGCCGCGTCAACGCATCGAGCGCCGCAAACGGTTCGTCCATAAGCAGCACTCTTGGCTCTACCGCAAGCGCACGCGCGATCTGCAATCGCTGGCGCATTCCACCGGATAGCTGCGCGGGAAACTTATGGCGGTGATCCGTGAGGTCAACCATGTCGAGAAACTTATCGATTACCCCGGGCCATGTATCTTTGGGCAGCTTGCGCACGCGCAACGCGAAACGGATATTTTCTTCCGCAGACAGCCAGGGAAGCAGCGCAGCGCCGGCGTCCTGGAAAAACATCATCCGATCCCGCCCCGCCCCTTGCACAGGCCTGCCGTCGAACTCGACACTCCCTTGGCTAGCTTGCTCGAATCCAGCGAGGATGTTCAGGAGCGTGGATTTGCCGCAACCGGACGGACCGAGCAAACAGACGAATTCTCCCTCGGACACATCGAGGTCAATACCCTCCAGCGCGCTATAGCTGCTAGCGCCGGTTCCAAAAGTCTTTCCAATATTTTGCGCAAGCAGCATATACATTTCCCTTGATCGCTGTAAGATAACATCAATTAAAATCGTTTGGGAGTTGGCACGTGGCGAATATTGAAGTGCGTTCCGTAGAGAACCTGGCGGGAACGGGCGTTCCTTACGCATACGCCGTTAAGGCGGGTCAATGGATATTTCTGACGGGTCACGAAGCGTTTGATTTCGAAACCGGGCTTGCGCCGGGGGTGGAGGGGCCGAACGGCTTCCCGGCTTTTGGTGCGCCCCGGCTCCGCCGCGAGGCCGAATATATTCTTCAGCGCATGAAAAAGACGCTGGGCGAATTCGGCTCGGATTTCAAACATAGCGTGCGTGTCGATCAGTACTACCCGATATTCGAAGCGGTTCGCGCCTATCAGCTCGCACGCCACGGAGAGTTCGGCGACTACATCCCGCCAAGCACCTCCGTTCTTATGGAGCGGCTTTTCAACGCAAAGTCGTCGATTTCGATGTCGATGTTGGCAGTGGTTCCCCATAAAGACTATGAAATAACCAAACTCTACCCAAAGGAAGTACCGGTTCCGATTGGCTCTTTCTTTGTTCCAGCGATCACCTGTAATGATTTTGTCTTTGTAGCCGGCCAAATGGCCAGTGACGAGAATGCGTTGGATCCCGCCGTGCGGCTGCCGGTGGAGCTACGCAATTGGGGCGGGCCCAATGCCGTACGTCGACAAACCGAATTTATCATCAAGAAACGGCTTGAGCCGGCGCTAAAAGCCGGGGGATCTTCCTGGGAACACATACTCAAAGCCCAGATATATGTGCCCACGTCCGCCGATATTCCAGATGCCCTCGACGTATGGCATCAACACGTGGGCAATCATCCATGCGCAATCACCGCGCTCCCCACGCAGGGATTCGGCTTCGTTGACGGCATTGTTGAGATTAACTTGCTGGCCCTGCGTGACGGCGCGAAGCGAAAGAAAGAAGTGCTCAAAGTTGAGCTTCCAGCGATGTCCGTCTACGGACAGTGTGTGCGCGCTGGAGAGCTTGTTTTCCCCTCAGGACTCATGCCACTGGGGACAGATGGTCACGTGGTGGGAAAATCGCAGTCTGGCGCATTCGACGCACTCGGTCATGCCGGCCAGGTTCAGGCGCTCGCTGTACTTTCTGGCGCAGAGCGGATCTGCCAAGCAGCCGGCACCAGCGTATCAAACATCGTCCGCGCGCAATATTTCATGGCCGATGTACGCGATTTCCCAGGCGTCGAACTCGCGTGGATGAGCAGGAATGGCAAACAACCCCATCCGTTCGTGTGCGTGCAAGTGCCCGGGGAACTGCCCGCTCCAGGCGCCGCGCTTACCGCCGATTTCTGGATTTACGCCCCCTAAGAACAAATGGCGGGCGGTTCTGACTTTTCCCTTGTGTCGACTCTTCCCTTTTATACTGTCGCATCGCACAAGAGATTGCGTTAGACCATTCGCTACAGGCGGCCAAAAAACTTCGCGCTCTGCTGCGCTGAGCCTCCTCGCTTCAGCGTGCTCAGGCGTTCAAGGATCAGGCGTGCACGGCGAGGAATTCCAGCAGGTTGGCGATGTGCGCCGCGCCGGGCATAGCCACATAGCGCGCACCGGGCACCTTGGCGGCCAGCCTGGGCATGATGTCCGCCGGCCCGCCGGTGCGGTATTCGGCGCCTTGATATTCCGGATTTCGTTCTCAAGGTAGAGGTTGATAAACGCCGACACCACGCCGAGATAGCCCTATTTGCTGGTGCTGCGGATCATGGCGCGCACCGCCGGCGCACCCGGCGCGGCGATGAACCCCATCAACGACGCCCTCTCGCACCGTTCAAGGCCTACGTCAGCAACCAGCCCGCCACGCCGGAGCGTGTCCTGCGGGCGTTGGGCAAATTCTAGGCGGCAACAGGCTGCAAAGCCTTACCAGCCGTGGCTTTGCAGTCGATGCCGCCCTGGCGGACATCTGGCATTATCGGCACATGACGCACGCCCTGAACGTTTGTTTGCTTGCTCTTGCCGCCGTGCCGGCACTCGCGGCCGATGTGCCGCCGCCCGGCGCATCAGCCGACATCCAGATGAGCTTGTGCGCCGCGCCCGCCGAAATTGAAAGGGCGCTCCAGCTGCGCGCGGACGGCGCGCCCTTCCAGGTCTGGCTGTTCGACGATGCCAGCCTCAGCCTGTTCGACAATGGCTTGCGCATCCGCTTGCGCGAAACCAGTCTAGGTGGTGATTTGACGCTCAAGGCAGCCAACCAGGATTGCAGCAAGCCGCCAAGCCTGGCCATGACAGAGGCCAAATGCGAATACGACTTGCACGACGGCAAACTCGGCGGTTCGCTGTCGCTGACCCGCGGCGTCGATATGCGCACAAAAAAGGCACTGCTGTCCGGCAAACCTCTGGCGGACGAGTTGAGTGCCGCACAACAACGCTTTTTGCTGGCCCAGCCCGGCGCCTGGCCGCTGCCGCAGGCAATCCGCGCGCTCGGCCCGACGCAGGTGCGCAGTTACCGCAGCGGCGACAAGCGTTACGTGGTGGATGTATCGGAGCTGCCGGGCGGCGAGCGCTTTATCGAGATATCGCGCAAGGTCGTCGTGGCCGATATAGCTCGCCTGCAGGAGCAGCTCAAGGCCGACCTCGCCAAGGCCGGCGTCACTGTATGCGCCGACCAGTCGGCGCAGGCCGTCAACAAACTGCGCGCGCTGCTGCGCTGAGTCCCCGCCACACGGCGCGCGGAACTCAGGCGGCGTGCGCGGCGAGGAATTCCAGCAGGATGGCGTTAAAGCCGGCTTCGTTTTGCAGGTTGGCGATGTGCGCCGCGCCCGGCACAGCCACATAGAGCGCACCGGTCACCTTGGCGGCCAGGCCGCGCATGATGTCCGCCGGCCCGCCGATGCGGTCTTCGGCGCCACCGACAAACTGCGTCGGCGCCTTGATGCTCTGGATCTCGTTTTCAAGGTCGAGGTTGATGAATGCCGACACCACGCCAAGGTAACCTTGCTTGCTGGTGCTGCGGATCATCGCGCGGACCGCATCGAGCACCTGCGGGTTGGCCGCCTTGAAGTCCTCCGAGAACCAGCGCTGCGCCGTCTGCTCGACAATGGGTTCGATACCACCTTGGTCCACCGTGTCGTAGAGCTTGTGCCACATCGCGGCAAAGTCGGGGACCATTTTGGCGCGGCAGCAGCAAGGCATGAGGCTGATCAGGCGCCCGGGGTTACGGATGGCCACCTCCATGGCGACGCAACTGCCCAGGCCCAGCCCGACAAGATGGGACTTCTGGATTTTCAGTGCATCCCACAGCGCGACAAGGTCCTGGCCCAATGACGCGATGGTGTAGGCACCCGGCGTAGCCTCGCTCTTGCCCTGCCCGCGCAAGTCGTAGCGCAGCACGCGGTACCTGCCGGCCAGCGCCCTGACCTGACCTTCCCACATGGTGACGTCGTTGGCGATGCCGGTGACAAAGGTCACCCACGGCGCATCGAGCGGGCCGTCGACGCTGTAGTGCATGCGAATGCCATTTACCTGGGCGTACATGGTTGCCTTCCGGGTGGTTTGGAACCGTTAGGACGACAATCAGGCCTGCGCCTGCATGAACTTGACCAGCGCCGCGGCGATGGCCGGCTCGTGCTGCTTCCAGCCGGAGAACTGGATCACCGCCACGTCCTGGTCTTCAGTCGGCAGGCGAAACAGCTGGGCGCCGGGGATGAGGCTGTGCACGGCGAGGCCGGCGGCCGAGGAATGCGTCTTGTCGTTGCCGGGAATGACGATGACCGGCTTTTTGATGGCGCGAAGCTCGTCCTCGCCGACGGCGATGAGCGGCTCTTTCGGGCCGGCCATGAAAATGCCCAGCCACTGCTTCATTACGGTGATGAATTTTGCCGGGTCCATGTTCATCATGCGTTCGCGTGTCGCCGGGTTGGCGGCGATGCGCGCCTGGTACATCTCGGTCGCGCACACCGCGGCCATGCCGCCCTCTTCGGCGGCGCGTATGTACTGGCCGTAGTAGTTCTCCGGCAGGCGACCGGCGGCAAACGGACCGCCGGTGCATTGCATCAGCAGCAACGCGCGCACCGCCTCGGGGTGGCGCCGGTGCAACAACAACGAAGTGCGCGATCCCGAGGATGCGCCGCCGACAAAGGCCGGCAGCGCGCCCAACTGGCCGAGCAGGATGTGCAAGTCGTCGGCCCAGATCGCCTCTTCACCCTCGTCGCCGGCGATAACCACGTCCGAGGCACCGGTATTGCGCCGGTCGTGCAACAGGACGCGAAACCCCGCCTTGGCGATAAGGCCGGCCAAGTCGATGAACTCGGTGTGATCGCGCCGGCCACCGGTCACCAGCGCCAACCAGGGACCGGTATCACCAATGACCTTGTAAACAATATTGACGCCACGAACATTTGCTACCGGCACGTAAATCTCCTCGTTTTATTTTTCGCGAAAAAATCGGTAAATCCGCGACCAGTCCACCCCTCTCCCGCAAAGGGGTAAGACGGGGACTTCGCGGAGCACGCTCCGCGCCCGTCGAACGGTGTCCCGGTGCAACGGGACACGCGCCCTGCAAGGGAGGGAACGTACTGCTCAAATAGTCGCGATGAATTATAGAGCTTCTTATCGCCGGTGTTACGATGCCCGACCATGAAACTGTCGCAAATATTGTTCTCCCAGGGTTTTGGCACGCGGCGCGAGTGCGAGGGCCTGATTGTCTCCGAACTGGTCACCCTGGAAGGCGTGGTCTGCGACGACCCCGACCGCAACATCGTCGAACAAAGCCTGGTATTCGGCGTGCGCGGCGAGCTGTGGCCTTATCACGCCAGCGCGCTGGTGCTGCTGAACAAACCTGCCGGTTACGAGTGCTCGCAAAAGCCCAAGCACCATTCCAGCGTCTACAGCCTGCTGCCCGCCCCCTTGCGCAATCGCGAAATCCAGGCAGTGGGCCGGCTTGACGAGGACACCACCGGCCTGCTGCTCTTGACCGATGACGGCCAGCTCATCCACAAGCTCACCTCACCCAAGCACCACGTGCCCAAGGTCTACGACCTGGGCTGCGCCGAAATCGTGACCGAAAAACAGGTCAAACAATTGCTCGAAGGGGTCATGCTCAACGACGAGCAGATTCCAGTGCGCGCCGCCGGCTGTGAAATCACCGGCGAGCGGCAGATACGCCTGACCTTGACCGAAGGCAAGTACCACCAAGTCAAGCGCATGCTCGCCGCCGCAGGCAACAGCGTCACCACCCTGCACCGCAGTTCCTTTGGCGCGCTGACCCTGCCCGCCGACCTTGCGCCGGGACAATGGCGCTGGCTGGACGGGCCTCAGGTGTTGTACAAAAGTTGACCGAGGCGTGGGCCGCCCTCGCGCGAATCGGTCAAACTGGCTACACTCATGCGCCCCGGGGCTGAGGAATATCCGGGCATGCAAAACTGTTCGCTGGTGGCTGTCCCGATCGGACGGCAGTGCGCCCCACACCTCGCTTTAAACAACAGGAGACAACTATGCTTCGCAAACTGACCGCTTCGATGTTCCTGACCTGCGCCGCAGCCTTTACCAGCCTGCCCGCAGCGGCGCAATCCGCGGCCGAAGTGACACTCACGCGCATCGATTGCGGCACGCCGGTGCTCAACGATGTCGGCGCGCGCTTTACCGACACCTATGCCTACGACGGCGTCAAGATATTGTTCACCTTCAGCTGCTACCTCATCAAGCATGGCAACGACTACATGCTCTGGGACACCGGCCACGCCATGACTGCCGGGGCGCCTGCACCCAAGGTGACCATCGTCGACCAGCTGGCACAGATCAATGTCAAGCCAGAACAGATAAAGTTTGTCGGCATCAGCCACTACCACGCCGACCACACCGGGCAGCTGGCGTCCTTTCCAGGCTCCACAGTCCTGATCGGCAAGGGTGACTGGGATGGCATCACCGCGCCCAAACCCGCCCCCGGCGCCAATGTCGCGCCCTTCGCCCACTGGGTCAGCGGGGCCGGCAAGCTCGAAGCACTGGTCGGCGACAAGGACGTCTTCGGCGACGGCACGGTGGCCATCATCAACACCCCCGGCCACACGCCCGGACACCACAGCCTGCTGGTGCGGCTCAAGGGCATGGGCAACGTGCTCATAACCGGCGACCTCGCGCACTTTCATGAAAACTACGAAAGCAACGGCGTGCCATGGTTCAACTTCCACCGCGGCGACACGCTCGCGTCGCTGGACCGCTTCAAGAAAGCCGCGGCCAACCTCAAGGCCACGGTGATCATCCAACACGATGCGCGCGACGTAAACAAACTGCCGGCCTTCCCTGCAGCAGCGAAATAAACCGGATAAAGGCCGACGCAACTGCGGTGGCCTTTGCGCTGCCGGGGACGGACAGTCTGCATTGGCCTTACTATCTGCCCTTAACCACGCAAGTAAAGCCGGATCCGAATGCCCAATGAATCCAAAGTCGCCCCGCAGCGCGCTGTCGTCGCTGCGGTACACCTGTCTTCGGTAAGCGACCTCGAGTTTGAATCCTCGTTAAGCGAGCTGCGCGAGCTGGCCAAGACGCTGGGTTTCGAGGTGGTGGCGACGTTTACGCAAAAACGCGCCAGTTTTGATTCGGCGGCCTACCTCGGCACCGGCAAGCGCGAGGAAATGCGCCGCTTTGTGCACGCCGAGGAAGCCCATCCCGACGACGTGCCGCAGCCGGCGCACATGCCGGTGAAACGCACGACCAAACCCGCCGCCTCAGGTGCCAAACCCGGCATCGCCCGCCACGGCGCGGTCGCGGCGCGTGAAGCGGCCAAGGCTGCGGCCGGCAGCGACACCGACGTTCGCGGCGCCGCCTTCGTGCTGGTCGATCACGAGATTTCGCCCTCGCAGGCGCGCAACCTAGAAAACGAAATCGGCTGCGACGTGATGGACCGCACCATGGTGATCCTCGAGATCTTTCACCGCCACGCGCGCTCCAATGCAGCGCGCGCGCAGGTCGAGATCGCCCGCCTGCGCTACCTTGCGCCGCGCCTGCGCGAGGCGGCCAAGCTCGCAGGCCCGCAGGGGCGGCAACGCAGCGGCGTCGGCGGCCGCGGCGCCGGCGAGGGTGCGGGCGAGGCCGACCGCACCAAGATCCGCGACCGCATCGCCGAGCTCAAGCAGGAGATCATCGCCCTCGACCTCGAACGCAAGACACAGCGCGCGCGGCGCCAGGAAAACCAGGGCCTCGCACGCGTGGCGCTGATCGGCTACACCAACGCCGGCAAGTCCACGCTGATGCGCGCCCTCACCGGCAGCGAGGTGCTGGTCGCCAACAAGCTGTTCGCGACCCTCGACACCACGGTGCGCGCGCTGGTGCCCGACGGCATACCGCACGTTCTGGTGAGCGACACCGTGGGCTTTATCAAGAACCTGCCGCACGACCTCGTTGCCTCGTTCAAGTCCACGCTGGAAGAGGCCGCCGAGGCGACCTTGCTGCTGCATGTCATCGACGCCAGCGACCCCGGCTACGAAGCCCAGATGGCGGTGACCGAGAAAGTGCTCACCGAAATCCATGCCGGCAAGCTGCCGCGCCTGCGCGTTTTCAACAAGATCGACCTGGTCGGCGATGCCAAGGAGCAGGCCGCATTCGCGAAGGCCCTGCGCGCGCAACTCCCCAAGTGCATCGTCATGAGCGCTGTGGACAAGGATGATGTCGCGAAACTGCACAAGGCGATACGCGCGTTTTTTGCCAAGCGCCTGGTCAAAGCCGAGTTGTTCCTGCCCTGGTCGGCCCAGCAGCTGCGCGGCGAGTTGTTCGCAAACTGCGAAGTGCTGGAGGAGCGCGCCGACGCGGAGGGGGCGTCCTTCAGCGTGCGCGGGGAGCGCAAGGCGATTGAGACGTTGCGCGATAAGCTGGAACAAGCACAGCAAGCCCGGTAGGCGAAGGAGCCTGGCTCCTTAACTGGCTCGAATGCAGCACCATTCGCCACGCCAAAGAGTGCTGCTTCACAAGAAACTCGTGAGACATCCTCTCTTATTTGCGGCAGGAATCGGCCAGAAGCGAATATAGAGACATTGGGTGAAACTTGATGCGCTCCTCTAGTTTTAATTGGTACGACTAAAGGGGGCAGGTCAGTTATCGCCAATCGGCACGGGCCATCCCTGTGTGATGAGCCCGGATGATCCGCGCTAGGTCTCGATGCGATGTGTTGACATGGATCAAAACCCTTGCGGGCGCTGACGCACAGACTTGAACATCGGCAGGCTGCACTTTGTGTGCGGCAGATTCGTCGCGAATCGCAGTAAAAAAAACGCTGATGCGCTATGCCAGTTGGTCTGAATTTATATGACGTCATTCAAATTATTGCTATGGATTACGGCAGGCTTCGTCCTGCAGCTTGCGATTTATCTTGGCATCAACTTCTGGCGCCACTGGCAGGGCTATCAGGCTCTGCGCAACCGCGATGCAGAGTTGAATTTACCGGTGACGATAGCCTCAGCAAAAATGCTTGCGGAGCCGGGCTCTGCATCCTGGTCGGGCTACCGCAGCTTCAGGCTTGCTCGCAAAGTTGTGGAGGACAAGGTCAAGTCGACCTGTTCGTATTACCTTGTCCCAGAGGACGGACAGGCGCTACCGCCCTTTTTGCCAGGACAGTACCTGACCTTCCAGCTGGCGTTGCCGTCGGCGACAGTGGGGACTGAGGAGATCATTCGCTGCTACTCCTTGTCCGACGCACCCCATCCCGATGGTTACCGCGTTTCGATCAAGCGAGTACTGCCACCAAAGGGCAGTAAGGCCGCGCCGGGTCGGTCTTCCAGTTATTTTCACGACCAGGTCGAAGTCGGAGCCCTCCTGCGGGTTCGCGCCCCTGGCGGACATTTCCATATCGACCGCGGCGATGCCCCGATCGTTCTGATTGGTGGCGGCATTGGCATCACACCGATACTCAGCATGATCATCTGGCTTGCCAGGGAACAGCCGTCACGTGAAGTCTGGCTCTTCTACGGGCTACGTAACAGCAGCGAGTTGATCATGCAGTCTGATCTCGACGCGCTGGCGGCAGCAAATTCCAACTTTCATTTGCAGCTGTGCTTCAGCAACCCGATGCCGGAAGATCGACCGGGGCGCGATTATATGCACCGGGGTCGTATTGATGTGTCTCTGCTTCGAATGCAACTCCCACTCAAGCCATATCACTTCTACATATGCGGGCCTACGCCGATGCTGGAGAGCCTGGTGCCGGCTCTCGAAGATTGGGGCGTACCGGCCGCGCACATCCACTTTGAAGCATTTGGTCCGGCGTCGATCAAGCGCAGAAGTGCATCTGGCTGCGTCGACTTGATATTTCAGGGTGATGCGAAGGATGCAGGCATAGTCGTGACATTCGTCGGGACCGGAAAGCAACTACCGTGGCAGCCGACTAACGGCAATCTGCTCGACTTCGCTGAGGCCAACGGGATTTCGGTCAGTTCCGGCTGCCGCGCAGGAGCATGCGGCAGCTGCCAGACCACGATACAGTCAGGCGAGGTGACTTATCGCCAAATTCCGGAATACGATCCCAAGCCGGGTACCTGCCTGCTCTGCGTCTCGGTGCCCAAGACCAGCGTGGCGCTGGAGGTGTAGATGATGACCTCGCTATGGCGCCAGCATGTTCTACCTTTCACCTTGGTTGTAGGCCTGCTGGCCGTAGCCACGCTGGTTGGCGACTATTTCCTGCACCGTCTGGACCTGGCATGGGTCGGTCGCTATCTGGGCATTCCCGGAACATTGCTGATCATTGGTTCCCTGATATATTCGCTGCGAAAGCGCAAGTACATCAAGGCGGGCAACCCGAAATCCCTGCTCACCCTGCATGAATTTGCTGCCTGGCTTGGCTCGTTGTTCGTCCTAATCCATGCGGGCATTCATTTCAACGCTATCCTGCCCTGGTTGGCGACGCTTGCCATGGGTATCAACGTGATCAGCGGCATGGTCGGCAAGTTGCTGCTTGATCGCTCGCGCCAGCATATGCAGGGCCAACGCGAACACTTTCAACTGCGCGGATTGTCGCGACCAGCGGTAGAGCAAGCGGTATTCTGGGATGCAGTGACCTACGATGCCATGACTAAATGGCGCAAGGTCCATATTCCGATCTTCGTCGTCTTCGCGGTGCTGTCCGTGGGGCACATTCTCAGCATCTTCCTGTTCTGGGGCTGGCATTGAACCCCATCGTCAAGGTTCTCCTGGCGGTCAACCTTGCCATTATTGCAGTGCTCGTTTTCGCCTATCCGCACCTGATGGCAGGACCGGGCAAATTGATTGCCGGGCACAAGAAGCTCGACACCGACTGCTTTGCTTGCCACGCTCCATTCAAAGGAGTTTCTTCCGAGCGCTGCGCCATCTGTCACAAGCCTGTCGATATTGGTCGTTTGACGACAACCGGCCTGGCTATCGCCAAGCCACGAACCGCGACACCGTTTCACCAGAAACTGGTTAGTCAGGATTGCATGGCCTGCCACAGTGACCATGCGGGGGTGAAGCGGTTCCGGCAGGCGGGACGATTCGATCACGCGCTGCTGCAGCCCGCCATGCGCGAAGCTTGCCAGTCCTGCCACAAGTCACCAAACGACGCGCTTCACCAGCAGATCACCGGCAACTGCAGTCAATGCCATACGCAAGAGAAGTGGACGCCAGCGACATTTGACCACGACAGGCATTTCAAACTAGATCGTAAGCACAACACTCGCTGTGTGACCTGCCACACCGGCAACGACTATAGCCGCTATACCTGTTACGGATGCCATGAGCACACGCCAGCCAATATCCGCCAGGAGCACATCAAGGAAGGCATCCGCAGGTTCGACAATTGTGTTGAGTGCCATCGTAGCGGTAGTAAACATGACATCCGCGGCGGCGAAAGTGGCGAAGGCCGAGGCAAGAATGAACACGACGATTGAACTGTCATGACCTTAGAGCTCCCCTCCGGGCTAACGCAGGACGAGGTCAAGGTTCGGCTAGCGGCCGATGTCCCCAATGAACTGGAAACCAACCAGCGACGCCCTTTAATCGCCATCGCCGGAGAGGTTGCTCGGGAACCCATGTTCCTGTTGTTGATGGGCGCAGGCGCGATATATTTTGCTATGGGGGATCCCCATGAAGCGCTGATTTTGCTGGGCTTCGTAATCGTTATTATGGTGGTCACGCGTCAATAGCGCCGGTGGTCCCGGGGCTTGCGACCTGACGAGGATCATTCTTGCCGTCAATGACACAGCACGGATTGGGTTATGCAACTCCAAAGGAAACAAGCTTTGCGCTATTACTACGTGGCGCGGCATAACACCTTCGGCCACTGATGGCGTTGTCTATCTGCCGCGCCACCCCGAAAGCCGCGCCAGTCGGGCATTTTCAGCCAATGGCACTCGCACGATCAAGGCATCGCGTTGGCCACCCGCTCCGGCGTCAGCGGCAAGTCGCGCGCCCGCACACCTAGCGCATGCCATAGCGCATTGCCGATGGCAGCCGCCGTTGGCCCGGCCGCACATTCACCGGTACCCAGGCCCGGCATGTCGGGCTGGTTGAGCAGCACGACTTCGACCTCGGGAACTTCGTCGAACTTGAGGATGGGGTAGTTCTCCCAGTCGCGCGATGTGATGCGCTCGCTGTCCCATTGCAGCGCTTCCTTGAGCGTCCAGCTGATGGCCTGCACCACGCCGCCTTCGATCTGGTTTTTCAGGCCGTCGGGGTTGATGATGAGGCCGGCGTCGACGGCAGCGACCACGCGTTTGACGCGGATTTTTTCGGTCACTTCGACTTCGGCGACCACGGCGCAATAGGCGGAGAAATTCTTGTAGCGGCCAAAGCCCATGCCCATGCCTTTTGTTTCGGTACCATCACGGGTTTTCGTCAGGGTGCCCGGCTTCCATCCGGCAGCTTTCGCCGCCGCCTCGATGACCGCACGTGCCCGAGGGTCGGCCTGATGCTGCAAGCGGAACGCGACCGGGTCGACGCCCAGTTGCGCGGCCAGTTCATCAAGGAAGGATTCGATGGCAAAAATATTGGCGTAAGCACCGAGGGTGCGCAGCGCCGACACGCGTATGGGCATGTCGGCGATGAAGTTGTAGGCGACCTCGTGGTTGGGAATGTCGTAAAGCGGCACGGCATTGCGGTCGGCGCCGCCTGCCGGGAGCGGCATGTCTTTGGCCGGCGGCACCGGCACCGGCGGGTCCATGTGCCAGGCGGCCAAGAGGTTGATGCCCTCGGCCCAGCCCGGGCGCTTGATATGGGTGTGGCTCCAGATTTCGTGCTTCCACTCGACAATGCGCTTGTCGGCATCGACGCCGGCACTGACCTTGACCACCATGGCCGAGCCGCAGGGCGACCAGACCAGTTCGTCTTCGCGTGTCCATTGCAGCAGCACCGGCCGGCCGCAGGCGCGGGCGAGCAGCGCGGCGTCGAGCGCCACGTCGTCGGCGCTGTTGTGGCCGTAGCAGCCGGCACCGTCGCGGTGAATCACTTCGACTTCGGCGTTGGTGAGGCCCATGACCTTGGCGATTTGCCCGCGCAAATGATGCGGCCCCTGGGTATGCGACCAGATGCTGAGCTTGCCCTCCTTGAATTCGGCCAGCGCGCAGGCTGGACCGATGGAGGCGTGGGCGATGTAGGGCCGCGAATAAGTGGCGGCATGGCGCGTGACAATGGCTTTCTTTTCCGCAGCCTGCTTGGTACTGGTGATAGTGCGGGTGCTGGGCAGGGCCGGCAGCACGCTGGTGATTTCACCGGGCTCGGGGAGTTTTGGCGCGGCGCTCCATTTGGCGGCAAGGCGCGCGGCGTCGAGTGCCTTCAACACCTGTTCTTCGCGCTCGGCGGCAATGCCGACAAAGCTGCCGCTGACAAACACCGCCACCACGCCCGGCAGGGCGCGGATTTTGGCCTGGTCCAGCGACAGTAGTTGGGCACCTTGCGCCGGCGGACGCATGATGCGGCCATAGACCATGCCTGGCAGTTCCATGTCCTGCACATAGGCGGCGCCGGTGACTTTGGCGGTGATGTCACGGCGTGCGGCGTTCTTGCCGACGATGCTGTATTGCGCCGCCGGCTTGGGCGCGGCGCGGCCGGTGGCCTCGACGGCGAGGTTCACGTCGGCGGCGAGATCCCAGTAACTGGTTTTGAGGTCGGTGCCGGGCATATCGATGACACCGTCACGCACGCGCAACTCGGCGGCATTGACTTCGAAGCGCTTGGCCGCCGCCTCGACGAACATCAGCCGCACTTCGGCGCAGGCGAGGCGCATGGACAGGCCGCCCACTTCAATCGACTGGCTGCCGGCGGTGTACCACTCGTCGGGAGAGACGCGCGTGTCGCCGGGCACGATGGCCAATTGCGCCAGCGACACGTCGAGCTCCTCGGCGGCGATTTGCGCAATGGCGGTGACAATACCCTGGCCCAGCTCGACCTTGCCGCTGTAGACGGTGACGGTACTGTCGGTATTGAAGCGTACCCAGCTGGTCAGCTTGGGGTTGGTTTTGAGACTTTGCGGCAGCACCACGCTGACCACACCGGCGACGGCGCTCATGATGCCGCCCCGGCCACGCGCTTGATGGCGCGCAGCACGCGCACATGGGTGCCGCAGCGGCACAGGTTGCGGTCAAGCGCCTCGATGATTTGTTCGTCGTTGGGTTTGGGGTTGGCGATCAGCAGCGCCTCGGCCGACATGATGATGCCGTTGATGCAGTAGCCGCACTGCACCGCCTGCTCGTCAATGAACGCCTGTTGCAGCCTGCCCGGCGCTTCGGCCGTGCCCAGGCCCTCTATGGTGGTGATGTCGTGCCCGGGCGCCGACCACAGCGGCGTGTCGCAGGACTGCACCGCCTTGCCGTCGATGAGCACGGTGCAAGCGCCGCACTGGCCTTCGCCGCAGCCAAAACGCGTGCCCTTGAGTTTGAGGTCGTTGCGCAGGATGTAGAGCAGCGGGGTGTTGGGTTCGGCGCTGACGGTGTGGGTCTGGCCGTTGACCTTGAGGATGAAGCTTTGGGACATTGGAGTGTTCCTTTGAAGCTCGTTGCAGGATTAGCAATTACCGTATGTCACCTCGTCATGCCGGGGCGCGAAGCGAACCCGGCATCCATGGGGTTGGGTACGTCGCAATGCGGCAAACCCCATGGATTCCCGCTTGCGCGGGAATGACAGCCCTCTTGGAGGCAGCCTTAGCTTTCGCGGGGATGACGTGCTTATTTTGATTTTCGTTTAATTCAAAAAACCCTTTATCTCTGCCACCAGCGCTTCGGGCTGCTCGAGCATGGGGCAGTGTCCGGAGTCGGCGATGTCCTTGTAGATGGCGCCGGGAATGGCTGCCGCCACTTCACGCGCGAGGGCAGGCGGCGTGGTCATGTCGAGCGCGCCGCACATAACGAGGGTCTTGTTGCGAATGCCCGGCAACTGCGGGGTAAGGTCCATGATCGAGAGCGCGATGCAGGCGCGTGCGAAACAAGCCGCGTCCACCGGCGCGAGTTTGGTTTTGCGATGGGCAACCACGTCCGGATGCGTGGCCTGGAAGGCTGGCGGGAACATGCGGCCGATGGCGGTGTCGAGTACCGCGACCATGCCGGTCTCGCGCACCTTGCCCGCCATGCCGCGAAAGGGCACACGCGCGGCCTCGGGGAAGGCCGGCACGCAGTCGGCGACGACCAGGCGGTTGAACCTGGTGCCGTGACGAATAGCCAGCTCAATCGCGACAAATGCGCCGAAGCCGTTGCCGAATACATCGGTGCTGGCGGGCAGGCCCAGCGCAGCCATGACCTTTGCCACATGGTCGGCCACTTCGCCGACGGAATTGAGTTCAACGGCAGCCGATGCGCCAAAGCCGGGCAGGTTGATGCAGGTAACACGACGACTTTGCTTCAAGGCCGGCAGCACTTTCTCGAACACCGTCAGTTCGGTGAGCAGGGAATGCAGCAACAGCAGGTCGGGGCCTGTTCCGGTTTGCGTGTATTCGACCTTGAGGCCGTCTTTGTCGAGCATGGACATGAATGCGTTCCCTGGAAAGAAATCAGAAAATGCCGAGGTGGGCCTGCAGCAGGTCGGGTTGTGCGCGCACGCCGTCGGCGCTGCCATCGTGCACCACGCGGCCGGTGTTGAGGATGACCACGTCGTCGGCGACGCGCAGCGCGAGCGCGGTGTTCTGCTCCACCAGCAAAATGGAAAAGCCCTGCGCCTTAAGCTTGAGTATGGTCTCGCCCACTTCGTGCACGATCAGCGGGGCAAGCCCCTCGGAGGGTTCGTCCATCAGCAGCACGCGCGGATTGGAGACGAGGGCGCGGCCGATGGCGAGCATTTGCTGCTCGCCGCCCGAGAGCGATCCGGCGGCCTGCTGCTGGCGCTCGCCAAGGCGCGGGAAGGTGTCGAACACATCCTTGAGCGTCCACTCCCGCGCCACCTCGCCCACCGGCTTGCGCTGCGCGACGATAAGGTTTTCGTAGACGGAAAGGTTGGGGAAAATGCGCCGCCCCTGCGGCACCAAGCCGACGCCGCGGCGTGAAATCACCTCGGGCGAGAGCCTGGCGATTTGCTCACCGTGCAGGCGGATGTCGCCATCGCGCGGACGCAGGAAGCCGATGATGGCATTCATGCACGTCGTCTTGCCCGCGCCGTTGCGACCCAGCAGCGCCAGCACCCTGCCCTTTTTGAGCGCGAAAGACACGTCGTGCAACACATGGCTGTCACCGTACAAGGCGTTGATGCCCGACAGCGACAACGCGTTATCGGACAGCGCGTCCTGACTCATTGCGTCCTCATGCGCCAAGATAGACCTCCCTGGTGCGCGGATGCGCCACCACCTCGGCGCGCGTGCCCTCGACAATGACTTTGCCGTAATGCAACAGCGTGATTTGTTCGGCGAACGACAGCGCCGTGTCCATGTCGTGCTCGATCATGACCACGGTGATGTCGCGCGGTATGGCGGCCAAGAGCGCCTGCACGCCCTGGCGTTCCTCGTGCGACAGCCCGGCCAGCGGCTCATCGAGCAGCAGAAGCTTCGGGTTCTGCGCCAGGGCCATGGCAATTTCGACGCGGCGTTTTTCGCCATACGAGATTTGTGACAGCGGGCGCTCGGCCACCGCCTCCAGGCCAACACGGGCGAGCACTTCGCGCGCTTTTTCATACAGGTCGCGGCGGCGCGCGAGCGGACGCAGCGCATCCCAGCGCGCGGGCGACAGGCCCAGCATGGCGAGCACGACGTTGTGCGCGAGCGTGTCCCTGGGAAACAGCGTGATGATCTGGAAGGTGCGCGCAAGGCCGCGCTGGGCACGCTGGTCGGTGCGCAGGCGCGCCACCTCTTCACCGAAAATCTTTATGGACCCCTTGTCGCCGCGCAGGTCGCCGGTGATGAGGTTGAACAAGGTGGTCTTGCCGGCGCCGTTGGGGCCGATGATGAGGCGGCGCTCGCCGGCCGCTATGGCCAGCGACACGTCATTGGTCGCCGGCAAGCCGCCAAAGGACTTGGACAGGTTGCGCACTTCGAGCGCCATCACCGGGCCGGGGTTCATGCGCGCCTCCGGGCAAACCGCATCCACAGCCGCTTCACCCCGGGCACCAGGCCGTCGGGCATGAACAACACGATCAGCAGGAAGACAAAGCCGAGCAGCATGGTCCAGCGCTCGACATAGGCCGAGACATAATTCTTGAGCAAGACCACCACGGCGGCGCCCACCACCGGCCCGATCAGCGTGCCGGTGCCACCGGCAATGACCATCAGCAACACTTCGGCAGAGTTGGTGAGGGCGAGCGCGGCCGGGTGGATGAACTTGTGATAGTAGACGTACAACAGTCCGGACACCGCCGACCAGAAGCCGGCGGTAATGAAGGTGACGTAGCGCACCATCCAGACGTTGTGGCCGAGGGCGAGCATGCGCCGCGGCTGGTCGCGCGTGCCACGCAGCACCGCGCCGAAGGCCGAGTAGGCGAAGGCGGCGATGCAAACAATGGAAATAATGCTGATGATCAGGGTGAAATAGTAAAACGGCAGCGCGCCGGTGAGGTCGATGCCAAAGGGCATGGGCCGGGTCAGGCCCGAGAGGCCGTTATCGCCGTTGGTGACGGTGACCCAGCGAAACGCCAGGCCCCACAACACCTGCCCCAGGGCCAGCGTGATCATCAAAAAGCCGATGCCCGAAGCGCGCAGCGCCACCAGCCCGAACAGCGCGGCCATCAGCGTGGTCCCAAGCAGCGCCAGCGGCGCCGAGAGCATGTGCCCCATGCCGAACTTGAGGAACAACCAGCCGGACAAATACGCCGACACGCCCATGTAGGCGGCATGGCCGAGCGAGGTGAGGCCGCCGTAACCGACCAACAGGTTGAGGCTTAACGCAAACACCGCGGCGATGAGGATCTGGCTGGACAGGTTGATGTAGTAGTCGCCCGCCACCAGCGGGATCAGCGCGGCGAGGACCGCACAAACGATGAGGGCGGTGCGGTTCATGCGCCTACGCCCCGATGCGCCCGAACAGGCCGCGCGGCCGGATTGCGAGCACGATGATCATCGGCAGGAACAAGATCATGTAGGCGAGGTCGGGGAACAGCGTCTGGCCGAATGTGTAGATGAAGCCGATGATGAAACTGCCGACAAAGGCGCCGCCCAGGCTGCCGACGCCGCCGAGGATCACCACCACCAGCGCGAGCGGCAGCATGTCGGTATCCAGGCCCGGGTAGACCGAGAGGATGGGGCCGCCGAGCACACCGCCGACACCGGCCAGAAAGGAGCCGAGGCAGAACACCATGGTAAAGAGCGCCGACACCGGAATGCCCACGCCGCGCGCCATTTCCATGTCATCGACGCCGGCGCGGATCATCGCGCCGATACGCGTTTTTTCCAGCAGCAGCCACAGGCCGATGGCAAAGACAATGGCCACGCCGACCACGGCAACGCGGTATTTGGGAAAGGCCACGCCCTCGAGACGGAACACGCCCTGCAAAAATTCAGGCGATGGCAGTTGCTGCGGATCGCCCGTCCATACCAGCAGGCTGCCGTCGGCGATAATGAAGGCGATGCCCAAGGTTGCCAGCACCTGCGCCAGCGGATTGCCCGCCAGCCGGCGGATGACAAAGCGCTCGATCAGCCCGCCCATCAGCGCCACCGCCAGGCCCGCGACAACCATCGCCACGCCAAACGAATAGCCGGCGCGCAGCACTGACAGGCCGATGTAGGCCCCAAGCATGAAGTAGGCGCCATGCGACAGGTTGGCGATGCGCATCAGGCCGAAGATCAGCGAAAAGCCGGCCGACAGCAAAAACAGCAGCCCGCCCAGCGAAAGGCTGTTGAGGCTCTGGATCAGCCAGAAGGCGAGGGGCTTGTCGAACATCTAAATAGCGGGATGCAATACTGAAAAATAAAAAGGCCGTGCGGCCTGTGGTTCAGGAGCGCACGGCATTGGGCAAAAAAGGGATCAGGGTTCGAGGAACTTCGATGCCGGCACGTCGCGCGAATACACCGGCGCGGCAAGGAACTCCTTGGGGTTGTAAGTCCAGAACTGGCTCACATTCGGGTAGGTCTTCAACACGACGTTGACCAGCTTGCCGCCCTTGCGCTCGACCTTGCGGATGTAAATATTCTCCACCGGGTTGCCGTAGCCGTCGATCCGCCAGGTGCCGCGCGGATCGTTGATGGCGCCGGGGTTGCGCAAGGCCTTCATGAAAGCGTCCTTGTCCTCAACCTTGCCGCCCACCGCCTTGACCGCCATTTCCAGCAGCACGCCGGCCGAGTAAGTACCAAGGGTGTAGTAACCGGGGTCCGCGCCGTAGTCCTTGTTCACCGCCGCGACGAAGCGCTTGTTCTCCGGGCTGTCGATGCCGGCGGAGTAAAAACTGCCGCTGATCACGCCCAGGGCCTCGTCGCCCATTTGCTTGAGGATGCCCTCATCGGTGGTGGTGCCGCTTCCGACCACCGGCGTCTTGATGCCGTACTCGCGCAGCTGCTTGAGAAAGCGCAGGCCGTTGGCGCCGGCAAATCCGGCGTAAATGGCATCGACGTTGGTCTTCAACTGACCGACGTAGGAACCGTAGTCGGCGACGTTGAGCGGCGGCCAGAGTTTTTGCACCACCTTGCCGCCGGCATCCTCGAACGCGCGCTGGAATCCGGAAACGCACTCATGGCCGTAGGCGAAATCGTCGGCGATCACCGCCACGCGCTTGTAGCCGAGCGTCTTGGCGGCGTAATCGCCCACCGGGTAGTTGACCTGCGCCGAGCTGCAGGAAACACGCACAAACCAGGGGTTGGGCTTGCGCTGGGTAAGGTCTTCGGCAGCCGCCGAGGGGGAAATGATCGGGGTTTTGCTCTGGCCGATGTAATCGTCGATGGCCAGCGCCTCGAATGCGGCGAGCGGCCCGATGATGACGTGCACCTTGTCGCGCTCGACCAGCTCCTGCGTCTTGGTCTTGGCACCGACAGGGTTGCCGCCGGTGTCGGCGATGATCAGCTCGACCTTGCGCCCGCCTATCATGCCGCCGCGCTCTTTCAGGAAGAGCTGGATGCCCTCTTCCATTTGCTTGCCGCCGGCGGCAAGCGCGCCCTGGCGTACGGTAAGGAAGCCGACTTTGAGCGGCGCGCCCTGGGCCAGCGCCCAGCGCGGCACGGTCATCGCCGTCGATGCGGCCAAGGCGGACGTTGCCGCCAAAAAGGTTCTGCGGGACATGGTTTCTCCTCCTGCTGGGTTGATTTTCCGGCCCGCCTGAGCGGCACGAACCGGCAGAGCTTGCAATTCATGGCCACCTTTGACGGCGGCTCTTGTTACTGCGTGCGACTAATCCTATTTATCAAGTGATTATCACACATCGCCAAGACATCGTACCACCCGATAACGGTGGCGGATAGTAGCACTTCCTGAAGGGCCGTCAACCGCGCCGGTTGCTGCGCTTGCACACCGCAAAATGGCTGCCCGGGCGTGCAATCCGGGGGACGACCTGATGTAGACTATCCGCGTACAAAGCCATCGCCGCAAGCCAAGTCGGCGCCAATTCCCGACCCAGCCCTACGAACGGATAACCCATGACCGCCATCCCGATTCGCGCGAACACCGCCCCGACAAGCAAACGGCTCACATCCGACGAAGCGCGCGCCGCCGCCGCCGCGCTCGCGCCTCGCCTCGCCGAGCGCGCCGCCGAATGCGAGCGCCTGCGTCGCGTACCGGACCAGACCATTGCCGACCTGCACGCGGCGGGATTGCTGCGCCTGATGCAACCGGCGCGCTTTGGCGGCTCGGAACTCGGCCTCGACACACTGATGGATGTGGTGCTCGAATTGTGCAAGGGCTGCGCCTCGACAGCGTGGATTTACTCCAACCTGGCATCGCACGCCTGGAACGTCGGCCAGTTTGAACTGCGTGCCCAGGAAGACATGTGGAACAGCGACCCGAATGCGCTTGCCGCAACCGGACTCGCCTTTCCCTGCGGCAAGGCCACTGCGGTCGAGGGCGGCTACCGCCTCACCGGGCGCTGGCCTTTTGGCAGCGGCGTCGATGCCTCGAGCTGGATGCTGGTGGGCGGCATGGCCGAACACGCCGGCGGCGCGCCCGAGCGGCGGTTTTTCCTGGTGCCGCAGGCCGACTTCAAGAGCCTGGATAACTGGCAGGCCTTCGGCCTTACCGGCACCGGCAGCCACGACGTGGAAATCAAGGACGCCTTTGTGCCGACCCACCGCAGCATGTCGGCCGAGGTGTTTGCCGCGGGGCAAAACGTGCCGGGGGCCAAAGTCTATGAGAACCGCATGTTCCAGATGCCGACGTTTGCGGCCTTTGCCTATGTGCTGTCCATCATTCCGCTGGGTACCGCCAAGGCCGCGGTCGAGCAGTTCACCGCCGGCATGCGCCAGCGCGTCGGCACGTACACCGGCATACGCGTGGCCGAACTGGGCGCCGTGCAGGCGCGCATCGCCGAAGCAGCGGCCTGCGTCGAGTTTGCCGAGACCGTGGTGCGCCGCGACTGGCGCGAACTCGAAGCCATGGTCGCGCAAGGCCAGTTCCCCGGCGTTGAAACCAAGCTGCGCTGGAAGCGCAATGTCGCCTTTGCCACCGGCCTCGCGGTGCGCGCCATCGATGCTCTGATGCCCGCGGCCGGCGCCGGCGGCCTGTCGCTCAACCTGCCGCTGCAACGGCAGTTTCGCGACGTCCATGCCGCCTCGGCGCACATCGCCCTCACCTGGGACGTGCACGCCGCCGCCTACGGCCAGAGCGCGCTGGGGCTGCAGCCGCAGGGCGGCTTGCTGCTGTAAATCGATCATGGAATTCCAGGCCTTCGACCCACGCTTCGGCAACCTCATCCTGCCACCCGCCCATCTGGAAAAACTCTGGACTGGCGGGCGCTGGACCGAGGGGCCGGCATGGTTTGGCGACAGCCGCACGCTGCTCTTCTCCGATGTTCCCAACGACCGCATGCTGCAGTGGGCGGAGGGCCTCGGTGTGCGCGAGTTCCGCGCGCCGGCCCATTACAGCAATGGCAACACGCGCGACCGCGAAGGCCGGCTGGTCAGCTGCGAACACGGCCGGCGCTGCATCAGCCGCACCGAAACCGACGGCAGCATCAGCGTGCTGGTCGACCGTTACCAGGGCAAGCGCCTCAATTCACCCAACGACGTGGTGGTTAAATCCGACGGCAGCATCTGGTTCACCGACCCGTCCTACGGCATTATTTCCGACTACGAAGGCGACAAGGCCGAGGGCGAGATCGGCGCCTGTTATGTCTTTCGCTTTGACCCGGCCGATGCCTCACTGACGATGGTGGCCGAGGATTTTGTGCGCCCCAACGGCCTGGCGTTTTCGCCGGACGAAAAAACCCTGTACATCGCCGACAGCAGCGTGACGCACGACCCGCAGGGCAATCACCACATCCGCGCCTTTGACGTGGTCGGCGGCAAGCGCCTGGTCAGCGACCGCGTGTTCACCGAAATCAGCCCGGGCTTTCCCGACGGCTTTCGCTGTGACAGCGCGGGCAATGTCTGGTGCAGTTCGGGCGACGGCGTGCAGGTGTTTGCGCCGGACGGCACGCGCCTGGGCAAAATCGCCGTCCCCGAGCATGTCTCCAACCTGTGTTTTGGCGGGCCGAAAAAAAACCGCCTGTTCATTACCGCGACCACGTCGCTGTATTCGCTCTACGTCAACGTCAAGGGCGCCTGACGCGCTGCCAAAACACCTTACGACTCCGTCATCCCCGCGAAAACGAGTCTCGCGGAGCGAGGCGAAATTTCGAGGAACGGCCAAGCGGGGATCCATGGGGTGCAATAAAGGTCTACCCCATGGATTCCGGGTTCCGCTTCGCGGCCCCGGAATGACGAATTCGCGGGTCGCTTGGTGTATCCCTACGCGTCCGGGATAAAACTCTCGTCGCCCTGGATGGCGCGCTCGAACTTGAGGAAGTTGTAATAGCCGCAGGTCTTGCCGTCCGGATACTCGCGGCAGACCTGTGGGCGCGCCGCATAAATGGTGCAACTGCGCTTTTCCTGGTCGAACATCATGCAGGTGGACTTGTAGATATGGTCCTTGTGGTGACGCATGCCCAGCTCGCCGTCTATGACCTTGGTAAAGCGCCGTTCGGCTTTTTCCAGCGGCAGGTCAAAATGCTTGGCCAGCCGCTTCAGGTCGCGCTTGTTGACGGGGATGTGTTCGTAGTTGCAGCAAAAGCCGGGACATTTGGCGCAATTGAAAGTCGGTTTTCCCATGCGGTTCTATTTGTCCCCGCCGTCGGTAATGGCGCCGATGCTGGCCGTCGATACCAGCCTGAAATACTTGCCCAGCAGGCCGCGGGTGTAGCGCGGCTTGGGCTGCTTCCACATTTTGCGCCGCGCGGCGATTTCTTTCGCCGGCACGTTGAGCTGGATCAGCAGCTTCTTGGCATCGATGGTGATGGAGTCACCCTGCTTGACCAGGGCGATGGTGCCGCCTAGATAAGCCTCGGGCGAAACATGCCCGACCACCATGCCCCAGGTGCCGCCGGAGAAACGCCCGTCGGTGAGCAGGCCGACCGAATCCCCAAGCCCCTGGCCGATCAGCGCCGAAGTCGGCGCCAACATTTCCTGCATGCCGGGGCCGCCCTTGGGGCCTTCGTAGCGAATCACCACGACATCGCCGGCCTTTATTTTTTTAGCCATGATGGCCTTCATTGCCGCCGGTTCGGAGTCAAACACGCGCGCCGGGCCGGTGATGGATATTTTTTTCAGGCCGGTGATCTTGGCCACGCAACCCTCGGGCGAGAGGTTGCCCTTGAGGATGGCGAGGTGGCCCTGCTTGTACATGGGGTTGTTGAACGGCCGGATGACGTCCTGGTCCTTGCGCGGCTCGTTGGGGATGTTCTTCAATTCCTCGGCCATGGTGCGGCCGGTGATGGTGAGGCAGTCGCCGTGCAACAGGCCGTTCACGAGCAGCATTTTCAACACTTGCGGCACGCCGCCGGCACGATGGAAGTCCACCGCCACATACTGGCCCGAGGGCTTGAGGTTGCACAACACCGGCACCTTGCGGCGCACGCGTTCAAAGTCGTCAATGGTCCACTTCACGCCCGCGGCCGAGGCGATGGCAAGGTAGTGCAGCACGGCGTTGGTCGAGCCGCCGGTGGCCATGATCAGGGCAACGGTATTCTCCAGCGATTTCCGCGTAATAATGTCGCGCGGGCGGATGTTTTTCTTGATGGCGTTGACCAGCACCTTGGCCGAGGCCGCGGCCGAGTCGGCTTTCTCCGGGTCGGGCGAGGCCATTTGTGACGAACCGAGCAGACTCATGCCAAGGGCCTCAAAGGACGAGGACATGGTGTTGGCGGTGTACATGCCGCCGCAGGCGCCGACCGACGGGCAGGCATTTTTCTCGATGCCGATGAAATCCTCTTCCTTCATCTTGCCGGCGGTGTAGGCGCCGACGGCCTCGAATGCCGACACGATGGTCAGGTCCTGGCCCTTCCAGCGGCCCGGCTTGATGCTGCCGGCGTAGACGTAAATGGACGGGACGTTCATGCGTGCCATGGCCATCATGCCGGCGGGCATGTTCTTGTCGCAGCCGCCGCACACCAGCACACCGTCCATGGCCTGGCCGTTGACGGAAGTCTCGATGGCGTCCGCTATGACTTCGCGCGACACCAGCGAATACTTCATTGCCTCGGTGCCCATGCCGATGCCGTCGGTGATGGTCGGCGTGCCGAATACCTGCGGCATCGCACCCTCGGAGCGCAGCGCCGCCATGGCGCGGTCGACCAGCGGCTGGATGCCGGCGTTGCACGGGTTCATGTTGGAGTGGCCGTTGGCCACGCCGACGATGGGCTTGTCGAAATCCTTGTCGCCAAAGCCCACGGCGCGCAGCATGGCGCGGTTGGGCGAGCGGGCGACCCCCGCGGTAATGAGTTTGCTTCTCCAGTTATCTGCCACGGCATTACTCCTTAAAATTGATGTCCTGCGCTTGAATTCCGGCCCGCAGGCAAGGCGCTGACATTACCACCGCATCCGGCGCGAAACAACCCGCTACTTCACTATTGGAATGTCGCGCGCCTGTCCAAATGACAGGGCGAGGATGGCCCCGCCGGCCACCAGCACAAAGCCCACGCCATGATAGGGGTGGAAGGCCTCGCCCAGCACCAGCACCGCGAACAGCGTGGCGAACACCGGCATGAAGTGGACAAAGATGCCGGCGCGCACCGCGCCCACGCGTCCGACACCGTAGGTATAGAGCAGCATCGCAATCAGCGTTGGCGCGGCGCCGATATACAAGACGCTGGCGATTTCGCGCACGCCCAGCTGCGGCGGGCCGCGTAGCAGGTACTCGGCAATGATCGCCGGAAGCGCAAAGAAACTACCGACCAGGGCGACCAGGAAAGCAAAGGCGTACAGGGACAGGGACTGCGGCCTGTCCTTGAGTTTGAGGGTGTAAAAAGACCAGTTAAGCATGCCGGCGAGCATCAGCAGGTCCCCCAGGCCGAAATCGAGCTGCAGCAGCGCGGCCATGTCGCCGTGGGCGAGAATCAGCAGCACGCCGCACAGCGACATGGCAAGCCCGAGGCCCTCGAACGGACGCGGCTGCCGGTCGTGCCAGATCCACGAAATGAAAATGATCATCACCGGAACGGCCGAATTCAGGAGGCCAAGGTGGATGGCGCTGCTGCCGGCAAGGCCGGCGTAGACGAGGCCGCTTTGCAGCGCGCCGCCAAGCAGGCAAAACACCACCACCAGCCCGGATTGCCGGCGCATGATCTGCATCATCGCCGCGCGCTCCGGCCAGACCACGGGCAACAGCAACACCAGCACCACAGTCCAGCGCAACACGCTCAGTGTGAACGGCCCCATGGCGTCGGCCAGCGGTCGCGCCACGGTGCCGTTGCTGCCCCATAGCGCCGCGGTGACGATCAGGGCGGCGTAGGCCGGCAGGTGGGGCAGGGCGGGCGTGGACATGGGCAGGCAAGACTGTAACGCTGCGGAGGCGGCTTATCCAATACAATCACTCCCGTACACCCGTTCCCATGCACCGCGCCGGCCGCAAGCTGCGCCGCCCCATCACTTCCCATGCTGATCCACCCCCAATTCGACCCGATTGCGCTGCAGCTCGGACCGCTTGCCATACGCTGGTACGGGTTGATGTACCTCATCGGCTTTGCCGCGTTCTTTTTTCTCGGCCGCATGCGCGCGCGGCGTGATGGTTGGCGCGGCATCAACGAAGCGCTCATCGACGACCTGCTGTTTTTTGGCGTGCTCGGGGTGATCCTCGGCGGGCGCCTCGGCTATGTGCTGTTCTACAAGCCGGCCTATTACCTTGCCCATCCGCTGGAGATCGCCATGGTATGGCAGGGTGGCATGGCGTTTCACGGCGGCTTTCTTGGCGTCCTGCTGGCCATGGCCTGGGTGGCGCGCAAGCACAAACTGTCATGGCTCACGGTGACCGATTTCATCGCACCGCTGGTGCCGCTGGGCCTGGCCACCGGACGCCTGGGCAATTTCATCAACGGCGAGTTGTGGGGCCGCGTGGTCGCAAAAGGCAGCGAGCTGTCCTGGGGCATGGTGTTCGCCGGCGGCGGCCCGCTGCCGCGCCATCCTTCACAGCTCTACCAGTTTGCGATGGAGGGCGTTCTGCTGTTCCTGCTGCTGTGGCTTTATTCGTCCCGGCCGCGCCCGTTGGGCGCGGTATCTGGGCTGTTTCTTGCCGGTTACGGCGTGTTCCGCTTTGTTGCCGAATTCTTTCGCGAGCCGGACGATTTTCTCGGCCTGCTCACGCTCGGGCTGTCGATGGGCCAATGGCTGTCATTGCCGATGATCCTCGCCGGCATTGCGCTGCTCGCCTGGTCTTACAAGCGCAAATCGAAAAACCCCGGGCAGGATCGTCATTCCCGCGAATCCCACTCCGGGGACTAGAGCGGGAATCCACCTTGACCTAGGGGTTTGCGTCATTGAGTCAAAATGGGTTCCCGCTTTCGCGGGAACGACACAGTGGGAACTTGATCAGATATTCCTTAGAATAGAAAAATGGGCGAAGTCATAGACGAATCCTTGCGCATGCAGTTCACGGTGCGCATGCACGAACTCAGGGTCGAGCACCGCGACCTTGACGATGCCATTCACCGCATCTCGGCCGACCCGGTGCACGACCAGTTGGCGATCAAGCGCATGAAGCGGCGCAAGCTGCTGTTAAAAGACCAGATAGCCTGGATCGCCAGGCAACTTGACCCGGACGTGCCGGCCTAGGACTTAAGGCCGACGGCAAAAGCTCAGGTGCCCAACAGACCGGGCGCAAACAGCTCTTCGAGGGTAAGCGCGCGCGCCTGCAGGCCATCCTCGCGCGACCAGCGCATTTGGGTCTCAAGCACGTGGCGATTGGCCACAATACCGTAAGGCCAGAAATCCTCCCCCATCAGCTCACGCGTGCGCCTGAGTTCCGCGTTTATCCAAGGTAGCGTGACTTTGGGGGCCTGGATTACCTCAAGTTCGGCAAGCGCGAGGTCCTTGGCCAGGCAAAACGCCTGGTACAGCGCCGCCGGCAGGCCGGGATGCCGGTCCACCAGCGATTTTTTCACCCCGACGGCGTGCATGATCGGGAACAGCCGCGTGCGGCCAAACCAGTCGCGCTCGGCTTCCTCGGGTTGCGCGAACATGCGCCGGACACGGCCATCGCCCGAACGGACGGCGGCCGGTTCACGCAGGCAGACAATGGCATCGAGTTCGCCCTCGAGCAGTCTTTGTTCCAGGCTGCGATCGGGTGAAAGAATCTGCATTTTCAGTCGCGCCGGCCGGCTTTCAAGCGGAAATTCCAGGGGCTTTGTCCGCTCGCTTTCCCCGACACACCAATCGATCGAATAGGTGTCAAGGCCGTAGGCGTCGCGCAAAACGCCGCGCAATACCACCGCCGCGGTCATGTCGTATTCCTGCAACCCGACGCGCTTGCCGGCAAGGTCGGCCGGGCCGCCGATGCCGCGGTCAGTGCGGACAAACAGCGCGCCGTGCCTGAAAGAGCGGCTCGGAAACACCGGAATCAACCAGTACGGGAAGGCCCCTTTTGACAAGGTCGTCAGGGTGTTGCTGAAGGACACCTCGGTAATGTCAAATGGCGCGCTGCCAAAGGCCAGCGCGAAAGCCTCCTCGGGGCGCAACACCTTGCAGTCCAGTTCAAAGCCGTCGGGGCCCACCCGGCCATCGAGCAGGGCCTGGGTGCGGTCATAGCGCCAGAACGCCGCTGACAGCCGTGTCGTGCTCACGGATCGGCCGAAACTAGCCGGCGGCGCGTTTGGGCGCGGAAAGTCCCCGGGGAAGTTCGAACAACCCCTTTGGCAGCGACTGTATGAATGCCAGCGTTTCTTCCACGCCGACCACGTCGGCGTACTTGGCGTGCATGTCGCACAAATTGATCGCATGCGACACCTGCACGCGATCGAAGCAGCCTTCGCCGACCACCGCGACGCGGTAGTTGTTGGAAAACGCGTCAATGACAGTGGCCCGCACGCAGCCGCTGGTGGAAACACCCACGACAATCAACGAGTCGACCTTGAGGTCGACCAGGAATGAATTGAACGGCGTGCCATAAAACGCACTGGGTTTGGTTTTAAGCAGGACGACGTCCTGCGGAGAGGGCGCGATATCGGCGACGATTTCATTGCCGCCGATCTCCGCCTCGGTGTCCTCGAGTTCGCGCGAATTCTTCCAGCGCCAACTGCCGGCATCGAACCCGTCCGGACGGCGCGTGTTGGTGGAGTAGAACACCGGAAGGCCGCGCGCGTGGCAGGCGTCGAGCAGGCGCCGGATGACCTTGATCGCCTCCCAGCCCTCCTCGCCGCAGGAGTTGCGCCAGCGCTTGATCGATTCGAGGATGGGTGCCGGCTCTTCGCCGACAAAGTTGTAACTGACGTCGACGATCATCAGCGCGGGACGCTTGCCAAAACCCATGCGCGCGCCGTAGCCGGAGGCCTGCAGCACCTCCTTGTCGCGCGCTGTCATGTATTGCATCCATACCGGCTCTTTAACGGCTTCGTTCATCAGACTCTCCTAGGATTGGCCGGGCCCGCGCCCGGTTCAGGCGCGCCCCGCAACCGCCTTGGCTTCCTCGACCCGGTGCGATACATGCCAGGGGCAGACCAAGCGCTCGGCCACATCGACCATGAAAAAGAGGATGGTGCCGGCGACCCCCAGCAGCACGATGGAGGCGAACACGCGCACGGTCTGGAACATGCTTTGCGCCGTGATGATGACGTAACCGAGGCCCTCCTGGGAGGCGACAAACTCCCCGGCGATTGCGCCGACCAGCGCCAGCGAGATCGCCACCTTCATGCCCGAGAACATGTGCGGCAGTGCGCCGGGAAAACGGATCTTCCAGAGCGCCTGCAAGCGCGAACCGCGCATGGTCTTGATCAAGTCAAGCGCGTCCGGATCGGCCGATCGCAACCCGAGGACCGAATCGATGACGACCGAAAATAGCGCGATCAGGAAGGACACCGCGACCTTGGACGGCGTGCCGGTCCCGAGCCAGATGATGAACAGGGGCGCCAGCGCGATCTTGGGGATGCTGTTGAGCGATACGAGCAGCGTATAGAGCGTGTTCTCCAGCCAGCGCGAATAGACAATGCCGATCGCGGCGGCCACCCCGAGCAGCATGGCAAGGCCGAATCCGAGCAAGGTCGTATAGAGGGTGTAAACCGTATGCATCGCGTACCACCTGGGCTCGCTGGCGATCTCCAGCATTACGGCCGAAGGCGGCGGCAGGAAATGCAATGGCAGGCCCAACGCCCTGACCACCAGCTCCCACAGGGCGAAAAAAGCGAGGATGACAACGGTGACTGAAACTGCGCGATTGTTCATTCAGGCCCCGGCGGCGGCGACACCACGGCCGTGCCGCGCCGCGTTCATCACGCCCATGGAAAGAAATAGTTTGCGAATGTGCCGGACCATCAGCCCGAACTCCGGGGTCTCGCGTATGTCCAGGTCGCGCGGCCGCGGCAGGTCCACATCGATGATCTCGACGATGCGGCCGGGCGAGGGCGACATTACCACCACACGGTCGCCCAGAAACACCGCCTCCGGGATCGAATGGGTGACAAAGAAAACGGTTTTGGCGTCGCCCATCCACACCCGCTGCAACTCCAGGTTGAGCTCATCGCGCGTCATGGCGTCAAGCGCCCCGAAGGGCTCGTCCATGAGCAGCAGGCTGGGGTTCATCAGCAAGGCCCGGCAAATCGACACGCGCTGACGCATTCCGCCGGACAACTCCCAGGGATGCCTGTCCTCGAAACCGGTCAGCCCGAGCAGGGCAAGCAACTCGCGCGCCTTTTGTTTCCACGCCGCGGGATCCAAGCGGTGAACCTCGATGGGCAAGAGTACGTTATCAAGCACGGTGCGCCAGTCGAGCAGCACATCGCGCTGGAACACCACCCCCAGCCCGTCGGGCGGTCCGTCCTGGGGGCGGCCGTCGATTGAGATTTCCCCGGACGTTGCATGGTCGAGTCCGGCGAGGCAGCGCAGCAGGGTGCTTTTGCCGCAGCCGCTGGGCCCCAGGACGCTGACGAACTCACCCGCCCGGATGTGCAGGTCGATTCCGGACAGCGCCGCGACATCCCCGCGGCGCGACCGGTACGTCTTGCCTACCCCGCGTATTTCAACCGAAGCCGCGCCAGGAGAGACATGGATCGCCCCGGTTCCCTGGCTCATTGCGGGATGAATTTATTGGTGTAAAAGTCGGCCGATTTCCAGCCCGGCTTGATGATATTGACCTGCTCCATGGACTTGAGCGCGTCCTGCCAGTCCGACTCCGCCTGCCAGCCCAGCGGCCGGCCCTTGGTGGCCGGCGTGGCGAACAGCGGCATGTACATCTTGAGCTGGCCCATCATCACCTTGCGGTCCAGGCGCAAGCCGGCACGTTGCGCCAGCATCGCGTCAATGGCTTCGTCTTCCTTGCCGGTAAAGATATAGTCCCAGGCGCGCTTGTTGACCGCCACCACCTTGGCCAGCACGTCGCCCCGCTTGTCGACCGCATCCTTGTGCACCACCAGGCCATAGCCGGGAATGCGCAGACCCACATCGGCGAACAGGATGCCCGTGGACGGGCGTGTTTCCGACACGATGGGCGCAAAAAACGCCACCGTGGACAAGGCCCCTTCCACCTGGCCGGACGCATAGGTTGCGACCATCGCCTGGCTGTCGACGTTGACCGTCTGTATGTCATTGCGTGTCACGCCGCCGGCCTTGAAGAAGGCGTCGAGGAAGGGTGCGGTCGCCGAACCATTGGGTACGACGATTTTTTTGCCCACCAGATCCTTGAGGGTTTTGTAGTTACCGGCGGCGGGCACGATCAGGCCATTGTCGCCGGCGCGGACGAATCCCATGATCGAGGTCACCGGAAGTCCGTTGGCCACCGCCGGCGCCATGGCACCGAGTTGCGCAAAGCCGACGTCGATTTTTCCACCCGCAACCTGCTGGATTGTGGCACCCGAACCCTTGCCGTCGAGCACCTCGACATCAAGGCCCGCCTCCTTGAACCAGCCTTTTTGCACGGCCAGGTGCAAGCCTGCATGCATGCCGTGCGGGGACCAGTCGACCATGATTGTGGTCTTGTCCGCCGCGGACGCGCCCGCGCTCCACACTGCCAGTGCGGCAAACACACAAAAGACCAGCCGCTGCAATACTCCATTCTCGAAACTCACACGCATCGCCGCCTCCCAAGAAAAAACCGCTCATTCAATCGGACCATCCGCATTGGCGGATGGGCATTTCGGCTCCACCGGCCGGTGCCCCGTCGCGCACCTTGACACCCCCCAAGGGGTTGCTGATACTGTGGACGTTTTCAGGCAACTAACCAAGCAGTACAATAGCGCCAATAGAATTTGCACGCAATAGCCCAAGCCGCGCGAGGGAAGCTCCTGCGGCGGGTCAAATTTCACCGATGAGGCCGCTCATGAGCACAGTTAGGAAACCCTCCCCGCAGCCCGACATGGGCGCCTTCTGGATGCCGTTTACGGCCAACCGCCAGTTCAAGGCAAACCCGCGCATGCTGGCGCGCGCCGAGGGCATGTATTACTACACGCCCGAAGGCCGCAAGATCCTCGACGGTACCGCCGGCCTGTGGTGCGTCAATGCCGGCCACTGCCGGCCGTCGATTTCCGAAGCCGTTGCACGCCAGGTGAAGGAAATGGACTTCGCGCCGACCTTCCAGATGGGCCACCCGCTGCCTTTCGAACTGGCCGGGCGGCTGGCGCAAATGCTGCCGGGCGACCTCAATCACATTTTTTTCGCCAACTCCGGTTCCGAATCGGTGGACACGGCGCTGAAAATCGCGCTCGCCTACCACCGCGCCCGCGGCGAGGGCCAGCGCTTTCGCCTGATCGGCCGCGAACGCGGTTATCACGGCGTGGGCTTTGGCGGCATCTCGGTCGGCGGCATCGGCGGCAACCGCAAGGCCTTCGGTCCGGGTCTGCCGGGGACAGACCACCTGCCGCACACCCACGACCTGGCGAGGAACGCATTCAGCCGCGGCATTCCCGCCCACGGCGCGGAGCTCGCCGATGCGCTCGAGCGCCTGGTCGGCCTGCACGACGCCTCGAACATTGCAGCAGTGATCGTCGAGCCTATAGCCTGTTCGACCGGCGTGCTGGTGCCGCCCAAGGGTTATCTCGAGCGGCTGCGCGCCATCACCGAAAAGCACGGCATCCTGCTGATATTTGACGAGGTGATCACCGGCTTTGGCCGGCTCGGCCAGCCCTTCGCCGCCGATTACTTCGGCGTGCTGCCCGACCTGATGGTCACGGCCAAAGGCCTTACCAACGGCACCATCCCGATGGGCGCGGTGGCGGCGCGCAGCTTTGTCCACGATGCCATCGTCGGCGGGCAGGAAAACATGATCGAACTCGTTCACGGCTACACCTACTCGGGCCACCCGGTGGCTTGCGCCGCCGCATTGGCGACCCTTGATGTGTACAAGGACGAGGGATTGTTCGAACGGACGGCGGCGCTGGAAAAAATCTGGGAGGACGCGGTGCATTCGCTCAAGTCGCGACGCCATGTCATCGATATTCGCAACTGCGGCCTGATCGGCGCGATCGAACTCGAGTCGCGCCCGGGCAAACCCGGCGCCCGCGCCTACGATGCGCTGGTGCGCGCCTTTGACGCCGGCCTGCTGATCCGCGTCACCGGCGACATCATCGCCCTGTCGCCGCCGCTGATCGTCGAACGTGCGCAAATCGACACCATCATCAACATGATGGGCGACATCCTGGACGCGATCGACTGATCGCCAGGCTGTAGCCCGGATTCCCGGCCGCACCCTTCCATGGCAACAACCAGCGCACCGCGGATTCGCGACGCCCGCCGCACCCGCGAACGAATCCTTGCGGTTGCCACCCAGGAATTTGCCGCATACGGCTACGATGGCGCGCGGGTCGATGCCATCGTCAAGCGCTGCCGCATGAGCAAGAATCTGCTCTACCATTATTTTGACGGCAAGGAAGCGCTGTTCATCGAAGTAATGGAGCGTGCCTACGCCTCGATGCGCACGCGCCAGAATGAAGTGACCCTTACCGGCCGGGATCCGCGCGGCGACATGCGCGCGCTGGTGGTTCACATGGTGCAGCACTTCGCCGAGGAACCCGAATTCATCAGCCTGCTGTCCACCGAGAACCTGCACAAGGCAAGACACATTCGGAAATCGAAGGTCATTGCCGACATGTTCAACCCCCTTATCGGCACCCTCAAACGCCTGGTGCGCCAGGGCCAGCAGCTAGGCGTGTTCCGCGAAGATGCCGACTGGGTGGACTTGTACATTTCAATTTCCGGTCTGGCGTCCTACTTCATTTCCAACCGTTACACCCTGTCAACGGTGCTCGACGTGGACCTGACCAGTGCCGCACGCATGAAGCGCCGCCTGCAGCACGTGCCCGATGTGGTGCTGTCCTACCTGTGCAATACCAGCGAGGCGGTGCAACGTCCGAAGCGGGGCAAGGTCCGCAACTGAAAGCGCGGACAGCCGGATGGCAGGCGCATGCCACCGGCAACTCCCGCCGCCGGGACGGGCTATGCCGCGGAGCGAACCGCCAGGACGATATCCGCAGGTGTGATCGGCGTGACGTTGAACTCGGCGCGGTATGCCGAGAGTGCATCGCAGACCGCGTTGGCGATGGCCACCGGCGGCGCGATCGCGCCGCCCTCGCCCAGGCCTTTTACGCCAAGCGGGTTCAGCGGCGATGGTGATTCGTGGTGCAACACCGTGATGTTGGGCACGTCGCTCGCCGTGGGCAGCAGGTAGTCCATGAACGAACCAGTGAGCAACTGGCCCTCGGAATCGTAGTTAAAGCCCTCGAACAGCGCGCCGCCTATGCCCTGCACCGCGCCACCTATGATCTGCCCCTCGGCGAGCATGGGATTGACCACCACGCCGCAATCGTGGGCGATGACGTATTTTTCGAGCTTGACGTGGCCGGTGCGAATATCGACATCGACGATCACTGCATGGGCGGCGTAGGCCCAGGTCACCGTGGACGGCTCCCAGTAATAGGTTTCCTCCAGCCCGGCATCAACGCCCTCGGGGCGCTGGTGGTCCCAGCCGGGCCGCGATGCGCGCGCGACATCGGCGAGACTGACTGAAATTTCCGGCACGCCGACAACGCCGACACGTCCACCGCGCAGCTCCAGGTCGGCGGCCGCGCACTCGAGCATGTTTGCCGCGATATTGAAGGTCTTGCCGCGCAGGCGCTCGCTGGCAACATGAATCGCCCCGGACAGGTTCACCGTCGAGCGGCTGGCGATGGTGCCAAAGCCCATCGGGATGCCCGCGGTATCGGCGAGCGAAAGGATCACGTCCTCCGGGTTGACCTTCCACAGGTCCGCGGTGATCTGCGAGAAAATCGTCTCCATGCCCTGGCCCTGCGGGCAGGAACCGGCCGAAACATAGATCTTGCCGCTCGGATCGACACGCACCGTCGCGCCTTCAAAAGGACCGACGCCGGTTCCCTCGGTGTACATGCCCAGGCCGAGGCCAAGGTGACGGCCCTCGGCGCGGGCCGCGCGCTGGCGCGCGCGGAAGGCATCCAGACCGCCTATCTCCGCCAACACCTTCTCCAACGCAAGCGGGTAGTCGCCGCTGTCATAGACGATGGGCTGGCCGTCGCGGTAGGGAATGCCGGCGGCGTAAGGCATGTCCGCGGCGGTGACGAGGTTTCGCCGGCGCACCGCCGCCGGCTCCACGCCAAGCTCGCGGGCGATCAGGTCCATCAGGCGCTCGACCACCTGCACCGCCTCGGGGCGTCCGGCACCGCGATACGGCGCGTTGGGAACCTTGTTGGTGGCGACCACGCGCGCGCGCACCGAAAAATTCTCCATCTTGTACGGGCCGATAAGGTGCGAGGCGGTGTTGTACGGGATGCCGATACCGACCGGGTTCCAGGCCCCGCAGTCCATGATCATCGAATCACGGAATGCGAGGATCTTCCCCGAGGCATCGAAGGCGATTTCGGCGTCGTGTATCTGGTCGCGCGAATGACAGGCGCTTTGCAGGTGCTCGCGCCTGTCCTCTATCCATTTGACCGGGCGGCCGATGCGCCGCGCAAGATAGGGCAGCAGCAAATCCTCCGGATAGACGTGGCCCTTGGTGCCAAAGCCGCCGCCGACATCAAGCGCAACGCAGCGCACCCGCGCCTCGGACAAACCAAGGGTGAGCGCCACCTCGCGTCGGACCCAGTGCACCACCTGTGTCGAGGACCAGATCGTGACGGCATCGGTTCGCGCATCGTGCAGTGCCGCGGCACCGCGGCATTCCATCGGGATGCCGGCGTAGCGATGGTGGTAGAAGCGCCGTTTCAGTGTCTGTCTTGCCGCGGCAAACGCCCCTGCCACATCACCCTTGTTGACGGAAAATTCGGCCAGCAGGTTGGTGCCGTTTTGTTCGTGCAGCACCGCGGCACCGGCCCCCAATGCGGCCTCGGCATCGACCACCGGATCAAGAAATTCGTAATCGACGCTTACCAGGTCGACCGCATCTTCGGCGAGGTAGCGGTTCTCGGCGACGATTACCGCCACCGCCTCGCCGACGTGGCGAACCTTGTCCCAGGCGAGCAAGGGCTGGCGCGGGTCGAAAATCTTGTGCGGAACCGTCGTGCGCCACTTGCGCGGCAGGGGCAGCTGCTGGTCCTGGACCGGCGGTATTTCCTTGGCCAGCTCCAGTCCGCTCATGACAAAGTGCACGCCCGGAGCAGCGGCGGCGCGGCTAAGGTCCACCGATTTGATGCGTGCGTGCGCCACCGGGCTGCGCACGAACGCAACGTGCAGCATGCCCGGCAGGGTGAAATCGGCGATGTACTGGCCCTGGCCACGCAACAACCGGAGGTCCTCACGGCGCGGAACCGATTGGCCGACAAAACCCTTGTGCGCGCCCTGGCTAGACATTTTTCGCCGCCGCCACGGCCGCAACCGCGTTGACGATGCCCTGGTAGCCGGTGCAGCGGCAAATCACCGCGGACATGCCATCGCGAATCTGCGCTTCGGTCGGGTTGGGAACGGTATTGAGCAAATCCACCGCGGTCATCAGCATGCCCGGGGTGCAGAACCCGCATTGCAGCGCGTGATGCTCATGAAAAGCCTGCTGCAAAGGGTGCAGGCTATCGCCGCCCGCCAGCCCCTCCACCGTCATGATCTGCGCGCCATCGGCCTGCACCGCGAGCGTCGTGCAGGAACGGGCGGCCTCGCCGTCGAAAAGAATGGTGCAGGCGCCGCAGATGCCGTGCTCGCAGCCGGCGTGGGTTCCGGTCAGTCCGAGGTCCTCGCGAATGAAATCGACCAGCAACTTGCGCGGCTCGCATCGGCCGTGGCGGGCCTTGCCGTTTACCGTCAGATTGATATCGACCAGATCATCCATGGGCTGATTCCTTGAGCATGTTGGCGGCGCGCAGCAGCGCGCGCTCGGCCAGGACTCCGGCAAGGTGCCGGCGGTAGTCGGCCGAAGCGTTCGGGTCGGAGGTGGGTTCCACGATCTCCATCACCGCGCGTGACGCGGCGATGATGCTCTGGGCGCCCAGGCCGTTCTTGAGCAACAAGTCCTCGGCCGCGCGCAGGCGCACCGGCCGGCCGCCGATACCGGCGCTCACCAGCCTTGCGCGCGTGCATTTTCCGTCCTTGCCCTCGAGTACGGCGGCCATGCCGACAATGGCGAAATCGCCCTTGCGCCTGGCGTATTCCTCCACGGCAAAGCCGCAGTGCGCGTTCATCGCCGGAATGCGCACGCCGCAGAGAATTTCCGCGGGCGCAAGCGTTGTGGTGAAAAACGAACTGAACAAGTCGTCCGCGGCGATGGTGCGCTCGCCGGAAACACCGCGCACGACGACCGCGCCGTCCAGCGCCAGCAGTGTCATTGGCAGCTCGGCGCTCGGATCGGCATGGGCGATCGAGCCGCCTATGGTGCCGCGCGAGCGCGTCGGCAGGTGGCCCACCCAGCCCAGAGCCTCGGTCATCAAGGGCAGCTTGCGCGCAACGAGGTCGGAATTTTCCGCCGCACGCTGGCGCGTCATGGCGCCGATGTGAAGCGTGTCCTCTTCGATGCGAATTTCCGCCAACCCGGGGACGCGGCGCAGGTCGATCAGCGCCTCCGGGGAAAACAGGCGAAAGTTAAGCATCGGTATCAGGCTCTGGCCGCCCGAGAGCACGCGGGCGTTTCCCGCGTAACGCTCGAGCAATTGCACGGCTTCGTCCAATTGCTCCGGGGCGTGATAGGTGAATTTCGGCGGTTTCAAGCAGTGTTTCCTTGTCGTTGCGTAATGTGCTGCCGCACCTGTGCAGGCTACAAGCCGCCCTGCACCACCGGCGCATCACCGTGGACACTGCGTTGCGAGACATGCCAGGGCAAGAGCAGCGATTCGGCCACATCGACCAGGTAGAACAGGATAGTGCCCAGCAGCGCAAGCAGGGTGAGTGCAACAAAAACCCGCGGGGTGTCGAAGTTGCCCTGGCTGAGCAGGATGATGTGGCCGAGGCCGATCGAGCCGGCGACAAATTCACCGACAATCGCGCCGACCAGCGAGAAGGAAATCGCCACCTTCATGCCGGCGAATATCGAGGGCAGGGCATTGGGAAAGCGGATTTTAAGCAGGATCTTGAGCGTGGAGGCGCGGCAGGATTTGGCCAGGTTGACCATTTCCGGATCAACCGACTTGAGTCCGAGCACGGTGTCGATAACGATGGGGAATATGGCGATCATGATGGAGATGGCGATCTTCGGCTCGGTGCCGGTGCCCAGCCAGATCACGAACAGCGGGGCGAGCGCAACTTTCGGAACGGCGTTGAGCGAAACCAGCATGGCCGAAAGAATGCGATCGAGAAATTTCGAATAGACGATGCCCACGGCACAGGTCACGCCGAGGATCACCGCGACGATGAAGCCGACCGAGGTGATCAGCAGCGTGTAGCCGCTGTGCTTGAGGAAATACGCCGGCGCGGACACGAAGTCCTTTAGCACCAGGCTGGGCGCGGGCAGGATGAAGGGCCGGATTTTCAGCGCCCAGCACAGCGCCTCCCATATCACCAGCATCGCCACCAGCACCATCAGCACCGAGCGCAGCCGCTCGCTGCGGTTCCACCATGAAGCCATGTCAGCCATCCTTGAGAATCCCCATGTCGGTAAAGATGCCGCGAATGTGCGCCATATAGCGGCCGAACTCGGGCGTCTCGCGCACCGACAAGGCGCGCGGACGAGGCAGATCGATAGTGATCACCTCGGCGATGCGGCCGGGGTTGCGCGACATCATCACCACGCGATCGGACAAATACACCGCCTCGGTGATCGAGTGGGTGATGAACAACACCGTCTTGCGGTTCTCGGTCCACATGCGCTGCAACTCCAGGTTGAGCTCATCCCGTGTCATCGCATCAAGCGCGCCAAAGGGCTCGTCCATCAACAGCAGTTCCGGGTCGACCAACAGCGCGCGGCAGATCGACGCACGCTGGCGCATGCCACCCGAGAGTTCCCACGGAAAACGGTTGGCAAACTCCTCCAGCCCGAACAGCTTGAGCAATTGCATCGCGCGCGGCTCGTACTGTGCACGCGACAGGTTGCGAAACTCGGCGGTGATCAGCACGTTATCGAGAATTGTCCGCCAGTCGAGCAAGACGTCGCGCTGGAACACTATGCCCATTTTGTCCGGCGGCCCGGCGACCGGCACACCGCCGATCGAAATCGACCCGCCGCTGATGCCCTCGAGCGCGGCCAGGCACTTTAGCAGGGTGCTCTTGCCGCAGCCGCTGGGGCCGAGGACGCTGACGAACTCGTGCTCGGCAATGTCGAGGGTGATCCCCTCCAGCGCCTTGACCGGACCACGCGGCGAGGCGTAGGTCTTGTCGAGCCGGTCGATTCTTATGTATTTTTCTTGTGATGCCATTTTCGGGTTGTCAGCTGTGGCGCAAAACTCAGGCGCCGGGGAATGCGGGTCGCATCCCCCGGATTTCGAAGCCCTTGCAATTGGTTCTGGTATTGCCGGTGAAGCCGGCCTTATGCCTGCTCAGTCGACAAACTGGTTGGTGTAATACTCCGCGGGCTTGCGGCCGGGCTTGATGGCGCCCGCGCTTTCCATCGATTTGATTGCGGCGACCCAGTCGGCCTCGGCCTGCCAGCCAAAGCGCTTGCCCTTGGTGTTGGGGGTGTCGAAGAAATCGCGATAAGCGACGATCTGGCCGCGCAACAGGTCGGCATCGAGCTTGGCCTGCGGCCGTTCGCTCATGATCGCCTTGACGCCTTCTTCGAGATTGGCCGGGCTCTGGTAGATGTATTCCCAGGCGCGGATGTTGACCTGCACCAGTTTTTTCAACACCGCCGGGCGTTTCTTGATCGTCTCCTCGTTCGAAACCAGGCCGAAGCTGGGGAACACTATGCCCGCGTCACCGGCGAGCAGGGCGCGCGACGGCCGCGATTTGGCCACCAGCGGCACGCCAAAGGGCCCCATCGACAGGAACCCGTCCGCATTACCCGAGGCATAAGTCGAGACCATTGCCGGCGGCGCCACCATGGTGACGGCGAAATCATCCTCGCTCAGGCCGGCCCCCTTGGCAAAACTCTTGATGAACGGCACCCACGGGCTGCCGGTAAAGCACACAAACTTTTTACCGGCGAGTTCCTTGAAACTCTTGGGTCCGGTGGCCGCATCGACCATGACCGCAAGGTCGCCGCGCCGCGCGAAACCGGCGATGCCCACCACCGGCAGCCCGTTCTCGCGTGCCAGGGCCATCGGTCCGAGTTGCACGGCGGCAACCTCAACCTTGCCGGCGCCCACCAGCTGGATGCCCGGCAGCGTTCCGGTGCCGTCTTCTATGGTCACATCCAAGCCTTGCTCGGCGAACCAGCCCTTGCTCTTGGCCAGGTGCAGCGCCGCCTGGATTCCCCATGGCGTGAAGTCGAGCCTGACGGTGATTTTTTCGGGCGCCTGCGCGCTGGCAGTGCCCGCCGACAAAGAAAACGCCGCCACAAGTACGGCGGACAAGGCTGTCCTCAACAACTTCGATCCGATGTCCTTCATTGCCATCTCCCTCAAGGTGAATATAGGTGAATATGTGACCGCAAAATATTTTGTGCCAACGACTCTACCCGCGCACACTACCTCACGCAATACATCACGCGGAATTTCATACGGAACATCGAGCAAGTTTCATGCCGCGGGTTTTAAATTCGAACGCAACTTCCGTGTTGCCGCCTCGTCCAGGGTTCCGCTTGCCTGGTCAACCACGACGCCATGATGCGCGCGGGCGTAGCCGGCACTGATTTTGCCGTTCCAGACATCGCGCGCCACCCGCGACGGTTCGCGCGCACGCGGATCACCAAAACCGCCGCCACCGGGCTGGGTGTGGGTGATCAGTTCGCCTTTTTTCAACCACATCGTGACCTTGCCCGGCAGCGCTTTTTCCTCGCCAGCTTCACCGAGCAGGTTGCTCGCCGGAGTCGCCGGCTCGCCGCCCTCCAGGCCGTAGGGCGGGAATTTGATGCGGTCGGCGCGCAGTTGCAAAAATGCCTCGTCGGCGAGCAGGCGGTAGCTGCGCCGTATGCCCAATCCGCCGCGCCAGGTGCCGGCACCGCAGGTATCGGCCACCAGCTCATAGGCCTCGACCCGCACCGGGTGCTGCGCTTCGAGCGTTTCCACCGGCGTGTTCGACAGGTTCTGCGAGGCGTTGGTAATGGCCTCGATGCCATCGGCATTGGGCCGCGCTCCCCAGGCGCCGCAGATCATGTCAACGATGATAAACGGCGTCGCGCTGCCATCCGCATTGGGTTTGCGCCCGGAGAGGCAGACCACGGTGTTGCCACCCTCACCGGCGGCCGGAATGCGGTCGGGCACGATTTGCGCAAGCGCACCCAGCATGGCATCGAAAACCCGGTAACCGGTCAGGGCGCGCGCCGCCACCGCCGCCGGTTCGCGCGGATTGAGGACGCAACCCTCGGGCACGACAACTTCGATCGCGCGGAACACGCCGGCATTGTTCGGCACATCGCCCTTGAGCGCGCAACGCACCGACAAGTAAGTGCAGGACTGGGTGTAGGACAGCGTGGAGTTGATTGCCGCCTTCACCTGTGGCGCGGAACCGGCGTAATCGACGCTCACCCGGTCCTCATGCACGGTGATCGCGACGTTGATCTTGATCGGGTCGGGCGACAACCCGTCATCATCGACATAATCGATAAAGCGGAAGGTGCCCTTGGGCCAGCGGCGGATTTCATCGCGCGTCAGGCGCTCGGCGTAATCGATCATCTCTTCGAGGTACACCCGGCTTTCATCGCGGCCGTAGCGCGCGAACAGCTTGCCCAGCTCGCGCACCCCGACCTGGGCCCCGGCGTACTGCGCCCGCAGGTCGCCCAGGACGCGGTCCGGCAGACGCACGTTCAGGCCGATAACGCGCTCGAGCATGTCGTTCATGCGGCCTTTCTCGTAGAGCTTCACCACCGGAATGCGCAGGCCTTCCTGAAAAATTTCGGTCGAGTCGCTGGCGTTCGAGCCGGGTACGCGCCCGCCCACATCGGTGTGGTGGCAGATCACCACGCAATAGCCCTCCAGCCCGCCCTCGTGGAAAAACGGCACGAACATGAAAATATCCGGCAGGTGCATGCCGCCCTGGTAGGGATCGTTGAGTATCACCGCGTCACCTGGCGCCAGTTCGTCGCCGTAGCGCGCGCGCATCGAGGCCATCGCCTCGGGAATCGCCCCAAGATGCAGCGCGATGGTCTTGGCCTGCACCACCATGCGGCCGTGGCGGTCGCAAATCGCCGCCGAGTAATCCATCACGTCCTTGACGATTTCCGAGCGCGCCGTGCGCAGCACCGTGTAGGCCACTTCATCGGCGATCGAGTCCATCGCGTTCTTGATCACGGCAAAGGTGATCGGGTCGAGCCCGGCGCGAATGCCAAGCGGTGCGGGTGCGTTCATTGTCCGGCCTCCGTTGGGGTACCCGCGGCGTCCTGCAAGTCGAGAATGATGTTGCCCACGGCGTCGGCACGTGCCAGCACATCCGGCGGCACCACCACCGTGGTGTCATAGGATTCGACGATCATCGGGCCGGCAATCGGGCTCACCGGCATGTCGGCGCGCGCCAGCACCGGCGTGCTCACCGGCGCGCTGCCGCGCGCGAAACTCACCATCCTGCTGCCGCTGCTGCCGGCCAGCGCCGCCCCGCCCATACGTATGCGGGCAAAGTCCAGGCGCTGCTCGCGCCGGCCGCGCGCCGACAAACGCAGATTCACCAGTTCCAGCGGCTCGTCATTGGAATAGCCGAAGGTGTCGCGGTAAGCGCGCTGGAAATCGTCCTTGAGGGCGGCGAGTGCCGCTGCGTCAAAACGCTCCCCGCGCAAGGGCACGGTCAATTCGGACGACTGGCCGACGTAGCGCAGGTCGACCTTGAGCGTGAAGGCCACGGTGCTCTGCGGATAGCCCTCGGCCGCGAGCGACACCAGCCCCTGGCGGCGCAGGGACTCGGCCACCGCCTCAAGACCCGCCGGATCGCACCCGTCCATCCGGCGCAACACCGAGCGCAGGAAATCATGGCCGGCATCGGCGGCGAGCATCCCGGCCGAACAGAACACGCCGGCCATGACCGGGGCGATCACGCGCTTGATGCCAAGCAGGCGCGCAACATCAACGGCGTGTACCGGCCCGCCGCCGCCAAAGGCGATCAGCGTCATTTCGCGCGGATCGCGGCCGCGTTCAACCGTGACCGCGCGGATGGCGCGCGCCATGTTGACGTTGGCCACATGGCGGATGCCGTGTGCCGCATCGACCACCGACAGGCCCAGGCGCGCGGCGATGTGCTGTTCGATTGCGCTGTGCGACAGCGCCGGATCGACTTTCAGGCTGCCGCCGGCAAGAGCCACCGGGTTGAGCAGGCCCAGCACCATGTTCGCATCGGTGACCGTGGGACGCTCGTTGCCCAGCTGGTAACAAGCCGGCCCGGGATGCGCGCCGACCGACTCGGGGCCGACGTGCAGCAGTCCGCCGGCGTCTATGCCCGCGACCGAACCGCCGCCGGCGCCCACTTCGGCGATGTCGATAGCCGGCACCTTGAGCACGTAACCACCGCCTTTGACAAAGCGGCTGGGCGAGGAAATGCCATCGCGAAATTCATATTCGTTGGTAAGCGAAGGCAGGCCCGCCTCGATGATGGAGGCCTTGGCCGTGGTGCCGCCCATGTCGAACACAATGAGGTCGGTGTCGCCGGTGACGCGGCCCAGATGCGCCGAGCCGGTGACCCCGCCCGCAGGCCCGGAGGAAACGGCGAACACCGGCTTGCCGCTCGCCGCGGCAATGCCCATCATGCCGCCGTTGGATGCCATGACCTGGATGGGCGCGGTAATGCCGATCGCCGTGAGGTCGCGGCGCAAATTGGCGAGGTAGGCGCGCATCGCCGGCAGGATGTAGGCGTTGACCACCGTGGTGCTGGTGCGCTCGTATTCCTTCATCTCGGGCAGCACTTCGCACGAGGCGGTGACAAGGAGCTGCGGAAATTCCGCCTCGAGTATGAGTTTTGCGGCAAGCTCGTGTACCGGATTGGCGTAGCTGTTGAGAAAACAGATCGCCACCGCCTGCACGCCCTCGGCGATGAAAAATGCCGCCACCTGGCGCACCTGCTGCGGGTCGAGCGCCCGCACCACCGACCCGTCGGCGGCGATGCGCTCATCCACTTCACAGCGGTAGCGCCGCGGCGACAAGGGCTCGGGCTTGGACCAGGACAGGTCGAACATGGTCGGCGTGCGAATGCGGCCGATTTCGAGCACGTCGCGGAAACCGCGCGTGGTCAGCACCGCGGTGCGGGCGCCGACTTTTTGCAGAATGGTGTTAGAGGCCGTGGTGGTGCCGTGCACGATCTCGGTCACCGATGCGGGCGCCGCGCCGGTGATGCGCAGCACCTCGCGTATCGCCTCGACCACGGCGCGACCGGGGTCATCGGGCGTGGTCGAGGTCTTGTTGATGTGCAGCGTGCCGTCCGCCATTTCGGCGACCACATCCGTGAAAGTACCGCCGATGTCACAGCCGATGCGCACGCTTGGATTTTCCGGTTTAAGCCCGGTTGGGGCTGAGGGGAGTTATTGGACTGACTGGTTAGTTGCTATCGTCCACGCAAAGCGCCCCGCTTGTCAAGGCAGACATGCAGGAACAGAGACAGGCGATCCGGGAACCGCGCCCCTCCGAGGAGGGCTGGGAACAGGCAGGTGTTGCGCCGCTCGGCGCGTGCTACGAAGTTTTGCCCGAAAGCAAAAAGCCCGGCTTGAGTGCCGCGACGCTGGCGTTTTCGAGGCGCAGGAAGGAGGCGTAGCCCTCGGGCACGATGGCAAAACCGAAGACCAGGCGGCCCTTGAGGCGTATCGCCTGCGCGCCGAACAAGTTGCCGCCCGGCACATAACCGGGCAGGTCGACAAAGGGCACCGGCGACTCGGCGCAGTCCGGGCAGACACCGGCCTCGCCGGCGATGACAATTTGCTTCGGGTTGGCGTGCATGGCGGCGAGATAACCTCGCAACTCCACCTCCTGCCCCGAAAGCGCCTCGGCGCGCTTGCTGAACTTCATGCGCGCATCGCCGATGTGGTCGAACAAATCCTTGAAACCGATGAGTGTCATGCCTTGGTCCGGCTGGTGTCTGGGTCGGGCATATGCTGGAGACGTCCGTCTGGCGTGGGTTTCCAGCGCATGGCTTGATTATGAGTGCGCTATTTTAACGCAGCGCGCTTTGCAATACCCGCGCCACATGGATGGCGTCCTTGTTTGCGCCATCGTGGATCTGGTGGCGGCAGCTGGTGCCGTCGGCGACCAGCAGCGTGTCCGCACCGGCCTTGCGCATCGCCGGCAGCAGCGCGGCTTCGGCCATTTTCATCGACACCTCGTAATGCGCCGCTTCGTAACCGAACGCACCGGCCATGCCGCAGCAACTGGTTTCGACTGTTTCGACTTTTAAGCCGGGCACCAGGCCGAGCACCTGCTGCACCGCGGACATCGCGCCAAAAGCCTTTTGGTGGCAGTGGCCGTGGAGCAAGGCCTTTTTCTGGTCGAGCGGTTTGAGCGCGAGTTTGAGCCTGCCGGCCTTGTGTTCGGCGGCAAGGAATTCCTCGAACAGCATGGCCTTGGCGGCGAGGGCGTCGGCATCGGCGCCCGGCAGCAGTGAACGGAATTCATCGCGC
>Ga0194061_1000068_pt1 | contig 54239 bp, 51 predicted proteins | sample SepL2221m_MetaG_FD_163423 | JGI IMG/M metagenome (GOLD analysis project Ga0194061, IMG submission 163423) | Anoxic zone freshwater microbial communities from boreal shield lake in IISD Experimental Lakes Area, Ontario, Canada - Sep2016-L224-21m | ecosystem: Environmental > Aquatic > Freshwater >... | reverse complement strand
CCCCCGGATCAGTTCGAACTTATTTGACGCGTAGCGGTGCTTGGTCCATCAAGGCAATTTGCTCCTTAAGTTCCAGGATCCGGTCTTGCATCTGAAACGAACAAAGGGGCGATGCCCCCTTGTTTATCCCCCCGGATCAGTTCGAACTTATTTGACGCGTAGCGGTGCTTGGTCCATCAAGGCAATTTGCTCCTTAAGTTCCAGGATCCGGTCTTGCATCTGAAACGAACAAAGGGGCGATGCCCCCTTGTTTATCCCCCGGATCAGTTCGAACTTATTTGACGCGTAGCGGTGCTTCGTCCATCAAGGCAATTTGCTCCTTAAGTTCCAGGATCCGGTCTTGCCAATAGCGGTGGGTGTTGAACCATGGAAACGCCGCGGGAAAGGCGGGGTCGTTCCAGCGCCGCGCAATCCAGGCGGAGTAGTGGATCAGGCGCAGTGTGCGCAAGGCTTCCATGAGGTGCAGTTCGCGCGTATCAAACTCGTGAAAGTCCTCGTAACCGGACAGCACCGCAGACAGTTGCTTGGTCATGGCGGCGCGGTTGCCCGATAGCAGCATCCACAAGTCCTGGATCGCCGGCCCCATGCGCGCATCGTCGAAGTCGACAAAATGCGGTCCATCGCCGGTCCATAGCACGTTGCCCGCGTGGCAATCGCCGTGCAGGCGCAGGTAGTTCACTTCGCCGGCGCGTTCATAACAATTTTCCACGCCGGCGAGGGCAAGATCGGCCGCGCTGGTCCAGGCTTCTTCGAGGTCTTCGGGGATGAAACGGTGTTCCAGCAGCCAGTCGCGCGGTTCATCGCCAAAGGACTCGATGTCAAGGTCGGGGCGGGCGTCGAAGGATGTGAGCGCGCCGACGGCATGGATACGGCCGATAAAACGCCCCATCCATTGCAGCGTTTCGCGGTCCTCGAGTTCCGGCGCCCGCCCGCCGCGGCGCGGATAGACGGCAAAGCGAAATCCGCCAAAGGTGTGCAGTGTGCTGCCCTTGATTTTGGCTGCCGCCACGACCGGCAATTCGCGCCCGGCAAGCTCCGCGACAAAAGCATGCTCTTCGGCGATCTGTTCATCCGTCCAGCGCGCCGGGCGGTAGAACTTCGTCACGACGGAATCCGCCCCCGGAATGCCGTCTTCAAGATAAATCTGGTAGACGCGATTTTCATAGCTGTTGAGGCCGAGCATTCGCCCGTCGCCGCGCAGGCCCACGCTCTCAAGGGCGTCGAGTACGGTATCCGGTGTCAGGCCGGCATAGGGGGCCGGGGCATGGTTGTCCATGCCGGTATTGTACGTGTGCGGACCTTGAGTTTCCGCATAACTGCGTTCGGCGTACCTCGCGGCCGGTGGGGGGTGATGGCGTAAAATGCGGGCCAACAGGAATCAATACGTAAAAGAAGGTGGAGCGATGCAGGTTCGTGCAAGACGAACGTTTTGGGCCGCGGCGACGGTTGCCATGGGCATGCTTTATTCCGCATTGTCGTTGCCGGTAGCAGCGCAGGCATGGCCGGTCAAGCCGGTGCGGCTGATCGTGCCGTTTGCCCCTGGCGGTTCGGCCGATACCCTGGGTCGCCTAGTGGCGCAAAAATTAAGCGAAAATTTTCGTCAAAACTTCGTCGTCGAGAATCGCGGCGGCGCGGGCGGAGTCATCGGGTCCGAATTGGTGACGAAAGCAGCCCCAGATGGTTATACCCTGCTGGTTTCCGGTGTCGCCTCGCACTGCATCGCCCCGGCGATGTCGAAGGATTTTCCTTTTGATCCCTTGCGCGACTTCAGCCATATCGCCTTGTTCGGTGGTCCGCCGGGCGTGCTGGTGGTCCATCCTTCGGTGCCTGCCCGCGATCTCAAGGAGTTCATTGTGATGCTCAAGGCGCAACCCGGTAGTATCAGTTATGGTTCACCGGGCAATGGCACGCAGGGTCACCTGCTGGGCGAGCAACTCAAGCAGGTCGCCGGCATCCAGATGACACACGTGCCCTATAAGGGAGCCGGTCCGGCGGTCGCCGACATGATCGCCGGTCACGTTGCCGCCGGGTCAACCACCTTGTCAACTGCGGCCACACAGATTCGGGCCGGAAAGCTGCGTGCCCTGGCGGTAAGTTCCGCCAGGCGACTGGCGGAATTTCCAGAGGTGCCGACCTACGCCGAACTGGGCTACCCTGAACTTACGGCGACCATCTGGTTCTCGCTGTCCGGACCCGCAGGGATGCCGCGCGAAATCGTCAACCGCCTCAATGCCGAGGTCAGGCGCGTTCTGCAGCAACCGGACGTGCGCGAGCGCTTGAAGTTGGAGGGGATAGAAGCGGGAGACCTTGATCCGCAGGCCTTTACCGCGTTTGTCGCCGCTGAACTCAAGCGCTGGGGGCCGGTGGTGCGTGCCGCCGGAGCGCGTGCTGATTGATCTGGAAAGGAAGGAACGATGCTGACGCAGGAACAAAACGAGCAACTTACGAAAACCGGTCGGGGCACGCTGATGGGCGATTTATTGCGCCGCTATTGGGTGCCGGCGCTGTTGGCGGAGGAGGTCGCCGAGCCTGACGGCGCGCCGGTGCGGCTGCAATTGCTGGGTGAAAAGCTGATTGCGTTTCGTGACAGCAGCGGCAAGGTTGGCGTGCTGGACGAATTTTGCGCGCATCGCGGGGTGTCGCTGTGGTTCGGCCGCAACGAGGAGGGGGGCTTGCGCTGCCCCTATCATGGCTGGAAGTACGATGTCACCGGTCAATGCACGGAGCTACCCTCCGAGCCCGAGCACACGGGCATACGCCGCGACATGAAACTGGCGTCCTATCCGACGCTGGAGCAGGGCGGCGTGGTGTGGATTTACATGGGGCCGCCAGGTTTGCAGCCCGATCCGCCCGGCCTGGAATGGACGCTGGTGGCACCCGAGCGGCGCTTTGTTTCCAAGCGGTTGCAAGAGTGCAATTTTTTGCAGGCGCTCGAAGGGGGCATAGACTCCAGTCACGTTTCGTTCCTGCACGCCGGTGCGCTGCACAAGGATCCGCTGTTCGTCGGAAGCCGCGGCAACGAGTACAACCTGCGCGATCGCATGCCGTTTTTTGATGTGGTTGATTTTGACGGCGGCCTGCTGATAGGGGCACGTCGCAATGCCGATGCAGACCGCTACTACTGGCGGATTACCCCCTGGATCATGCCCTGGCACACGATTATTCCGCCGCGCGCCGGGCATCCGCTTGGCGCGCACGTTTGGGTACCCATTGACGATGAGCGCTGCTGGACCTGGAGCATCAACTACCATCCGGCGCGCGCGCTCAGCGACAAGGAAGTGACGGCGATGAATAACGGTGCCGGCATACATGTGAAATACGTCCCCGGCACATATGTTCCGCTCGCGAACAAATCAAACGACTACCTGATGGACAGGACCGGGCAAAAGCGCGGCGATACCTATAGCGGCGTGGAGGGCATTTCGATGCAGGACGCGTCGCTGCAGGAATCCATGGGGCCGTTGCAGGACCGGGCCAAGGAGCACCTCGTGCTCACCGACAAGGGCATTGTCGCGACGCGCGCACGTCTGCTCAAGGCGGCAAAACTCAATCGCGATGGCAAGGCGGTGCCCGCGCTTGATGAAAAATCGCAGCGCGTGCGCTCCTGCGCCATCGAGTTGCCGCATGCGGTGCACTTCAAGGATGGCGCCATGGACGGCCTGTTCCGCGAACTCGATACCGATCCGGTGACGGTCTAGACCGGCAATGGCACTTCCGCGCATAGCCATCGCGCTCGGGGATCCGGCCGGCATAGGTCCGGAAATCGCGCTCAAGGCAGCATTGGATGCGGGCGTTCGCGGGATTTGCCGTCCGCTGTTGGTGGGGGACCGGAGTGTAGTCGATGCGCACGCCAGGCTGTGCGGGCTTGCGCCGCACATCAGGGGCTACCGGCAGGCGGCGGCGATCGATTGGGTCGCAGATGGCCTTGCCATGCTGGAGTTGGACCAGTTTTCCGCCGAACCGTTTGCCCTCGGCGAGGTTCGTGCCGCACACGGCAGGGCTGCTTGCGACGCGGCGCAGGCGGCGATCCAGGCGGCGCTCGATGGCGAGGTCGATGCGGTCGTTGCTGCACCGCAGACGGAGACGGCAATAAAGCTGGCCGGCATAGCCTTCGACGGTTATCCGTCGTTTGTCGCGCGCTGCACCGGGGTGCCGGCGGAGGACGCGTTTCTGATGATTTGCTTTGACGCTACGCGCATCGTCCACGCCACCCTGCATGTCAGCCTCAGGCAGGCGATTGAACTGATCACCCGCGAGCGTGTCGGCGCGGTCATCCGGGCGGCCGATACCGCGCTCAAGCGCATCGGCATTGCCAGGCCGCGTTTGGCCGTATCCGGATTGAATCCGCACGCCGGCGAAGACGGGCTGTTCGGGAGCGAGGAAAAAGAGTTTATCGGTCCGGCCATTGGCGCGGCAAAGGCGGCGGGGATCAATGTCGCGGGTCCGTTTGGCGCGGACACCATGTTCCACCATGCCGGCTACGACGCATTCATTGTGATGATCCACGACCAGGGACATATCGCGGCCAAGTTGCAGGCGCGTAATCGCACCGCCGGGTTGACCATTGGCACACCGGTTCTTTTTTCGTCCGTGGCCCACGGCAGTGCGCTCGATATTGCGGGAAAAAACCTCGCCAGCCCGGCGGCGGTAATAGAAGCCGTGCGGCGGCTGGCCGGCGCGGTGTCCTAGAAGGCGAGGCTGGCGTTTAGCAGGATGGCGGCGGTGCGGCGCGGCGCGGTCTCGAAATAGCGCGCGTTGGTGTCGCCAACGATTATCGAGCCGATGTAGTTGATATTTGCGATGTTGTCGATGCGCAGGGTCTCGCTGAGGCGCCAGCCGCGGGCTTTTTGCTGAAAGCCAAAACGCATGTTGACGACAGTGTAGGCGGCTGCGGCGTCGCTGTTCTGGTCATCGACAAAGACCTTGCTGGCATGACGCGCTTCTAGGGCGGTGCTGAATCCGTACGGCAGGTACTGCCAGCGTAGTTCGGCATTTTCAGAGGTGAGGGGCACACCGGGCAGGCGGTTCCCGGCGGCCACTGCGGGCGAGGTCGAACTGGTGAATGAATCGACATATTTTGCATCGACCATGGTGTAGGCGAAGTAGGCGTCAAAACCGGCCGGCAGCAGTGATTGCCAGGACGCTTCCCAGCCGTTGCGCTCGGTGCGCGTGGCGTTCTTGTAGATGGTGCGGCCGCCGGTCGCCGAGTCGACGACGATTTCATCGCTGGTATTGGTTTTGAAGCGCGCCAGGGTGACGCGGTTATCGGCGTTGATGCTGCCTTTTAATCCGATTTCGTAATTGGTGCTGAGGCCGGGATTGAGCGACCTATTCATGCCGGTGCCGCCGTTGCGATAGGCAAGTTCGGTAAACGTGGGGGTTTCGAAAGCGCGACCGGCACTGGCGTAGGCGCTTAACTCCGGGGTCAGGTGGTAGATGAGTCCGGCGACGGGGCTGGTATTGGCGAATACGATCTGCCCGCTGTCATCGGGATTTCTCGAGGTGACATAAAAATCCTGCAGACCCATTGAAACCCGGGTCGACCGGATGCCAAGGCTCAGGCTGGTGCGCTCGGTAAAACGCCAGTCGACCTGCGCAAATACATTGGTCGATTCGACACGGTTGTTTTCGTCGCGGCGCAGCGTCCCGATGGATCCACCGTTATTGTCAAAGCCGCGGCGCCTGTCCTGCATCATGTCCTGCTCCAGGCCGACAGTGGCGGAGAGCGGTCGGCCGAACAGGCTGCTGTCGACGATCCAGTTCAGCGAACCTCCGCCGAAATAACGTTGCAGGTCGACCACGCCGCCAGAATAGGTATTGACGCTGGCGGTGGTTGGCACGGGGATGCTCTGGTACTGGCGGACATCCCGGTCGCCACCATAGAGCGCGAGGCGCAGGGTGTTGCCGGTGTCGATAAGTTTGTCGACAGTCAGCCCGACCTGTTGCTGCCGGGTGGCTTTACGGGTGTTGAACTGGATGGTGACCGGATCCGCCTGCCGCGGATTGGCCGCCACCTGCGCCCGGGTGAGGCCGAGCGGGTCGAGCGCATTGGGCTGGTTAAGCGAGTTGAGTATAAGCGAGGCCAGCGTATCGTCACTGACGCGCCACTTGACCTTGGCGTTGAATTGCTCGCGGTTGGCGCTGGAATGATCGCGCCAGCCATCGATGTGAAACTGCGACCAGTCGGCAATGTAATTGAACGCTCCGGATTGACCTCCGAACTGAAGATTAAAGCGTTGCGCGCCATAACTGCCGGCCATAAATTCGCCGGACAAGGTTGGGCGTAACGGTCCGTCCTTGGTGAAAAGTTGGATCACTCCGCCGGGCGCATTGCCGTATAAAGTGGCGAAGGGGCCGCGCATGACTTCAATGCGCTGGGCCGACGACAGGTCAAAGGTTGCCGACTGTCCCTGGCCATCGGGCATGGTCGCTGGTATGCCGTCGGCGTAAAGTTTTACGCCGCGGATGCCGAAGTTGGAGCGAAAGCCGAAACCACGCACCGACAATTGCAGATCCTGCGCGTAGTTCTGGCGATTCTGGATTATCACTCCCGGTACGCGTCCGAGGGTTTCCGACAGGTTGACCTGGGGCTGGCCTTGCTGCAGTGTTTCGGCGCCCAGAACGTCGATCGCACCTGGGATGTCTAGATTTCTGCGCTCAGTGCGTGTTGCGGAGACGACAATGCCATCATCGAGTTCCGTGGATTGTGCCGCGGCTTGCAGGCAGATGAGTATGCCCAGCGACCCCAGCGCCACGGGCAGGACGGCATTTTGTTTGCCTGACATTGTCGGTTCAGGGCGAACCCAGGCTGGAGAGATACTCGGCGAGAACGTCGATATCGGCAGCAGGCAGCGCACGTGCGGCCGAGGTCATGTTGCCGTCCATGTCAAAGCGGGTGCCGGCATGAAAACCCTGCAACTGCGTGCGCAGGTATTCCGCATGCTGCCCCGCAAGTCGCGGGATGTGCTGCACACCAAGAAGGGCGGGGCCGTGACAGACGGTGCAGTTGTACTGTTGCGCCAGGCGTTTGCCGATGGCTGTTTTTTCTGCAGCCAGTTGCTTTGGTGGCGGTGGCTTTTGCGCCGAAAAGAAGGCGGCAAGGTCGTTAAGGTCGGCATTCTTGAGATTGGCCGTGAGCGGCGACATTTGCGCGTTCTTGCGGTTGCCTTCGCGGAAAAAATACAGCTGGGTTGAGATGAATTGGGCTGGCTGGCCGGCAATGGAGGGAATGCTCGGATCGGTGGAGTTGCCGGTCGCGCCGTGACAGGCGGTGCAGGTCTCGGCCTTGCGTCGTCCGGCCTCGATATCGGCGGCTATGACGCCGGAGGTGGCACAAAGAAAAACCGCGGCGAACAGCGCCGCGGTTTTTGTGGTGATAGAGCGAAAGATCGTCACTTTTTGCTGTAGCTGACCCGGTAGACGATGCCATTGTAGTCGTCGGTGAAGAGCATGGCGCCATCGGGCATCTGCATCACGTCGACCGGGCGGCCCCACATCGGCGGGTCACCTTTGTTGTCGGTAAGGAAGCCTTCAAGGAAGGGCTCGTACTTGGCGACCTTGCCCTTGGCATCCAGCACCACGCGCATGATGTTGTAGCCCTGCTTGGTGCTGCGGTTCCACGAGCCGTGCATGGCGATGAACAGGTTGTTCTTGTACTCGGCCGGGAACATGCTGCCGGTGTAAAAGCGCAGGCCCAGCGGCGCGATGTGGGCGCCGAGCTTTTGCACCGGCGGGGTGAATTCGGAACAAGATTTATTTTTGCCGAACTCCGGATCCAGCAGGTCACCCTGGTGACAGTAGGGGTAGCCGAAGTGCATGCCTTTTTTGGGCGCGGTGTTCAACTCGTCGTGGGGCGTGTCATCGCTGAGCCAGTCCCGGCCGTGTTCGGTGAACCACAAGGCCTTGGTGGTTGGATGCCAGGTGAAACCCACGGAGTTGCGCACGCCGTGTGCATACTCCTCGACCATGCCTGTTTTGATATCCACACGGCTGATGGTGCCCTGGAAGTAGCCGGGCATGACAATGTTGCCGGGCGCGCCGACGTTGTAATAGAGTTTGCCGTCCGGACCCATGGCGAGGTGCTTCCAGAAGTGGCCGGGCTGGTTCTGCGGGTCGAGATTGCCGACCACCAGCTTGGGTGCCGGCGGATTATCGAGATTGTTCTCGATGTCGTCGTAGCGGGTGATCTGGTGACGTTCGGCTACATACAGCGTGCCCTTGTCGAAGACAATGCCGTTAGGCGTGTTTAGTCCTTTAAGCAGGGTCTTTACTGCGCGCTTGCCGTTTTTGTCGACTATGGCGTAAACATTCTTCGCATTGCGGTTGCTGACGAAAACCGTGCCCTTGCTGCCAAGCGCGAGGAAGCGCGCTTCCGGCACATCGTCTGCCCAGACTTCGACTTTAAAGCCGGCCGGCACCTTGAGCTTGTCTACGGGCAGATCCTTGGCCGGGCGACCGGTCATGTGCGGCGCAAACGGGTGCAGTGGCGAGGCGGCTTGCTCGGCCGAGCGACCTTGCTGCCATGAGGGAGCGGGCGCGGCTGGCGCTGCAGCCGGGGCCGCAGCCGGAGTCGCCGGAGCGGTCTGTGCTGTTGCGCTTGTACTAACGACTGCGGCGAACAGCGCAGCGGACAGGATGGTGCGTGTGAACATGGCTATCTCCCCTTTGGAGTTTGTGCAACGATGTTTCGGAAATACTTCGAACGGTATTTTTATTGTGCGTTCCTCGCTGAGTGTAGTCGCAAACACATGGCTTGCACAATCTTAACGTCTGCGTGTTTGATTTTGTTGTTGCGTTGCAATATTTGGAGATAACTCTGGCCATCGCAAGGGAGCGTGCAGCACGCCGGCACCCGTTTGGCATGTTGCATTGATTGAGCGCTCCATGCGAATGCATTGAAGGCGGCGATTCAAGGTAAAATTCGTGGACTTATTTCGGGATGATGCCCAAGTGATAACTGCTGCAGACACGCTTGTAGATGTTTCCGGGTTGAGTTTTTCATTTGGTGAGTACGAAGTCCTGAAAGGCTTGTCGCTTAAGGTGCCGCGCGGCAAGGTCACGGCCATTCTCGGCCCCAGCGGCTGCGGCAAGACCACGCTGCTGCAGTTGATCGGCGGTCAGATCGAGCCGGCATCCGGCACGGTCATGGTCGAAGGCAGGGTGGTGAGCGAACTCGATACCGCGGCGCTCTATGAAATGCGCCGCAAGATGGGGGTGATGTTCCAGGTCAGCGGCTTGTTTTCAGATTTGTCCGTGTACGAGAACATCGCCTTCCCGATGCGCGAACATACGAAATTGTCCGAGTGCATGATCCGTTCGCTGGTGCTGATGAAGCTTGAGGCGGTGGGCTTGCGCAATGCGCGCGACCTGATGCCCAGCGAATTGTCCGGTGGCATGCAGCGGCGCGTGGCGCTGGCGCGGGCGATTGCGCTCGACCCGATGCTCGCCCTGTACGATGAACCGTTTGCCGGGCTGGATCCGATTTCGCTCAACCAGGTGGCGGTTCTGATCCGTGAGCTCAATGACGCGCTGGGCACCACTTCGGTGGTGGTGAGCTACGACATCAGCGCATCACTCAAGCTGGCCGACTATGTTTATGTGATTTCCGGCGGCGTCACGGTGGGGCAGGGCGTGCCGGAGGAAATGATGGGTTCCGAGGATCCCTTTCTCAAGCAGTTTTTTCATGCACTTCCCGACGGTCCCATCAGTTTTCACTTCCCGGCCCGGCCTTATGCCGAGGATCTGGGCTGCGAGACCCCGGCCTGACATCCGGCCGGCCTGCCAGTCGGTTCGCCGGCCGTGCTGCACTGCAATGCCGCTAATTGCCATGCGGACGTGAGTAGCATCCCGGACGGTGGGGTAGTATGCTTTTGAAAACCGCCCGGCATTGATGAAAAGGAGTGGCCATGCTCGTCAAGGAAGTTCTCAAACTCAAGGGCAGCACGATCCATACCGTCCCGCCTGATGCGCAGCTTTCGGACGCGGTGATCAGCATGGCCGAGCACGACATCGGTTCGGTCGTGGTGATGCATGCCGGCAAGTTGGTGGGCATGCTGACGTTCCGCGAAGTGATCGCCATGCTGGCCAAGCGGCAGAAGGAAAAGCGCATTGGCCCGACGCCGCCGATTGCCGAGTTCAAGGTGAGCGAGGCGATGCAAAGCGATCCGGTGACCACGGATCCGTCGATGGATGTCGATGAGCTGCGCAGTGTCATGCTCAAGCACCATGCACGCTACGTGCCGGTGCTCGATGGCGAGGTGTTGCTGGGGGTGATTTCCTTTCACGATGTGGCCAAGGCCGTGCTTGAGGAAAAAAACTTCGAGAACAAAATGCTCAAGGCCTACATCAAGGACTGGCCGGAACCCGAGCAGGCCTGAGGGCCGATAGTGCACGAAGCGCCCGGCGCATTGCCCGGGTGCGAGAGACGGCTGGTAGAAAAGCCAGGCTTTACCAAAATCCCCCAAGAGAGCGCACCCCCGATGTTTTATCTGCCGGTCCGACGCCTGTTCTGTTTTGTCATTGCCGCCCTGGTCTTGCCCATCGCCGCATTGGCGCAGGATTTCCCGAACAAGCCGGTGACGCTGATCGTGCCATGGCCTGCGGGAGGATCCACGGATTTGGCCATGCGCGCCCTGGCCGAGGCGACGCAAAAATATCTCGGACAGGCCATTGTCATCGATAACAAGCCCGGCGGTGGCGGGACGCTGGGCCCGGGCAACATGGCGCAGACCGCCAGGCCCGATGGTTACACCCTGTCGCAGGCGCCGCTGGGCCTGTACCGCATTCCGCACATGCAAAAAGTGGCGTTCGACCCGCAAAAGGACTTTAGCTACATCCTCAACCTGACCGGCTACACCTTCGGCTTCGTGGTGCGTGCCGACGCGCCCTGGAAGACCTTTCGCGAACTGCTGGACTTTGCCAAGGCCAACCCGGGCAAGGTGAATTACGGTTCTACCGGTACCGGTACCTCGCCCCACCTGATCATGGAAATGATAGGTTCGAAGGAGGGCATTGACTGGACGCATGTGCCTTTCAAGGGTAACGCCGATGGCACTGCCGCCCTGCTCGGCGGCCACATCATGGGCATGTCGGATGCCACTGGCTGGGGGCCGCATGTCGACGCGGGGCGTTTCAGGCTGTTGGTGACTTTTGGCGCCAGCCGGACCAAACGCTGGCCGATGGTGCCGACCGCCAAAGAGCTGGGACTGGGCATTGTTGCCAATTCGCCTTACGGCCTGGTTGGTCCCAAGGGGATGGATCCGCGGGTCGTGAAAATCCTGCACGATGCATTCAAGAAGGGCCTTGAGGATCCCATTCACCTGGGTGCCGTCGAGAAATACGACCAGGAAATTTTTTACATGGGATCTGAGGAATATGCCAAGTGGGCAGCCGAGACCTATCGCGAGGAACGAAAGCTGATCGAGCGCCTCGGCTTGCTGGCAAAATAGCCGCAAATTGGTCCGACCGTCTGCGGCAAAGTCGGCGGGAACCGCAATCCAGACGGGGCAGTACGGCTATGGGGCAGGGTGGTCAGTTCGGTTTGCTCTTGCAGCGGCGTTTCGCGCCGTTTTTTATCACCCAATTCCTCGGCGCCGGTAACGACAATCTATTCAAGTTTGCGCTGACTGTGCTGGCCACTTACAGCGCAGCCGAATGGGGTGGATTGGACCCGCGCTCGGCTGGTGCGGTGATAGGCGGTATTTTCATCCTGCCGTTTGTGCTGTTCTCGGCCACCTCCGGCCAACTGGCGGACAAGTACGAAAAGTCCGCGCTGATCCGTTTTGTGAAGAATTTCGAAATTGCCGTAATGACCCTGGTGGCGGTGGGTTTAGTCTGGCAGGTAGTCTGGCTGCCTTTTGCCGGTGTGTTCCTGATGGGCTTGCACTCGACGCTGTTCGGTCCGGTGAAATACGCTTACCTGCCGCAACATCTGAATGAAGACGAACTTACCGGCGGCAACGGTATGGTCGAGATGGGTACTTTTGTGGCCATCCTGCTCGGTACCATGCTGGGCGGCTTGCTGGTGGCAATACCGGGTACGGGACCGGCGTACATCGCCGTCTTGTCCATGGCGCTTGCGGTGCTCGGGCGTATTGCGGCCGGCCATGTGCCGCAGTCGGTGGCGCCCGATCCGGATCTTGTCATCAACTGGAACCCCTTCACCGAAACGCGCAATAACTTGAAGCTCGCGCGGAAAAACCGCACGGTGTTCCTCGCCATGCTGGGCATTTCATGGCTCTGGTTTTTCGGATCGGTGTTCCTCACCTCCTTCAGCGGCCTTGCCAAAACCGTGCTGGGTGGCGACCAGGGCGTGGTCACGCTGCTGCTGGCGGTGTTTTCCATCGGCATCGCCGCCGGCTCGCTGCTTTGCGAGCGCATGTCCGCGCGTCCGATTGAAATCGGGCTGGTGCCTTTCGGCGCGATCGGCATGACGGTGTTTGCCGCGGATTTGTTTTTCGCCGTGCACGACCATGTGCCTGCGGGGGCGCTACTGGATGTCGGCGGTTTCCTCGGGCAGGTCCACCACTGGCGCGCGCTCGCCGATCTTTTCCTGCTCGCCATGTTCGGCGGCTTTTACAGTGTGCCGTTGTATGCGCTGATCCAGAGCCGTTGCGAGCCGCATCACCGCGCGCGCATCATCGCCGCCAATAACATCCTCAATGCGTTGTTCATGGTCGTGGCCTCGATCATGGCGGCGGGGCTGCTCGCCGCGGGTTTTTCGCTGCCGCAACTGTTCCTGATTACCGCGATGCTGAACGCGCTCGTCGCGATTTATGTTTTCAGGCAAGCCCCGGAATTTTGGGTGCGTTTTCTCGCCTGGTCGCGCATTCGTTGAGCGCGGGCTATCGTTTCTTGTCCCAGACATACCTTACAAAGCGTTGCCAGCGTGTGGTCGGCGGGGTGAGGCGGGCGCGCTGTGCCTCCCGGTCGCTTGCGACGCTTTTTTGCACCTGCTGGTGCACCTGCCGCAGGGGCAGCCCGCCGGGGCCCTTGAGTTTGTCGGGATCATTCTCTGGCATGGTCATCTTTTAGAGATAAATCAGGCCGTTATGCTACACTCCTAAGACCGTTTTTGGCATAAAGTGCGATACCATCATGTCTGGTAATACCCTAGGCAAACTGTTCTGCGTTACCTCGTTCGGCGAGTCCCACGGCCCGGCGCTGGGCGGCGTGGTTGACGGCTGCCCGCCAGGGATGGCGCTTGCCGAGGCTGACATCCAGAAGGAATTGGACCGGCGCAAGCCCGGCACGTCCCGCCACGTCACCCAGCGCCAGGAGTCAGACCGGATCGAACTGCTGTCGGGACTTTTCGAAGGGCGCACCACCGGTGCGCCGATCGGCTTCGTCATTCGCAACGAAGACCAACGCTCGAAGGACTATGGCGCCATTGCCGAAACCTTCCGGCCCGGCCATGCCGACTATACCTACTGGCAAAAATACGGCCTGCGCGATTATCGCGGCGGCGGCCGTTCTTCCGCGCGCGAAACTACCATACGCGTGGCGGCGGGGGCGATCGCCAAGAAATGGCTGCACGAGCGTTACGGCGTGACCATACGTGGTCGGCTGTCGCAAATCGGTCCGCATGACCTGGCATTCAAGTCCTGGGACGCGGTTTCACAGAACCCGTTTTTCTCGGCTGACCCGGACATTGTCCCGAAAATCGAGGACTACATGGACGAACTTCGCCGCGCCGGTGATTCCTGCGGCGCGAAAGTCACCGTAGTGGCGGAAGGTGTGCCGGTGGGGTGGGGTGAACCGGTTTACGACCGGCTCGACGCCGATCTTGCCTACGCCATGATGGGCATCAACGCGGTCAAGGGTGTGGAAATCGGTGCGGGATTTTCCGCCATCACCCAGCGCGGCAGTGAGCACGGCGACGAAATGACCCCCGAGGGTTTTTTGTCCAATCACGCCGGAGGGATGCTCGGCGGCATTTCGACCGGGCAGGATGTGGTGGTGCATATCGCGCTCAAGCCGACTTCGTCGATTCGCCTGCCGCGGCGTTCCATCAACAAGCAGGGCGAGGCGGTGACGGTGGAGACCACCGGCCGCCACGACCCTTGTGTGGGGATTCGCGCCACGCCGATTGCCGAGGCGATGCTGGCGATCGTGCTGATGGACCATGCCTTGCGCCACCGCGCGCAATGTGGCGACGTGTTGCCTCCGACCAAGCCGATTCCTGGCAAGTTACGCTAAGCACGCTGGCAGCCCCGCTTTACCTTCCCGGCTTTAGTCCTTCGGCATGGGCTTGCAGCAGGCGCAGAGTCGGATCGGTGTCGTCCTCGGCTTGCACGTCCGGCCCGTAGCGCTGCCACAGGGCCAGGGCCTTGGCGCGGTCGCCCAGACTCAGGTAGCCGGTCATCGCAGAGGTCAGCAGGTAGCGGCGGTGGCCGCGCGGCAAAGTGAAGGTGCCTTCGAGCAATTTCTCGCCCATGGCAGCCATCTGCTTGGCATCACGATCGCCGACCGCGGCAAACAATTCTATCCAGCGCTGGTAATCGGCCGGCAGTTTGGCGTAGCAGGGCGTTGATTCGAGCTTTTGCCAGATTTGTTTCGCCTGCGCGCGCGTGAGCCAGGGATTCACCAGTCGCGCCACTTCGTACAGGCTGTGGAACCAGATATCAAAGCTTTGCGGGTCATGGCACTCGAAGCCGCGCAGCCGGGTCAGCTCAAGGTCTTTTTGCAGCACCCTGGGTAACCCGACCGGTTCGGGCGGCTTTGCGCCGGTGTAAAAAGCGTGTGCGTAATGCGCGCGGCGCGACAACTCGATGCGCGTCATGAACTCATGGCCGTCGTGCGAGGGTTGGCTGCGCTCGGAGCGGCCCTCGATCATGGGTAGGGACGGCACGCCACCGTTGCCGAAGTTCACAAACTGGCGCGCATCGGATTGCAGGAAACGGAATTTCGCCGCGTGGGTGTCAAGGTAGGGAAAGTAGTCGGAGTTGGCCGGCACGGCGAAGCTGTTGAAATACGGCTCCAGAACCGCCCTGCCGCCGAGGCGGCGCAATTCGACATCGCCCAGATTGCTTACCTGCACGCGCGCCAGTTCCTGTGCCAGGCCGGGAATTTTGGTGATATCTGCAATCGGCCGCGACAGCGTCGCTTTGCCCCCGGCGACGATCAGCAGGTCGGAGTCATTGGCGGCGTAGATGACGTAGTCTTCGAAGTTCTCGCCCAGCGCCTTCATCACCGAGGCGAGCAGCGAAATGTCCGTTTCGTACATTTGCAGCCATTGCACCAGCACGCCGCCCTGGTTGAGGTAGCGCTTGGAGAGCCGGTAGAACTCGGTGGTAAACAGGCTCGCCACGCCGCTGACCCAGGGATTCGAGGGTTCTGAAATGATGATGTCGTAGCGCGCATTGCGCAGAGAGAACGCCGTTTTTGCGTCGTCAAAAATCAGGCGGCTGCGCGGGTCGGCCCAGACCGAGCCGTTGCGCGCGGAAAAATAGCGCGATGCCTCGGCCATCGCCGGCTCGATCTCGACGGTGTCGAGGGCTTCGAGTTTCAGGTTGGAGAGCAGGGTGTGGCTGGTCAGTCCGGTGCCGATGCCGATGACGGCAGCGTGTTTGGCGTCGGGCTTGTAGGCAAGCGGTATGGCGCCGGTCATCACCATGGTGAGCTCGTCGGAGATGCGCTCGCCTTCGCCGAGGTTGATCGCGCCATCGGACTTGCCGTTGGTGCGCAGGGAAAGCCCTTCCTGGAACTGCATCAGACTGACCGAAGTTGTCTTGCCGTCCTTGTAGAACACCAGTTGCGCGCTCTCCGGCCCGTAGACGTCGCCACGGCGAAACACGCCCGAGGCCATCTTGTAGAGATCGAGGCTGAATATGGTGAGCGAAAGGCAGACGGCGGCCACCGAGGCGCCGGCGGCGATCCACGCCGGTTTGCGCGCGCGGATTTTTGACAGCAGGATAATGCCAAGTCCCATGTCCAGCGCCGCTCCCGCGGTGATCATGCCCTTGAGTCCGAGCAGCGGCATGGCGATGTGGGCGGCGATGATGATGCCGGCGATGGAGCCGATGGTGTTTGCGGCGTAGACCATGCCAATGGATTTTTCGCCGTGCCCGGTCTTGAGCAACGCGGCGCTGATCAGTGGCAGCGTCATGCCGGCGCAAAACGCCGCCGGGAACATGACGGCGAGGGCGATGCCGTCGCTGGCCAGAAGGAACAGCGTGTAGCCGGTGTCGGTCTTGCCCAGGGTCTTTACCACCTTGCCCATAATGCCGAACATTTCACCGTAGAGGGGCAGGGTGGCCAGTGCCAACAGGCCCATGACGACTTGCACTATCCCAAGGTAACGCTGCACGTTGACGATACGGTCGATGCGGCGCTTTACCCAGAGGCTGCCCGATGCGATGCCAAGGATAAAGGCCGACAGCATCAATTCGAATGAATGGGTGGAACTGCCCAGCACCACCGATAGCATGCGTATCCAGCCGATTTCGTAGATGAAGGAGGCGGTGCCGGTGAGCGCAGCCACCAGCAAAAACAGGTTGATGCCGCCGCTTGCCGAATTCGGCTGTTGTTCGACGCCCATGGGTTTTTCCGCGCGCGGAAAAGCAACCCAGATTACGACTGCGATGAGCAGGTTTATGGCCGCAGCGGTCTGGATGGTGCCGGGCAGACCGACCCGTTCGATCAGGAAAAACCCCGCCGCGAGGACACCCAGTGCTGCGCCAAAGCTGTTGGTGAAATAAAGCATCGCCAGGGTGCCGCCGGGCTCGGCGGGGGCGCGGCGGATTAGGCCGGCACTCATCAGCGGGAAAGTCATGCCCAGCAGCACGGTCTGCGGCAGGATGAGCAGCGCCGCGAGCGTCCATTTGGCCATGCCGGCGGCGATTTCCCCGCCTGCGGACGGCAGTATTGATGCGTAGGCGATGTCGGTGATGGCGACAAAGACCGGATGGAACACCAGTGCGGCAAGTCCGATCAGCGCTTCGGCCAGCGCGTAGCCGCGCAGCAGATTTTTCCAGTTTTCCGAGTAGCGGCTGGCGATCCAGGCGCCGGCGCCCATGCCGCCCATGAACAGGGCCAGCACCAGCGTCTGTGCGTAAGCGGCGTGCCCGAGGAACAACTTGAGGTAGTGCGTCCAGATCGATTCGTAAATGAGCCCGGCGAAGCCCGAGAGCATGAACAGGGCAAAGAGGGCGGTGCGTTGCGCGCGCGGGAGCGTGGCCGCGCGTTCGGTCGGAGCGGGGTGTGGGGAAGTGTTCAAGGCCTTGCCGGGATAATGTGTGGCGAGCCGTTAGAATGGCGCGCTTGTTGACGCGCTTTTTTGCTTACCTCGTGATGCGACCATGACGCAGGCTGTTCCTTACTGGCGACTTTCGGCATTTTACTTTGCGTATTTTGCCTACATCGGTGCTTTTTCGCCGTATTTTAGCTTGTATCTGCAGCACCTGGGCCTCGGCGCCTTTGCCATCAGTGTCCTGCTGGCACTGCAGCAGATGATGCGCATGCTGGGGCCGAATTTCTGGGGGCGCATGGCCGACGCAAGCGGTGCGCGCCTTAAATTGCTGCGCTTGTCTATGCTGCTGATGGCCGCGAGCTTTTGCTGCCTGTTGTTTGCACAGAGTTTTGCCGGCCTGTTTGCGGTGATGGCGCTTATGAGTTTTTTCGGCAGCGCGGCGATGCCGCTGCAGGAGTCGATGACTTTTGTCTGGCTCAGCGATGCGCCGGATCGCTACGGGCCGATCCGACTGTGGGGGTCCGTCGGCTTTATCATCGCGGTCCTCGTTCTGGGCGCGATCCTGGATTTTGTCGCCATTGACTGGCTGCTGTGGATGACGCTGCCGCTGATATTGGCGATGATCGGGTGTGCATTTGTGTTGCCGCAACCGGCAGCCACCGCGACGCGGCAGACGCGCGAGCCGCTGTGGCCGGTATTGCGCCGCCCCGAGGTCTGGGCACTGCTGTTATCCTGTTTTCTGATGGCTGTTGCGCACGGGCCGCTTTACACGTTTTACTCCATCTACCTGGTTGATCACGGCTACGGGAAAAGCACCATAGGGATACTCTGGTCTCTCGGGGTTGTGGCGGAAATTGCGGTCTTTCTCTTCATGCCACGGCTGCTGCGACGCTGGACATTCTCGGCAATACTCGCGGCCAGTTATTTGTGCGCGGTGGCCCGATTCCTGATGACCGGATGGGCGGTGGAGTCGGTGCTGATCATGGCGTTGGCGCAAATTCTTCATGCCGCGACCTTTGGTGCTCACCATGTCGCAGCGGTGGGCTTGATTAACACCTGGTTTCGCGGCGGTCGGCAGGTCGGCGGGCAGGCCTTGTACTTGTCGCTGTCCTTTGGCGCCGGTGGCATGGTTGGCGGACTGGCGTCGGGCCTGCTGTGGGAGCATGCGGGGGCGGCGGTTACCTTCAGTCTGGCCGCGATGTGCGCTTTTGCCGGATTTTTGCTGATTGCCTGGCAGGGTGCGAATTTTCCGCGCCATTTGCGGTCAACTGACTGAGTTCATTTTCACTTTAATAAGTAGGGGCGGAGCTTACATTGACCAAGGTGACTATGAAATTCAAATCGAGGCAACGGCTGGCAATCACCCTGACTGTTTGCGTGTGCGCTTTACTGGCGGCGTGCCAGACCGTGCAGACCACCCAGTCCGGCACGGTCGGTGTCGATCGCAAGCAGTCGATGATGGTGTCGGCAGAAAAAATGAACCAGAGTGCGGCGCAGGCCTACCGCCAGGTGTTGCAGGAGGAGGGCAAGAAGGGCGCGGTGAATCATGACCCCGAGCAGGTCAAGCGTGTGCGCGCAATTGCGGCAAGGCTTATTCCCGCCGCCGCTGCGTTTCGTGCCGATGCGCCCGGCTGGAAATGGGAGGTCAATGTAATTTCCTCCAAAGATGTCAACGCATGGTGCATGCCTGGTGGCAAGATCGCGGTCTATACGGGATTGATCGAACGCATCAAGCCCAGCGACGATGAACTGGCCGCGGTCATGGGGCACGAAATCGCACATGCGCTGCGCGAGCATGGCCGCGAACGCGCCTCGCAGGCCGCAGGCCAATCGGTGGCCGCCGGCGTGATTGGCGCGGCAATCGGGATGGGCAGCCTGGGAACCGACATGACCAGCACGGTGCTCAACATCACCTTCGGCCTCCCCAATTCGCGCCTGCACGAAACCGAGGCTGATCGCATCGGCGTCGAACTGGCCGCGCGCGCCGGCTACGATCCGCGCGCTGCAGTCACCCTGTGGAAAAAAATGGGACAGGTTGGCGGCGGGCAACCGCCGCAGTTTCTTTCAACCCATCCTTCCAATGAGACGCGGCAACAGGACTTGCTGGTCTATGCCCAGCGGGTGATGCCGCTCTACGAGCAGGCGAAAAAACCGTAATCCCCGGCCGCCGCAGCCGCGATTGGTCGGGGCATCGTGTTTGCCCCCGCGAATGCGGCAGTAAGTCCGCGGCCCTGTTTGCGCCTTCGGTTATAATCGTCACCCCTTTCTGCATCCTGAAAAATCAGTCAAATGGCACCTCAGACCCTCTACGACAAACTCTGGAACAGCCACGTTGTGCACACCGACGAGGGTGGCACGGCATTGCTTTATATCGACCGCCACCTGGTGCACGAAGTTACCAGTGCTCAGGCCTTTGACGGCCTGCGTCTTGCCGGGCGCAAGTTGTGGCGCACCGACTCTGTTGTGGCGACCGCTGACCACAACACGCCGACCGATCATTGGGATGAGGGCATCAAGGAACCGGTCTCCAGGCTGCAGGTCGAGACGCTCGATGCCAACATCAAGGAGTTCGGTGCGAAGGTGTATTTTCCCTTCCTCGACAAGCGCCAGGGCATAGTGCACGTCATCGGGCCGGAGCAGGGGGCGACGCTGCCTGGCATGACAGTGGTGTGCGGCGATTCGCATACCAGCACCCACGGTGCTTTCGCCTGTCTCGCGCACGGTATCGGCACTTCCGAAGTCGAACATGTGATGGCGACGCAGTGCCTGGTGCAAAAGAAGATGCTCAACATGCTGGTCGAGGTGAACGGTCCGCTTGCGCGGGGTGTCACGTCCAAGGACGTGGCCCTTGCCTTGATTCGGCAGATCGGCACCGCCGGCGGGACCGGCTGCGCGGTCGAATTTGCCGGCAGTACTATCCGCGCATTGTCGATGGAGGCGCGCATGACACTTTGCAATATGGCGATCGAGGCTGGCGCGCGCGCCGGCATGGTCGCCGTTGACGAAGTCACGATCAGCTATCTTAAGGGGCGCACGTTTGCGCCGCGAGGTGTTGTCTGGGACCAGGCCGCAGCCTATTGGCGCACGCTGAAAAGCGATCCGGGCGCGAAGTTCGACTTCGCCATCCAGATCGACGGCGCGAGCCTGAAGCCCCTGGTCACCTGGGGCACATCGCCGGAGATGGTGGTCGACGTGGACGACCGCGTGCCTGATCCGGACAAGGAAAAGGACCCGACGCGGCGCGAAGGCATGGAACGCGCCTTGGTATATATGGGCCTCAAGCCCAACACGCCCATGACCGACATCCGGGTGGACAAGGTATTCATCGGATCGTGCACCAATTCACGCATAGAGGATCTTCGCGATGCCGCCATCGTGGTGCGCGGCAAGCGTGTCGCTCAGAATGTGAAGCTTGCCCTGGTGGTGCCCGGTTCCGGCCTGGTCAAGGCGCAGGCCGAAAAAGAGGGGCTCGACAAAATTTTCGTTGACGCCGGATTCGAATGGCGCGAGCCGGGGTGTTCAATGTGCCTCGCCATGAATGCCGACCGCCTGGAACCGGGTGAGCGCTCCGCCTCGACGTCCAACCGCAACTTCGAGGGCCGCCAGGGTACCGGCGGAAGGACGCACCTGGTCAGCCCCGCGATGGCGGCGGCTGCGGCCGTGGCCGGGCACTTCGTTGACGTTCGTTCATGGAAATAAGGAGCTGCACATGCTGAAATCAATCATCGGTCTTGTGGCCATGGCAGCGTTTCTTGCCGGCTGCAATACCATCCAGGGCATTGGCAAGGACGTCAAGAAAGGCGGCGAGGCCATCGAGAAGTCGGCCAAATAATATGGATAAATTCACCGTAGTGACCGGGTTGGTGGCGCCGATGGACCGCGCCAATGTCGATACCGACGCCATTATTCCCAAGCAATTTCTCAAGTCGATCAAGCGCACGGGCTTTGGCCCCAACCTGTTTGATGCGTGGCGTTATCTGGATGAGGGCCAACCGGACAAGCCCAATGCCGGCCGTCCGCTGAATCCGGATTTCATCCTCAACCAGCCGCGTTTCAAGGGTGCTGGCATCCTGGTGGCGCGCAAGAATTTCGGCTGCGGTTCCTCGCGCGAGCACGCGCCCTGGGCGCTGCAGGAATTCGGCTTTCGCGCGGTGCTGGCGCCGTCGTTTGGCGATATTTTTTACAACAACTCGTTCAAGAACGGTTTTCTTCCCATTGTGCTGACGGAATCGCAGATCGACCGGATTTTCAACGATGTCGCCGCTTTTCCCGGCTTCAAGCTGGTGATAGACCTGCCGGAGCAGCAGGTGCGCTATCAGGACGGGACGCAGGCGTTCAAGTTTGAAATCGATTCGCATCGCAAGCGATGCCTGGTCAACGGCTGGGACGATATTGGCCTCACGCTGCGCCACGCCGACAAGATTCGTGCTTTCGAGGAAAAACGCAAACTCGAGCAGCCCTGGCTGTTTGCTTGATTGACAAGTAAGGCGCCGGGGCCACGCGGCCCCGGCGTTTTGTTTTTTGGGAGAATGAAATGAAGATTGCAGTGCTGCCGGGTGACGGCATAGGCAAGGAAATCATTGCGCAGGCGGTCAAAGTGCTCAAGGCGTTGGCCAAGGACGGGCTCAAGCTGGAAATGGAGGAGGCGCCTGTTGGTGGTGCTGGATACGAGGCGGCCGGTGATCCGCTGCCGGCCGCGACGCTCGCGCTGGCGAGGAATGCAGACGCGATCCTGTTCGGGGCCGTCGGCAACCCGAAGTACGACACGCTCGAACGGGCCAAGCGTCCCGAGCAGGCCATTCTGGGTCTGCGCAAGGAGCTCAACCTTTTCGCCAACCTGCGCCCCTCGATTGTCTATGAGGAACTGGTCGATGCATCGACACTCAAGCCGGAAGTGGTGTCCGGGCTGGATATCCTGATTCTGCGCGAACTTACGGGCGACATCTATTTTGGCCAGCCGCGCGGCACCCATGTCCTGCCCAACGGCGAGCGCGAGGGTTTTGACACCATGCGTTACCGCGAGTCCGAGATCCGGCGAATTGCGCACGTAGGCTTCAAGGCGGCCCGAAAACGCGGCAGCAAACTTTGTTCTGTAGACAAGGCCAACGTCCTCGACACCATGCAGTTGTGGCGCGATGTGGTCACCGAGGTTGCGCAGGAGTACCCGGACGTTTCGCTGTCGCATATGTATGTCGACAACGCCGCTATGCAATTGGTGCGCAATCCCAAGCAGTTTGACGTTATTGTCACCGGCAACCTGTTTGGCGACATTCTCTCGGACGAGGCTTCCATGCTGACCGGTTCGATCGGCATGCAACCCTCGGCGTCAATGAACGAAAAGGGTGCGGGGCTTTATGAGCCGATTCACGGTTCTGCGCCGGATATCGCCGGCAAGGACATCGCCAATCCCCTGGGAACGATACTTTCAGCGGCGATGATGCTCCGCTACAGTTTGGAACAGGAAGCTCTGGCCTTGAAAATCGAGGCCGCCGTGAAAAAGGTCCTTGCGCGTGGCCTGCGTACCGCCGACATTCACCAGTCTGGGACGACCCGGGTCGGCACCGTAGCGATGGGAGACGCGGTGGTTGCCGCCTTGCAGTGACTTGGCGGCAAGTGGTTGAAGGTGCATAATCACATGTTTACGCTAACTTATTCTGGTAATAAAGCATTATGCGGGTAGGATTTGTCGGATGGCGCGGAATGGTCGGTTCGGTGCTCATGCAGCGCATGATGGCCGAGCACGATTTTTCACTGATTGAGCCGGTGTTCTTTTCCACCTCGCAGGTGGGAGGGATGGGGCCCTTTGTCGGCAAGGAAACCGCGCCGCTCAAGGATGCGCGCAGCCTTGAAGACTTGCGCGCCATGGACGTCATCGTGACCTGCCAGGGCGGCGACTACACCAATGATGTGTTTCCGCGCCTTCGTGCCAACAGCTGGAAAGGCTACTGGATCGACGCTGCGAGCGCACTGCGTATGCAGGACGATGCGGTGATTATTCTCGACCCGGTCAATGCCGATCTGATCAGGGCGGCGCTGGCGCGAGGCGGCAGGAATTTTATCGGTGGCAATTGCACGGTAAGCCTGATGCTGATGGGACTGCACGGATTGTTCAAAGCGGGACTGGTGGAATGGATGACCGCCATGACCTATCAGGCTGCCTCCGGGGCGGGTGCGCAGAACATGCGCGAATTGCTCACGCAGATGGGCGCGGCCAACGCGGCGGCCGGCAAGTTGTTGGATGATCCCTCATCCGCAATCCTGGAAATTGACCGCACCGTGGTCGAGACCATGCGCAGCAAGGCGTTTCCGACTGAGCAGTTCGGCGCGCCGCTGGCTGGCAGCCTGCTGCCATGGATTGACAAGGACCTCGGTAATGGCCAGAGCCGCGAGGAATGGAAGGGGATGGCCGAGACGAACAAGATTCTGGGTAGCACGGCAGCCATCCCGGTGGATGGCATTTGTGTGCGTATTGGCGCGATGCGCTGCCACAGTCAGGCGCTCACCATCAAACTCAAGCGCGATGTTCCGCTTGGCGATATCGAAGCCATGCTCGCTGAGGCAAATCAATGGGTTAAAGTTATCCCAAACCGGCGCGAAGACAGTTTGCGCGAATTGACCCCCACGGCGGTGACCGGCGGGCTGAGCGTGCCGGTGGGGCGTTTGCGCAAGCTGCCCATGGGGGGGGAGTACCTGTCGGCGTTTTCGGTGGGCGACCAGTTGCTTTGGGGGGCGGCCGAACCGCTGCGGCGCATGTTAAGGATTCTGCTGGAAAAATAGGCTTTGGCTTGATCTCGCGGTTTCGCCCTCCAGGTCAAAATAGACTGAAAAATTGGTCACTTGACGCTAAATCTAAGAAGAACTATCAGCTTGCATGGCTAACACTATGATGTTATGTTGGTTACCCTCGATTAGGGTGTCCAAGGGTGGCAGTGTGGGAAAAATCACCATCAAAATATGCTTATCGGCACTAGTACTTTTGCTGCTGCCACTGACCGCCTCGGCGGCGGGTCTGGGCAAGATCACGGTGCAATCCGCGCTGGGGCAGCCGCTGCGTGCCGAGGTGGAAGTATCCTCGGTACAGCCGGGTGAAGTCGATTCCCTTGTTGCCCGCATGGCGCCGGCCCAGGCATACCGTGATGCCGGAATTGAAGTCAATGCGGCGCTGATCTCTATCAAGTTCGCGACCGAGCGGCGGCCCGATGGCCGTCATGTCGTGGTGCTGACTTCGTCCGCGCCGATCAATGAACCGTTTCTTGACATTCTCATCGAGCTGTCCAGTTCCAACGGTCGCCTGATTCGCGAGTACACCTTTTTGCTTGACCCCCCTGAATACAAGGTACCGCAAGTTGCCGCGCCGCCTGTCGCGCCTCCGGCCGCACGCATACAACCGGTTGAGCAACCGCGGCAACCGGAAGTGCGCGTGCCCGTACCAGCTGAGCAGAAACCGCCCGTATCGGCCCCTGTCCAGACGGCATCCAAGGCCAAGGGCGGCGCAGCATATGAAGTAAAGCGCGGAGACACACTCGCCAAGATCGCCAGAACGACCAAGCCGGATGGCGTTTCCCTGCAGCAGATGCTCATCGCGCTGTATCGCGGCAACACCGATGCGTTTGACGGCGACAACATCAACCGCCTGCGTTCGGGACGCATTCTCACCGTGCCCGACAAGGAAGCGGTGGCCGCTGTCGATCAGGCTGAAGCGCAGCGCTTGGTTATTGCGCAGGGGCAGGAATTTAACGAATACCGCCGCAAGCTAGGCGCAAGCGTGGCCCAGGCGCCGGCACAGGCGGAAGGCAAGCGTCGCAGTTCGGGAGGGAAGATCACTTCCCAAACTGAAGACAAACCATTGCCGGCCAAGGATCAGAAAGACCAGCTGAAGCTGTCCAAGGCAGAGGCCGGCAAGGCCGGTGGCAAAACCGCGGCGGACGATCTTATTGCCAAGGACAAGGCGATTAAGGAAGCCAACGATCGCGTTGCGGAACTGGAAAAGACGGTCAAGGAATTGCAAAAAGCGCTGGAACTGGCGAGCAAATCGATGGCCGGTATGCAGCAGCAGGCACAGGTTAAGCCGGCTGCTGCACCTGCGGCGCCGGCAGCGAAAGCCGATGCAGTTAAGGCGGATGCAGCGAAAACGCCGGTGGTTGCTGCGGAGCCGGCCAAGGCAGCGCCAGCGGCGGCAGCCAAGGCGGACGCGGCTAAAGCCCCTGAAGCTGCGAAAGGGCCTGAGGTCGCGAAAGCCCCAGATGCCGCGAAAGCGGCTGCAGCGCCTGAGGCGCCGAAGCCGACCGAGCCTACTGAGGCGACCAAGGCGAGCGACGCACCGAAGGCTGAGCCCGCCAAAGTGGCGCCCAAGGCTGCGGCCAAAGCGCCGCCACCGCCACCACCGCCGCAGCCCAGTTTTGTTGATGAATTACTCGACGATCCGACGATGCTGGGTGGGGCCGGGGCGGTCCTGATCGGGTTGCTTGGATACGGCGCGTACGCTTATCGTAAAAAGCGCCAGTCGCAGTTTGAAAACAGCATCATGGGCGCGTCAACGCCGATGGATTCGAGTTCGGTGTTTGGAACCTCTGGTGGACAGAACGTCGACACGGGCAGCAGCCAGTTCCAGACCGACTTCAGCCAGGGCGGGGTCGGGACCATCGATACCGATGAGGTTGACCCGATAGCTGAAGCTGATGTCTATATTGCCTATGGACGTGACGCCCAGGCTGAGGAGATCCTCAAGGAGGCTCTGTCCAAGGATCCGTCGCGGCACGTTGTTACAGCCAAATTGCTGGAGATATATGCGTCGCGCAAGGATCTAAAATCCTTCGAGTCGACGGCTGCGGGCCTGAATACCGCAACAGGTGGACAGGGCCCTGAGTGGGGGAAAGCCATTGCCCTAGGGCAATCGATAGATCCACAAAATCGGCTATATGGCGGCGGTGGTACCGTCCCGTCGGCAGCGCCGGACGAGTCTGCCACGGTTGCGCTTGCTGCTGCCGCGCCCGATATCGAGTTGGATGTCTCGCTGGACGAGCCGGCTCCGGAGGCCGCCGTCGAGGTCTCAGCCGGCCTTGATTTTGATTTGGGCGCTCCGGGAGGGGAAGCTGCGACCGGAACAGATGCTGCCCTGGACATCAGTGCTGCTCAGCCTGAAGAGGCGCCAATGGACTTGGGCTTCGACCTGAGCCTGGACGCCGACCCCAAGGCCACCGCCAGTACTGATTTCACGCCTGAAGGAACGCAGATTTTCGTACCTACTGCAGGTGGCGTCGGAGATGCAGCCGCTGCCATGGAGCCCGCGCTCGATGGCGGACTGGATATCAGTTTCGATTTGCCGTCACCGGATGCCCCGGCTGGCGATGGAACTGCCGCCGATGCAGGCCTAAGCGGCGCTTCCATCGATTTTGATCTCGCCCTGGGTGAGCCGGCCGACAAGCCGGAGGAAGTCGCTGCGGCGCCACTTGAAATGGATTTATCCTCGATCAGCCTTGATTTGGGCGTGCCCGGTGATACGGCGGGCCCGACGGGCGATGCACGATGGCAGGAAGTTGCAACCAAGCTTGACCTCGCCAAGGCCTATGAGGAAATGGGCGACAAGGATGGTGCGCGCGACCTGCTCAAGGAAGTCATGAAAGAAGGCGACGGGGCGCAACAGCAACAGGCAAAGACTTTGTTGGCAGCGCTCGGCTGATTCGCCACTCCGCCCATCACAATCGGCGCCGCGAGCGCCGATTGTTTTTTGTGGAAGGAAAATTGAAAGGATGATTGCAATACACACAGTAGCGGCTGGCATGCGAATCGAGTGTCGAACGGGCAAGGATTGCCTTCGCCTGCGCCATGGTGTCGCAGTATCTCCTGGTATTGCGGCAGTATGAGAATCGCCCTTGGCATCGCGTACGATGGAACGTCGTTTGAGGGATGGCAAAGCCAGCCGTCGCGCAATACCGTCCAGGACAACGTGGAGCGCGCGCTTAGCAGCGTCGCCCAACATCCGATACGCATTACCGCGGCAGGTCGTACCGACGCCGGAGTGCATGCGATGGCACAGGTCGTGCATTTTGATACCGATGTTTTCCGTCAGGATAATGCATGGTTGCGCGGGACAAATACGCTGCTGCCGCAGGCAATCGCTGTTCAATGGGCGATTCCGGTAGCGGACGATTTTCACGCGCGCTTTTCCGCGACATCGAGAACGTATCGCTATTTGCTGCACAATCACCCGGTGCGTCCGGCGATCCTCGCGGGCCGGGCAGGCTGGTTCCATGCGCCACTTGACCTTGCGTCAATGCGTGAAGCTGCCGCGATCTTGGTGGGGGAGCACGATTTCAGTGCCTTTCGCTCGTCCCAGTGCCAGGCCAAAAGTCCGGTGCGTACCCTGCACAGCGTCGACATCACAAGGCATGGCAGTTACCTGGTCTGCACCTTCAGGGCGAATGCCTTTTTGCACCACATGGTGCGAAATCTTGTAGGTTGCCTTGTCTATGTAGGCAAGGGAAGGTATGCGCCAGATTGGCTGGCCGGGGTCTTGTTGCATCGCGACCGCGCCTTGTGTGCGCCGACCTTCGCGCCTGACGGTTTGTATCTGGCCGCAGTGGATTATGGCGACCGTTTCCGCCTGCCCGGGTTTGACCAGGCGGTGCCCTTGTTTGCCACAGGAGGGGAATAATGCGAACCAGGATAAAGATCTGCGGTATCACGCGCACCGAGGACGCCATGGCTGCGGCTGATGCGGGTGCCGATGCGATTGGCCTGGTGTTTTATGCGCCCAGTCCGCGCTGTGTTTCCACTTCCAATGCGGCGGAAATAATTCGCGCCCTTCCGCCGTATGTCGGCAGTGTCGCGCTTTTTGTAAACCCGTCCCAGGCGGAAGTTGAGAACGTGCTCGCCGCATGTCCGGTTTCGGCGATGCAGTTTCATGGCGAGGAGACGGCCAAGTTCTGCGGCCAGTTTGGCCTGCCTTTTGTCAAGGCGGCGCGGGTCAGGACGGGGTTCAATCTGATAAACTACCTCTCCGAATTTCAAGATGCGGCGGGCTGGTTGCTTGACGCCTTTCATGACGATGCCTATGGCGGGAAGGGGGCGGTCTTTGACTGGGCTTTGATTCCACCCGGACTCAAGCGGCCGCTAATCCTGTCAGGCGGGCTGGGTATCGAGAATGTAGAAGAAGCGGTAAGGCGGGTGCGGCCGTGGGCGGTCGACGTTTCCAGCGGTGTTGAGGCAAACAAGGGAATCAAGGACGCGGCAAAGATCGCGGCTTTCATCAGAAAGGTAAAGCATGCAGATGTATGACCTGCCCGACAGTCGCGGGCATTTTGGGCCTTATGGCGGGGTATTTGTTTCGGAAACCCTGGTTCACGCCCTGGATGAACTGCGGGTCGCCTACCAGCACTATTCCAAGGATCCGGCTTTTCTTGAGGAATTTCACTACGAACTGAAACATTTTGTCGGACGTCCAAGCCCCGTCTACCATGCCAAACGGCTGTCGGAATTGTGCGGTGGTGCGCAGATATACCTCAAGCGCGAGGATCTCAACCACACCGGCGCGCACAAGATCAACAACACCATCGGACAGGCCTTGCTGGCTCGTCGCATGGGCAAGAAACGCGTCATTGCCGAGACCGGGGCAGGGCAGCACGGTGTCGCGAGCGCCACGGTCGCCGCCCGCTTCGGCATGGAATGCATCGTATTCATGGGCTCGGAGGACATCAAGCGCCAGGTCCAGAACGTCTACCGGATGAAACTTCTCGGCGCGACGGTGGTGCCGGTAGAGTCCGGTTCAAAAACGCTCAAGGACGCGCTCAATGAAGCCATGCGCGACTGGGTTACCAATGTAAACGAAACCTATTACATCATCGGTACCGTTGCCGGCCCGCATCCCTACCCGATGATGGTTCGTGATTTCAATTCGGTAGTGGGCAAGGAGTGCCTGACACAGGTGCCCGAGATGATCGGGCGCCACCCGGATGCCGTGCTCGCCTGTGTCGGCGGCGGATCCAACGCGATGGGCATTTTTTATCCCTATATTTCCCACGAGCAGGTGCGCTTGATTGGCGTCGAGGCCGGCGGGCACGGCATCGACAGCGGTAAGCACGCAGCTTCGCTTACCGCCGGCAAGCCCGGCGTGTTGCACGGCAACCGGACTTATCTGCTGCAGGACAAGAACGGCCAGATTATCGAGACTCACTCGATCTCGGCCGGGCTGGACTACCCTGGAGTGGGGCCGGAACACGCCTGGCTCAAGGACTCCAAGCGCGCAGAATACGTGACGGTAACCGATGAAGAGGCGCTCAAGGCTTTCCATGACCTGTGTCGCTACGAAGGCATTATTCCGGCCCTCGAGTCGAGCCACGCCCTGGCCTACGCCGCCCGACTCGCACCGACCATGGCCAAGGACAAGGTTTTGCTGGTCAATTTATCGGGACGTGGTGACAAGGATATGCAAACCGTGTCCGAACAATCGGCACTCAAGGCCTGAGGTCCGCGATCGTATCCCTCTACAACGAGGATGTGCTCTCTGGCATGGCCAGGATCGAGGACGCATCAATCGACCTGGTGGTTGCCGATCCGCCGTACGGACTGGGAAAGGATTACGGCAACGACTCTGACATGCTCTCGGGGGCGGCATACCTTGATTTCAGCAGGCGCTGGGTCGATGTTTTGCTGCCCAAGCTCACGCCGCACGCGTGTCTGTATGTCTTCCTGTCCTGGCAGAACGCGCCGGAAGTCTTCAGCTACATCAAGACCCGCATGACCATGATCAACGAAATCATCTGGGATCGTCGTGTGCCGAGCATGGGCGGAAGCACGAGAAAGTTTAGTTCGGTGCACGATAACATCGGACTGTTTGCCATGTCCAAGGACTACCACTTTGACATTGATGCCGTGCGCATTCCATACGATGCAGAGACGAAAAAGGCCCGAACCCGCTCGATTTTTATCGGCAAAAAATGGCTTGAGCTTGGCTACAACCCCAAGGACCTGTGGAGCGTGTCGCGCCTGCACCGCCAGGATCCGGAACGCGAAGAGCATCCGACGCAAAAGCCGCTTGAAATCGTCGAGCGCATGATTCTGGCGAGCAGTGCGCCCGGCGCAATGGTGCTCGATCCGTTCATGGGCAGTGGTACCACGGCGGAGGCGGCGTTGCTCCACGGCCGGCGGTTTACGGGTTTTGAGTTGAATCCGGAATATTTTTCCCTGGTCCAGAACCGGGTGGCGCGCCTGCAGAAAAAATCTCGCGCCGCACCGGCCTTTGAATCCTTGTTGAGAGTCTGATCATGTCGCGTATTAAGGAAGTTTTTAAGTCGTTAGCAGAAAAAAAACGTACCGCACTGATTCCATTTGTCACCGCCGGCGATCCTGACCCGGGAAAAACCGTGGAACTCATGCATGCGCTCGCCGAGGCGGGAGCCGATGTCATCGAGCTGGGTGTGCCGTTCTCGGACCCGATGGCCGATGGCCCGGTGATCCAAAGGGCAAGCGAGCGGGCGCTCAAGCGCGGGGTCGGGCTGGATCGTGTTCTCGAATTCGTGGCCGAATTTCGCAAGAGCAATTCACGAACGCCGGTTGTGCTGATGGGCTATGCCAATCCGATCGAGGCGATGGGGGCGGAGGTATTTGCAAAACAGGCGCAAGCCAGCGGCGTGGATGGCGTGCTGGTGGTCGATTATCCGCCCGAGGAGTCGGTCGAGTTCTCGCAACTGATGCGCAAGCACGACATGGATTTGATTTTCTTGCTTGCACCGACCTCGACGGATGAGCGCATCAGACAGGTTTCAAAACTGGCAAGCGGATACATTTATTACGTTTCGCTCAAGGGCGTGACCGGGGCGAAGACGCTTGACTTCGCCGCGGTCGCCGAGAAGTTGCCGCAGATACGCAAACACACCAGTTTGCCGGTTGGGGTGGGCTTTGGTATCAGGGACGGGGAGACGGCAAAGGCCGTTGCGGGGCTGGCTGACGCTGTGGTCATTGGCAGTCGGATTATCGAGCAAATGGAAGCGGCCGGCGAGGGGGCGCAAAGTGGGTGCGCGCGCGATTTCATCGCCGGCATACGCAAGGCTCTGGACGCATGAGCTGGTTGCAAAAACTGCTGCCCCCGAAGATCAATCGGTCGGGTACAGGGGTGAAGAAGGTGGTTCCCGAGGGTCTCTGGAGCAAGTGCCCCTCGTGCAGTGCGGTACTCTACGCGACCGACTTGGAAAGCAACGCCAGCGTTTGTCCGAAATGCGCCTACCATAACCGCCTCTCGGCGAGGGAGCGACTTGACATGCTGCTCGATGCCGAGGGTCGTTTCGAGATCGGCGCCGAGGTCGAACCGGTTGATACCCTGCGCTTCAAGGACAGCAGGAAGTACAGTGAGCGGCTGAGCGAGGCGCAAAGCTCAACCGGCGAAGGCGATGCGCTGGTGGTCATGCAGGGTGCGGTCAAGACCGTGCCGCTGGTGGTGGCGGCCTTCGAATTTGACTTCATGGGAGGCTCCATGGGTTCTGTGGTGGGAGAGCGCTTTGTGCGCGGCGTACATGTCTGCCTGGACCAGAACCTGCCGTTCATTTGTGTCGCCGCAAGCGGCGGCGCACGCATGCAGGAAGGCCTGCTTTCGCTGATGCAGATGGCAAAGACGACGGCGGCGCTGACCCTCCTTTCCAACCGACAGCTACCGTTCATTTCGCTTCTCACCGATCCGACCATGGGCGGGGTGTCCGCGAGCTTTGCATTTCTTGGCGATGTAGTCATCGCAGAACCGCGGTCCTTGATCGGCTTTGCCGGGCCGCGGGTGATTGAGCAGACGGTGCGGGAAAAACTGCCCGAGGGATTCCAGCGTGCGGAATTCCTCCTGGAAAAAGGCGCTGTCGACATGATCGTCGACAGGCGGCAGCTGCGTGACAAACTGGCGAACTTGTTGACGATGTTGATGCGCCAGCCGCCGGCCGGAAGCTAGGTGCATCCGGTCACGCCACGCGCGGGTGATCTGGCTGCCTGGCTCAGGCATATCGAGCAGCTGCATCCCAAGACCATGGAGCTTGGGCTCGAACGCGTCGCCAAGGTCAATCGTGAGCTGGCCGTCGGCCTGGATTGCCCGGTCATCACCGTGGGAGGAACCAACGGCAAGGGTTCGACCTGCGCCATGCTTGAGGCGATTTTGCTCGCCGCGGGGTATCGCACCGGCCTTTACACCTCGCCGCACCTGCTGCATTACAACGAGCGGGTGCGCATCAACGGATGCAGCGTGGAAGATGATGCGCTGGCCGGGGCGTTTGCCAAGGTCGAAAAGGCGCGGGGCGGGGTTGCCCTGACTTACTTCGAATTTGGCACGCTGGCGGCATGGGAATTATTTTGCCGCAGCAAGCTGGATGTCGTGATTCTCGAGGTCGGCCTCGGTGGCCGGCTGGATGCGGTGAACCTGTTTGACCCGGACTGTGCGATTCTCACCAGCGTCGACCTTGACCATACCGAGTGGCTCGGCGAAACGCGGGAAAAAATAGGCTGGGAAAAGGCGCATATTTTCCGCTCTGGAAGACCGGCGATCTGTGCCGATCCGGTGCCGCCGCAAAGCGTGCTCACCCACGCTGCCGCGGTCGGCGCAAACCTGCAACTCATCGGACGGGATTTTGGCTACCAGGGGGATCGCCAGCAGTGGGGCTATTGGGGGCGTGGTGGCAAAAGGGCGGGCCTGGCTTATCCGGCACTGCGCGGCGCCAACCAGTTGCTCAACGCCTCCGCCGCGCTTTGCGCGCTGGACGCGCTGCGGGAGCGTATTCCGGTTGGCATGCACGATGTGCGAAAGGGGCTGTCCCTGGTGGAACTGCCCGGCCGTTTCCAGGTAATGCCGGGCAGGCCGGTTGTCGTGCTTGATGTTGCACACAATCCGCACGCCGCTGCCGTACTTGCGGAAAATATCTCGAACATGGGTTTTGCCCCAATCACGATTGCCGTTTTCGGGATGTTGCGCGACAAGGACATCGCCGGTGTTGTGGCGAGGCTGGCTGGCCGTATTGATCGCTGGCACCTCGCCACGCTGAACCATCCGCGCGGCGCCAGCGCCGCGGACCTGGCTCATGCGCTTGCCCTGGCGGGGGTAAAAGTCCCGGCTATTGAGTTTGAATCGGCGCAAAGCGCGTATGCATCCGCGGTAGTGGAGGCCGGCGAAAATGATAGAATCGTCGTGTTTGGATCGTTTATCACCGTCTCTGACGTCATAGCGGCCCGCGCTAATCAACCCACCCCAACTCATGCCTGACAGTCAAGACGCACTATTGGTAAAAAAACGCGCCCGTCGCCGGTTGATCGGGGCGGTGGCACTCGTGCTTCTGGTCGTCATCGTGCTGCCTATGGTGCTCGACAAGGATCCCAAACCGCTGCAAAACGAACTGTCGGTGCAGATTCCGCGCCAGGATGCGGGCGGATTCAAGACCCGCGTTTTGCCCGCAGCAACGGCTCCCGCCAAGGGCGAGACACCTTCAGATGCCTCAAAGTCTGCAACTCCGGCCGCCGCGACCACGGCGGCTTTACCGCCTGCCGCAAAGGAGGCTTCCAAAACGGCGGAGAAGCAGGCGTCAAAGGAAGCCGGAGCCGCAGACCAGTTCAAGCAGCCCGAGGTGAAGGCGCCTGTCACCGTGGTACCGGCGGCTGAGGCAGAACGCGCACAGGCGGCGTTGCGCGATGAATCCTGGGTGATTCCCATGGGCACGTTCGCCAGCGCCGAGAATGTCAAACAATTGCAGGCCAAACTCGGAGCGGCGGGGGTGAAATCAAGCACCGAAACCGTCAAGAGCGCAACCGGTGACCAGATTCGCGTACGCGGTGGCCCCTTCAAGACCAAGGCTGAGGCCGAAACCGCGCGCCAGGCGCTGGTCGCGGCGGGCATGGATGCGGGGGCGGTAACGACACGATGACGTGGTTTGATTACGCTGCGCTCGGCGTGATCGGGCTGTCCATGGTGGTTGGGGTGTTTCGCGGTTTTGCCAGAGAGGTGATTTCCCTGATTGGATGGATTGCCGCGGCGATTGTCGCCTCTTCTGTGGCAACGCAAGCCGCCGAATGGGTGCCGGCTGCGGTAAGCAGCCCGGTCGCGCGCGTTGCTCTTGCGTTCGTGATAGTGTTTCTCGCGGTTATTGTGGTATCCGCACTGGCAGGTTGGCTGCTCGCTTCGCTGATCAAGGCGGCGGGCCTGGGGCTTGCGGACAGGATTCTTGGCGCATTGTTCGGTTTTGCCCGGGGCGCGCTGGTTGTCCTGGTAGTGGTAATGCTGTCCGGATTGACAATGCTGCCGCGGGAAGCGTTTTGGCGCGAGGCGGTACTGAGCGGTCCGCTTGAGACGGCGGTGATGGCGGCAAAGCCGTTGCTGCCGGCAGAACTGGCGCAGCGTATGAAATTTAATTTGGTGAAGTAGGCAGAAAATTGCAAGGCGGGGCGCCGGGCGTTGCTTGCCCGGCCAAACTGGCTTCCTTGTTTCGTCATCTGTAGAGGGGCTGCTGTTCATGTGCGGAATTCTCGGTGTTGTATCAAAGATGCCTGCCAATCAGTTGCTCTACGACGGGCTGCTGTTGCTGCAGCATCGTGGGCAGGACGCGGCGGGCATTGTCACCAGCGAGGGTAAAACCTTTCACATGCACAAGGGTTCGGGCTACGTCCGTGACGTATTTCGCACGCGCGACATGCGCTCGCTCCCCGGCAGCATGGGCATTGCGCACTGCCGCTACCCAACGGCCGGCTCGGCTTCGAACGCCGCCGAGGCCCAGCCGTTCTACGTCAATTCACCGTTCGGAATCGTGCTTGCCCACAACGGCAACCTGACCAACGCCGACGCCCTCAAGCAGGAAATGTTCCGGCAGGACCTGCGCCACATAAATACCAACTCGGATTCGGAAGTGCTGCTCAACGTCCTCGCGCACGAGCTGGAAATGTGCTCGAAGGGCTTCCGTCTGGATGCCGAGACGATTTTCAACGCGGTCACCAATGTGTACCTGCGGTGCAAGGGCGCCTACGCCGTGGTGGCCATGATTGCCGGTCATGGAATGCTCGCATTTCGTGATCCCTACGGCATCCGGCCGCTGATCATCGGCCGCAACCGCACCGAACAGGGCGACGAGTACCTGCTCGCTTCCGAAAGCGTGGCGCTTGATGCGTTGGGTTTCGAAACCGTGCGCGATGTATTGCCGGGGGAGGCCATATTCATCGATGAGCAGTCGCGTTTGTTCAGTTTTCAGTGTGTCAAAAGCATGGTGCTCAGTCCGTGCATTTTCGAATATGTCTACCTCGCGCGCCCGGATTCTCTGATGGACGGTGTGTCGGTGTATGAATCCCGCCTGCACATGGGTGAGCATCTTGCCGAGAAAATTCGCAAGACCATGCCGGATCATGACATTGATGTGGTCATTCCTGTTCCCGATTCAAGCCGCCCGAGTGCCTTGCAACTGGCCAAGGGCCTTGGCATCACTTATCGGGAGGGCTTCGTCAAGAACCGCTATATCGGCCGCACTTTCATCATGCCCGGCCAGACGATCCGCAGGAAATCGGTGCGCCAGAAACTCAATGCCATCGACATGGAATTCAAGGGCAAGAACGTCCTCATCGTCGATGACTCGATTGTCCGCGGCACCACCAGCCGCGAAATCGTGCTGATGGCGCGCGAAGCGGGTGCGAACAAGGTCTATTTCGCCTCTGCCGCACCGCCGGTGCGCTATCCGAATGTTTATGGCATTGACATGCCGACGCGCCAGGAACTGATCGCAACCGGCCGGACCGAGGAGGAAATCGCCCGCGAAATCGGCGCCGACGCGGTCATTTACCAGGACCTCGATGCGCTGATCGAAGCCGTGCGCGAGGCCAATCCGCACCTGACTCAATTCGAAACCTCTTGTTTTGACGGCAAGTACATCACCGGCGATATCACCAGCGAGTACCTGGAATCGGTGGAGTTGCAACGCAATGGTTCACGCGGTGACGGCAGCGATGAATCCGAACCCAACCAACTGGACTTGAACCTGGCCTAGGGCCATTGCGCCGCCCGCCGGCAGATTTGACTGTACCGGGCCGGCGGTGTATTTTCGGTCTGCGCCGATTTGAGTGTCAGCTTGCGGGCGCGTAAAAAATACGGCTAAAGCGAGGGCAACCCGTCCTGGCTTGGCGCCATGGCGGGTTTTTACATTTAAGGCTTACGATGTCCGAAAAATTCGATCTGGAAACACTGGCAGTGCGGGCCGGTATAGTGCGCAGCCAGTTCAACGAGCATTCCGAGGCGCTGTTCCTCACTTCGAGCTATGTGTTCGAGAACGCCGCGCAGGCGGCCGCCCGCTTCAGCGGGGCGGAGGCGGGAAATATTTACTCGCGCTTTACCAACCCGACGGTCAGCGCCTTCCAGGAGCGGCTGGCCGCCCTCGAGGGGGCGGAAGCCTGCATGGCGACGGCAAGCGGTATGTCGGCCATTCTTGTCTGCGCCATGACGGTGCTCAAGGCCGGAGACCATGTCATTGCAACGCACAGCCTGTTCGGTTCGACGGTGCAGTTGTTTGCCAACCAGATGTCCCGTTTTGGCGTGACGACCACATTTGTCGACCTGACCAAGCCCGAGCAGTGGCAGGCGGCGGTGCGCCCCGAAACACGCATGCTGTTTGTGGAGTCACCTTCCAATCCCCTGACGGAGATCGCCGACATTGCCGCTTTGGCCGACATCGCGCATCGTGCCGACGCTGTGCTGGTGGTGGACAATTGTTTTTGCAGTCCCGTGTTGCAGCGTCCGCTGGAATTTGGCGCGGACATCATCATCCATTCGGCCACCAAATACCTCGATGGCCAGGGACGCGTGCTTGGTGGTGCAATCGTTGCGGACCGCAAGTACATCGACGAGAAGGTCTTGCCGTTTATGCGCAATGCCGGACCGGCCCTGAGCGCATTCAACGCCTGGGTACTGCTCAAGGGGATGGAGACCCTGAAAATCAGGATGGAGGCGCAGTCCGCCAGTGCCTTGGAACTCGCCGGCTGGCTGGAAGGACATCCGGGTGTCGAACGCGTTTATTACCCGGGTCTCGCATCGCATCCGCAACACGCCTTGGCGATGAAGCAACAGCGCTCAGGGGGGGCGGTAGTGGCATTTGACGTCAAGGGCGGCAAGGACGGGGCCTGGCGCGTGGTTGACGCCACGCGCATGATCTCTATCACCGCCAACCTGGGCGATACCAAGTCCACCATCACCCATCCGGCGACAACGACGCACGGCCGGATCAACCAGGCGGCGAGAGTCGCCGCCGGAATCGGCGACGGGCTGTTGCGCGTTGCCGTCGGGCTTGAGTCACTCAGGGATTTGCGCGAAGACTTGGCGCGAGGCCTCGCTTAGCTGCGGTTCGGAATTCTCACCGCCTGCGTCTGGCGGGTTTCCAGCTGATTTTCCGATTTTTCTGAAGAAGTGGCGGGCTGATTTTGACCCGGTTCAATGCCCTAGCTGCCGGCCGGTTTGGCGCGTAAGGTAGACTCGCGTTTCGGCGTTACAAAACAAACACAAGCGTGGAGGACTAGATGGTGATGGCTGATCGCATAGCGTCCCTGATCGACGATGGCGGCGGGCACTTTCGCGTCGACCGCGCCATTTACACCGATGCGGACATATTCGGGCGCGAACTCGAGCTGTTTTTTGAAGGCGGCTGGGTGTTTCTCGCGCACGAGAGCCAGATGCGCGCTTCCGGCGATTATTTTTCCACCCGCATCGGCCGCCAACCGGTCTTCCTGATTCGCAAAAAAGACGGCGGCATCGGCGGCTTCATCAACGCCTGCGCCCATCGCGCGGCGACGCTGGTGCCGCTTGAGCACGGCCGTGCCAATGTACTTACCTGCCGATTTCACGGCTGGGCCTTCGACCAGGACGGCCGCTGCATCAAGATCAAGAACGAGGAGACCGGAGCCTATACCGACCCGGCCTGCAAGGACCAGTTCCGCCTGACACCGATCGCGCATGTCGAGTCCTATCGCGGTTTCATTTTTGCCAGCCTCAAAATGGATGTGCCTTCGCTCAAGGACTGGCTTGCAGGCAGCACCAGCTGGATCGACCTGCTCGCCGACCAGTCGCCGCAGGGGCTGGAGGTCATTCCCGGTTCGTCCACCTATACGGTCTACGGCAACTGGAAGCTGCAGGCGGAAAACGGCGTCGACGGCTATCACGTCTCCACGGTGCACCGCGTGTTTGCCTCCACGGTTGCGCAGCGCGAAGCCAAGGGCAAGCTGGGCGGTCTGCAGCGCACCGAATCGGGTCGCATGCTGGGTAACGTCGATTCGGGCTCCTACGACTTTGGCAACGGCCACCTTGGCATCTGGGCCAAGCGCGCCGACCCGACCAAGCATCCGCTGTGGCGGCAAAAAGACCGGCTGGAGAAGGCCTTTCCACCCGAGCGCATCGAATGGATGCTCAATCGCGGCCGCAACCTGTTCGTGTTTCCCAACGCCTTCATCATGGACAATCCGTCGTCGCAGATTCGCACGCTCAACCCGGTCGCCCCCGGCGTGTGCGAAATCACCGTGCGTTGCATCGCACCGGTTGGTGAGCCGGCTGACGCGCGCGCGGCGCGACTGCGCAAGTTCGAGGATTTTTACCTCACCACAGGCATGGCAAGCTCGGACGACCTGGCCGCACTCGAAGCAACACACACCGGCGGTCATGCCCGTGCTGCGCGCTGGAATGATTTTGCCCGCGGCATGGGCGCCATCCGTCACGGCGCCGAGGATACCGACGGGGCGAAAATCGGCCTGGTGCCGCAGACCATGAACGCCAATTGGGATCATGAGGCGCTCTACCACGGCTTTTACCGCTTCTGGAAAGAACGCATGCTGGCCGGTGGGCAGTCATGAGCGCGGCAACGCCGGCACTGCGCCAGCGCATAGAGGACTTGCTCTACCTTGAGGCGAGCCTGCTCGATGACAAGAACTGGCGTGACTGGCTGGCCTTGTACGCCGAGGATGCGGTGTTCTGGATGCCGGCTTGGACCAGTGAATACGAAACCACCGCCGATCCTGAACTTGGCCTTAACCTGCTTTACCTCAAGGGCCGGGCCAGTCTTGAAGACCGTGTGTTTCGCATCGAGACCGGCGATTCCTTTGCATCGGTGCCGATGGCGCGCACCACACACCTCGTCGGTGGGGTAATTGTCACCGGGGGCGCGCCGGCCATCAGTGCGCGGGCGAGCTGGATCGTGCATTCCTACGGCATACACGGTGGCATTACCCGCAGCGGCTCTTACGCCTACGCGTTTCGCGAAGAGGCGGGCAGCCTCAAGATCACGCGCAAAAAAATCATCATGATCGACGACAAGCTGGTCGGTCCGGTCGACATTTTTCACATCTAGCGCCGATGCGAGCCCTGTGCAAGGTGGAAGGCATTGAAGGCGGCATCGCACTGCGCGACGTCGCCGTGCGCGAACCCGCCGCCGGCGAAATCCGACTCAAGGTCGGTGCGGCCGGCATATGCGGCACCGACATGCAGATTTACAGATGGGCGCCACGCATGGCGCGCCGCATGAAGCTGCCCTGTGTCATGGGCCACGAGGTGAGCGGGGTCATCGAAAAGCTTGGCGCCGGCGTGACCGGCCTGAAGCTCGGTGACAGGGTCAGCCTGGAATCGCACGTGTTCTGCGGCCAGTGCAAGCAGTGCAGATCAGGCCGCGCCCACCTGTGCACCAAGACGACTTATCCGGGTGTGGATTTTGACGGCGGTTTTGCCGAGTATGTGGTGGTGCCGGCGAGCATTGCCTGGGTCAATTCGCCCGATCTGGCGCATGAGATTGGCGCCATGCAGGAGCCCTTTGGCATTGCCGTGCACGCGGCGATGGAGGGCTCCGGTGTCGCCGACCAGGTGGTGCTGGTCAATGGCTGCGGGCCCATCGGCCTGATGAACGTCGCCGCGGCGCGGGCACTGGGTGCCAGGTTGATCATCGCCTGCGACCCCAATCCGCTGCGCCGCGCAACGGCCAAACAGCTGGGTGCCGATCGCTGCGTGGATCCGCTGACCGAGGACCTGCCTGTCATTGTGCGCGACATGACTGGCGGCGACGGTGTCGACGTCGGCATCGAGTATTCGGGCACCGAAGCGGGGTTTCGCAACGTGTTTGAATGCATTACCAAGGGCGGGGATTTTCGCCTGGTGGGGGCGCCACCGACGGCGATTGCCGTCGATTTCACCTTCTGGCTGTTGAAATGCCCGCGCATGATCAATATACACGGCCGCCGCATCTGGGACACATGGAAACAGGCGACAGCGCTGCTGCAATCGGGCAAAGTCGACCTGCGGCCGCTGGCCTCGCATGTGCTGCCCTTATCCGAGGCGCAGCGCGGTTTTGACCTGATTCTCGCCGGGCAGGCGGTCAAGCCGATATTGGTGCCGGATTGAGGAATTGCGAAATAAGCCCCGCGTCGTCATCCCCGCGAATCCCACTCCGGGGACTAGAGCGGGGATCCAGTGTCGTTGGGGGAAAGCGTAAAAGTCACTGGATTCCCGCTTTCGCGGGAATGACGTGTGTTTGTAATTTTTCTCATCTGGCTCGAGTGTAAATGTCGTCAAGGTATAAGCAACTTTTTGGCAATGGAGGAGAAAATTTGAGATCGCGCCTTTATCGAATTGTGTTGGCCATCGTTTTATGCACAGGTGGCATCGTCCCGCAGCAGGCCATGGCACAGGCCTATCCGACCAAACCCATCCGATTGATCGTGCCGTTTCCGCCCGGTGGCGGCGTGGACTTGATGGGACGCATCATCGCGCCCAAGTTATCCGAGGCGCTCGGACAACCTGTTTTGGTGGAAAACCGCGCCGGCGCCAACGCCATGATAGGTGCCGAGCTGGTCGCGCGCGCCGCGCCCGACGGCCATACGCTGCTGATTATTGAACTCGGCTCGCTTACCATCAGCGCCGGCCTGTACCCGAACCTGCCTTTTGATGCGGTCAAGGACCTCGCGCCGGTGAGCATGCTGTCGTATTCGCCGCACGTGCTGACCGTTGGGGAGGGCAACAAGCTCAAGACCATGCAGGAGTTCCTGCGCTTTGCCCGCGACAATCCGGGCAAACTCAATTACGCCTCGGCCGGCACCGGCAGTGCGCCGCACCTGGTGGCGGTGTTGCTGGGCAGCCAGGCCAAGTTCCAGTGGACCCATGTGCCCTACAAGGGCGTGGGACCGGGACTGGCCGACGTGGCGGCGGGGCAGGTCGACGCCATCATGACCAGCATGTTCGCGTCGCTGTCGCTCGTCCGTGGCGGCAAGCTGCGCGCCCTCGCGGTGACCGGCAAAACGCGCAGTCTGCTTTTGCCAAACGTGCCGACCATGCTCGAGTCCGGTGTCGAGGGTTTTGTCACCGGTTCCTGGCAGACCGTGTTTGCCCCTGGCGGCACGCCTCCGGCCGTTGTCGCACGCTTGAACGCCGAACTGCGCCGCATCATGCAGGATCCGGTCGTGGTCGAGCGCCTTGCCGCGCTGGCGACCGAAACCGCGCCGATGTCGGTCGAGGACACGCGCGCGGTGGTGCGCGAGGACATGGAGCGCTGGCGCAAGGTGATCGTCGATACCGGCGTCAAACCCGAATAGCCTGCCGGCGTATTTTCAGAGGACTTCCATGCAGTATGCCGATTTGCAGCGTCTCATCGCCGATCGCCCGGAGCAGGGCGAGTTTACGGTGCATCGGGACATTTTCAGCGACCCCGAAGTGTTCGAGCTGGAAATGCGCCACATTTTCGAGGGCACCTGGGTGTTTGTCGGCCTTGCCTCGCAGGCGCCCAAGCCGCATGATTTTTTCACCACCTGGATAGGCCGGCAGCCGGTGCTGGTGACGCGTGATGCCAAGGGACAACTGGGCGCCTTTCTCAACACCTGTCGTCATCGGGGCGCGCTGGTCTGCCACCACATGCACGGCAACGCCAAGTTCCATGCCTGCAGCTACCACGGCTGGGCCTACGATTCGGGTGGACGCAACGTTGACATCAAGGACCAGAAGCAGGGCCGCTACCCGCCGTCTTTTGAGTCGCTCGACCACAACCTCAAGGCGGTGGCGAGGTTCGGGGAGTATCGCGGCATCCTGTTTGCCAGTCTCAACGCCGACGTGCCGCCGCTGGAGGAACACCTGGGCGAAACCCGCGCCTGCCTTGACCTGGTAATCGACCAGGGTGAGCAAGGCATGGAACTGGTGCCGGGCAGTTCGACCTATACCTTCAAGGGCAACTGGAAGCTGCAGGTCGAGAACTGCCTCGATCCCTATCACCTCACCTCGACGCATCCGAGCTTCATGCAAATCGTCGCGCGGCGAAATTCGGGAGAGTCTGCGCACGGGCTCAAGGCCCTCGATTTTGAGGCCTACCGTCTGCCCGACGTGGTGCGCGGCAGCTTTACCTTCAAGCGCGGCCACGCCCTCGCCTGGAGCGGCAATCCCACGCCCGAGGTGCGACCCCTGTTCCACGGCGTCGAGGCCTTGCGCAAGCGCGTCGGAGAAACGCGCACCAAGTGGATGCTGGCGATGCGCAACCTGACCATTTACCCGAATGTGCAGTTCGCCGAGAACGCCTCGCTGCAGTTGCGCGTCATCCGGCCGCTGGCGGTGGACAGGACGGAAATGAAAATCTACTGCCTCGCGCCGGTCGGCGAAGCGTCCGAGGCGCGTGAGTACCGCCTGCGCCAATACGAGGATTTTTTCAACGCCACAGGACTTGCCACGCCGGATGACACCACCGCCTACGAGGACTGCCAGACCGGCTATGCCGCGCGCGGTGTGGCCTGGCAGCAAGGCTACGACCGCGGGGCCACCAAGGTGGTCAAGGGCGGCGACGCGTTTTCACGCGAGCTCGGTATCGAGGTTGAGACCAGCCTGTCGGGACATTTCGACATTCAGGATGAAACGGTGTTTCGCGCCAGCTACCGCGAGTGGCTGCGTCTGCTCAAGGCCGGCATGGAACGGCCGGCTGGCGGCGGCGGGGTGAAATGACATGAACGACATAACGTTGCAGGAAGCCGCCGAACTGCTTTATCGCGAAGCCTATTACCTCGACACCCAGGCCTGGGACGAATGGCTGGCCTTGTTCATGGAGGACTGCGAATACTGGGCGCCGGCATGGAAGTCCGAGCATGAACCGACCAGCGATCCGAAGGCCGAGGTCTCGCTGATTTACTACGCCAGCCGCGCCGGCCTTGAGGACCGGGTGTGGCGGGTGCGCTCCGGCCGTTCTGTGGCATCGCGTCCGCTGCCGCGGACGCAGCACGCCGTGACCAACGTGATGCTGGGCGGAAAAAATCCGGCGGGCGGCGTGCAAGTACTGGCGAATTGGACCACCCACCAGTTCAAGACCAAGCGGACCGAGGTGGAAATTCTGTTCGGCCGCACCGAGTACGAACTGGTGCGGCGCGATGGTGTGCCGCGCATCAAGCGCAAAAAAATCTTCCTGCTGAACGACGCCATGCCGGCGATGCTCGATTTCTACAGCCTCTAGGCGCCGTACATGAGAAAAACCATCCTGATCGTCGGCTGCGGCGCCATCGGCGGCATTTACGCAGCCCATCTTGCGCGTGTTGCCGAAGTCATAGGCCTGGATGCCAGCCTGCCGCATGTGCAGGCGATACAGCGCGATGGGCTAAAGTTGTCGGGTCGCACCGAAACAGTTACCAGGTTCGAGGTTCACAACGATGCGGCGGCCCTCGCAGGGCGGCACATTGATGTCATCCTGTTTCTCGTAAAGTCGCAGGCCACCGCGGCGGCCTTTGCCGCGCTCAAGCCGCACCTGGCCGGAAGGCCCTTGCTGGTGACGCTGCAAAACGGCATGGGCAATGTCGAGGTGCTCGCCGGGATGTGCGACTGGAACATCGCCCAGGGCATTTCAATGGAAGCCGGTCGGTTTCGCGGACCCGGGGACATCGAGCACTTCATCCACGGCGAGGACTCGTGGCTGGGCCCGGCGCGCGGCGAGCTCGCCGCGGTGGCGTGGCTGGGGGCGTTGATGAACGCTGCGGGCATGCCGACACAGGTGGCGGCGGATCCGCGCGGCGCCATCTGGTCGAAGTTCATATTCAATTGCGTGATGAACCCGGTCGGTGCCATTGTGCTGGGCCAGAATCGCGCCCGCTACGAAGTGGCGGAAGTCGCGGCCCTGATCGACCAGATGTTCGAAGAGTGCGGACGCGTCGCCGCAGCGCAGGGTATCGCCCTCAGCTTCGATCCGATGCACATCGTCAAGCGCACCCGTTCCGGCGAAATGGCCCTCACCAGCCACGCCGGATCCATGGCCCAGGATGTGGCCGCAGGCCGTGAAACCGAGATAGAGGCGATGACCGGCTACATGGTGCGCAAGGCCAAGGCCTTGGGCGTTGCCGTGCCGGTAACCGAAACCGTCTACCGCCTGGCCAAAGGCGTGGAGTACGCCGCATGGCTGAAGAAATAGGGAAATAGGGGACAGACCCTGAGGTATCCCCGCATTTAGGGGTTGTAAACGCGAGGCTAAGTTGTTAACGTAATTGGTAAAAAAGTGCATGCAAGGCACATTGGTGCTCAGCTTTTTGTTATCGAGACAGAAAGAAGGGCTGTGCCATGCATGCGGAACATATCGTAGCGCGGGTGCTGGAACCTTGCTTGAGAGAGCTGCACGCCAAGCGAGCAGCGGCGTTGCAACGGGCGGTGCTGGCGGTAGTGCTCGGTGGGGCACTGAGCCTGTCCTCGATTGCGCTGGCGATGCGCGGTGCGTTGGGATTGCGCCACCGGATCAAGAGCGTGGATCGGCTGCTGGGTAACACTGTCCTGGAGCAATCGCGCCTGCATATCTATGGGGCACTAGGCCAGCAGTGGCTGCGCGGCTTACCCAAAGTGTTGCTGGTGGTGGACTGGTCGGACCTCAGCGCGGACCAGCGTTGGCATTAGCTGCGCGCGAGCCGTGGTTGTTGGCCGCATCTCCCACGCTCGATCACTTGGCGGCACACAGCATCGTCAAGCTCTATGCGCAGCGCATGACCATCGAGGAATCGTTTCGGGACACCAAGAACTTGCGTTGGGGCCAAGGTTTGCAGATCACACGTTCGCGCAGCCGCGCACGACTGCAGATGTTACTGCTCATCGCGCATTTGGCCAGCTTTGTACAACGCCTAATTGGCGAGGACGCCAAGGCGCGCCAGCTCGAATTGCAATTTAGCCCGGCCAAGCGTACCGCACGCCATCAGATCTCGGTACTGACCTTGGCGAAAAGAATCTTGGCCGCGCCCTCGTACTGGCTAAACCAGCTAACCCCTTGGGCTGCAATACCACCGCTAACCGAGCAGGCGCGTCTTGCATGGACGTCAAGCTAAAATGCGGGGATACCTCAGGGACAGACCACGGTTTTTAACACCTGGGCTCAGACACACACGCCCAATCCGGACCCGGTCGTTTTTCTGCGGAATCTCGGTGGCAGTCTGCCCCCCCATGACAAATTCAAATCAGCAGCAGCGCCTTCATTTTGGCGCGCACATGAACCATTACCTCGAGCCCGACAGCGCCCTTTTTTTTGGTCCGACGGACCTTCCAGTCCAGCGATTTGATCTGGTCTGAAAGCACGGCGCAGGCAACGCCATCGACCTGGGTCACCACCTCAAACGGATGTCCCTTGATCTTGGTGGTCATCGGGCAGCACACCATCAGGCCGGTCTTGCCGTTGTAGTTGGCCGGACTGATGACCAGGGCGGGACGGTGGCCTGCCTGTTCGTGCCCGGCTTGAGGGTCGAATTCCAGCCAGACCACATCGCCGGCATTGGGGATATAGCGTTTGACCATCAAAACACCTCTTTACCCACCGGCTTTCCAAAGCTGAACTCGCTGTGCGTATTGCCGGCGGTGATGCCAGCCACCAGCGCATCCAGGTCGTATTCGACTTTTTCAGAGGGCTGGATGATGATCCGGCCGCGTGAAACGATCAGACTCACTTTTTGCTCAAGCTGATAGCCGGCTTCTTTTAACGCCGCGCTCGGCAGACGCAAAGCCGGGCTGTTGCCCCACTTCCGGATGACGGCTTCCATGATTTTTCTCCTTAATAATGTATCTACATTGTAGACACATTATGAGGTAAAGGCAAGACTGGGAGCAACGTCGGACAGACCACGCTTTTCATCCATCTGTCCATGGCATATCCGCTGGAGATGACCGACTGGTGCGGCTTTCCAGCCGACCCACGTCTACCGACGCCTATGCCGCCATGCTTCCTTCACCCGCGGGCAGGCTGATACGTGCGCACAGGCCGCCACCCTCACGCGGCAGCAGGTCGAAGCTGCCGCCGTGCGCCCTGACGATGCGATCGACGATGGCAAGGCCGAGGCCGGATCCACCCTTGCCGCTGCGTGCGGTTTCAAGCCGGGTGAAGGGTTGCTTTATGCGTTCGGCATCGGCGGCAGGAATGCCCGGGCCGCGGTCGCTTACCTCGACGATCACGTTGGAACCTTCCTCCCGGACCGTCACCGCAATACCGGTCTCGCCGTAGCGCAATGCGTTGTCGATAAGGTTGCTGATGACGCGGCGCATAGCCAGCGCACGCAGCGGGATGTCCCGCGCCACGCCGATGTCGGTGGTGATGTCGTGGCCGAGCTTGTGATAATGCGCGGCGATGTCTGCGACCAGCACGCCAACCGAGGTCGGTGCCATGATCTCGCCGCCGTCAACCCGGGCAAAGTCGAGAAACTGGCTGATGATGCGGTCCATTTCCTCGATGTCGGTGATCATGCCTTCCTTGGTCGTCTCATCGCTGCCGCTCATTTCAATGCCCAGTCGCATGCGCGAGAGCGGCGTGCGCAGGTCGTGTGACACCCCGGCGAGGATCAGTGCGCGGTCTTCATCCAGGCGCGCGAGGTCGCGCGACATCTGGTTAAAGGCGCGGGTCAGCGTCGCCACCTCGGCCGGACCGGTTTCTTCCATGGGGGCGGGCTGCCGTCCGTGGCCGATTTCGATGGCGGCGCGTGACAAGGCCTTGAGCGGGCGGTTAAGGCGCGAAACGATCAGGCCGGCGGCGGCGAGGGACAGCAGCAGCGCCACCGAGCCCCAGCCCAGCCATTGCAGCGTCGCCTGGCGCTCGATGCGCTCGCGCGGCAGGCGCACCCAGTATTCGTCGTCCTCGATGTTGAAAGTCACCCAGAAGCCGGGAACACCGTTGCGCTGCATGGCAAAGCGCGTTTGCGCGCCGAGGACGTCACGCACTTCATCCATGATCATGTGCACGGCGAGGATGTCCGGTGGTGGCTCGATGATCTGCTCGTCATCCTCGGCCGGGTAAATGCGTATGCCTTCGCGTTCCGCGAGCTGCAGCAACAGGTCGCGGCGTTTTTCCGCCTGCGCGGTGATCATGGCGGTGCGCGTCAGGTTGACCACGCTCACCACGGTCTGGGCGATCTGGTGCACGCGCGGGCCGCGTTCGTAAAAGCTGAAAATCTGGAACCACGCCAGCGTCGACACCAGCACCAGCAGGGAAATCAGCAGGAAGGTGCGCCAGAACAGCGAGCGGGGGAGGAGGCGCATCAGGAGGCGAAAGAATCGGCGGGCATGTGCTCAGTCGCCACGTCGCCGCTGGACTGGATCAGGACGGTTTGCCGTCCGGGATGAAGACGTAGCCGAAGCCCCACACCGTCTGGATGTAGGTCGGGTGGGCGGGGTCGGCCTCGATCAGCTTGCGCAGGCGCGATATCTGCACGTCGATGGAGCGGTCGAACACCTCGTATTCGCGTCCGCGCGCCAGCTCCATCAGCTTGTCGCGCGACAGCGGTGTGCGCGGGTGCGAGACCAGCACCTTGAGCAGGGCGAATTCGCCGGTGGTGAGCGCCGCAGCGACGCCGTTCTTGGTCAGGGTGCGGGTGGCGAGGTTGACCAGCATGCCGCCAAATTCAACCTCACCCTGCTCGCCGGGCGAACCCGGGGGCAGGGGATCGGCGCGCCGGCGCATGACCGCGTTGATGCGTGCCACCAGTTCGCGCGGGTTGAAAGGCTTGGGCAGGTAGTCGTCGGCGCCCATTTCCAGGCCGACAATGCGGTCGACGTCCTCACCCTTGGCGGTAAGCATGATGATGGGCACGGTGTTTTTCGCCCCGCGCAGGCGCCGGCAGACGGAAAGCCCGTCTTCACCGGGCATCATCAGGTCGAGCACCAGCAGGTCAAAGCGCTCGCGCACCAGCAGTTTGTCCATGGCGGCGGCGTCGCTGGCGGTTTTCACGACAAAGCCCTGTTCGGCCAGGTAGCGGTCGAGCAGGTCGCGCAGGCGCAAGTCGTCGTCGACAACAAGAATCTTGGTTTTGGCGTTGGGCATGTGCATATCCTAGCCTTGGTCAGGCCTGAGCGCCACCGGGCAGCCCGCGGTGCGAGGTAACAGAAGGTTGCCACGGGCCTTTCTGCAACAATTACTTACAATCAGCCACCCCCCGCGCGAAGTATGCTTACACATGGGCGTTACCATGCGTTTATGCGCTTATGCGTTCGGGTCAATGCGTGCGGGTCAATGCGTGTGGGTCAGTCGAGGCAAGAGGTCAGGGACAAGATGTCTGGAAAGGATGCAGTGAGCCGCAATGGTATCGCCGTCGCGCTGAGCGCGCTGGCGCTGTGTCTGGCCGTGTTCGCGCCGGTGGTTCGGGCACAGGCGCAGCCGGCGCCCGAGCGCCAGCGCTGGCAACAGTTCACCCCGGCCGAACGCGACCAGTTGCGCGCCGAGCGCGCCAGCCGCGAGGGCGGCCAAAAGGAACGCCGCTCCATGAGCCCGGACGAGCGCCAGCAATTGCGCCGCGACATTGGCGATCACGGCCGCGACGTGTATGGCGGCAAGTCCGGTGTCAGTCCCGGCGGCAATCACCCGGCATTTGCGCCGGGCGGCCGGCAACAGCGCTAAGCCGCTGCTCCGATGAAAGACCTGCTCGGACGCATCCTGTACTGGTGCCTGATGGCGGGCTTGTGTGTATTCGTCTTTTCGCACACCGGTCGCGCCGGCGCCGCCGGCATGGGCTTTGACGAGGCGCGGCACCTCCTGAACCGCGCCGGCTTTGGCGCCAGTCCGGGCGAGATCGCCGAGTATTCACAGCTGCCGCGCGAGCAGGCGGTGGAAAAGCTGCTGCGGACGGCCCGCAGCGTGGCGGCCCAGTCCGCACCGGCCTGGGTGAAGGAAGGCATTACGCCGCCGCGCCAGTTGCGCGATGGCGGCGAAGAGGCGCGCAAGGCATTCCAGCAGGAGCAGGTGCGGCGCGGCTTTGAGTTGCGCGGCTGGTGGCTTGCGGAAATGATCGCCACGTCTTCGCCGCTGTTGGAACGCATGACGCTGTTCTGGCACAACCACTTTGTCTCCAGCCAGCAAAAAGTCAAATACGTGCAGCTGATGTACCGGCAGAACGTGCTGCTGCGCCAGCATGCGCTGGGCAACTTCGCCGGACTGCTGCACACCGCGTCCAAGGACCCGGCGATGATCATTTACCTTGATTCGGCCAGTAATCGCAAGGGCCAGCCGAACGAGAACTTCGCGCGTGAGGTGATGGAGTTGTTCACCATGGGCGAGGGCCAGTACGGCGAAGCCGATATCCGCGAGGCGGCGCGCGCCTTTACCGGCTGGTCGATCGACCCCGAAACCGGCGAATACCGCTGGCGGCCTTTTGTGCACGATGACGGCGCCAAGACCGTGCTGGGAAAAACCGGAAACTTCGATGGCGATGCGGTACTCGACATCCTGCTGGCCAGGCCGGCGACGGCCGAATTCATCACCCGCAAGCTGTGGCGTGAGTTCGTCTCGCCCGATCCCGACGAGCGCGAAGTAAAACGCATTGCCGCGCGCTTTCGCGACAGCGGCTATGACATTCGCACCGCCTTGCGCTGGATATTGTTGTCGCCGGCCTTCTGGTCGGCCGAGGCGCGCGGCAGCCTGGTCAAGTCGCCGGTCGACCTGGTGGTGGGGACGCTGCGCAGTTTCCAGTTCGAGACCGGTGACGTGCTGCCCTTTGCCATTGTGACGGCCGGCCTCGGACAAAACCTGTTTGCCCCGCCCAACGTCAAGGGCTGGCCCGGCGGCGAAGCCTGGATCAATTCGAGCACGCTGCTCGCGCGCAAGCAGTTTCTCGAACGCCTGTTCCGCGGCGAGGAAATGCCGCGCGAGGCGATGAAGGATGGCGGACGCATGGCCGATTTCGCCAAGGTCAAGGGCGCCGGGCGCCTCGGGCCTGAGGGACGCGAGCGTTTTGTCCGCGCCATGGGTGATATCCACTTTGACAGCGCCGCATGGTTGCAGGGCGTGGGCGGCTACGCGCCGCTGGCACGGCGCACTGTGCTGGCCATCGACCCGGCGAATGAAAGTCTCGCCACGCCGCAAACCCCGCCGGGCAAGGACTGGCTGCGCCAGCTGGTGCTCGACCCGGCCTACCAGCTGAAATAGGCATGCATATGCAGCGCAGGGATTTTCTAAAAGTAGCGGCAGGCAGCGCTGTCAGCGCCTGGATTCCTGGCGCACACGCGGCCGGCCCGGAGGCCTACCGCAACCTGCTGGTGCTGGTGGAGCTAAAAGGCGGCAATGACGGCCTGAATACCGTGGTGCCCTTTGCCGACCCGAACTACTACAGACTGCGCCCGCGCATCGCCATCAAACGTGAGGAGGTGCTGCAGTTGTCTGAGCGCGCCGGCCTGCATCCGTCGCTGCAGGCATTGATGCCCTTGTGGCAGGGGCGCGAACTGGCGGTGATACAAGGCCTCGGCTACCCGAAACCGAACCAGTCGCATTTTCGCTCCATCGAAATCTGGGAGACGGCGTCCAACAGCGAGCAATACCTGCAAGAAGGCTGGCTGGCCCGCGCCTTTGCCGCCAACCCGGTGCCCAAGGGCTTTGTCGCCGACGGCATTGTCGTCGGCAGCCAGGAAATGGGGCCCTTCGCCGGCGGTGCACGGGCGGTGGCCCTGACCAACACCGAGCAGTTCCTGCGCCAGTCACGCCTGGCCACGCCGGCGGCCAGGCGCGGCAACGCCGCATTGACCCATATCCTCAAGGTCGAGGGCGAGATTGTTCAGGCGGCCGGCAGTCTTGGCAGCGGCGTTGCCTTGCGCACCGAGTTTCCCAACGGTGAATTTGGCAATGCGCTGCGCACCGCTTCGCAGGTGATTGCCAGCCAGGCCGGGGTGGCGGCGGTGCGGGTGACACTGAACGGCTTTGACACCCACCAGAACCAGCCCGGGCAACAGGCCAACCTGCTCAAACAGCTGGCCGAGGGGCTGGCGGCATTCAAGACCGCCTTGATGGAGTTGAACCGCTGGAACTCGACCCTGGTGATGACCTATGCCGAGTTTGGCCGGCGCGCCGCCGAAAACAATTCCAATGGCACCGACCATGGCACGGCGAACGTACATTTCGCCATGGGCGGCCAGGTCAGGGGTGGCTTGTACGGCCAGGCACCGCAACTCGACCGCCTGGAGAATGGCAATCTCGTCCACAGCATCGATTTTCGCAGTGTCTATGCCACGGTGCTGGAAAAATGGTGGGGCGGTGACGCAAAAGCCGCGCTGGGCGGGCGTTTCCAGCCGATTGAGCTGCTCAGGACCTGATTCGGGCAGGCACGCTGTCCGGCCCATGGCGACACTGACGCGCTATAATCGGCGCACGATTGAAACTTCGCGTGAACCCCGGGAGCCTTGGCCATGGATAGAAATTACGAGTCTGAACTCACCCGCTTCATGCGTGAGTTGCTGGAAAAAAAGCCGCAGATCGTGCAGGAGCAGATCAAGGGACGCGCGCTGTGGTGGGACAAGACATCCGATCCGGATACCGAGCGCCGCGATCGTGAATCCCGCGTCAAGCAGCAAGCCTACGTTTATCAAAACAAGGTCTGAGACACCGGGCAAGGCCCGCATGGCCGCGGCGGCGGCCTGGTTTGCCCTGGCATTGGCACTGGGTGCGGCCGTCTCCGGTTGCGCCGCGCTGGGCATGCTCAACACCGGGCTCGCTGTCATCGACAGCCTGAGCAAACTCTCCGGCCACGTTGCCGATGCCAACGTCCAGGCCATAGGCGAGTTAGAGGCCAAGAAAGACTGGCCCGGCATGCTCAAGATGGCCAATGCCAGCATTGCAAAAGATTCCAACAATCCGGACTGGTGGCTGATCGCCGGTTACGCCCACACGCAAATGGGCCAGCACCAGCAGGCCATCCCCTGTTACCAGACCACCATACGCCTGAGCCCGGACGACTTGTATCCGTGGAACCTGCTGGCGCAGTCATATCGGGCCACCAACCAGGCGGAAATGGCGATACGCACACTCGATCGCGCGCTGTTGATCAAGGATGGGACGGCGACGACTTATTTCCTGCTCGGCGAAAGCTACCGCGACATGAACCTGTACGTGCACGCCATCCCCAATTATGCGAAGGCCATCGAAACCGACCCGAAACTGGCCGAGGCCTGGTACGCGATGGGCGTCAGTTACGCGCGGCTTGGCAAACGGGCCGAACTGCCGGCGATCCACGCGCAGCTGGCGAGGATCGATCCGCCGCTGGCCGACCAGTTCCAGCACCTGGTCCTCAATCGATAAGCCGCATCGCGCAAACACCCAGCCAGTTCCATGGTCAAGCCCGCCGCCGACAAGACTAAACGTGATCCACAGCGCACCCGGGCGCGCATCCTCGCCGCGGCGACCAAGGAGTTTGCCCGCAACGGCCTGGGCGGTGCGCGCGTCGACCAGATTGCCGCGCGCGCGCGCAGCAACGAGCGCATGCTCTATTACTACTTTGGCAGCAAGGACAAGCTGTTTGTCGCGGTGCTCGAAGAGGCCTACCTCGCGTTCTGGCGCGCCGAGAGCAAACTCAAGCTCGATCACCTGGAACCGGTGCCGGGCATCACCCGGCTGGTCGAGTTCATCTGGAACTACTACGTCGCCCACCCCGAATTCATCCGCCTGCTCAACGCGGAAAACCAGCACCAGGCCAAGTTCCTGAAAAAATCGCGCAACCTCACCGAACTGGTGTCCCCGGCGCTGGGCATGTTGCGTGCCGTGCTGGTGCGCGGCCAGGAGGACGGGGTGTTCAGGAGCGGCCTTGATCCGAGCCAGATCTACATCATGATCGCCGCGCTGGGCTACTTTTACCTTTCCAACCGCTACACGCTCTCGACGGTACTCGGCCGCGACCTGATGTCACCGGTCGCCCAGGCCGAGCACCTGGCGCACATCACCGAGGTGGTGCTCAATCACCTGCTCAAACACAAGGAAGGTTAACAATGGGCATGTTGATTGAAGGCAAGTGGAGCGAACAAAGACCACCGCCGGTGGCCGGAAGTTTTGTCCGCACTGAAAGCCAGTTTCGCTCGGTCATCAGCGCAGACGGGGCCTCGGGCTTCAAGGCCGAGGCCGGCCGTTACCACCTGTATGTCGCCTATAATTGTCCTTGGGCGCACCGGGCGATCATTTTTCGCAGGCTCAAGGGCCTGGAGGGAATGATTTCGATGTCGGCGGCGGTGCCCCATGACCGCACCGAGGGCTGGCGTTTCGGCGACGACTTCCCGGGCAGCAGCGCCGACGCAGTGAATGGTGCGACCTGGCTGCACGAGGTCTATACGCTGGCCAAAGCCGATTACACCGGCCTCGTTACGGTGCCGACACTGTGGGACAAAAAAACCCGCACCATCGTCAACAACGAATCGGCCGAAATCATCCGCATGTTCAACAGCGCCTTCGACGGCATCGGTGCGACGCCGGGGGACTACTACCCGGTGCAGCTGCGCGATGAAATCGATGCGATCAACGAGTATGTCTATGCCAACCTCAATAACGGCGTCTATCGCACCGGCTTCGCCACCACTCAGCAGGCTTATGACGATGCCGTGGGCAGGGTGTTTGCCGCACTGGATACCCTGGAGCAGCGGCTGGCGGCGCAACGCTACCTGGTTGGCGGCACCCTGACCGAGGCCGACTGGCGGCTGTTTGTCACGCTGGTGCGCTTTGATGCCGCCTATCACCACGTCTTCAAGTGCACCTTGCGGCCCATTGCGAGTTATCACAACCTGCAGAACTACCTGCTTGAGCTCTACCAGGTGCCGGGTGTGGCCGGGACGGTGCGGCTGGACCACATCGTCACCGGCTACTACAGCATCGACCGGGTCAACCCC